>ERZ1645187.1336-NODE-1336-length-22791-cov-6.444889_pt1 | contig 22791 bp, 16 predicted proteins | sample MGYA00575352_ERZ1645187 | MGnify/ENA primary metagenome ERZ1645187 (study PRJEB40837, sample SAMN11349314) | freshwater sediment metagenome | isolation source: river sediment | host: Sediment | place: India: Wazaribad , New Delhi | collected 2017-02-21 ... | reverse complement strand
TTACAATGGAAGAGCAAGGCCGCTCAAGCCTCTACGTTGGAACCCCTTCTCAAATGGTTCCCTTCCGTTGTCTTCAACGCCCAGACCCGCACCACCAATGAGGCTGGGCTGACCGGGAAGAACACAACCTGGTCCGTAGGCTTAACCGCCAGCTGGTCTATCTTCGATGGTTTCTCCAGAACCGCGGAACTTCGGGAGAGACGGACCCTCACCCGCATCGCCAGGCTCGACCTTGAAGGGGCCCGCAGAAAGGCGGAAAACGAGGTGCGGGACGCCTTCCTCTCCCTCAAGACGCAACAGTCTGCTTTAAAGAGGTCCAAAGTCGCCTTCGATTTCGCCAAGCAGAACGCCGACGAGACCGCGGAGCTCTACAGCCAGGGGCTGACAGGAACCCTTCAAGTCACAGACGCCAACGTTCAACTCTTCGATTCGGAAGTGGAACATATACGCAGCCGTTATGGATTGGCCATAGCCCTCCTGAACCTTCGTCTCAGCCAAGGCCTCGACCCCTTCGGCAAGGAGCCCTTATGAAAAGGAAAGTCACACTCTCTTTCGTTCTCGCCCTGACCCTCTCCCTCCTGGGAGGATGTCATAAGACCGGATCCGCCTCCTCCAGCGGCAAGAAGTCCGGCGGAAAGCAGGCCCTTCTCTACCCCGTGGAGACAGCCTCCGTCACCACAAGGCCTGTCGTTTACTCGGTCAACGCCGTAGGCTCAGTGGAGGCCTTCGAGGTCGTCCAGGCCACGGCCAGGGTGGCCGGAGTCGTCGACCGCCTCCTCTTCGCCGAAGGGAAACGGGTGAGTTCGGGAGAGACCCTTGTCGAGATCGACGCCGACCGTTACCGTCTCGCCGTCGAATCCGCCCAAGCCACCTTCGAGAGAGCCCAAGCCGCACAAATCGACGCGGCCGCCGGACTCAAGCGTAGGGAAGCGGTGGTCCAGAAGAACCCGGGCCTCATCCCCGCGGAGGAGATGGAGACTTGGAGAACCAAGGTTCGGGTCACCAGCGCCGATCAGGCTCAAGCCCTTTCGGCCCTCAACCAGGCCAAGCTCAACCTCAGGGATGCCTTCGTCAAAGCCCCGGTTTCAGGCGTCGTCCAGACGAGGACGGTTCAGACGGGACAGTACGTTCAGCCCGGCTCGGTTCTGGCGACCTTGATCCGTCGAGACCCCTTGCTCCTGCGTTTCAAGGTGACCGAGGCCGAAGCCTCGCGCCTCTCCTTGGCCCAAAAGGCCTTCTTTACCGTCAAGAACGACAGTCGAAAATATGCGGCCAAGGTCTCCCACGTGGCGGCCTCCGCCGAGACCGGAACGAGAATGGTCGAAGTCACGGCCCTCGTAGACGACGCCCAGAAAGAGAACCTTCGTCCCGGCGCCTTCGCCGAGATCTCCCTTCCCATCGGCAATCCCCAACCCCGCCCCGTGGTTCCCCAGACGGCGATCCGTCCCAGCGAGAAAGGCTTCCTCGCCTACATCGTCGTGCAGGGGAAGGCGAAGGAGGTGATTCTCTCCCTCGGCCTCAGCACCGAGGACGGCTCCGTGGAAGTGAGAGAGGGTCTCAAGCCGGGTGACCAAATCGTCATCCGCGGCTCCGAGGCTCTCAAAGACGGTGTCTCCGTGAAGGTCAACAACCCCGTTTCCAAGACCGGGAGATAAGCCATGAACCTTACGGAGACCTGCGTCAAGAAACCCGTTTTCGCGTGGATGCTCATGGCGGCCACCATAGTCTTCGGTCTAGTCGCCGCGACCCGCATCGGCATCAGCCAGTACCCGGACGTCGACTTCCCGACAATCTCCGTCAGCGCCACCTGGGAGGGGGCCGCCCCGGAAGTCATCGAAAACGATGTTGTGGAGATTCTCGAAGAGGCCCTCGTTCAGGTGGAAGGGGTCAAAACGATCACCTCGGTCTCCCGGCAGGGAAGCGCCTCGATCACCATGGAGCTCGATCTCGCCAAGAACGTCGACCTCGCCCTTCAAGATGTTCAGACAAAGATTTCCCAGGCCCAACGCCGTCTCCCCAAGGACATCGATCCCCCTATCGTCGCCAAGTCCAACCCCGAAGACCAACCCATTCTCTGGCTCGCCTTGGCCGGCCCCTACCCCAACCGCGTCCTGAGCGATCTAGCCAGGTATCGGCTGAAGGAGAAGATTCAGACCATCCCCGGAGTCGGAGAGATCACCGTGGGAGGGCTGGAAAGAAACATCCGGATTTGGCTCGACTCCTCCCGCCTGGACGAGAGAGAGCTCACCGTCAGCGACGTCATCTCGGCTCTCCAGAGGGAGCACGTGGAGCTTCCCGCAGGCCGCCTGGAGACTCCAGGACGGGAGATCAACGTCAGGGTTCTGGGGGAGGCGATCGACCTTGAGACTCTCCGGAACATCGTGGTCCGTGAGGTCAACGAGACGCCGATCTACCTGAAAGACGTCGCCCTCGTTGAAGACGGCTTCGAGGATGTCCGCCGCTTCACCAGAGTCGACGGAGCACCCGCCCAAGGGCTGGGGATCAAGAAGCAGAGGGGGGCCAACGCCGTCGCGGTCGCCCAGTCCATCCGTTCGGCGCTCAAGGAGTTTGAGAAGACCCTTCCTCCGGGAATGACCATCAACATCAACTTCGACTCCACCAAGTACATCGAAGACTCGGTCAACGAGATCAAGATGGAGCTGATCCTCTCCGTCGTCCTCACGGCCCTTGTTTGTTGGATGTTCCTCGGCTCCCTCTCGAGCACGTTGAACGTCATCCTCGCCATCCCCATGTCCCTGTTGGGAACCGTAGCGATCATCTACTTCCTCGGATTCACCTTCAACACCTTCACCCTTCTGGCCATGGCCTTGGCAGTTGGAATCGTCGTTGACGACGCCATCATGGTCATGGAGAACATCTTCCGCCACGCCGAAGGGGGCAAGCCTCTCGTTCAGTCCGCCCTCGAGGGGACCCACGAGATCAAGTTCGCGGCCTTCGCCGCAACTCTCGCGGTGGTTGCCATCTTTCTCCCCGTGGTCTTCATGAAGGGGATCATCGGAAAATTCTTTCTCCAGTTCGGGATCACCCTCTGCCTGGCCGTCCTCCTCTCCTATTTAGAGGCTATCACCCTGGCCCCCTCCCGGTGTGCCCAATTTCTGTCGACCTCTCGAAACAACCGAAACCGTGTCGGGCGATTCGTCGACGAGAACTTCTCGAAGTTGGAGGTCTTCTACGGAAAAGTTCTGAAGAAGACCTTGAAGAGACCGAAACAGATCCTCGCCGGCACCCTTCTCATCTTTCTTCTCGCTATAGGGGTTTTTTACATCCTGCCCGGGGAGTTCGTCCCCTCTCAAGACCAGAGCCTCATCCTCATACGCCTTCAAACGGCTGTTGGTTCCGATATCGGGGAGACCGACAAGCTCCTCCAGCAGGCTGAAAGCTTTATCCGTTCTCAACCGGAAGTGAAGACCCTCTTCGTCTTCCTCGGCGGGGGAGGCGGAGGAGGAGTCAACGGAGGGAACATGTTCGTCACTCTGGTCCCCCCCAAGGATAGAAAGGCCTCTCAGGCCGAATTCAGCGCCCTCCTGAGGAAGAACCTCAACGCCATGCCGGGAATCCGCGCGGTCATTCAAGACCTATCCCAGGCAGGGTTCACGGCCCAGAGGGGCTTTCCCGTGGAGTTCTCCGTCCGAGGCTCCGATTGGGACCAGCTGATCAACATCAGCCAAGATATCATGAACAAGCTTGCTTCCAGCGGCTTAGTCGTCGACTTGGACACAGACTACAAGCTCGGGATGCCCGAGCTGAGGGTTGAACCTGACCGAAAGAGGGTCTCCGACATAGGTGTCTCCATCGACGACGTGGCCACGACCCTCAACTCCCTCGTAGGGGGGGTGAGAATCGGTAAATACAGCACCGGTGGCCGGAGGGTCGATGTTCGCCTCAAGCTTCTCGCTTCTCAACGATCAAAGCCGGAAGACATCAGCCGTCTGAAGGTTCGTTCCCGAAACGGGGAACTCGTGCCCCTCTCTTCCCTGGTTACCACCAAGGAGCAACCTGCCCTTCAGGCGATCACCCGGCGCGACAGAGAAAGAGCCATCACCATCTACGCCAACGTCGCCCCTGGGCACTCTCAGGACGAAGCTCTCAAGTACGTGGAAGAGCTCTCCAGCAACCTCCCGGTCGGTTACAGAACCGTTCTGAGCGGGGCCAGCGTCGCCTTCCGGGAGTCCATCCAGAGCCTTCTCTTCGCCCTCATCCTGGGAATCCTCGTCGCCTATATGGTTCTGGCCTCCCAGTTCAACTCCTACCTCGACCCTGTGACAGTGCTGACGATTCTTCCCCTCTCCATAGCCGGAGCCTCCTTTGCCCTCCTTCTCGGCAATCAGAGTCTCAACATCTTCAGCATGATCGGTCTCCTCCTACTCATGGGAATCGTGAAGAAGAATTCGATCATCCTGGTGGATTACGCCAACCTCTTCCGCTCCCAGGGTCTCACCCCCAGAGAGGCCATGGAAAAGGCAGGCCCCATACGGCTCCGACCAATTTTGATGACGGCCCTGGCAACCTTGATGGCCGCGCTTCCCCCGGCCCTGGGACTTGGCTCAGGGGCGGAGATTCGGCGACCCATGGCCATCGCCCTCATCGGGGGGCTGGTTCTCTCCACGGTGCTCAGCCTTATCGTCGTTCCCTGTTTCTACATCGTTGCCGACAGGTTGAGAAAGAAAAGAGAGAAAGCCCTTTGACATACCCATTTCAAGCCAGATTTCCTTTCCTGAAGGGGAGCCTCCGCCCCTCACCGGGAACGGCTTTGCTGGTCACATCCAACAGCGCCTTCTTCAGCGCTTTCGTAGGATCCGCCCTGTACGTCGCCGTGCCGGCTCTGGGGAAAGAGTTCTCTTTAAACGCCTCTCAACTGGGATGGGTCATCACCACTTACATCCTTCCCATGGCCATCCTCCTCCTTCCCATGGGCCGCCTGGCCGATTTGGCGGGTCGCAAGAGACTCTTCTTCCTGGGAAACCTGATCTTCACGGTAACGAGCGTCCTCTCGGTTCTCGCCAGGGGTCCTGTTCTCTTCTTCTTCTCCCGGTTTCTTCAAGGAGTCGGTGCCTCGATGATCTCTTCCAACAGCGCCGCCATTCTTTCCGCGGTAACTCCCCCCACGAAGAGGGGACAGGCCCTCGGCATCAACACCGCCATGGTCTATCTCGGGCTCTCGGTGGGACCCTTCGTGGGAGGCATCCTCATCTCCCTCTGGGGGTGGAGGCTCATCTACCTCGTGACCATCGGCTTCGGAATCCTCAACACCCTCCGCATCCCCCGCCTTTTGCCTCAGGAAAACCTGAAAAAGGGCCACCCCTTCGACCTCACCGGCGCCGCCCTCTACTCGCTCGTTCTCTTTCTCTTCATCCCCGGAACGGCTAAGCTTCCCTTTTCGACCGGGTTTCTTCTCCTCCTGGGATCCCTCTCCCTGGTCCCCCTCTTCCTCTTTCAACAGAGACGGAGCCCTTTCCCCCTCATTGACAAGTCCCTTCTGCAAGGCAACTCCCTCTTTCTCCTCACAAACCTGACCACTTTCATCCACTACGCGTCGATCTGGGCCTCCAGTTTCCTGCTGACCCTCTACCTTCAGAACGTCCGGAGCCTCTCCCCTCAAACGACAGGCTTGATCCTTCTCACTCAACCGGTGATCATGTTCCTGCTCTCCCCTATCACAGGTTCCCTCTCGGATCGGATGGAACCCCGAATCCTGGCTTCCTCCGGAATGGTTTTGACAACCCTCTCCCTGGCCTCCATGGCCTTTCTCACCCCAAGTACACCCCTCTCTCTGGTCGTCGGCTCCCTCCTTCTCCTCGGTTTCGGCTACGGGCTCTTCTCTTCTCCCAACACCAACGCCATCATGGGCTCGGTTGAAAAGAAAGACTTCGGATTCGCCGCCGCCTCCCTGGGAACGATGAGGTTGACCGGACAATCCTTGAGCATGAGCCTGGCCATGGTCGTTCTCGCCCTGATCGTCGGCAACCGTCCTCTCACCCAGGAGGCCTCACCTCAGCTGGTTCAGGCGATGAGAGTCGTCTTCTGCATCCAGGCCCCCTTGGCGGCATTGGGGATCTTCACCTCCCTCTCCCGGGGCGCGGTAAGGAAGAAGGACACACTTCTTCCCGGCCCACTCTCCCCTGAGCAGGAGACCCGACGCCTCACTTTTTTGCCTTCCCCTCAGGAATCCCTCTGCCGGGCTTACCCGAAGAGCCTTTCCAGACGAGGCCGACCTCAACACAACAGCGATCTAGCGGGGAAAAAGAGGAGAGCCCTCAGGCAACCTCAAAAAGATTCCAGCCGACACCCCAACTCTCCCGTTCTCGGCGTATAATAGGAGGAGTATTTTAGTGAGACGTGAAGGTTATGGCTCTGTTTCGCTTATTTTCAACATTTTATTCAGTTGATATCTCTTTCAACAGATCTACATTATCGCCCACCCCTCATTCACTTAAACCTACAACCAATCCATCCTCTTCGACATTGTCAAGGAAAGGATAGAGAAACAATGAAAGAAAAACACTCCTACATCGGTATCTTGACAACCACCTCCCTAAGCACATTCCTGGTCCCCTTCATCGGCTCGGCACTCAACGTCGCCATGCCCTTTCTGGGAAAAGACCTCTCCCTGACGGCCCCTCAACTCGGGTGGGTCGTGTCGGCCTACCTTTTACCAACGGCGGCCCTTCTCATCCCCATGGGAAGAATCGCGGACCTCACGGGTCGAAGAAGACTCTTCTTCTCAGGCACCCTGCTCTTCACCATAGCGTCTCTTCTGTCCGCTCTGGCGCCCAATGCGGCACTCTTCTTCCTCTCCCGGATTCTCCATGGAGTCGGTGCGTCAATGATCTTCGCCAACTCCGCCGCCATCCTCACAGCCTCGGTCCCCCCTTCCCATAGGGGCGGAGCCTTGGGAATCAACACGGCGACGGTCTACATCGGCATGTCCATAGGCCCCTTCCTGGGAGGCCTCATGACCTCTCTGGTAAGCTGGCGCCTGATCTTCTTCACCACGGCGTTGATCGGCGCCACCACGCTGTTTCTCATCCTCAGGTACGTCGCAAAAGATTCGGAGCGTCCTCCCCTGGAGAGATCCTCCTTCAACCTTTCCGGGATCACCTTCTACGCCTCCACGGTTCTTCTCTTCCTGGGTGGTACAGGGCTCTTGCCCTCCCGGAAAGGGTTTCTCCTGTTGGCCGCATCCCTGGTCGTCCTTTTCTTCTTCTCAAGGATCGAGAAGAGGGCCTCCCTTCCCCTTTGGGAGAGTTCGCTCCTGAAAGAGAACCGTCTCTTTGCCTTCTCCAACCTGACCGCTCTGATCCACTACGCCTCTATCTGGTCCTCAAGCTTCCTTTTGGCGCTCTACCTCCAATTCGTCCGAGGTCTCTCACCGGAGGTGACAGGTCTGATCCTTCTCTCCCAACCGATCATCATGTTCTTCCTCTCCCCTATCACCGGGCACCTCTCGGATCGGATTGAACCTCGCCTTCTCTCCTCATCCGGCATGGTCCTGACGACACTCTCCCTGGCCTCCCTGATCCCCCTGTCGGCCCAAACCCCCGCCTATTGGGTCGTAGGCTCATTGATCTTGATGGGGATCGGCTACGGCCTCTTCTGCTCGCCCAACACGAACGCCATCATGGGCTCCGTGCAGGAGCGCCACTACGGCTTGGCCTCCGCCTCTCTGGCCACCATGAGAATGCTCGGTCAATCGCTGAGCATGAGCCTCTCGACGGTGGTTCTAACCATGGTTGTCGGTCACAAGCCCCTCTCAAGCTCGACGAACACCCTCCTCCTGAAGGCTGCCTTCTGGGTCTTCCTGATTCAGACGCTCTTGGCGGCCCTGGGAATCTTTACATCCCTGGCCAGAGGGAAGATGTACCACCGCACCTAAGCTCCTTTGACCGAAAGGGAAAAAACGTTTACAATCTCTCTGCTTCAGTCACTCTAAGGAGTCTCCATGGAATGGATTCGCCAGATTCTCGATTTCGTCCTTCACCTGGATCGATACCTTGAGGCCCTTATCGATATCTTCGGCCTCTGGAGCTACGCCGTCCTGTTCCTCGTGATCTTCATGGAGACAGGGTTCGTGGTCACCCCGTTCCTTCCCGGCGACTCGCTGATCTTTGCCGCCGGCGCCTTTACAGCCAAGGGATCATTTCACCTCGGATGGCTCCTGTTGATCCTCTCGACCGCCGCGGTCCTCGGCGACACCGCCAACTACTGGATCGGTCACTACATAGGCCCAAAGGTCTTCAGCCAGGAGAAGCACCGCTTCTTTAAGAAGGAGTACCTGGACAAGACTCACAAGTTCTACGAGAAGTACGGGAACGAGACGATCATCATCGCCCGCTTTGTCCCCATCGTGCGCACCTTTGCCCCCTTCGTCGCCGGTATCGGGAAGATGAGTTACGGACGCTTCCTCCTCTACAACGTTGTTGGGGGTATCGGTTGGGTCTTCTTCTTCACCCTGGGAGGGTACTTCTTCGGCAACCTGCCCTTCGTGAAGAGCCACTTCACGGTTGTCCTGATCGCCATCATCCTGATCTCCCTGCTCCCGGCGGTCTACGAATTCTGGAAACACTGGAAGGAGAAGAGAGAAGGGGAGACGGTCCTTTAACCGAACCCTCTCCGAGAGGAGATCGCCCCTCCTCTTGATCGTCTAAATCCGGGCATAGACTCCCTTCCTGACCCCTTCACAACGGCTCACCCCTCTGAAAGGTCAGAACAAAAGGGAACAATCTCCGTAGATATTGTATGACGTTCTCTCCAAGAGAGGAGTGTCAAACTTTAATTCAGGAGTTGTCGATATGCTCAGACCTTTTACCTCTCTTCTCCTCTTTTTCTCTCTTCTCTCTCTCTCCCTGCAGGCCTCTCCAACGAAGAGGTTCCCGCACGCTTCCAGTGAAAGTGACTTCTCGGAGAGGGCGAACCCCGAGACCCTCCGCAAGTACGTCTTCGATCTTTCCGCCCCCTCCATGAAGGGTCGGTTGACCGGTTCCCCCTTGGGAAAAGCCGCGGAAGAGTACGTGAAAAACGTGATGGAGTCCCTCAACCTCTCTGTGACGGTTCAGAGTTTCTCCTTTCCCCTCTACGAAGTGGTTGCTCCGGTCTCCCTGACCGTCAAAGAGGGAGTTCCCGGATCGGAGGCCCGCTCTTTCGTCTACCTCAAAGATTTTCGTGAAGTGGATTACACGGGTTTTGGCAAGACCTCCGGCGAGTTGGTCTTCGTCGGATACGGCATGGACGCGCCCACCTCCTCCAGTGACCTGAAGGGGAAAATCGCCCTCCTCCTCACGGGAGTCCCCCAAGGGGCAGATGCCAAGAGCGGAGCCTTGGGCCTTAAGGTTCACAACCTTGCCCTACGGGGAGCGTCGGGAATCTTGGTTGTCCCGACCGGCAAACTCGCCGAGAGAATCGCCGAGGGGAAAGAGGAGGCTGAGCTCAGGGCCATGGATTTTAAGAGCGGCTTCCTCCAGGAGCTTTACCACCCTAAGGTCCCGGTCTTTTTTATCCACAGCCATGTCACCGAAGAGTTGACGGGGAAAAACCCCGCCGCCTTGGCCGCGGCGCCGGAGCCGAAGTCTCTCAACAAATGGATCTCCCTGGAACTCCACGGTAAGATGACCCCCCAGGCTCAGGCCAAGAACATCCTCGCCGTCCTCCCCGGCACAGACCCGCTCCTCAAGGATGAGGTCATCGTCGTGGGAGCTCACTACGACCACCTCGGAATCGGGGCGGACGGAGAGGTCTTTCCAGGAGCCGCGGACAACGCCGCCGGTTCCGCGGTGGTCATGGAGGCCGCCAGGCTCTTCGCCTCCTCCGGAATCAAGCCGAAACGGACCGTTCTCTTCGCTCTCTGGGGCGCGGAGGAGCAGGGTCTCTACGGTTCAACCTTCTACGTCAAGAAGAGTCCCCTCTTCCCCTTGGAAAGAACCAAGATGATGGTTCAGCTGGACTATCTGGACGGCCAGGAGGGACCGTTTCTGACCAACGTCGACGACAACCCCCTGGTTCAACTCTTTATCGGAGACTCCGTTAAGGAGAAAAGACTTCAAATCCTCGACTACAAGGGGCAGTGTGCAAGCGATGATTGTCCCTTCCTGGAAAGGAAGGTTCCCGCCTACCGCTTCGTCGCCTTTGGAGAGCACCACCATAGAAGGAGCGACACCCGAGAGAACCTCTCCCTGGAGATGCTCCAGAAGACGGCGGATATCGTCGTCCAGGGGATCAAGGCGGCCGCCTACTAAGTTGCCCCTCGACGAGGGGAGCCGTGGCTCTCCTCGTCGAGTCCCCAGGCGGAAGGGGCCTTGGAGAGGGAACCACCTCTCTCAGCCCTCTCTTTGTTCCTCCCCCCTCCCCCTCTCTGGGAGCTCTTTTTTGCCCAGAGGGACTCCTCCAACACCCCAGGACTCCGAAGGAATCTCCTGAAGGATGACGCGGATTTTCTCCGGAGGCGATCCAAGGCTTCTCTCCAGCGCACCGGTCACCTCACGGATCACACGCTCTTTCGTCTCCCGATCCCGACCCTCTAAAAGGTAAAGCATCGCTATAGGCACTCTTCCTCCCGAAAACTTTCAACGCCTGTCAGCAGTCATGGACGCCGCTACTGCGACAACTCTTCGATCACCACTCCCTCCCCTCCCCGGGTGACCTCCTTAAGGGTTCTGAGAAAACTCTCGGCACGCTTCTCTTCAATCTCCAGAAGCGCTTCCATCCCTTCCATCCCCTGGATAACCCTCTTGGGGCTCAGGTTGAACCTTCCACAGACCGAGGCGACTTCGCCGGCCAGGGCATAGGGGTAACGGAGAGAGAACCTCTTGAAGACAACGACACCCTCCCGTGGAGCCCCCTGAACGGCCAACCTGGCGGTCTCCGAATAGGCTCTCGCCAAGCCTCCCGTTCCGAGCTTCACCCCTCCGTAGTAGCGGACCACCGCCGCCAAGGCATCCCAGAGGTCCTCCCTCTTGAGCTCCTGAAGGATAGGAACGCCTGCCGTCCCCGAAGGTTCTCCGTCATCGCTGCTGCGGACGATCTCGCCTCGACGGATCCTGTAAGCGAAACAAACATGGGTCGCGTCGTGATACCTCTTTCTCAACTGTTCCAGAGCCTCTTCCGCCTCCTCGCGGTTCTTGGCGGGAATCAGGAAGCCGAGAAAGCGGGAGCCCTTCTCCTTGAGCTCTTCGGGACCCGAAGAAGCGGAAGGGCGATAGTAAAGGTTCTCCATTCTCAATTCTAACGGAGTGGAAAGGCGCTGTCAAAGAGCTTTGTCTTTTCGGCCCGTCTCTGGTATAGTTAAGTGTGTCTTTTCCATACCTTTAAGGAGCGTAGGATGAAGAAAACCCTGTGTGTTCTGATGATCCTCTCTTTTCTTACCGTAGCGGCTTGCCAGAAAAAGGGCAAGTCCGAAGGAGAAACAGCGAAATTGGACAATTCCGTCAAGAAGAACAGCTATGCCGTCGGGCATGAGTTTGCGAAGAACTTCATCGCCAGTTACCCCGAAGCCGATGTAGAGAGCATCGTCCAGGGAATCCGTGACGCCGCCACGAAGAATGCCAAGCCCCTGTTGAACGCCGAAGAGATCCAGAAGACTATGACCGAGTTCAACCAGGAGATGATGAAGCGGGAGACCGAGAAACAGAAAGCCATGGCCGAGAAGAACAAGTCTTTGGAAGAGAACTTCCTTGCCGCCAACGCCAAGAAAGAGGGCTTTAAAAGCACCGCGAGCGGCCTTCAGTACAAGGTCATCACCGAAGGTAAAGGCGCTCGTCCCAAGGCCACCGATGCCGTCAAGGTTCACTACCGCGGCACTCTCATGGACGGACGGGAATTCGACAGCTCTTACAAGCGCGGTGAGGCCGCCATCTTCCCTCTCAACAGGGTCATTCCCGGTTGGAGTGAAGGCGTCCAGCTGATGACTGTAGGCTCTAAGTACATCCTCGTTATGCCCTCCAAGATCGCTTACGGAGAGAGAGGAGCCGGAGAGGTAATCCCTCCCAACTCCCCGTTGGTCTTCGAAGTCGAACTTCTCTCAATCGAAGCGAACCCTCAGAAATAAACCCTTCCGAGAAGGGAGAGCCTTGGGGCTCTCCCTTCTCTCTTCTTTCACGATCCACCGCCCGCCCTTCACTTTCTCTTCGCAAACCCCCTTCCCGAAAGGTTGTCCTGGGTAGAGTCGGCCCCGTTTACTTCCTTTTCTGACAGTTTTTTGTGCTTCCGCTCACCCGACAGGAGTTTCCTCCCCAGGAGGGTCTGGGAGAGCCGTTTTCCACGAGAAGAACTTCGTTAACTCCTAGCAGAAAGCCCTTTTCCAACGCTCAAAGAGCGGGATTTCAATCTTCCCGGGGCTCTCCCCCCAGAAAGGTGATGGACCCGAAACGTTCGGGCCGATGGAAATCGGGGGAAGGGGTATCCAAGAGAACCCAGCTTCCCCAATGGGGGTGCCTGGTCCTGTCTCCGCACTTGGTGAAGTTTGCCCTCACCCTGTAGGGAAAACGGATGGTCCTGGCGCTCAGCGACTCCAGAAGGGACCAGGGCAGACGGTGGGCAAGTTTCCACCACCCCTCGCCGGAAGCGCTCAGGCTTTCGACGGTTCCCGCCTCCTCAAGAGAGAGGGCGCGGCGGTTGAACCGGTCTCGTCCCCATGCCGCCAGGAGTGTCCCGGCCCGGTTGCTCTCCAGGTTAAGGTAGTAAGAATCCTCGTCCGGGAAGGGGTTGAGAAAGAGTTCTACGCAACTCTCCTGCCAGACGGGATCTTGAAAAGTGCGAAAGATGACCGGTCCTGGAGCTTCACGAACGGTAAACTCCAGGATGATCCCGATTCGGTCCGCGCCGACCCCGACGCTTGTTTCCGGAAGGTGCTCAGGAGGGCCCCAGGGACATGCTCCAAGGAGAATGGACGACCCCAGAACCTCTTGCTGAAGAGTTCGCTTGAGAGGAAGGTTTGTCTCGTGGACTTGGACTTTCATAAGAGCCTCTTTTCTCCCACCCCCATGAGGATAGGAGATTTTTCAGAAAAAGACAACCCTTTCCCGCCGTTTACTCCTCTCATGAAGCCATTCCAGGGCTCTTCCGCAGGGATGTCCAACCACCTGAAAACACTTGAATTTTTCGAAATAAAATATTTTTCGATTCCCTATCGACACCCGTTTGGAATGGTGATAGAATGATTTCTATTAGGGAGCCAAGGGTTTGGATACGGAACTTTGACGGAGCGACAACAACCCGCCGGAGGAATCGCCCTTACTGAGGCTTCCAATTAAACTATCAGGAGGATTCACCTTATGGCTCGCGGTAAAGTCAAATGGTTCAACGCCCAAAAAGGTTACGGTTTTATCACTACTGACGAAGGGAAAGATTACTTCGTTCACCACACTGAGATTCAGGGAAGTGGTTTCAGGACCTTGGATGAGGGCCAGGAAGTCGAGTTCGAAATCAAGCAGGGCCCCAAGGGCGAACAGGCCGCCAGAGTTGTGAAACTCTAAGAACATCGTTCGCGATATGCCGGCGGAACTCAGGTTCCGCCGGCTTTTTTTATTCTCTTCCAGCTTTCCCGTCAAAGAAGAGTCAGCTCTTCCCCTTCTCCCTTCCGTAGCAAAGAACCCGATCAACCGTTTCTATCAGTTCTTCTGCGCAGAGGGTTGAATCTTCTACCGCCACAATACCGAGAGAGAGTTTTACCCCGTACCCCTCGTCCCGAGAGAAGAAGGCCAGATTCTCAACATGGCGACGGACCTTCTCGCCCGCTTCGTTGGCCCCTTCCGCCGCCGTCTCCGGAAGAACCGCCAAGAACGTATTCCCCTCCAAACGACCGACCCGGTCCTCTTCCCTAAGGTTCTCCCGAAGAGCCTTGGCCACCTCCCGAAGAACCCGGTCACCTTCTTCGAAACCGAAACGTTCGTTAAGGGAGTTGAAACCGTCAAAGTTCATGAGAAGAAGGGAAAAGGGAACCTTTTTGCGTCTGAGGCGCACCCTCTCGAATTCTATCCTCTCCAGCATGCCGAAACGGTTGGATAGGCCGGTGAGAGGGTCTCTGCGGGAGAGTTCTTCCGTCAGACGGGTCGTCTCCCTCTTGTGGCAAAGGAGTTTGAGAAGGAGAATGACCAAGAGGGTGAGAAGAGCGGAGAGGGAAAAGAGGAAGAAGAGCCTTTCTTGCTTCATCTCAAGCCACTCCTCGCTCTTCTCCAACTCTCGCCTCTGCTCAGCGATAAGACCGAGGACCCTCTCCCTCCGGAAGAGGATTTCAAACTCCCGGTTTCTCGATTCCCCCTTCCCCGCTTCTGCCTCGATCCTCCTCAGGCGTTTCATCACCGCCAAGGCCTCCCAGGGCCGATTTCCTCTCTCCTCGACCCTCTCCAGGGTGATCAAGGCCATAGTGGCCGTGTCTTGGAACCTCTCCCTCTGGGAGATCTCCAGGCTCTGATGAAGAAGCGTGCGGGCGTCTCCGTAACGTCTGGATTGGAGGGCAAGTTTCCCTAAGCCGTTCAGCATGAGGGCCTGGCCCCGGGAATCCCTCAACCGGCCACGAAGTTCCCAAGCTTCCCGGTAGGCCTCTTCGGCCTTCGAAAGGTTCCCTACCCTCTCCAGAACCCGGGCCATGTTCCCAAGCCCCGTGGCGGTTCCCGGAAGGTCCCCCGTAGCACGGTCGATCTGAAGCGATGCCTGGAAGCTCTCTAAAGCCAACACCCAGTCCCCCTCCTGGAAGAACCGGATTCCCGCTTCGGTCAACGCCGGAGAGAGCCTCTTCAGAGAGAGGGGCGACAGGGAGAGAGGACCGCCCAGAAGGGCGTACCGGAGAGTCCCGTCATCAAGGTCCTCCACCCCGTCGAAGCGTTGCAGGCAAGCTCTGTCGCTCCTCTGTAGGCAGAGGGCCATCACCCTGACGTAGCCGGGCATGGTGGAACCATCTCGGAGAGAACTTCGGAGAGGGACGGAAAGAAGGGTGAGGAGCAAGACCCCCGCGATGACCTCTCTCCGATAGACCTTCAGAAGCATCTTCCCTCCCCTTTCATTCTACCGGAAAGGATGGGGGAGCTCAAGGCGGAAGAACCATCCTAGAGGGCTTTCGGCAACAACGCTCCCCGCTCCGTGGTTCCCCCCCCATGTTGGGAGCCTCCCCTCACCGAGCCCCTGAAACGAGCCTGCTCTGGGCTTAATAATGGAGCGTCCCTTGTAGAACTCCCCACCTTTTCCCTGGCTTCGAGGCTCTTCGGGGAAGCCCTGCTATCCAGCAGGGCTTCCTTAAAAGGGAGTGTCCCTAGTAGTCTCCTGAAAACGGGAGAGTCCTCAGAACGGAAGGGTCATCGGACATCGTAACCGAGAAAGGATCTCACCGCCGCGACCATGACGACAAGGTCAAGGAGAAAGAGGAGGAAGAGGGGAAGAGCGGCGTTCTTCACCCTCTCCCTCAGAGACAGCTCACGGAAGACGAACCTTGGACGGTCGTCCATCTTCACGGGGGTATTCCACCAATCTTTTTGAGGATCCTGGGCCCTCAGTAGAGCCATTCTCTTATCCCTGTAAGCCTCGAACTCCTCATGCCACTTCTCCCGGAGGAAGACGAAGCGGTCGTCGTTGTTTATCCCTGTGGAAGAGAGTTCCGTGGCGACATAGGTGAAGGCGGACAACGGCGAGAAGAGGGAGAGAGCAACCGACAGCTTGGTTTGGGCCTTCTCCTTTCGCTCCTGCTCTTTCTCAAGCTTCTCCGCCTTAGCTCCCTGAATACGGTTGGCCTCGGCCCAGGCCTTCGCCGTCTCCTCGGTGAGTCTCTTGTAGGCCTGGGAGTACTCCGGATCGGAAGCGATTCTTCTCTTCTCCTCTTCGGGAGAGAGTCGCTGGAGCAAGATTGGATACTGCTCTTGCATCTTCTTCCGGACCTCTTTGGTGAGTTTCACACCAAGCTCGTCTCTTTCGGTGTCGTAAATGCGGAACAATTCCCTATCCAGCTTGATCCGTGAGGGGGTGGGAGAGAGAAACGAAGCCACGTAAGGGCTTAGGGCGGGAACCACGAGGATGAAAAAGACCCAGACGAAGAGGGCCGTGAGAATCGAAGAGGAGGATGATTCGTGCCTACAGGAGAGGAAGAGGCCCAGAGTATAGAAGAAGAGGATGTAAAGGAGGGAAGCCACAAGGATCACCCCCAGGGCGAGCCACTCTCGAATCGTCCAGCCAAGCTTCGCCGTAAGGGCGATCCAAAGGGCACCCAGGAGGAGAGAAGCCGTGAGGGGAACCGCTAAAGCGATCAAGCCTCCGACAAGCTTGGAAAAGACAACGGAGGCTCGGGAGACGGAGTGGGAGAGAAGGAGTTTCAGCGTCCCCTCCTCCCTTTCCCCACAGAGGCTGTCGTAGGAGAAGATGAGGGCGGCCAGGCTCATGAGAACGTTGATGATCCACGTAAAGTCGGTCAGAGGAAAAACCTGGGGAAGGGGATCGTTATCGAACTCCTCCTGGTTGATCTCCGCGGAGATTCCCCGGATCAGGGCATGAAAGGGCAAGGGGGCCGAGGAGGGGGCGACAATGTTGTGAACCCGGTTGAAATGGGCGTACTTCTCCATGTATCGCTCGATCTCCCCCTGCCGTCGGGAGTACTCCTCCCTTCCCCTGAGGGTATCGTTGCTTAGGACGACCACCGTCGCGGGTACGACGATGAGAAGCAGAACCAGGGTGACAAGGAAGCGGAAGGAGAGAAGATGGTTGAGTATCTCCTTCTTGATCAACGTTTTCATCATCTCTTCTCCTTAACGAACATCGTAACGCAGGAAAGCCACCGCAGAAGCAACAACGAAGAGGAACGTGAAGAGGGCCAGCCAGAAGAGGTCGAACCAGAGACCTTCCCGAAAGGTCTCCCCCAAGCTCCTGTACCGGTAGTGGAAGGCGGAAAAGCTCGCCTCTTTTCCCAGCATCGACTTGTCCATAAGACCCTTGTAGACCCGGTTCTTATACCTGAGGACCTCTTCTTTGTAGCGACTCTCCTCCTCGATTCCCGTCCCGGCGACGGCGTTCACCCCATAAACGAAGGATGCCACCGGGGAGAGGCGGTTAAGGCTCTTCGCCACAGAGACAAGACGCCCAAAACGGTGCCTGTACTCCTCCTCCATGGCGTCCTGTTCATGGTTAACAACATCAAAGTGCCTCCGCCAACTCGAGGCTACTCCCTGTTGTCCCGCCTTTGGATCAAGCTCCCGGATTCCCAGGAGAATCTCCCGCGTCCAGATCTGTTGCCGCTTCTCCGATAAGCCTCGAACGGAAGGGACCTCCACCATCTGACGGGCCGCCAGAGTCGTCAGGTTGGGAAGCAGGAAGACCAGGGCCGCCCAGAGGAAGAGAAGGATCACCAGGGATGTGGCCGCCCTCTTGGCCAACGTGGAGACGAGGATTCCCAGGGAGAGGAAGAGGGCTACGTAAAGGAGAAAGAGGAAGAGCATGAGCCCCAGACGGAGCCACCCCTCCCAAGAGAGGGAGAAACGGGGATCCAGTTGTAGGAGGAGGAGGGCTAAGAGAAAGACCGTCAGGAAAGGAAGGACCAGGGTGAGAAAGTTTCCCACCCATTTGCTCAGAAGGAGTTCTCCCCGGGAGACAGAGTGGGAGAGAAGAAGCTTCAGAGTCCCCTGCTCCCTCTCCCGACAGACCTGATCGAACCCGAAGAGCAGAGCCGCCAGGGAGAGAACCACCTGTACCGTATAGAGAAGATCCGGCGTTGGGAAGAAGCGGAAGATAAGGTTATTGCTCTTCTGCCCGGAACGGACGACAATGTCGTGAATATTGATTTCATAGGAACGTCCGATGGACTCGTCCAGCCCTCGGGCCAGAACGGAGAAGGGGTTAGGAGGCGTCAAGGCGATGAGGTCTCCGGCGCCTGGACGGATCAGCATATAATCTGCGTACCTGGCGTCAAAATCCCTGTACATGATTCCCATGGAAAGGGCTGTCAGCAGTATGGTCATCAGGAAGACGACGATGAACTTGTAGCTCAGGAGGTTGGAAAGGATCTCCTTCTTCACCAAGGGGGCAATCATGCTCGCCCCCCCCTCTCGCCCATGGAACAGGGAGAGCCCATATAGTCGAGGTAGATCTTCACAAGGTCCTCCTCGTAGAGTTCCTCTCTGCTCCTCTCCAACACCAGCCTTCCCTCCTTCATGATCCCTACCTTATCGGCAACCTCTTGGGCCCGGAAGATATCGTGGGTGGACATGAGGATCCCCTTCCCTTCGGCACGCAGCTCCTTTAAGATGACCTGAAACTCTTCGGCCGCTTTGGGGTCGAGACCCGAAGTCGGCTCGTCCAGGAGGATCACGTCGGAATCTTTGGCGATGGCGATGGCCAGGCCCACCTTCTGCCGCATCCCTTTGGAGAAGGATTTCACCCTCTGCTCGAAGGCCTTTTCTTGAAGGGATACGCGCCTCAGAAGAGAGTAAACCTCCTCCTTGGTCAGGCTTCTTCCGCCGAGCTTCGCGAAGAATTCGAGGTTCTGCCTGGCCGTAAAGTTCCCGTAGAGCATGACGTTTTCCGAGACGAAGGCCAGGTGTTTCTTCGCTTCCAGAGGCTCCTTCTCCACGTCGATCCCGCAAACAAAGGCCTGCCCCGTGGTTGGCTTCAGGAAGTCCAGAAAGAGGTTGATAGTGGTTGTCTTTCCCGCCCCGTTGGCCCCCAGAAGAGAGTAGATCTGCCCTCTCCTCAGGGTGAGGTGGATGTGGTCAAGAGCGAGTTGTCCATCTTCATAACGCTTCGACAGATCTTTCGCCTCTAAAACGATCTCTTGGGATATCATCTTTTACGCTCCTTTCCTTGGGTAGCTTGTTTCCTTCATCGCCTCGTCAAGCGGAGACCGAAGACGACGATTCCCGTCAGTACCCCCCCCAGGAGGAGAACCAAGAAGCCGATTCCCCAGAGGGAGACCCTTTCGGAGATGTGAACCCTCACGATCTTCTCCTCCCCCTCAAGATGCCGCTTGTCGGAGTCTCCTTCGCTCTTCAGTTTCGGCTCATAGTCGCCTACGGTCACGTCCGAGGGAGGAACCAGACGGACCGACAAGAGGGCCTCTTGACCGGGATCCAGCGCGGAGATTCCCTCCGGTTCGACCCGGGCTTGCCAGTTGAGAGGAAGGTCGAACCAGAACCTGAGGTTGTTAAGCCTGCGGGTCCCTCCGTTACGGGTCTTGAACTTGAAGGCGACCTCCTCTCCCTTCTTGATCTCATGGTAGAGGTTGGCCGCCTCGATCTCCAGCTTCCCGACTCCCCGGGGAATAAGCTCCAGCTTGACTACTCCCGCTTTCAACGAGGAGAGATCCTCCTGGGAGAGAGGCTTCCCCCTCCCCTTCATCTCTTCCACCCTGGCCGCTTGGGCCTGATCGAGAACCAGGACGGAAAACTCCAGGGGCCGATCGATCTTCACCTGATCGTCGGAGCTCTTAGGTAGGTAGAGCCTGAGCGAGAGGTTCATACTGGTCACGCCCTCGGTGAACTTGATCTGGAAGAGCCTCGCCTGAGTCTTGGGATCGACGAACTCCGCCGAGATCTGGGGGGGAAGGTTGAGGGTCTCCAGTTTAAAGACATTCCCCTCCCCGCTGAACTTCTCCAGAGAGAGGTCGTAGGTGGCCTCTCCTTCAAGATCGGCCTCCTGGGAGAACTGGGCGGAGTTCACCGTGACCATGTTGACACTCACCCCCTTCTGGAGGTAGAGGGCCGTGACTTCGTTCTGGGCGGCGCTGGAAACGGAAACCTCCAGCTTTTCCACATCCTTGAGGAGAAGAAAGGAGACCCGAGCGGGCTTCTCGAGAGACAGAACGGGAATCTTGATCTGGTAGGGCTCAGAGATAATCTCCCCGTTGGATTTCAGGGAGACGTAGACGTCCTTGACCTCCTTCAGATAATCCAGGGGGAAGACCTCCTGGGCCTCGATGTTGAGTTTCTTCAGCTCCATAAGCTCCCGGGAGGAGTAGGAGAGGGTCACGACCACGGATTTTCTCCCCGAGGGCTCCTGGGCCTTGACGGCGGAGAGAACGGCGATTCTCCCTTCGCTCCCCAGAAACCGGATCAAGGCCTCCTGGTAACTCACCTGGGCCTGGAGGTAGGCGGTCTCCTTGGTGACATAGTCCTGTTCGGAGATCAACCCCTCCTTCTTGAGGGCTAATGCCCGCTGATGCTCCCCTCGGCTCTTGGCAAGTTCCAGTTGGGTCCTCTTCAATTGGAGAAGCTTGAGACTCTGGGAGTCGTCCATGGGACCGGAGGAGGGAGAACAGAAGTGATCCTGAGTGACAAAGACGACAACCAGAAGGATCAGAACGAGTATGAGAAGGACGGATTTTTTCATAGGAAGCTCCATGAAAGTAAACACTCAACAAACATGCCATAGCTTGAAGGGCCATCTGCTCAAGGTCTCGGGAAAGAGCATCCCCCGCCCACGGGTAAAGCGTTACCCCCTGGCGGGGTAGAATTCTACCCAAAGGCGGCATAGAGGGAGAGACAAGGAGCTCCGCTCCTTGAAGAGCGGAGAGGATTCACCGGAGAGGGAAGACGAAAGCGACTCCTCCGCACCTCAAGAGAGATCGGAGAGAAGTGGAGGGAAGAGAGGAAAGAAGGGTTCTAAAACTTGAGAAGAGAGGCCTCTTCTTCGAGAAAAGCCGACGAGAGAGCCGTCAGGGAACGGAGGGAGAAGAACATCCCCCCTCCGTTCCTTTCCCGGCCCGAACTATTGCTTCAGAAGCTCCTTGACGGCGGCCTCGATCTGTTGGTCCCGTCCCAGGGAGAGGACATCCGGATCGTTCTTCACCTTGATGTCCGGCTCCAGCTGGTTGTTTTCACAGAGAAACCCTTGGGGGGTACGCCATCCACCCTGGGGAATGCCGAAACGCAGGGATGGATCGATCTGCCTCTCCCACCAGACGAAGGTTCCCGTACCGGGAACAGGCATCCCGAGAGTCTTACCGATCCCTCGGATCTTATACTCCACCGGGAAGAGATGGGCGTCGGAGTAGTTTCCCTCCCCCATCAGGACGATGGAGGGTTTGATCCATTTGCCGTCGGGTTCATAACCGATCAGCTGTCCCCGGGGCAGGATGTCGAAGACCTTCTTCCCGCTCAGGAAGTCCGAGAGAGGGTCGTGAAGGTTCCCGCCACCGTTGAAACGGGTGTCGACGATCAGGGCTTCTTTGTCGACGTTCAGCCCGAGGGCCTCCTCTATCACCGTCCGGAAGCTCCTGTCGTCCATGCCCCGGACGTGGACGTACCCGATCCGCCCGTTGGAGAGACGGTCGACTTCGGCCCTCCTGGCCTTCACCCACCGTCTGTACAAGAGCTCGTACTCCATACCCCGGCTTATGGGTTTGACCGTCTCTTCCCAGCGCTGTTTTGTCGCCGGGTCGAAGAGGGAGAGCAAGGTCAACTGACCGGCCTTCCGGTTCAACAGCTTGGTGTACTCGAAGGTTCCGTCAAGAGCCTGGCCGTCGATCTTCTCGATCACATGGCCCGCCCGAACCTTGAGAGCCGCCTTGTCCAGAGGCCCGCCTGCGATGACCTCCGCCACCTTCAGACCCTGTCCGGAGTAGCCGTAATCCCGGTAGATTCCCAGAGAGGCGGTCACATCGCCGCTGGGACTCGGGGAGGGCGCAAAGTAACAACCCGTGTGGGAGGCGTTTAACTCTCCGAGCAACTCACTGACCATCTCGGCATAGTCGTAGTTGTTGTTGATGAAGGGGAGAAACTTCTGGTAGGTCTTGTAGTAATAGTCCCAATCCACTCCATAGAGGTCGGCGACGACGAACTTCTCTTTGATCTGCCGCCACATGTGGTCAAACATGTAGGCCCTCTCGGCGGCCGGTTGAAGAACCACCTCCCCTCCCAGGGCCACGGATTCGCTCTTGCCGCTCTCGGGGTCGATCTTGGAGACCCTCCCGTCGGCGAGAACGTAGAGAGCCTTTCCATCCTTCGAGAGTTCCAGGAGGGCCTCGTCCGCCCCAAGCTTGACAAGGAGCTTGGTCTCCTTCGTCCTCAGCTCGGTCTGCCACAGGTCATAGCCCTTCTCGAATTGGGCGAGGTAGAAGAGCTTGTCACCGCTCTTGGACAGAGCCGCCCCGGCAATATCCGCGGAGGCGATGGTAAACCTCGCCTTCCTCTGATCGATTCCTTCCAGCTCGAAGAGAAGCTCCTTCTGAGGCTCACCCTTGAGCTCTTTCTTCCCCGTTTCGGCCTTGCCCTTCTCCTCTTTGGCCTTTTCCTCCAACTCCTTCACCAGCGTGTAGTCGGACTTGGAAAGGCGAAAGCGATCGTAGGCCGCCCTGGTAAAGAACATCCCGTAGATGTCGTAGGTCACCGCAGAACCTGAGTAGTTGGCCGCCCCGTCACGGGTTCCCGCCCAGTACATCATGGTTCCGTCGATTCCCCAGTTGGGGCTGCCGTTGTAGAAGCCGCTCTTAGTCAAGTTGATTACCTTCCCCTTGCCATCGGCGGAGACGAGCCCGCTCTGACCGGTGAAGAGGCGCACGTACCCGCACCGAACCAGGAGCCACTTCCCATCCGGGCTCCAAGAGTACTCCTGATCTCCGTCGGCGTAAGAGTAGTTGAGTTCGGCGGGGAGAACCGTCCTGGTCTGCTTGGTCGCCAGGTTCAAGACCCTGAGAACGACACGGTTTTCCAGATAGGCCACCTCCTTCCCGTCGGGAGAGAACTCCGGCTGAAATTCCTCGGCCGGCGTGGCCACCAAGGGAGTCTCCTTGAGCAGTGTGGAGGCGTAAAAGTAGGGCTCCTCCTTCCTCACCATGGAAACGGTGTAGATATCCCAGGTGTTCTCCTTCTCCAC
>ERZ1645187.1335-NODE-1335-length-22793-cov-36.669540_pt1 | contig 22793 bp, 17 predicted proteins | sample MGYA00575352_ERZ1645187 | MGnify/ENA primary metagenome ERZ1645187 (study PRJEB40837, sample SAMN11349314) | freshwater sediment metagenome | isolation source: river sediment | host: Sediment | place: India: Wazaribad , New Delhi | collected 2017-02-21 ... | reverse complement strand
GTCGATCGAGGCGGAGTCGGGGGCGGTCACGCCCGGAATCATGTCACGCGGCTGCGCGACGGCCTAAGGATCCCCGCAACACGCAGCCGCGACCCGGCGCGATGGGCTCGACCCGGCAGGATAGGGGGGTGAGCACCGACCCGCCCGAGCAGCCCGAACCCCCGGGGCTGCCGGGGGCGCCTGGGCAGCCCGAGCAGCCCGAACGGCATGGGCAGCATGGCCGACCTGACCCAGCGGGGCCGCAGCCTTCACCGGGCCGAGTGCGCACCGCGAGCCGGGCCGCCGGTCGAGGGGTGGCCGCCGCGGCGCGCGCCACCGGTCGGGCCAGCCGGTTCACCGCAGGCCAGGCCAGGCGCGCGGCTCGGGCCGAGGGCGCCGGTGACTCCGGGCTCTCCCGGCTGATCGAGCTGCACGCCTTCAACGCCGCCGGGGACGCCGCGGTGGCGATCTCCCTGGCCGGAACGCTCTTCTTCCAGGTCCCCACCGGCGAGGCCCGCGGTCAGGTGGCCCTCTTCCTCGGGCTGACCATGCTGCCGTTCGTGATCGTCGCCCCGCTGATCGGCCCGTTCCTGGACCGGTTCAGCCACGGCCGGCGTTGGGCGATCGGCGCCACCATGGCCCTGCGCGGCTTCCTGGCCTGGGTCCTGGCCGGCGCGGTGGTGACCGAGTCCCGCTGGATGTTCCCCGCCGCACTGGGCTGCCTGGTCGCGTCCAAGGCGTACGGCGTCACCCGGGCCGCCTCGGTGCCCCGGCTGCTGCCCGGGACGCTGACCCTGGTCAAGGCCAACGGCCGGATCTCGTTGGCCGGCGTGGTCGGAGCCGCGGTCTCCGCGCCGCTGGCCGCCCTGGCCTCGATGGCCGGATCGGAGTGGTCGCTGCGCTACGCGTTCGTGATCTTCGTGTTGGCCACGATCTGGGCGATCCGGCTGCCCGAGCGGGTCGACTCCAGCGCAGGCGAGGGCACCCTGGTGCTGCGGGCCCCGGCGGGCGGTGCGACCCAGGCCGGACGCCGGCCCCGGCTGCGGATCCCAGGGCCCGTGGCCTTCGCCCTTCGGGCCAACTGCGGCCCCCGGTGGCTGACCGGCTTCCTGACCATGTTCATGGCCTTCCTGCTGCGGGAGAACCCGATCGAAGGCTGGCGGCCGGAGGTGCTGCTGGCCCTGGTGATCGGCGGCGCCGGCCTGGGCAACACCCTGGGCATCGCGCTGGCCTCGCTGACCCGGCGCATCGACCCGACCGTCACCGTGGTGGCGGCGCTGCTGGTCGACACCGTGATGGTGCTGGTGGCCGCGCTGTTCTACGGGCTGGTGCCCCTGGTGGCGCTCGGGGTGACCGCCGGGCTGGCCCAGTCCCTGGCCAAACTCTCGCTGGACTCCACCATCCAGCACCACGTGCCCGAACGAATCCAGAGCAGCGCCTTCGCGCGTAGCGACACCACTCTGCAGCTGGCGTGGGTGGTCGGCGGCTTCGTGGGCATCGCGATGCCGCTGATGCCAAGGCTGGGCCTGGGGGTGGCCACCGCGGTGCTCGGCATCTGGGCGGCGATCGTGCTGCTCACCCGACCCGGCCGGTCGGCCGCCTGAGCCCAGCCACAGATCCCTGCCCTAGAGCTCCAGCTCGTGGGCCAGCGCGTGCAGCAGCTTGGCGGTGGGGCGGGCGGTCCGGGCCTCCGGGTGTCGACCGTGCCGGTACCCCTCCCCGATGTCGTCGAGCAGCCGGATCAGGTCCTCCACGATGGTGACCATCTCCTCGGGCTTCTTGCGGGCCGCGTGCCGCTGGTTGCGCGAGACCGAGGCCGGGGCGTCGAGCAGCCGCACCTGCAGCGCCTGGTCGCCGCGGCGGCCCTGGGCGATGCCGAACTCGACGCGGGCGCCGTTCTTCAGGGTCTGCACGCCCTCGGGCAGGGCGTCGGCGTGCACGTAGACGTCGGGTCCGCCGTCTTGGGACAAGAAACCGAAGCCCTTCTCGGCGTCGAACCACTTCACCTTGCCAGTCGGCACTGCTCTCACGTCTCCTCAGCGCTGTCCGCGGCGCTCACCGCGGGCGATGGAAGGATATGGCCCGGTGCACAACCCCGGCTACCCGAGGCCCCGCCGGTGGCGGGCCAGCGGCGGCCCGGCGGCGGACCGGTGGATTCCGCCCAGGGTGGAATCGGCGCCGAAACCCTGCGAGCATGTCTGGCTCGGGCCGACACTGGTGGGGCCTGAAGATCCGGCACGGGAGGGGTGGCGAGAGATGGAGACGCGCGCGCGCTCCGCGGTGGTGTTCACCGCGCTCATCGCCACGGGCCTGGCCTTGCTGTCCTCGGTGACCGGAGCCCCGGCGTACGCCGCCGAGCCCGGTCCCGCGGACCTGCAGCTGGTCACCCTGACCTCGCCCGGCACCGCCGGCTCCACCAGCTCCGCCGCGGACCTGCTGACCGAGCAGGACGCGGTGCTCGCCGGCCTGAACGCGGGCGAGCCGGTCTACCGGTGGACCACCGCGCTCAACGGTTTCGCCGTCGCCCTCGCGGAGGAGCAGGTCGAGCAGCTGCGCGCCGACCCCCGGGTGGCGCTGGTGGAGCCCAACGTCGTACACGAGCTGGCCGCGGCGCCCCGCGCGGCCGCCCTGGGCTCACAGCAGGTGATCTCGGTGGCCCGGCGCGGCGGCGCCGGGGTGGTCATCGGCGTGGTCGACTCCGGGATCTGGCCCGAGAGCCCCTCGTTCGCCGACACCCCCGGTCTGGGGCGCGAGCCCGCCCGGTTCCGCGGCGGCTGCGACTCCGGGGAGGACTGGGCCACCGACGTGTGCAACCGCAAGCTGGTGGGCGCGGCCTGGTACGTGAGTGGCTTCGGCGCCGACCGGGTGCGGGCGAGTGAGTCCCTCTCGCCCCGGGACGTCACCGGCCACGGCACGCACGTGGCCTCGCTGGCCGCCGGCAACGCGCGCGTCTCGGTACCCGTCGGGCTCGGTGGACCCGGGGTGTTCAGCGGCCTGGCCCCCCAGGCCCGGGTGGCGGCGTACAAGGCGTGCTGGAGCGCTCCCGACCCGGGCGACGACGGGTGTGCCACCGCGGACCTGGTCGCCGCCATCGACCGCGCGACCGCGGACCGGGTCGACGTGCTCAACCTCTCGGTGACCGGGAGCGCCGTGGTCACCTCCTCGGGTCAGCCGTTCAACACCGTGGCCCGCGCCCTGCTCGGCGCCGCCGAAGCGGACATCGTGGTGGTGGCCGCCGCGGGCAACCACGCGAACCGCGAGTACGCCGCGCACGCCGGGCCCTGGGTCACCACGGTGGGCGCGCTGACCGGCAGCACCCGCCAGGCCCGCGTCCAGCTCACCTCCGGCCTGCGGGTCGCCGGTGCGAGCCTGACCCGCCGGGCGACCCGCCGGGCCCCGATCGTGCTGGCCGCCGAGGCCAGGGCGGCGGGCGCCGCGACCAAGCACGCCCGGCAGTGCCGCGACGGCGCCCTGGACGCGGCCGTGGCGCACGGCGCGATCGTGGTCTGCGTGCGCGGCGGGGTGGGCCGCATCGACAAGTCCGCCGCGGTGCGCCGCGCGGGCGGGATCGCGATGGTGCTGGTGAACCGGCGCGGGGCCGACACGGTCGCCGACCTGCACGCGGTGCCGACCGTGCACCTGAACTCGACCGCGGGCCGCAGGCTGATCCGCGCCCTGCGTCACCACTCAGACGCCGGCGAGGGCAACCGGCGCGGGGCCGCGACGGCCCGCCTGGACCCGGTGCGCAGCGCGTCGGCCGGGCAGCGGGCTGCCGCCTGGTCCGCCCCGGGTGACCCCGCCGGACCGGTGGTCAAGCCCGACCTGGTGGCTCCCGGCGCCGGCGTGCTCGGCGCCAGCCCGCCGGTGACCGGCCGTCGGTGGAGCACCCTGACGGGAACCTCGTCGGCCGCCGCCGAGGTGGCCGGGATGGCCGCCACGGTTCGGGCCCGGCACCGCGACTGGAGCGCCGTCTCGGTGCGCTCCGCGCTGACCACCTCGACCGCACCGGTGCGCGGCGGCGACTCGCCGCTGCGGGTCGGTTCGGGCCGGCTCCACCGGGAGGCCGCGCTGCGACCGGGTCTGGTGTTCCGGCTCGATCGGCGCGCCTACCGGGCGTGGCTGGCCGGCGACCTGCCCACGCGATCGCTGAACACCGCCTCGATCCTGACCAGCGGACACGGCGTGATCACCCGCCGGGTGACCAACGTCGGCACCAGGGCCATGTACTACTCCTCGGCGGCCCTCGGCTTCGCTCACCACGACGTCCAGGTGACCCCCGCGGCCCTGCGGCTGCGGCCCGGCCAGACCGGCACCTTCCGGGTCTGGATCCGTCCCGAGGCCGGCGCCCACCGACCCGACTCCGGGACGGTGCGCTGGCTCGGCGCCCAGGGCACCACGGTCCGCGTCCCGGTCGTGATCGGACGCTGAGCGCCGCTCACTCCTGGCGGTGCACCGTCATCTCGCGGTCACCGAACCGAACCCGATCCCCGGTGACCAGCGTGGTGGGCCGACCCGGCACGAGCTCGCGGGTCACGCCATGGCGGACCAGCAGCGAGCCGTTGGTGGAGCCGCGGTCCATCACCACCAGGGTGCCGTCCGGGGCGGGCCCGAACTGCGCGTGGGTCTTGGAGAGCGACATGTCCGCCGACGGCAGCGGGACGACGTGCCGCACCCGCTCCCCCGGCCTCGGTTCGGGGCGGCGTCCGACCAGGACCGTGCCCTCGATCACGAAGGACTCGCCGGTGTCGAAGGCCACCCGCCAACCCCCCGCCGCCGGGGCCGGCACGGGGCTGCCGTCGGCCCCCGGCTGGGGACGCACCACCGTGCGCCCGCTCTCCTCAACGTCGTTCGGCGCCGGCGTCCAGGCCGGACGCTGGGGCTGCTCCGGCATGGGGGGCTGCACCGGTACCGGGGCAGTTGCCGGAGCCGGCGGCGCGACCCACGCCGGTGCCGGGGGCTGCACCGGTGCCGGGGCGGGCGGGCGCGGCACCGCGGGCCTCGGCACCTGGGACGCCGGCTGGACCGGGGTCGGCATGAGGCGCATCGCGGTCAGGTTGACCACCTGACGGGGCGCCTCCTGGAGCTCCTCGACCGGTTCGGGGACCGGGCGTACGTCGATCACCAGCGACCCGGCCAGCTGGTCGTGCCAGCCCCGGCGCAGCCCGCTGGCGTCCACGAGGGCGGTCCAGGCCAGCGCCGCCAGGCCGAACCCCACGGTGGGCAGCGTGGCCAGCCCCAGGATGGTCGAGCGCAACACCCCGGCGCCGACGCCGATCGGCGTCCCGGTCTGGTGATGCACCACCCGCAGGCCGAGGAGCCGATGGCCCAGCGTCGCCCCGGTCAGCCCGAGCACGACGCCGGCGGCGAGGGTGGCGACCACGGCCAGGCCCAGCACGATCGCGACGATCAGCCACAACCGCTCAGCTCCCCAGGCCGCCCAGGCGGCCCCCGCGGCGACGGCGTACCAGCTCCACAGGAGCAGGTGGTCCACGGTGAAGGCGTAGAGCCGGCGCTCCAGGTCGGGGATCACCCTCACGGCCGGGTCACCTGGATGGTGACTCCGTCCCCGAGGTCGATGATCGCGCCGGGGATCAGCTGGACCGCGATGCCGGGCTTGAGGTCCTCGGGCGGCAGGCCGGGCTGCATCAGCATCGTCCCGTTGGTGGAGCCCAGGTCGGTGGCCACCGCCATGGCGTGGTCGACCCCGGAGCCGGGCCGGACCTCCAGGTGGGTGGAGGAGATCTCCTGATGCGGGCTCGGCACCGTGACCAGTTGCGGCTGGTCCGAGGGCGCGAAGCGTCGCGCCTCGGGGGCCCGGCCGATCAGGATCACCCGGTCGACCGCGACCGTGCTGCCGTGCGAGAAGACCAACCGGGCCACTGGATGCGAGGTGACCGCCGGCGGCTGGGGCTGGCCGGGGATGCCGGGCAGCGGCGGCGGCGACAGGTGGGCGGCGCTGGACTGTGTCATGCCGTCGTGATCGACCGGCGGCTGCTCGCCGGTCTCGGCGTCGGCACTGAACGCGGCCGCTTCGGGCTGGCCCCAGGTCGGCGGCTCGGCGTCGGCGGGGAGCGGCTCCAGGCCGGCCACCAGCGGCGCGGTCATCGGGCCGCTGGGGATGGGCGCGGGCACCGGCACAGGCGTTTGCGCAGGTTCCGACACAGGTTCCGACACAGGGACGGGCTCAGGGACGGGCTCAATGACAGGCTGGGTGACCGGCGCGAAGGCGGGCTCAGGGACGGGCGCAGCCACGGGGTTCGTCCCCCACGAGACGCTGCCGACCCGGCGCAGGCCCGCCGGGGCGTCGACCTCGGCGCCCGTGGCGCCACTGTCGGGCAGCGTCGCCACCATGGAGAACACCTCGTTGAACGACTCCTCGGCCCAGACGCGGTCACCGGCGCGCACCTCGGCGGGCCGAAGGTGGGAGTGCACCGAGACCGACGCCGCGCCTCGCACCAGCACCCGCGCGGCCGAGCCCGCGGCCGCGACCAGCACGAAGTCGTGCACCGCGCGCAGGCCGCCGGACACCAGCAGGTCCAGGACCTCCTCGAACCTGGCGCCGTCGTCGACCGCCGCCCACAGCTCGGCGACCCGGGGCCGCTCGCGGGCCGGCACCAGCACCACGACCTCGCGGCCGAAGATGCCGAACCAGGAGCCGTCCTGGACTGCCCTGCTGGCCAAGTCGGTCACGGCAGTGCCCCCAGCTTCGTCACGAGACTCAGGCGCTGGCGCGCCGAGTCGTAGGCGTCGTCCTTGACCAATCCCACCACATCGACCACCACGGCGGTCGCGTTGTCGCGCCCGCCCGCGGCCAGGGCGGCCTGCACCAGCCGCTCCGCGGCGTCGCGAGGGTCCGGGCTCTCGCGCAGCAGATGCTCGATCGTCGCGTCCGGCACCATGCCGCTGACCCCGTCGCTGCACAGCAGCAGCCGTTCGGCGGCCGGCAGCGGGACCAGGAAGAAGTCCGGCTCCGGGGCCTCCAGCGCGCTCAGGGCGCGGGTGATGACGTGCCGCTCCGGATGCCCGGCCGCCTCCTGCTCGGTGATCCGGCCGGTGTCGAGCAGCTCCTGGACCACCGAGTGGTCCACGCTGAGCTGGTCCAGCCCGTGCGGGCCCAGCCGGTAGACCCGCGAGTCCCCGACGTTGGCCAGCAGCCAGCGCGGCCCCTCGGGGTCGCTGACCAGCAGCGCCACCACCGCGGTGGTGCCCGCGTGCTGGGCGTCGCCGGGCTGCATGGCGGCGTACTCCCGCAGCCGGGCCTGGCAGCGCACCAGCGCCGCCACCACCGCCTGGGCCCCGCTGTGCGAGTCGAACCCGGCGTCGGCCAGCCGGCCCAGCTCCTGGACGGCCGTGGCGCTGGCGACGTCGCCCCCGGCGTGCCCGCCCATCCCGTCGGCGACCACGAAGACCGGGGGCGCGACCAGGAACGCGTCCTCGTTCACGGTGCGCACATGGCCGACGTCGGTGGCTGCGCCGTGGTGGAGCTCGACCGCCCTCATCGATGCCCTCGCTGCTCTCCCGCCAGCCCCGCGTGCCGCGGGATGACGAGTAGCGTAGGAGGGATGTCGAGCGCCGGACAGGGGCGGCCCCCCAGAGCACAGCCACCGAGAACGTTGGCCGACCAGCTGCGCAGCTGGTCGACGCAGCGTCTCGCCGCGCTGCTGGCGCTGCGTCCCGACCTGGCCAACCCTGCTCCTCACGACTCAAGCCAGGTGGCGTCACGTGCCTCCACCCGGTCTTCGATCCTGCGCGCTCTGGACGGGCTGAACCGACTGGAGCTCTCAGTGCTGGATGCCCTCGTGGTGCTCTCTCAAACCTCCCAGGACCAGCTCGTGGCCATGGTGAACGCCGCACCGGAGGCGACCAGCGCGGCGATCGAGCGGCTCACCGACCTGGCTCTGGTCTGGGAGTCCCCCAGCGGGCTGCGGGCGCTGACGCCGGTGGCCGAGCTGCTGCGCGGCGACCAGACCCTGAGCCGGCTGCGTCCGGTGAGCCCGCACGGGCTCAGCCTGGCCCAGGCCGGCGAGCGGGTCGCCACCCTGTCCCCGGCGACCCGCGCCCTCTTGGAGCACCTGGCCGACAGCGGCGGCGAGGGCACGAGCAGTACGGGCTCGGGCGGCAGTGGCACAGCCAGTGCCAGTTCAGCCAGTAGCAGTTCAGCCAGCGCCATCCAGGAGGCGCTGGACCTGGGCCTGCTGGTCCGGCAGGCCGACTCCAAGCAGGGCCTGGTGGTGCACCTGCCCGGCCAGGTGGGGATCGCCCTGCGCGGCGGGCACACCACCGCCGCACCCTGCGACGACCTCCCCGAGGTGGCGACCACCGCTCGCGACCAGGCCCTGGTCGACCGCACCGCGGCGGGCGCGGCGTTCGAGGCGGTACGCCGGGTCGAGCTGCTGCTGGACCACTGGGGGCTGGCCCCGCCCCCGGTGCTGCGCAGTGGCGGGCTCGCCGTCAAGGACCTCAAGGCCGCGGCCACCGAGCTGCACCTCGAACCGAGCCAGGCCGCCGTACTCATCGAGGTGGCCGCGACCGCCGGGCTGCTGGCCGAGGGCAGCGACCCCGACGGGGTTGCCGCCTGGCTGCCCACCCACGCCTTCGACACCTGGTCGGGCGCCGAGATGGGCGAGCGCTGGTTGACGCTGGTGCGGGCCTGGCTGGAGTCGCCCCGGCTGGCCGGGCTGGTCGGCGCCCGCGACGGCGCCGGCAAGACCCGCAACGCGCTGGCTCCGGAGCTGAGCAGCGTCTTCGTGGTCGAGGCCAGGGCGATGGCGTTGGCAGAGCTGACCGCGCTGGCCCCGGGTCAGTGCCTGGCCGCGGGCACGGGAGTGCCGTCGGTGGTGGCCCGGGTCGACTGGCTCCGGCCCCGGCGCCCCAGCGCCCAGCTCGAGATGGTGGCGTGGGCGCTCGCCGAGGCCGCCCTGCTGGGGGTCACCGGGCTGGACGCCCTGGCCGGCCACGCCCGGAGCCTGCTGGCCGGCAGCCCGGACGACGCCGCGGCGCGGCTGGCGCCGCTGCTGCCGGCGCAGGTCGACCACGTGCTGATCCAGGCCGACCTGACCGCGGTCGCCCCCGGCCCTCTGACCCCGGACCTGGCCCGCAAGCTCCATCTGCTCGCCGACGTCGAGTCGCGCGGCGGCGCCACCGTCTACCGGTTCACCGCCGCCTCCCTGCGCCGCGGCCTGGACGCCGGCTGGTCCGGCTCGGAGATCTCCGACTTCGTCGCCGACCTCTCTCGGACGCCGGTGCCCCAGCCCTTGAGCTACCTGCTGCAGGACGTGGTGCGCACCTTCGGCACGCTGCGGGTCGGGCACGCCGAGTCGTTCCTGCGCGCCGACGACGAGGGGGCGCTCGCCGAGCTCCTGCACCACCCCAAGGCCGCCACCTTGGAGCTGCGCCGACTGGCGCCCACGGTGCTCGTCTCCAGCCTGCCGCCGGACCTGCTGCTGCCCCGGCTCCGGGCCCTGGGCGCGACGCCGGTGCTCGAGGCCGCCGACGGGACTGTCCGGGTCGCGCGGCCGGATGCCCAGCGCGCCCGCACCCCCCGGGCCCGGCCCGCCAGGTCGGTGGCGGCGGCCCAGGAGACCGCCCGGATCCAGGCCGTGGTGACCGCCATCCGGGCCGGCGACCGGGCCGCGGCCGCCGCCCCGGTGCGGACCACCGCGACCACCCCGACCGCGGCGCTGGCCCTGCTGGCCGAGAGCATCGAGGCCGGCGCCACCGTGCTGATCAGCTACCTGGACAACCACGGCCGCAGCTCACAGCGCCTGGTCGACCCGCAGCGCCTGGAGGGTGGCCAGCTCACCGGCCACGACCACCGCAGCGACCAGACCGCCACCTTCGCCGTACACCGGATCACCTCGGTGAGCCCGGTCACGGCCGCTCCGTAGACTCCCTGGGGTGGACTTCCTGAGGTACGCCGAGGCCGCCGCCGCGCTGGTCAACGCCGACATCGTGGACGTGGACTCCCTGGTCGCCCACCTGGCCGGGCGCTCCTGGCTGCACGAGCAGGTCCGCCCCAGCGACGCCGCGGCGGTGCGCGCCTTCACCGAGGAGGTGCGCTCGGTCTTCGAGGCGTCCGGGCAGGAGCGGGTGCCCGAGGTGGTCCGCGGGCTCAACGCCCTGCTGGCCCGGCACCCGATCACCCCGATGATCAGCGACCACGACCCCGGTGACCTGCACCTGCACGTGGCGAACCGGGCCGCCACCGTGGCCGAGCTGCTCATCGGTGAGGCGCTGATGGGGTTGGCCACCCTGGTCTGCGACCTCGGGCCGAGCCGCCTGGGGGTGTGCGCGGCCAGCCCGTGCACCAACGTCTACGTCGACACCTCCCCCAACCAGTCGCGCCGCTACTGCTCGGACCGGTGCTCCTCGCGCGCCAACGTGGCGGCGTACCGGGCCCGGCGCAAGGCGGCCGCCTCGTGAGGTCCCTGCCCACTAGGTCGCGCGCGTGAACGACGGACCGCTGATCGTCCAGTCCGACAAGACCCTGCTGCTGGAGATCGACCACGAGCTCGCCCAGGAGGCCCGGCGCGCGATCGCGCCGTTCGCCGAGCTGGAGCGCTCACCCGAGCACATCCACACCTACCGGCTCACCCCGCTGGGCCTGTGGAACGCCCGCGCGGCCGGCCACGACGCCGAGCAGGTGATCGACACCCTGCTGCGCTACAGCCGGTACGCCGTGCCGCACGCGCTGCTGATCGACGTCGCCGAGACCATGGCCCGCTACGGGCGGCTGCGGCTGGAGAAGCACCCGGTGCACGGGCTGGTGCTGGTCTCCACCGACCGCCCGGTGTTCGAGGAGGTGCTGCGGGCCAAGCGGGTCGCGGGCATGCTCGGCGCTCGCCTCGACCCGCCCCAGGCCCAGGCCCCTGACGCCGACCCCGACACCGGCCCCGACGCCGACCAGGTCGAGTACGCGGTCGCCGTACACCCCAGCGAGCGCGGCAACCTCAAGCAGGCGCTGCTCAAGCTCGGCTGGCCGGCCGAGGACTTCGCCGGGTACGTCGACGGCGAGGCGCACCCGATCGACCTGCGGGAGCAGGGCTGGCAGCTGCGCGACTACCAGCGAGACGCCGCCGAGTCGTTCTGGCACGGCGGCTCGGGGGTGGTGGTGCTGCCCTGCGGGGCGGGCAAGACGATCGTCGGCGCCGCCGCGATGGCGCACGCCCAGGCGACCACGCTGATCCTCGTGACCAACACGGTCGCCGCGCGCCAGTGGAAGGACGAGCTGCTGCGCCGTACGTCCCTGCAGCCCGAGGAGATCGGCGAGTACAGCGGCGCGGTCAAGGAGATCCGCCCGGTCACCATCGCCACCTACCAGGTGATGACGACCCGGCGCCGCGGCGTCTACAGCCACCTGGAGCTGCTCGACGCCCGCGACTGGGGGCTGATCGTCTACGACGAGGTGCACCTGCTCCCGGCGCCCATCTTCCGGATGACCGCCGACCTGCAGGCGCGGCGCCGGATCGGGCTCACCGCCACGCTCATCCGCGAGGACGGGCGCGAGGGCGACGTGTTCTCGCTCATCGGGCCCAAGCGGTACGACGCGCCGTGGAAGGACATCGAGGCCCAGGGCTGGATCGCCCCGGCCGACTGCGTCGAGGTGCGGGTCAGCCTGAGCCAGGGCGAGCGGCTGGCCTACGCCACGGCCGAGCCCGAGGAGCGCTACCGGCTGGCGGCCTGCACGCCGCGCAAGCTCGACGTCGTACGCCGCCTGGTCGCCCGCCACGCGGGAGAGCCGACCCTGGTGATCGGCCAGTACCTCGACCAGCTCGACGAGCTCGCCGAGGCCCTCGACGCGCCGGTGATCAAGGGCCAGACCCCGGTCAAGGCGCGCCAGGAGCTCTTCGAGGGGTTCCGCACCGGCGCCATCCCGCTGCTGGTGGTCAGCAAGGTGGCCAACTTCTCCATCGACCTGCCCTCGGCGCAGGTGGCCATCCAGGTCAGCGGCTCCTTCGGGTCTCGGCAGGAGGAGGCGCAGCGGCTGGGCCGGCTGCTGCGGCCCAAGCAGGAGGGCAAGACCGCGCACTTCTACACCCTGGTGGCCCGCGACACCGTCGACGCGGACTTCGCCCAGCACCGGCAGCGGTTCCTCTCCGAGCAGGGCTACGCCTACCGGATCATCGACTCCGACGACCTGGAGGAGCTCCGCGGGGACTGAGCGAGGCCCGGTCCGGACTGCTCAGTCGGCGTCGCCCAGCTGCACGTACATGGTGAACCGGTCGCTGCGGAACGTGCTGCGCGAGACCTGCACGGCTCGGTCCTCCGACATCGCGCGTCGCGAGAGCCGGAGCACCGGGCACAGCGGCTCGACCTCCAGCAGCTCGGCCTCGTCCTCGGCCGCGGCGTCGGCCTGGATCGTGTCCTCGGCCCAGGTGGGTCGCAGGCCGCGGTCGGCCAACGCGTCGTACAGGCTGGTCGGCAGGCCGCGGGCCAGGAACCCGGGCAGCAGCACCTCGTTGAGGTAGACGTCCTCCAGGCAGATCACCAGGCCACCGGCCCGGCGCAGCCGCTTCCAGTGCACCACGGAGTCGCCGGTGCTGATCTCCAGCGCGCGCGCCACTCCTGGGCCCGCCTTCTCGTTCCTGGCCAGGATGGTCTGTGACTCGGCCACCAGCCCGCGGCGCCGCATGTCCTCGGTGAAGCCGCTCAGTCGGCAGGTACGCCGCCGGGGCCGCGCCACGAAGGTGCCGCGGCCGGGCATCCGCTCCAACAGGCCCTCGACGACCAGGGCGTCCAACGCCTGGCGAACCGTCATCCGGGCCACCCCGAACTGGGAGACCAGCTCGCGCTCGGACGGCGCCGGGGTGCCCGGTGAGGCGCCCTGGATCAACTCGCGCACGTGCTCGCGCACGACCACGTGCTTGAGCTCCCGCTGAGCAGGTTCAACCGCCTGTTCCACGTGCCGAACGATAGGACCGCCGCACCGGCCCCGTCCGGCAAACACCGCAAGCTCACCCGGTGGAGCCATGCGACCCGACCGATCGGATCACTCGGATCACTCGGTGGCGATCGCCTTGAGCACGTCCAGGCGGGCGGCCCGCCGGGCCGGCAGCACCGCGGCGACCACGCCCACCGCCATGGCCGAGAGCAGGAAGACCCCCAGCTGACGCCACGGCACCGAGATGACCTCGAGCCCCTGGTCGCGCAGCGCGAACATCAGCGCGACGCCGAAGCACACGCCCAGCGCCACCCCGAGCAGCGCGCCCAGGCTGGCGATCACCACCGACTCGAGGGTGATCATCCGCCACAGCTGGGCCCGGCTCAGCCCGATGGCGCGCAGCAGCCCCACCTCCCGGGTCCGCTCGATCACGGAGAGCGCCAGGGTGTTGACGATGCCGAGCACCGCGATCAGCACGGCCAGTCCCAGCAGCGCGAAGATCATCAGCACCATCTGGTCGATGGGCGCCCGCTGCTCCTTGGCGAACGCGCCCTGGTCCTTGACCGTCACCGTCGGCAGGTCCGCCACGACCTGCTCGATCTTGGACTGCACCAGGTAGCCGCGCTCGGCCACCTCCACCACCAGGAAGCTGTCCCGATCGGGGAACCCGGCGTCCAGCAGCAGGTCCACGCTGGTGACCAGCGGGAACCCGAACATCGGGTTGTCCTCGAAGACCCCGACCACCTCAAGGGGTCGCTTGGTCCCGTTCAGGACCAGCGGCAGCTCATCGCCCACCGACACCGAGTTGTCCTGGGCGTAGCTCTGGTCGATGACCACGGTGTCGCCCCGCAGGTCGGCCAGCGAGCCCTCGAGCACCTCCATGCCGAGCACACCCTGCAGGTCCTCGGGGTCGGCGGCGGCCAGCCCTTGGGGGTCGTCGCCCAGCTCGATGAACGCGAAGCGCTGCCGGGCCACGTGGGTGACCCCGTCGACCTTGGCCAGGTCGCGGGCCACCGAGGTGGAGAAGGCCATCCCGCCCAGTCCCGAGACGATGTAGTCGCCGCGGAAGTTCTTCTCGATCGTCTGGTCCACGCTGGCCTTGGCCGAGTCGCCGACGATGGCCATGGTCCCGGCCAGCGCCAGCCCGATCATCAGCGCCGAGGCCGTCGCGGTGGTACGACGCGGGTTGCGCAGCGAGTTCTGACCGGCCAGGTTGCCGATCGAGCCGAACCCCTTGGCCAGGATCACCCGGGCCCCGGCCAGGAACGGATGGCTGAGCACCGGGCTGGCCGAGGCGACGCCGAGCAGGATCGCCAGCACCCCGGCGCCGACGTACCAGCCGCCGTGGTCGATGTCGGTGAACAGCCCCAGGACGAGGGCCACCACCCCGAGCGCGATCAGCGCGACCCCGAAGGCGAAGCGGTGGTGCAGCGAGGACTCGGGCATCGCCACGTCGTCGCGCATCGCCTGCACCGGCGCGATCCGGCTGGTACGCCGCGCCGGCAGCCAGGCGGCCGCCATCGTCACCAGCACCCCGATCAGGTAGGAGGCGATGAAGGTCCGGGGCCGGAAGACCAGGGGCTGGCCGGACAGGTCCAGGCCGAGGTTCTCGAACAGCACCCGGATGCCCATCGCCATCAGCACCCCCAGGCCGATGCCCACGGTGGCGCCGATCAGCCCCAGCACCGCGGCCTCCAGCAGCACCGACCGGCTGATCTGGCGCTTGGAGGCGCCCAGCGCGCGCAGCAGCGCGAGCTCCCGGCTGCGCTGGGCGACCAGGATCGAGAAGGTGTTGACGATCAGGAACGCCCCGACCACCAACGCGATGCCGGCGAAGATCAGCAGGAAGGTGGTGAGGAAGTTCAGCGCCTGCAGCAGCTGGCTGGCGGACTCGTCCGCGGCCTCGTCGCCGGTCTGGGCCTCGAGCCCCTCGGGCAGCAGCGGGAGGACCCGATCGCGCAGCTCGTCCTGGGAGACCCCGTCCTCGGCGGTCACCCAGATGTCGTGGAACCGGTTGCGGCCCCCCAGGAACAGGTCCTGGCTGGTCCGGGTGTCGAAGGCCACCCAGGTGGCGCCGTTGAGCGAGCCCTCCTCGGCGAAGTCCGCGATGCCCACCAGCGTGGGGCGCAACACCGGCTGGTCCTCGCCGGTGACCAGGTAGACCTGCTCGCCGATCTTGTAGCCCGAGCGCCGGGCGGTGCCCGCGTCGAAGATGACCTCGTTGGCCCCGTCGGGGGCGCGCCCCTCCACGATGGTGAGCCCGACCAGGCCGTGTCCGGCCGGGGCGCCGTTCCAGTTGCTGGCCAGCCCCGGGGCCCCCGCGGCGCCGAGCACCTTGTTCCGCTTGTCGATCACGAAGACCGAGGTGGCCAGGATGTTGCCGTCGGCACGGGCGGCCCCCTCGACCTCGCCGAGCCTGCGGACCAGGCCGGCCGAGATCGTCCGGGTGGACTCCGAGGAGAGCTGCCTGCCCTCGGGGCTGACCACCACGTCGCCGACCGTGGAGGCGAACAGCGCGGTGAAGCTGCGGCTCAGGGTGTCGGTGAAGACCAGGCTGCCGGCCACGAACGCCACGCCCAGCACGATGGCGAAGGTGCTCATCAGCAGCCGGACCTTGCGTCCGAGCAGGCTCTTCCAGGTCGCGCGCAGCACCGGGCCTAGCCCTCCGTGGGGGCGGCCGACTGCGGGCCCGGACCGGAGGTCATGCCCGTCATGATCGCCAGCACCCGCTCCCGGTCGGGCTCGCGCAGCTCCTCGACCACCTTTCCGTCGGCCAGGAACACCACCCGGTCGGTGTAGCTGGCCGCGACCGGGTCGTGGGTCACCATCACGATGGTCTGCCCGTGTTCGTCGGCGCTGCGGCGCAGCAGCTCCAAGACCTCGGCGCCGGAGTGCGAGTCCAGGTTCCCGGTGGGCTCGTCGGCGAAGACGATGCGCGGCCGGCTGGCCAGGGCGCGCGCCACCGCCACGCGCTGCTGCTGCCCCCCGGAGAGCTCGCTCGGCTTGTGGTCCAGCCGATCCCCCAGGCGGACGGTGGTGATCACCGTGCGGTACCACTCCGGGTCGGGCTTGCGCCCGGCAATGGAGAGCGGCAGCAGGATGTTCTCCTCCGCACTCAGCGTGGGGACCAGGTTGAAGGACTGGAAGACGAAGCCGATCTCGTCGCGGCGCAGCCGGGTCAGCTCCTTGTCGTCCAGGCCACTCAGCTCGCGCGTCCCCACCCAGACCTGGCCCGAGGTGGCGGTGTCCAGGGCGGCGCAGCAGTGCATCAGCGTGGACTTGCCGGACCCACTGGGGCCCATGACCGCGGTGAACTCACCGGCCACGATGTCCAGGCTGACCCCGTCCAGCGCGCGCACCAGCGCCGCACCGGACCCGTAGGTCTTGGTCAGGTCACGGACCCGGGCCGCAGGCGGCAGCCGGTCAGCCGCCGGCGGCCCCGGCTCGATGATGGGGGCTGTCATGCCTTGTCGTGCTCCGCTCAGAAGTCGACCTGCGGGACCTCGTCGTGCCCCTCGGGGGCGTCGTAGAAGTCCCGCTTGGAGACCCCCGCGACACCGGTGAGGAACATCCACGGGATGGTCTGGGTCAGGTTGTTCAGGGTACGCACGGCGTCGTTGTAGTACTGCCGGGCGAACGAGATCTGGTTCTCGGTCTCGGCCAGCTGCTTCTGCAGCTCCAGGAAGTTGGTGTTGGCCTTCAGGTCGGGGTAGTTCTCCGCCACCGCGTTCAGGTTCACCAGGGCGCCCTCGAGCTGGGCGTCGGCGGCGGCCTTGGCGGCCACGTCGGTGCCCGCGGCGGCCTGCTGCACCTTGGCGCGGGCGTTGGTGATGGCCTCCAGCACGCCCTTCTCGTGGGCGGCGTACCCCTTGACGGTCTCCACCAGGTTGGGGATCAGGTCGGCGCGCCGGGTCAGCTGGACGTCGATGCCACCGATCGCCTCCTGGGCGCCGATGTCCGCGCGGCGCAGCTTGTTGAACCCCGAGACCACGAAGGCGATCACGCCGACGACCAGGGCTGCGAGGATGAGGAGCGGGATCATGGTGTGTGCCTCTCGAGCGGGGTGGATGGGTACGGCGGTCGCCCGCCGTGCAGTGGGGGTCCAACCGGGGGCGGCTTCACCAGGAGCCTCCGCCGCCGCCGCCACCGCCGCCGCCACCGCCGCCGCCGCCGGAGCTGGAGGACTGGGTGGCCTGGTAGGCGGAGATCGCGGAGTCTACGGTCGCGGAGAAGTCGCCGACCATGTCGTCGAACCCGGCGGTGGCCGCGCCCGCGACGTAGCCGGTGCCGATGTAGCCGGGCTGCGGGGGCTCGACCCCCATCTCGGTGCGGTACTTCTGGGCCCACTCCGCGGCGCAGCCCAGGGCCACCGCCCAGGGGACGAACGCGGTGTAGAGCTCCTGGCGCCCCGAGAAGTTGAACCGGTCCACGCTGGAGGGGGTCGACAGCACCCGGTGGAACCCACCGATCCTGGACCACAGGTCACGCCCGGTCGCGGTCCGCTTGGTGCTGGCGCCCGGGAAGAGCATCGGCACCCCGAACGCGGCGAACGCCCCCGGCACCAGGCCGAGCGCGCCGAGCCGGAACGGCACGTCGTCGGCCAGGGGCATCAGGGCCAGGGCCACCGCGGCGATCGCGGCGAGCAGCACCAGGAAGCCGCCGCCACCGCCCAGGCCCGCCTTGGTGACCAGCCCGCTGCCCCGGGCCCACGCCTTGACCTCGGTGCCCAGCTGGTCGATGGAGCCCTTGAGCACCTTGCCGGACGCCACGTCCTTGCGCTCGGCGACGAAGGCGCCGCCGCTGCCGATGCCCAGGCTGAGCGGGATGCTGCCGGTGACCGGGTCGAGCTGGGCCCAGCCCGCGGGGTCGCGCTGGGTCACCTGCCAGCTGCGCTCGCCCTGCCGCTCCAGGCCGAGGACGCCTCGCTCGGCGGCGTACATCAGGCTGGCGACGTAGGTCTCGTTGCTGACCCGCTCGTTGAGGATGTAGGCGGCCTGCGCCGGCCCCACGCCGGGCGGCGGGGCGTACTGCAGCGGGAAGCCCGGGTCCTGCTCGCGTGTCAGGTTCGCCCACCGGCGCCCGGTCACTCCGGCCCAGATCGAGCCGAGGAGCACGCCGAGCAGCCCCAGCCACGAGCCGCCGAGCACCGGGCTCCAGGTCACGGGCCAGGGCAGCGCCGAGTCCGCCTCGGGCACCGAGGTCGGCAGCTGCGTGCGCACGGTGACCGGGGTGTGGGCGGCCAGGTCGCTCACCTGCACGGTCAGGGTCCGGGTGCCCTCGCCCTCGGCGGTGCAGCCGCCGCTGGCGCCCACCCCCACCATGCACTCCACCGCCTCGGCGGCCGCGGGCAGCTCGACCCGCAGCGTGGCGGAGTCGATCTGCTGCTGCCAGCCGGCCGGAATCAGGTCCCAGTACAGCTGGGAGCCGTCCCCGTCCCCGGGCGTGAGCACGTCGTCCATCTGGTACTTGATCACGTAGGTGTGCTGGCCCGGGATGAGCAGGGTGTTCGCGTCGCCGATCCGCGCCACCTGGAACCGCCCGGCCTGCTGGCTCAGCTCCAGCCAGGGCTCGGTCCGGCCGTCGCGCGAGATCACGATCTCCTCGGCCTCGCGGGGCACCCGGGGCGCGTTGCGGTCGTAGCCGTCCCAGAACCGGAAGATGCCGTGCCGGTCATTGGTGGGTACGTCGACCACCAGGGTCTCGGTGACCTGCAGGTCCCCGTCGTCGTCGACCCGGAAGAGGCCCTGGTAGTCCAGGATCCGGGTCGGCTCGTAGGTCTGGCCGCTGGCGGTGTCGTCGTTGCCCGCGAAGACCAGGAACGGGATGCAGGTCACCAGGCCCAGCACCGCCAGCACGACCAGCGGCACGATCAGGCGCTTCATGCTGCCTCGGACCCGGGCCAGACCTGACTCATACCCGGGAGCCTAGAGGCTCCCGGGCCGTCTTCGGGGGCGTTCAGCGTCCGGCGGGCTGGTCCCACCCGGCGCGGGGCCGGCGCGCACCGAACTGGTCGTCGCGGGAGCGGTAGACGATGTAGGGCCTGGTCAGGTAGCCCAGCGGCGCGGAGAACACGTGCACCAGGCGGGTGAACGGCCACAGCGCGAACAGGCCGAAGGCCACCAGGGCGTGCAGCTGGAAGCCCAGCGGCGCCTCGCCCATGAGCTCGGGCTGGGGCTGGAAGGCCAGGAACGACCGGTACCAGACCGAGACGCCCTCGCGGTAGTTGTACTCCCCGCCGATGGTGAAGATGGACCCGGCGATGGTGTTCCACATGCCCAGCAGGATCGCCGCGCCCAGGAACACGTACATGACCTTGTCCATCCGGGTGGTGGCCGAGAAGACCGGGCCGATGCTGCGCCGGCGGTAGATCAGGATCGCCAACCCGAGGGTGGCCATCACGCCGGCGACCAGACCGCCCACCACCGCGACCAGGTGGTAGAGGTGGTCGTCGATGCCGACCGCCTCGGTCCAGGACCGCGGCACCAGCAGGCCGATCACGTGCCCGCCGACCACCCCGAGCATGCCGAAGTGGAACAGCGGCGAGCCCAGCCTCAGCAGCCGGTCCTCGTAGAGCTGGGAGGACCGCGTGGTCCAGCCGAACTTGTCGTAGCGGTACCGCCACATGTGCCCCACCACGAAGCTGGCCAGGCACAGGTACGGGACGATGACCCAGAGGAAGACGTTCATCGGGGGGCTCCTACGGGGATCTTGGCCGAGGCGATCAGGGGTTGTGGGTCCGGTCCGGGGTTCAGCCGGGGGTCGATGCCGTAGGGCTGCAGGCCGACCTCCTCGGCGGGCGGTCCCTGCTCGATCAGCCGACGTACCGCCTCGGCCTCCTCGCCCTGCAGCCTCGGCAGGGTCTCGCAGACCGCCTGCAGTACGCCCTGCCACGGGGAGCCCGCGCCGTCGTCCCAGGCCGCGAGGGCCAGCCGGAGCATCTCGACCCCGGCCCGGTGGTCGTTGAGCAGCCCCCAGGCGGTCTCGGCGTCCTGGGTGGCGCCGAACTGCAGGACCACGCTGAGGTGGTCGGGCAGCTCGTCGGCATCGGCGCCCTGCGGGTCGAACTCGACCCCGGCCGCGCGGTAGGCCTCCTTGAACTGGACCAGCGCCACCCCGCGGCGACGGGTGTCGCCGTAGGCGAAGTAGGTCAGGTACGGCGCGCACTTGCGGCTGTGGTCGAAGGTCTCGACGAACTGCTGCTGCAGCTCACCCAGGGAGTGCGAGCGCAGGTGGGCGAACACCCCGGCCAGGTGCGGGTTGCCCGGCACCAGCGCCTCCAGGGCGGGCAGGGAGTCCAGCAGCGGCTGGGTCGGGTAGTCCAGGAGCGCCGAGCAGACCGCCCAGACCGGCCGGACCTGGTCGAACTGGTGCCGGGTGGCGCGCTGGCCGGCGAAGCCCAGCATCACTTCTCACCACCCTTGGCACCGCCCGAGCCGTGCTGGCCGGGCGGGAAGAGGCCCTCGGGGCTGCCCTTGCCGTCCCAGTTCAGCAGGTTCACCCGGCCCTGCTTGCTGCCGCCGCCGACCAGCTCGTCGCTGGTCTGCCGGTCCTGCAGCATCCGGAAGTTCTCCACCGCCACCGGGGTCAGGCCGCCGGTGCCGGAGCCCTCGCCGAACAACGCCGGGTTGCCGCCGCCGTAGTCGGAGACGGCGCACTCGGTGGCCAGCTCCTCCAGGGCGTGCGCCTGCTCGGCGTGCGCCGGCGGGATCACGTAGCGCTCGGCGTACTTGGCGATGGCCAGCAGCCGGAACATCTCGTACATGGACTCGCCGTCCATGCCCACCGCGGCCGGGATCGACTCGTCGGGGTCGCGACCCAGGTTGATGTCGCGCATGTAGGAGCGCATGGCGGCCAGCTTGCGCAGCACGTCGTTGACCGGCGCCACGTCACCGGCGGTGAACAGGTTGGCCAGGTACTCCACCGGGATCCGCAGCGCCTCGATCGCGGCGAACAGGTTGCCGACCTCCTCGCCGTCGTGCCCGGTGTCGCTGACCGCGTCCACCACCGGCGAGAGCGGCGGGATGTACCAGACCATCGGCATGGTCCGGTACTCCGGGTGCAGCGGCAGCGCCACCTCGTACTTGTTGATCAGCGCCCACACCGGCGAACGACGGGCCGCGTCCAGCCAGTCCTCGGGGATCCCGGCGGCCCGGGCGGCCTGCTGCACCTGCGGGTCGGCGGGGTCCAGGAAGCAGTCGCGCTGCGCCTGGTACAGGTCGTGCTCGTTCTCCACCGCGGCCGCCTCGAGCACCCGGTCGGCGTCGTAGAGCACCAGACCCAGGTAGCGCAGCCGGCCCACGCAGGTCTCCGAGCAGACCGTCGGGATGCCGACCTCGATCCGCGGGTAGCAGAAGGTGCACTTCTCGGCCTTGCCGGTCTTGTGGTTGAAGTAGACCTTCTTGTACGGGCAGCCCGAGACGCACATCCGCCAGCCGCGGCAGCGGTCCTGGTCGACCAGGACGATCCCGTCCTCGGAGCGCTTGTAGATCGCGCCGCTGGGGCAGGAGGCCGCGCACGAGGGGTTCAGGCAGTGCTCGCAGATGCGCGGCAGGTAGAACATGAAGGTCTCTTCGAACTCCAGCTTGACCTTGTCCTCGATGCCGCGGCGCATCACGTCGCGCTTGGCGTGCTCCTGCGAGCCGCCCAGGTCGTCGTCCCAGTTGGCCGACCACTTGATGTTGAGGTCCTTGCCGGTGATCAGCGACTTCGGCTTGGCCACCGGGAAGGTGTCCGTGGCCGGCGAGTTGGTCAGCGTCTCGTAGTCGTAGGTCCAGGGCTCGTAGTAGTCGTGGATCGACGGCAGCTTGGGGTTGGAGAAGATGGTGAGCAGCTTGCGGAACCGCCCACCGGCGCGCAGCTTGAGCCGCCCGTTGGCGGTGCGCACCCAGCCCCCCTGCCACTCATCCTGGTCTTCGTACGTGCGGGGGTAGCCCAGACCCGGCCGGGTCTCGACGTTGTTGAACCACACGTACTCGGTGCCGGCTCGGTTGGTCCAGGCCTGCTTGCACGTCACCGAGCAGGTGTGACAGCCGATGCACTTGTCCAGGTTCATGACCATGGCCATCTGTGCCATCACCCTCATGGCCGAACTCCCTTCGCTCGCCGCGTGGGCATCTCAGTACTCCACCTTCTGGTTGGTGCGGCGCCGGATCATGGTGACCTCGTCCCGGTTGTTGCCGATCGGCCCGATGTAGTTGAAGAAGTAGGCCAGCTGGGCGTACCCACCGACGATGTGGTTGGGCTTGAGCAGGATCCGGGTGAGGCTGTTGTGGATGCCTCCCCGCTTGCGGTCCCGCTCGGTCAGGGGTACGTCGATCAGCCGGTCCTGGGCGTGGTGCATGTAGACCGTGCCCTCGGGCATCCGGTGGCTCACGATCGCGCGCGCGGCGACCACGCCGTTGCGGTTGACCATCTCGATCCAGTCGTTGTCCTTGATGTCCAGCTTGGCCGCGTCGCGGTCCGACATCCACACCGACTGGCCCCCGCGCGAGAGCGAGAGCATGAACAGGTTGTCCTGGTACTCCGAGTGGATCGACCACTTGTTGTGCGGGGTCAGGTACCGCACCGAGACCCCGAGCTCGGTCTGCTCCCCCAGTGGGGTCTCGCCGAACAGGTGGGTCATGTTCAGCGGCGGCCGGTAGACCGGCAGCATCTCGCCGGTGCCGATGAACCAGTCGTGGTCGACGTAGAACTGCTGGCGGCCGGTGAGGGTGTGGAAGGGCTTGAGCCGCTCGATGTTGATGGTGAACGGGCTGTAGCGTCGTCCGCCGCTCTCGGAGCCGGACCACTCCGGCGAGGTGATCACCGGTACCGGCTGCACCTGGGTGTCGGCGAAGGTGATCTGCTTGCCCTCGTGCTCGGCCGCCAGGTCGTGCAGCTCGGTGCCGGTCCGCTTCTCCAGGAACTTGAACCCCTGGGTGGCCAGGTGGCCGTT
>ERZ1645187.1334-NODE-1334-length-22807-cov-235.488748_pt1 | contig 22807 bp, 17 predicted proteins | sample MGYA00575352_ERZ1645187 | MGnify/ENA primary metagenome ERZ1645187 (study PRJEB40837, sample SAMN11349314) | freshwater sediment metagenome | isolation source: river sediment | host: Sediment | place: India: Wazaribad , New Delhi | collected 2017-02-21 ... | reverse complement strand
TCGATCTGCACGAAGAGCGGGACGCGCACCACGGCGCCGGTCTCCAGGGTCGCCGGCTTGCCGCCACCGCCGGAGGTATCGCCCTTGAGACCGGGGTCGGTCTCGACGATGCGCAGGATGACGAAGTTGGGCGGTTCCACCGACAGGGGGGCGCCGTTGTAGAGGGTGACCTGGCACATGTCCTCCTCCTTGATCCACTTGGCGGCATCCCCCACCGCCGCCGCGTCGGCGGTCAACTGCTCATAGCTTGCCGGGTCCATGAAGTGCCAGGTGTCGCCATCGTTGTAGAGATACTGCATCTGGGTATCATGCACATCCGCCGCCTCCACCGACTCGCCGGACTTGAAGGTGCGCTCAACCACGCGGCCGGTCTTGAGGTTGCGGATCCTGACGCGGTTGAAGGCCTGGCCCTTGCCGGGCTTGACGAACTCGTTCTCAATGATGGTGTATGGATCACCATCCAGCATGATCTTGAGGCCGCCGCGAAACTCGTTGGTGTTGTATGTCGCCATGTCAGTAACTCTTCGGATGGGGTCGGAACAAAACGGCTTATTATACCCAGACTCAGGGTCAGGTCCCTTGCCGCCCGACGTGTTGCCGGGGGAGGTCTGGCGGCAGGCATTGCGGACCGCCTTTACCCGTCCCGAGGAGCTGCTGACGTTTCTGGGCCTGGACCCGGGTCTTGCCGACCGGTCCGCGGCCCGCGCCTTCCCCTGCCTAGTACCCCGGGGCTTCGCCCGCCTCATGCGGCCGGGGGACCCGGCGGACCCCCTGTTGCGCCAGGTCCTGCCCCTGCGCGAGGAAGGTGAGGCCCATCCCGGCTATACCCAGGACCCGGTGGGTGATGCCCAGGCCCGCGGTGCCCCGGGCTTGTTGCGCAAGTACCGGGGCCGCGCCCTGCTGGTGGTCACCGGGGCCTGCGCCCTGCATTGCCGCTACTGCTTCCGCCGCCATTTTCCCTATGCCGCGGAGGCCCTGATCCATGACCACGAGCAAGAAGCCTTGGGGGCCCTGGCGCGGGACCCGGATCTCACCGAGGTCATCCTCAGCGGCGGCGATCCCCTGATGCTGGATGACGCGCGCCTAGCGGACCTTTTCCGTCAGGTCGGGACCCTGAGCCAGGTGCGTCGCCTGCGGTTGCACACCCGCCTGCCGGTGGTGCTCCCCTCCCGGATCAGCCCGCGGCTATGCGCCCTCCTTGCCGCCAGCCGCCTGCCCCTCGTCATCGTCATCCACGCCAATCACCCCCGGGAATTGAGCCCCGAGGTCATTGAAGCCCTGGCCGCCCTGAGGCGCACGGGGGCGACCCTGCTCAATCAGAGCGTCCTGTTGCGTGGGGTGAACGCCGATCCCGACTGCCTCATCGAGTTGAGCGAGGCCCTGTTCGCGGCCGGGGTGCTGCCCTATTACCTGCATCTGCTCGATCCCGTGGCGGGCGCGGCCCATTTCGCGGTCCCCGTCGCCGAAGCCCGGGAGATTCTCCTTCGCCTGCGGGCCGCCTTGCCCGGCTATCTGGTCCCCAAGCTGGTGCGGGAGGTGCCGGGGGCCCCCAGCAAACTGCCGCTGTTTGAGCCCTGACATCCCCGCGACCGCTCCGGTGGCGGCCGGCAGGCTTGAGCGGCGCTAGGTATAATTCCCCTACCTCCCACTAACCCCTGCCCGCCATGGAAAACGCCCCCGTGCCACCGAAGTTGTTGATCCTCTCCCCTCAGGAAGACGAGGCCCGGAGCATCCTCGCCGGTCTGCGGCAGGTGGGTCTGGAGGCCCAGGGTGACCATTGCCCGCGCCTGGAGGAACTGGCGACTCAAGTCGCCGCCGCCGTTCCCGACCTCTTGCTCTGCCTTCCTCGCCCCCCACACCTGGAACTGAACACCGCCCTGACGCGCTATCGGGACCTGAAGCAGGACCTGCCCCTGATCATCCTCACCGAGACCGGCGCGGACCAGGCCCAACTCCTCCAGGCCCGCCGGCTAGGGGCGCGGGACGCCTGCGACAAGGGGAATTTCCCCTGGATGGCGCTCCTGATCTCACGGGAATTCCATGACCTCCAGCAACGTCGGCTGGTCAGGGAGCTGCGGCAACGGGTAGAGGCGCTGGAGGAGACCTGTGGCAAGACGGGGAAGAAGGCCCCCAAGGGCCCCGGCAGTGCCAGCGCAGCCATTGGCGCCGTCCCGACGCGAGAGCGGGAGGATGAACGCCAATTCGCCCAACGCATCAACCGCGCCCTCGGCGGCGATTATTTCCAGCTCTTCTATCAACCCATCATCAGCCTGAAAGGGGATGGTGAGGAGCGTTACAACGTCTTCATCCGCCTGCGCGACGACCGCCAGGGGGTGCGCGAGGCCAAGGAGTTTCTCGCCGCCGCGGTCCAGTCCGGACGCATGGTCGCCATCGACCATTGGGTGATCGAACATGCCCTCCTGGCCCTGGCCGAACAGCGGCGCAACGACCGCCGGTTGAACTTTTTTATCAACCTGGCCGAGGAAACCGTGCGGGAGGCAGGATTCATCACCTGGCTCGATGGCCTCATCGCCCGTCACCAGTTGGCCGGGACTTGGCTCACCTTCCAGATCCTGGAGGAGCAGGTGCGCGCCAACGGGCCCTTGTACGCCCAATTCGCCCAGGACCTGGCCCAGCTTGGCTGCCATCTGGCCATCAACCGCTTCGGGGTCGCCCCCCACCCGGACCGGCTGCTCGCCGGCCTGGTCGCCGACTACGTCAAGCTCGATGCCCAACTGACCGCGGGTATCGCCGATGACGAGCGCAAGGAACAGCAGCTCACTCAGCTCGTCGGTCTCATCCACGCCCAGGGCAAGGCCAGTATCGCCACCAACATCGAGGATGCCCGCACCCTCAGCGTCCTGTGGACGGTGGGCGTGGATTTCGTCCAGGGGAATTTCCTGCAACGCCCGGCTCCCACCCTGGAACCGGTCCAATAGGCCAACCGCCCGGGCCCTGATCAGGGCGAACCGCGAGGTAAGGTCCGCGGCCGAGGCGCGTAGACCGCTACCAGGGCATGAAGGAGTTCATGAAGCCCATGGGCCGGCTGATACTGCGGTTCAGGTTGCCCATGTCGTAACTCATGGTCCCCGTGGTGTGGGTCATGAGGCGCAGGGACTGATTGAGGGCATCCATGGTGGCCAGCATGGGCCTGAGGGTTTCGACATCCGTCGCCATGGCCTCGACGCTGGACGCCATGGCGCGCACGCTGTTGCTCATCTGACTGACGTTGTCGGACATGGACTGCATGTTGCTGGCCAGCACCGTCATGTTACTGTCGATGCTGATGGCCATGTAATGGACATCCTTGGCCAGGCTGAACACCAGGTAAAAGCCATAGGCGGCGAGGATGATGAAGGCGAACATGGAGGGATAGACGATGAGCTCCCAGCGTTTGGCGCTGGTCTCGAAGGCATGGGAAAGGCGCTCGAAGGCAATGGCCTCCTGCTCGCCTACCTTGCCGGTGCCCATCTCCCCGGTCCGGGTTGGATCACTGCTTGGCGCCATGAATTTACCGCTGCTCATCGCCAGTCAGATGTGCGTCCGTTGGTCCCACGGCACCCAGATTCAGATCAACTCACCAGGTGCGGATACAGTGTCGCGGCCAGGGCGAAAAATTCCTTGGCGCCCTTGCCGCGCGGTTCCAGCTCGAAGACCGCCAACCCCTCGCTGAAGGATCGTCGGAAGACAGTGCGCGTCGCGATGCGGGGCTTGATGTACTTGATGCCCGGCAGGGAGACCAGGGCGGCCGCGGTCTCATTGGTCTCGCGGACACTGTGGTGGGTATCGCCGCGGTTGATGAAGCCCAGAATCTTGGGCGTATTGTGCGGGACCGTGGACTCGACCAGATGGATGAAGCGCTGGGTGGACCAGATATCGGCCTGGGACGGGGGGACCGGAACCACCACCCGGTCACAGAGCTTCAGGGCCAGGCGCAGGGCATCCATGTCCGCCGTGCCGATGTCGATCAGGGTTTCATCGGCGCTGGCCAGGAGATCGGGCGCCAGACCCACCTTGCCCTTCACCTTGAGTTTCGGCGAGAAACCCTCTTCCAGGCGCACATCCACGACATCCGTCAGGGTGGCCTGGGGATCGGCATCCACCAATTGGACCTTGACCTCCGCCATGGCCAGCCACACGGCCAGATTGAAGGACAGGGTGCTCTTGCCCGAGCCCCCCTTGAGGCTACCGATAACCGTGATCATGGCATTCGCCTGGCCTGGGTGGGAAAAGGCGCGCCACCTGGTGGCGGCACGCCCGGGGTGTGGTGATCAGGGCCGGGGGGCCGGGGCCTGGGGCGCTCCCGCCGGCCCGCCCTGGGGCATCTCCATGCGGTTATAGCCCGCCGGAATGGTGAAAAGCTCCGCGGCCTGAGGCCCGACGCTGATATTGATGAGTTCGCTGACGATGCCACCGGGATATTCCTGTTTGATGGCCATCCGCAACTCCGGGTCATACCATTCCGTGGTCTTCATGGACTTACCGTCGGGACCCGTCATCTGGATTTCCCACTTTTCGGTCTTGCGCCCCGCCAGATCCTCCTGACCCAGGAAGGCCCGCTCCACCTTCGCCCCATCCGCCATGGTCTGGCGCAGGGTGAAGGCGGGGCCGCGCTCCTTGTCGATCCATTGCGTCAGGGTTGCGGACTGGCCCTGTTGGCTGACGGTGATGTCCCACACCAGGGCGGGACGTCCGGCGACCCGCTCCTCACCCTTCGCCTTGCAACTCAGGCCTGGCAGACCCCCGCAGGGATCCTGGGCGGTGGGCTTGGGCGGTAGCTTGCCATCCGGCCCCAGGGTGGAACGTTCCAGGTAACTTTTGCGCTCCGGAAAGAGGATCCATTCCAGGCCCCGCTGTTCATCACCGATCCGGACCATGGTCTGCCCCTGGTGGACGGCTTCGGTGCGCATCTTGGCCTCACCTTTGACGATCTTGCCCACGGTGGTCTTACCGTCGGGACCCCTTTGGACCATCTCGGCGGAAAACTGCGCGTCCGCCAGGGCCAGGGGCGCCGCCAGGAGGGCGGCGAGTCCGAGCGTCAGGGCGCGGCGGGTCAGGGGCCAGGGCTGATTCATGGGGATACTCCTCTCGTTGGAATAATTCCGGGCGGGGGACGGGGCCCCGCGCCCTCTGTCAGCGCCTGATTCTACGCAAGATACGTGACCCAGGCACAAGGAAATTTGGCGTGAAAGTTACGGGAAAGACTTTTCATTTTCAGGGGTGTGGCCTGCCGCCCCATGACAGCTGGCATGAACCACGCCAGGGGAGCCAGTCCTCCGCGGGGGTGTGGCAGGCCTCACTTATAAGGGTCAGCGCCGCCCCCTGCCGTAATAGCGATCGAACCAATTCTCCGCGTCCACGTCCTGGCGCGTTGAGTTTTCAACGGGTTCCGGGGGATTGGCCTGGCCAGGAGGACCCCAGGAACTGCCCCATGGCGGGCCAAAGGGCCCAAGGGGTTGGCCATGGCCCGGCAAGGGCGCGGGCGAGACGCCTTGGGGGGCCTCGCTCAGGGGCCGCCAGACGGAGGCGGGTTCATGTCGCTGACGTTCCTGCGCGGTCAGGGGCCGAAACCGGTGATCCCCTGGCACTTCGGGATCCCCGGCGACCGGGGGCTTGTCCCCGCGAAAGCGGTATTGTTTGGCCTGAACGCCTCCCGCGCCATCAGGTGGCGGGTAGCGGGTGGGGTCATCGCCGCTCCCCCACCGCTGGCTGGACCCACCAGTGACGGGGGCCTGTTGCAGGGCGTCGTACAAACTCGGGGCATACTGGGCCATCGCCCGTGCCCCCCCGGGAAGTAAGGACGAGGAGGCCCCGGGACGCTCAGGGCGTATCACCGGCAGGTCGGCGTAACCCCAAGCCCCCTCCCGGGGGGTAAGCTCCGAGACCTGGTCAACCGGGTAGGCATGCACGCGCCCCGCAAGGGACCAGAGCGTCACCAGGGGGACCAGGACCAACCACAGGGCCTTCTTCACATGCCTCCGTCTGGGCCCCTATCAGGCCCGGTTATTCCCTGCCGTGAGCGAGGGCCTAGTCGTACCCAGGGCCATCGTCCGCATCCGTCTTGAGACGGATACCGCGTCGCGGGGCCTTTTTCTGAATCAGTGCCGCGGCCGGCATCGCCGGCTTTTTACGCCCCCCAGCGGCGGCCGCGGCCTGGATGCCCTTCGCCGCCTCCGGGGCGGTGGCGGCCGGGCTGGCGCTGACCGGTTCCGGTTTGGCTCCCGCCACCGGCAATGCCGCAGTGGATTGAACCGTCGGGGTAGCGCTTGCCTCCGCGACAGGTGTCACCTCCCGGGGCATGGCGGTCTGGACGCCTGCCTGATCCCGGGTTGCTCCAACCTCCACTTCCGGCGAGGGAGTGGTAGAAGGGGAGGGAGTCGGCTCGGGAGGGGAAGCCGACGCGGGCCTGGCAGTCGCCTCACGGACGGCGTCGGCACCTTCGGGCGCCCCGCTCCCGGCAGGCGTTACCGGTCCCGCCAGGTCCTGACTTCCAGTCTCCCCCGCGGCGGGCGTGGCGCCGGGGGTAGCGCCTGTAACGGGTCCCGTCGCCGCGGTTTGATCCGGCGCGGGGGGGGTAGCAGGCGCCGGTGGCGCGGAGGGACTAGGACCGGCTTCACTCCCGCCACCGCCCGCCGGAGACGGGGGAGGAGGTGTGGTGGGCGGGGCTGGCGGCGGAGAGGCCGGGGGGACCTTGGGGTATCTTTTCTTGGGTTTAAAGAGGCCTTTGACCAGGTCGATGATCAGCAGCAGGATGCCCCGCACCAGATAGAAGGCCATGGAGATCACCTCCACCAGCCCCATCCACAGCCGCAGGATCAGTCCGGGTTTGCTTCCGCCCTTTCCGGGGCTGGCGGGCGCGGCAACGGCACCGCCATGACCGTTGCCGTTACCGTTGGCGCAGGGCACATGGACCCCGGGCGCGGCCGTCGCCGCCGCTACCTCGCAGATATCCTTGCTGGCGGCGACGCAGCCCAAGGGGATGACGATCAGGGTCAGCACGGTGGACACCAGCACCCCGGAGGCCAGGGAGATGGCCATGCCCTGGAAGATGGGATCGGTGAAGATGACGCTGGAACCCGCCACCAGGGCCAGGGCCGTGATCAGGATGGGCCGGGTACGCGTCTTGCAGGCGCGAATCACCGCCTCGGCCACCGGCACCCCTTTCTGCACCTCGTGGATGGAGAAGTCCACCAGCAGGATGGAGTTACGCACGATGATGCCGGCCAGGGCAATCCAGCCGATCATGGAGGTGGCCGTGAACTCCCCGCCTAGGCCAAAGCTGAACATGGCGCAGTGCGCCGGGATGATGCCAAGCAGGGTCAGAGGGATCGGCGCCATGATGACCAGGGGGATACGGAAGTTACCAAACTCCCAGACCACCAGGATGTAGATCAGCACCAGGGCCACGGCGAAGGCCGCCCCCATGTCGCGGAAGGTCTCGTAGGTGACGGTCCACTCCCCGGTCCACTCCCAGGACGACACCCGGTCGCTGGGCGGGGCGTCGGTCCAGTAACCCTGAGGCACCACCCCGTCCGGGGCCTGATAGCCGGTCTCATCCAGCACGTCCTGAATCTGGAAGATGCCATAGATCGGGGCCGCCAGACGGCCACCGACATCCGCCGTCACGTACTCGATGGCGCGCAGATCCTTGCGATAGATGATGTCCTCCTCGGGCACCCGCTGGAAGCGGCCCAGTTCCCGCAGCGGCAGGGTCACGCCGGCGGCCGACTGGATGGGCAGGTCACCGAGGCGCTCGATGTCCGAACGGGCCGAGAGGGGCACCTGCATGACGATCTTCATTGGCTCGTGGCCCGCCTGCTCCTTGACGTCGCCCATCGGCGCCCCCCCCAGGGCCATGGCCAGATTGCGGTTGATGGCATCGACGGAGATCCCGGCGCGCACCGCCTTTTCGGTATCGACATCGAAACGCCAGTAGTCGAAGGACTCCCGCAGTAGGTTATCCACGTCCACCAGGCTCGGGGCCTTGGCGAAGACCTCGGTCATGTCGCGGGCAAACTGACGCCGAACTTCCGGGGAGGGACCGTGGATCTCCGCCACCACGGACTGGAGCACCGGCGGTCCGGGGGGCATCTCGACCACGGCGATCTTGGCGCCGGTACCAGCGACCAGTTTGGCCAGGGCCTCGCGGGCCTCCACGGCCAGTTGATGGCTGGTGCGCTTGCGCTGCTTCTTGTGCAGGAGCTGGACCTGCAACTCCCCCTGCCAGGGATCGGAGCGCAGATAGTAATGGCGCACCATGCCGTTGAAGTCGAAGGGTCGCGCCGTGCCGGCATAGAGCTGGATGGCGGTGATCTCCGGCTGCAGGGCCCGGAGCTTCTCGGCCATGCGATGGGCCAGATTGGCGGTCACCGGCAGGGCCGTCCCCTCCGGCATGTCGATCACCACCGAATACTCGGGCTTGTTGTCCAGGGGCAGCATCTTGACCGCCACCCACTTGAAGTAGAAGAAGCTCAGCGTGAAGGCGAAGGTGCCCCACAGCACCAGTTTGAACAGGGCGCGCTTGCCCTTGCTCTCGATCAGGGGCACCAGCAGCCGGCGGTAGATCTTTTCGAGCTTTTCCGCCTCCTTGTGCTCGCGCTTCTCCGCGGTCTCCAGGTAGTGCATGGAGGGCCGCAGCCATTTGGAGATGGCCAGGTAGGGGGTGAAGACGAAGGCGGCGAAGAGGGAGATGAACATGGCCGCCGAGCCCAGGGCCGGGATCGGCTGCATGTAGGGACCCATCATGCCGGAGACGAAGCCCATGGGCAGCAGGGCGGCGATGACGGTGAAGGTAGCGAGGATGGTGGGGTTTCCGACCTCCGCCACGGCCTCCACGGCGATATCGTCACCGGTGTGGCCCTCCTCCAGCCAGCGGCGGTAGATGTTCTCCACCACCACGATGGCGTCATCCACCAGGATGCCGATGGAGAAGATTAGGGCGAAGAGGCTCACCCGGTCGATGGTGTAGTCCCAGACCCAGGCGACAAAGATGGTCATCAGCAGGACCACGGGAATGACCAGCATGACGACGATGGCGGGGCGCAGGGCCCGGAAGGCCGCCCAGACCAGCAGGAAGACCCAGCCCGTGGCGATGAAGAGCTTGAGGATCAGTTCGCTGACCTTGTCGTCCGCCGTCTCGCCGTAGTTGCGGGTGATGCTGACCTCGATGTTGTGGGGGATGCGCGACCCCTTGAGTTCCTCGACCTTGTCGATGAGGGCGTTGGCGACACTGACGCCGTTGGTCAGTTCCTTCTTGGCCACGGCGATGGTGACGCCCGGCACCCCATCGGCCTTGAGCCCCTCGGGGCCCGCAGGGCCGGTGTAATAGGCGACCAGTTGGGTTGCGTCCTCCGGGCCTTGGGAGACGATCGCCACGTCACGGACATAGATCGGCTGCCCATGGTGGGTACCCACCACCAGGCGACTGATATCGTCCATGCCCTTGAGGAAGGCGCCGGTGGAGACGGAGAAGTGAGTGCCACTGGCCTCCACCCCGCCGGCGTAGGTTTCGGCGTTCGCGGTCTGGATCGTCTGGGCGACCTGGTCCAGGCTGATCTGGTAGCCAGCCAGCCGTTCGGGCTGGACATCGACCGTTACTTGCTCGCGGCGGCCGCCGACGATGAAGGCATTGGCGGTATCCTTGACCTCCTTGAGGGCCTGAAGCACGTCCTGGGCCAATAGCCGCAACTGACCGTCGTCCACATCCGGCAGCCCGTCGCCATCGGAGTCCTTGGACCAGAGGGTCAGGGTGACGATCGGCACATCGTCGATACCCTTGCTCTTGACCAGGGGTGGCATGACCCCGGGGGGAATCTTGTCCATGTTCGAGGCCAACTTGTCGTTGACCTTGACCAGAGAGGGGCCCATCTCCTCGCCCACGTCGAACTGGACGGTGACCATGCCGCCATTGCGCTGGGAGGCGGAATAGACATGCTTGACGCCCGGGATCTCGCTCATGATCCGTTCGAGGGGCTGCATCGCCAGGTTGGAGACCTGCTGGGCCGAGGCGCCGGGGTACTGCACCATGATGTCGATCATGGGCACCGAGATCTGGGGGTCTTCCTGCCGCGGCGTCATGACCAGGCCCAGCAGGCCCATCATGAGCATAGCGACATAGAAGAGGGGGGACAGCGGGGAGCGGAGGAAAAAGCGCGCGGTGCGCCCGGCAATGCCGAGACTCTCGTCCGTCAACCTGGGAGCGCCCTCGGAGTGGGTCAGGGTCTCGTCGTGATTCATGGCTTAGCTACACCATTGAGAGCTGGCCGTGAGGCACCTGGGCAGGCTGGGCCGAGATGCCCCCGGAGGAAAGGCGCGCGCCGGTGGAAACCGGCGCTTGCTGCTGATGGACCTGGATGAGCGGGACCTAGCGACCGGGGCCGGGACCGGGACCGGGGGCCGCGCCACTTGACCAGCCGGCGGCCACGCCGGGGGGAGGATCGCCCAGAATCCGCTCACCGGGACGCAACCCACTGAGCACGTTCACCATGCCGTCGGGCTGGCGCTCGCCGAGGCGGACCAGGCGCAGGTTGGGCCGCCCCTGATCGTCGAGGACGTAGACCCCGGGCAAACTACCGTTGTAGCGGATCGCCGAGGCCGGGATCACGGGGTTGCCGCGTTCGGTAGCGCTGAAGTCCGGCACCATGACGCGGACGTACATCCCCGGCTCGGACACGCCCTGAGGCAGATCCAGCTTGACCTTGACGGTGTGACGCTGCGCATCGGCCATGGGGAAGATCTGGGCCACCCGGACCGGTACCCGCTCATGGGTGACATCCAGCTCGGCGTTGATCATCATGCCCTCGCGCAGGCCGGGGCGCAGCCGGGAGGGGACATCGATGTCGACCTGGAGATATTCCACGTCGGCAAAGGTGAGCAGCGGCTGACCAGGCTGCATGGTGTCGCCCACCTCGATGCTCTTCCTGACGATCACCCCATCGAAGGGGGCAATGCTGCGGGCATCGCGCAACTTGGAATCGAGGGCCTGCAGATCCGCCTGCAAGGCCATGAGGGCGCTGCGGGCCTGCTCGATCTGGGTACCGGAGGCGTAGAGGTCCGCCGAGAGCTCAGCCCCCTCGGACCTTTCCCCCATGAAACTCTCCATGGGCCGGGTGAACATCTGGTCGAAGAGGTTGGGTACCGCCATGCCCCCCGGCGGGGTCTTGGAACGGGGGGAGTAGATCTCGCGGCTATATTGCATGCCGGCATTGCGGAGCTGGGCGTCGGCGGAGGCCATCTGCGCCAGCAAGGCGCGACGCTTGGCCAGCAGCTCGGCATCATCCAGGGCCACCAGGAGATCACCCTTCTTGAACTTGTCGCCCTCGATACCGGCCAGGTAGGTGACGCGGCCGGGCAACTGGGCGGCGAGGGTCACCTCCTTATAAGGGATAACGGTACCGCCAATCGACAGGGTGGGGGCACCCTCCGCTTGCCGGACGACGAACTCACCCGGGCCCTGGGGCATCGGGGCGCCTGGGTAGGGAACGGGCTGAGCAACCGCCACCAGGGAGGCCGTGGCCAACCAGGTCACCGTCAAGAGCCCCCTCGTCAATGGGTTAACCTTAAGCTTAGCCATGCGATATTCAACCTATTCTAATCGGGTACAGCAAGCGATGGACATGCCATCGGCAAACGCCATGAATCTCGTCGATGGGCCCCGCCAGGAACCCCGGGGCGGGCCGGAAACGAGCGCCCTTGGCCAAGGGCCTTTAGCGGAGGCTAGTGTAGTTATCGTCGGTAATGGAGCTATCAAACATTATGCCGAATTTCTCCGCAAGCTTCAACACCCTCCGGATATTATTACTGTTAAATCAGAAGCCTAATGCCGCAGTCACGGGCAGCGAGGCCAGCGGCCCTTTTTGATTGGCGTCCCTCGGTCCCTGGGTTTAACATCCGCTTAAATAACAACCCAGAGGAAATCCCGCCATGTCCCCCGCGCTGGATGCCGTCGATCAGCGGCTCAAGAGTCTCGAGGCCCACCTCGCCCAGGAAAATCCGGTCCTCCTCAGTACCGTGCAGAGCTTCCGCGCCCTGGACAAGGTTGCTCACGCCATGGGCATGCTCGCGCCCGATCAATCCTACGCGAACCAGATCCCCTGGTGGCCCCTGATCTCGGTATTGGGCACCTTTTCGGCTGGCAAGTCGACCTTTATCAACCATTTTCTGGGCTACAAGATCCAGCGCAGCGGCAACCAGGCGGTCGACGATCGGTTCACCGTCATCTGCTATGCGCGCGAGGCCACCCCCCACGCCCTTCCCGGCATCGCCTTGGACTCGGACCCGCGCTTCCCACTCTATAACATTTCCCAGGACATCGAGCAGGTGGCGACGGGCGAGGGGCGTCGCATCGACACCTACCTGCAACTCAAGACCTGTCCCAGCGAGGCCCTGCGCGGCAAGATCCTCATCGACTCCCCCGGTTTCGATGCCGACGCCCAGCGCACCGCGACCCTGCGGATCACCAATCACATCATCGACCTCTCCGACCTGGTGCTGGTGTTCTTCGATGCCCGCCACCCCGAGCCGGGGGCCATGCGCGATACCCTCAAGCACCTGGTGGGCGAGACCATCGGTCGCCCGGACGCTGGCAAGTTCCTCTACATCCTCAACCAACTGGACACGACGGCCCGCGAGGACAACCCGGAGGACGTCGTCGCCGCCTGGCAGCGCGCCCTGGGGGAGGAAGGCCTCACTGCCGGCCGTTTCTTCACCATTTACAACCCCGACGCCGCCGTGCCCATCGAGGACGAGGGCAAACGCAAGCGGTTCGAGGCCAAGCGCGACGCCGACCTGGCCGAGATCCACGGCCGGATGCGGGAGGTCGAGATCGAGCGCGCCTACCGCATCGTCGCCGCCCTGGACAAGACCGCGAAGGACATCGCCGAAAAAGGGGTGCCCTTCCTGACCCGGGCCCTGCAACGGTGGCGTCAGCGCACCCTCTGGGGCGACGGCATCGCCCTCGGCCTGCTACTCATCCTCTCCCTGGCCGGCACCATCCAGATCGGCTACTGGAGCGACCCCAGCGCCCAACCCGGCTGGGTCTCGACCCTCATCAGCCTGTCCCTGGACCTGGTCTTCCTGGCGGTGCTGCTCGCCATCGCCGCCGGGATCCACTTTGGTATCCGCCACCTGGCCGCCCTGAGCCTGCTCAAGTCCCTCCGCTCCGAGGCCGAGACCCTGGGCATCCGGGGCGACCTGATGGCCGCCTTCGAGCGTAGCACCAAGCCCTGGCGCACCCTGCTGACCACCAGCCCCACCGGCTGGACCGGTGCCGCCAAGCGGCGCCTGGCCCAGATTCGGGAGGAGGCCAACCTCTATGTCCAGACCCTCAACGACCGCTTTACCAACCCGTCCGGTGAGCAGACCAAGGGTGCGACCGAGCTGACATCAGCACCACCCACGACCGCCGGGGGTCAGACCGCGGCCACTGCTGGCGACTGACCCCAGCCCCAGGGACCCCGAGATCACCCATGTCCAATCCCCTCGCCATCGCCATCCCGCCAGTTCAGGTCCCCAAGCACCCGGTCTGGCCGCACCTCGCCCCCGAGGATAAGACGGCGCTGAAGGCCCGGATCAAGGCGCTGCTGGCGGAGCGGGATGCCGTCCTGGTCGCCCACTACTACACGGATGGCGACCTCCAGGAACTGGCGGAGGAGACGGGGGGGCATGTCGCCGATTCCCTGGAGATGGCCCGCTTTGGCAGCGAGAGTCCGGCCAGCACCCTGGTGGTCTGCGGCGTCCGCTTCATGGGTGAGACCGCCAAGATTCTCAACCCGGAAAAGCGCGTCCTCATGCCGGACCTGGCGGCCACCTGCTCCCTGGATGAAAGCTGTCCGGCGGACCTGTTCGGGGCCTTTTGCGACCAGCACCCGGACCACGTGGTGGTCGTTTATGCCAACACCTCGGCGGCGGTCAAGGCCCGCGCGGACTGGGTGGTGACCTCCAGTATCGCCTTGCCCGTCGTCGAACACCTTCATGCCCAGGGCCGGCAAATCCTCTGGGCGCCTGACAAACACCTGGGTCATTACGTGGAACGGGTGACCGGAGCGGAGATGCTGCTCTGGCCCGGCGCCTGCGTCGTCCATGAGGAATTCAAGGGCTTCGCCCTCGACCGGGTGCGGCGCCTGCACCCCCAGGCCGCCGTCCTGGTTCATCCCGAATCACCCGACGAGGTGGTCGATCAGGCCGACGTGGTCGGCTCCACCACCCAGCTCATCAAGGCGGTGTTGGAGATGCCCAACCCGGAGTTCATCGTCGCCACCGACGAGGGCATCTTCTGGAAGATGCACCAGTTGGCCCCGAACAAGAGGCTCATCGCCGCCCCCACCGCCGGTGCCGGCGCCACCTGCGAAAGCTGCGCTCACTGCCCCTGGATGGCCATGAACGCCCTGCAAAATCTGGAGCAGGCCCTGATCCACGGCGCCCCGGAGATCCACATCGACCCGGCGATCCGGGAGCGGGCGCGCCTGCCCATCCAGCGCATGCTTGACTTCGCCCGGGAGCGTGGCATTGGCGGCCGCAAGACCCGCGGCTAGGCTGGTCTCGCCCCACCGCCCCCGCGACGCGCGACGAAACGAAAACTGCCTGGTGATGGGCCTCACTGAGGTGACAAAGCCGCCCTCGATCACTTAACATCGTAGCGAATCATAAGAATCAGACTGGCGGCCGCCTCACCAGCTTTTGGACACCGTCCGGGCCAGCCAGTCGACCCCCTTCCCACCCAAGAGAGGACTGCCATGGCCAAGACTGAGGGTACCTCCCGCAAGAAAATTGTTATTGTCTCCCTCATCATCTTCGCGGCGGGCGTCGTCTTCGCCGGACTCTTCAACGTCGGCCTGGCCTACACCAATACCACCGAGTTCTGTACCTCCTGCCACTCCATGAAGACCAACCTGGAGGAGTTGCAGCAGAGCACCCATTGGCTTAATCCCTCCGGCGTCCATGCCGGCTGCGCCGATTGTCACGTCCCCGAGCCCTTCGTGCCGAAGATGGTCGCCAAGATCATCGCCGCCAAGGATGTCTATCACGAGATCATCGGCACCATCGACACCCCCGAGAAATACGAGGCCCATCGTTGGGACATGGCCAGCCGGGTCTGGGCCAAGATGAAGGCGACGGACTCCCGTGAATGCCGCTCCTGCCACGAATACGCCCACATGGCCCTGGATGCCCAGGACCGTTCAGCCCGCAATCGCCATAGCAATGCCCCTGACAAGGGCGACACCTGTATCGACTGCCACAAGGGTATCGTCCACACCCTGCCGGATGAGCCCGAGGAGCCAGACGCGGGTACGGCCCAGACCCAGGCCGACATGGCCGCCGATGCCAAATCCAAGACCGAATGATCGCCGGATCATCCCACTGGCCTGAACGCCACGAGGCGCCGCCGACATGACCACCCGACAAATCATCACCCTGCCCCTGCTCCTGGCGCTCAGCACCCCCTTGCCCCTGCTGGCAGCGGATTCCCTGGGCAAGGACATGCGTAACGCCGCCGCCGTGGGTAACACCGAGGAGGTGATGCGCCATCTCGACGCCGGCGTCCCCGTCGATGCCCCCAACGAGTTTGGCAAGACCGCCCTGATGATGGCCGTGGAGGGCGACAATCTGGAAACCGTCGCTCTGCTCCTGGCCCGGGGCGCCAACGTCAATGCCCGGGCCTCGGGCAATTGCACGGCCCTGACCTTCGCCGCGGAGAACGGTCACATCGGCATCACCGCCCTGCTCATCGAACGTGGCGCCAACCTCCACGATCGCACCCGCGGTGGCTGGGATGCCCTGATGATCGCCTCCCGTTACGGCATCACTGACATGGTGGAGCAGTTGTTGTTCAAGGGCGCCGATCCCAAGGCCTCCGATAAGGAACACCGTACCGCCATGATGGACGCCGCCGCCCGGGGGCATGCCGCGGTGGTCAAGCTCCTGGTCGAGGCCGGCGCCGAACTGGAGGCCCGGGACAAGGAAGGCGCCACCGCACTGATCCTGGCGGCGGGGGCCGGCCAGACGGATAGCGTCGCCACCCTGCTCGCCAAGGGCGCCAACGTGAATGCCCAGGACAAGACGGGTGGCACCCCCCTCATCTGGGCCATCGGCGCGGGGCGAACCGATGTCCTCGAACTGCTGCTAGCGGCTGGGGCCAATCCCAACCTGGCGGACGCCGACGGCGTGACCCCCTTGATGGAGGCCATCAGCACCGGCCACGGTGAGTTCATCACCCCCCTGCTGACCTACGGGGCCGATGTATCGCTCAAGGACCGGAAGGGGCGCACCGCGGGTGACATCGCCAAACAGAAAGGCAATCAGGACGCCATCGTCCTGCTGTCCAAACCTTGAATGTCTGAGCGGCCGGCGTATGATGCCTCTGCTGGCCGCGCACCAAGCCTATGCGAGGGGAGCGCCGCGTGGCGTTTCACGCATGACGGAGGCCCGGCTCTCCGTGTTCCCACTGAAACCTGTTTGTCCAAAGGAGGAAACATGGCCAAGAAACTCATGAAGCTGGCCTTGCTCGCGAGCGCCGTCTCGATCGGTCTGGCGACGACCGCGTTCGCCGCCAAAGAAGAAGCCAAGCCCGCCGCTGCCCCCGCCGCCCCCGCCGCCGCTCCAGCGGCCGCCCCCGTGGAACTGGTATCCGGCGCCAGTGCCCGCATGCTCGCCGAGACCTGCGCCGGCTGCCACGGTACCGATGGCGTCAGCGGTGGACCCGCTACGCCCTCCATCGCTGGCCTGCATGGCGAGTATTTCGTGGAGGTGATGAAGGGCTACCGTGATGGTACCGCCTTTGCCACCATCATGAACCGTATCGCCAAGGGCTATACGGACGAAGAGTTGAGTAAGCTGGCTAGCTTCTTCGCCGGGCAGAAGTTCGTCCCCGCCGACCAGAAATTCGATCAGAAACTGGCGGATGCTGGAGCCAAGATTCACGACAAGTGGTGCGAGAAGTGTCATGCCGAGGGCGGCAAGATCATCGCCGACGAGGAATACTACATCCTGGCTGGTCAGTGGACGCCTTACCTGAAGTACACCCTGGAGGACTTCAAGGCTGGCACGCGCGAAATGCCTAAGAAGATGAAGGAAAAATTCGATGGCATGATGAAGAAGGAAGGTGATAAGGGCGTTGACGCCATCCTCGCTTACTACGCCAGCCAGAAATAAGGATTGAGGAGGTTACAGAGCATGAAAATGAATCGTCGCGATTTCGTTAAGGCCACTGGCACGGCTGCGGCCGTGGCCATGATCGGTTTCCCGCACATCGCCCGGGCCAACACCCAAAAGGTGGTGGTCGTTGGCGGTGGTACCGCCGGCGCCACGGCGGCCAAGTATATCAAGCGTCTGGATAAGGATATCGACGTAACCATCGTGGAGCCGAACAAGACCTACTTCACGTGCTACTTCAGCAACGAGGTCATCGCCGGCGAGCGTGACATGAAGTCCCTTGAAGTCGGTTACGGCGACCTGGAAAAGATGGGCATCAAGGTGGTCTTCGATTCCGCCGAGGCCATCGATGGCGCCGCCAAGACCGTGAAGACCAAGGGCGGTCAGTCCCTGTCCTTCGATCGTTGCGTCGTGTCCCCGGGCGTGGATTTCCTCTACGACAAGATCGAGGGCTATTCCGCCGAGGCCGCCGAGAAACTGCCCCATGCCTGGAAGGCCGGGCCTCAGACCACTCTGCTGCAAAAACAGCTCACCGACATGAAGGACGGCGGCGTCGTTGCCATTCTCGCCCCACCCAACCCCTTCCGCTGCCCCCCCGGGCCCTATGAGCGTGCCAGCCTCATCGCCCACTACCTGCAAAAGCACAAACCCAAGTCCAAGGTCATCATCATAGATTCCAAGGGCAAGTTCTCCAAACAGGCGCTTTTCATCCAGGGCTGGAAGAAATTCTATGGTTTCGAAACGGACAAAGCCCTGATCGAGTGGCGCCCGGACCCGGATGGCAAGCTCCCGCGTGTGGACGTGAATGCCATGACAGTGACCTACGGGTCCATGGATGACGAACTCAAGGCGGATGTCATCAACGTCATTCCACCCCAACGGGCCGGCAAGATCGCCGTTGACTCCGGGCTGACCGACGACAGCGGCTGGTGCCCGGTGGATGGCCGCAGCTTCGAGTCCAAGAAGGTGCCTGGCGTCCATGTCATTGGTGATGCCTGCATCGCTGGCGCCATGCCCAAATCCGGTTATGCCGCCAATAGCCAGGCCAAGGTCTGCGCCGCCGCGATCGTCGCCCTGCTCAATGAGGGTGAGGTAGGCGTGCCGTCCTTCGTCAACACCTGCTACTCGCTGATTTCCCCAGACTGGGCCATCTCCGTGGCGGGTATCTACAAGCTGGGCGCCGATGGCAAGATTGCCGAGGTTCCCGGCTCCGGTGGCGTGACGCCCATGGATGCCTCTCCGGAAGCCCATGCGCGTGAAGTCCAGTATGCCTATAGCTGGTACACCAATATCGTCAACGACATCTTCAAGTAACAAAAAGAAGGACGCGCCCTGCTGGGCGCGCCGTCGCGACCTTGAGGGGCCTTCGGGCCCCTTTTTATTGGGTCCACCCTCGCTCATATTTTGGTCAACTCCTGAAGCTCAGACTATCACGCCTTCGGGCTTACGCGGTTTCGGCCAGGGTTTACGGTCTGAATGGGAGGTGGTACTAGGGTGGGTTGCGAATCAGCCACATGAAGACGATCTTCATGCCTTGTGGCACCGACTTGCGGCACCCCCCACCAGACGCAGCCAACGCGAGGAACCCAACATGGAGATGGTTTAGACACTCATGAAGACCGACAACCTTATCAAGCGATTAGTGCCTGACCGTGAAAAGGCTGAGCCCAGTTATCTGCAACTTAAGGAAACGCTGGTACAACTCATCGAAGGCGGCGAGATCACGGAGGGACAGAGTCTGCCATCGGAGCGGGTACTGGCAGAGCGTTTGCAACTCAGCCGCACCACGGTGCGGCGCGCCTATAACGAGCTGCGCGCCAAGAATTATCTGACGACTCACGGGCGAGCAGGGGTAGCCGTCAAGACACCGCCGCGATTGACGCCCAGTTTGGGCCGGCTGAAAGGCTTTACCGAGGAGATGCGGGAGATGGGCATGACACCCTCCTCCCGCTTGCTGGTGCGCAACATCGTGACTGACCGCACCATCTCTTCACTGTTTGGACGGCCAACTACCGCGCGATTCCTCTACCTAGTCCGGCTTAGGCTGGGTGATGGGGTGCCGCTCTCTCGCGAGGTAGCCTGGTATGATTTGACTGCGGCGCCCGAGTTGGCCGATTGGGATGTAGAGGGTTCGGCCTATCATTTTTTATTCGAGCATTGTGGAATTGCCCTTACCCATGGCGAACAGACGGTTGAGGCGGTCATGAGTTCCACCATCGAGACCACCGCCTTCGGGCTAGCGGAGCCGGTTCCCTGCCTGCTCATGAAACGCAAGACTTACAGCGCGGCGCGGTTGATGATCGAATATGTGGAAGGAACCTTTCGCGGCGATGTCTATGCTTACCGCTTATCCCTCAACCTGGGATAGCAGCAGCAAGGAAAGCCTCCAGATCGGGAGGATGAGGCAATCCATCCAAAATGCCTTCCCGGGCCGCGATCAGCGCCCCACAGGCATTGCCAATCTCCAACGCCTTACCCAGGTCGAGTCCACGCAGCAGGGCCCAAACCAATCCGCTGCCAAAAGCGTCTCCCGCCCCGGTGGCGTCAACCTGATGAATGTTATAGGCGGGTCGACACCAGGCCTTACCTTCCTGATCAAGGGCGACGCTGCCCTGATCACCCAGCGTTATTACCAGCATGACACCACCCCAGCCCAGTTGCCGGGCCAGGGATGGCAGTTGCGCGACCCATTCCTCACGCGTCAGATCGGCGAGCGGTGACCGAGCAAACAGCTGAGCGGCCTCAGTGGCATTGACCACCAGGACGTCGGTCAAGGCAAGTATGCGTTCGTCGAGTCGGCGCCAAGGTGAAGGGTTAAGACAGGTGCGCTTGCCCAACCGGCGCGCCCAGGTGAAGGCCCGCAGTACCACGGGGTCCAGACTCTCGAATTGGGCCAGCACCCAATCCGCCGCGGCTATGAGGCCGAATGCCTCGTCCACATGGTCCTTGGTCAGCAGGGCATTGGCTCCGGGATGGACGACCAGGAAATTGCTGCCATCGGCGGCGATGAAGCCTACCCCGAAACCGGAGGTCCGACCAAGCATCAGGACCCGATGGATGCCCACACCCTCCCGTGCCAGATATTCCTTCACCGCGGCACCCGCGCCATCAGCGCCCACCGCCATGAGCAGATCCACCCTCACGCCCAAGCGTTGCAGACCCACCGCCAGGTTAAGACCCTTGCCGCCATGTTCCTGGAAAAACCGGCTGGCAGCGAGTGATTCGCCAGGCCGGGGTAGTCGCTCCACGCACATGAAATTCGCATTCATGTAATTCCCCACTACAAAGGCACGCATCGTCATTACCCCCAATAAACCACAGTAAAAGCACTGAAGGCCCTAGTCAGGGGCGGTGTGTCCGCCTAACAGCCTGCCCCAATAATTCACCTGGCTTCAGCATTATGGTCGGCAAGTCACGGACCCTCCAGGTCGGGACATTTCCGCGGCCAGGGTAGACCGGCCAAGGCTGGACCGAGAGGCCCTATGGTATTTATATGGACCCTTGATTTGACAAATCTGGTTTGTTTGGTATTTTTATGGTATCTGACTTAACCAACCACGAGCGATGTAAACATCAAAAAAAATCCTAACAACCCTCATTAGCAAGAGGACATTGCCATGAACCATCAGGTAGACGTTGCCGTCATCGGGGCAGGGCATGCCGGCCTTAACGCCATCAAGGAGATACGTCAAGTTACTGATAACTATGTGCTTATAAATGGAGGTGGTCTGGGTACGACCTGCGCACGCATCGGCTGCATGCCTACGAAAGTCGCCAGCCATCTTGCCGAAGTTTGCGCCTCGCGCAAGGACCTTCCGCGTTATGGGATCACGGGGACCGAGGGACTCCGCCTCGATCCTACCATCGCTTTGAATCATGTACGTGATCTGCGCGACACCTTCGTTGATCTGGTACTAGCCAATACCACGGATGAGATAGGCGATGAACTGATCGAGGATTTTGCTCAGTTTCTTGACGCCAGAACCCTCCTGGTCGGGGATGGCATTGTTCACACCAAGGCCACGGTTATCGCCACTGGCGCTTCAAGCTTCGTACCGCGGGGTTGGCGCGAGTTGTTGGGTGACCGAATGTTGACGGTTGAGGGTATTTTCGAACAGGAGAGCTTGCCCGCATCGGTGGCCGTCATCGGCCTCGGGCCGGTCGGTATCGAAATGGGCCAGGTACTGCATCGCCTTGGGGTCAAGGTGGTGGGTATCGAATCGGGTGAGCATATCGCCCGGATCGCTGATCCGGGCGTGAACCAGGCGGCGGTCGAGATCTTGCAACGCGAATTTCCCATCTGGCTGAATGAACGTGCCGAGGTTGAGCCTGAGGGAAAGGGCGTCATGGTGCGGGCTGGTGAGCACGAACTCTGGGTCGAAAAGATCTTCGCCGCCACCAGCCGACATCCGAACCTGGTCAGACTAGGTCTGGAGCGAACAGGTTGCCAGCTTGATGAACATGGCGTTCCCCTTCATGATGCGCGGACCTTACAGGTCGGACGCTTGCCCATCTACCTGGCCGGTGACGCCACGGGGGGGATCGCCAATTTACAGACCGCCGCCGAGCAGGGCCGGATCGCTGGCTATAACGCCAGCCATGACCGGCCGCGGCAAATCGCCGCCAAGACACCCATATCCATCGTCTTCACCGATCCCAACATTGCCATGGTCGGCACTCGCTGGTCGGATCTGGATGAGGACGCGGTGGTAGGTCAGCAGCTTCGGGCCGGTGGGTCGCGCCCTCATCCTGGGGCAGAATCGGGGATTGTTACAAGTCTATGCCGATCGTCTTAGTGGCCTGGTTCTGGGTGGGGCCATGGTTGGACCCCGATGTGAGCATCTGGCCCATCTGCTCGCCTGGGGCATCCAAAGTCGCATGACCGTAACCGAGATGCTAGGCATGCCCTTTTATCACCCCGTGATTGAGGAATGCCTGCAGGATTGCTTGCATCAACTGGCAAAGAAGATCGCGACCCAGGGCTCAAATGTCTCATGGCCAGAGCGGCGCGTCCCCCTTCAATGGCGCCCAGGTGCTGGGCTCGCGGCCTAAGTGATTACTTTCTAAAAAGAAAATGACAACCATGACCACAACCCTGTTGACAGGTCATGACGAGAGACGAGGATTCTTACAATGTATTTAGTTAAAACAGCTTGTAACCAAACACATTTTTCAAAATCCGAATGGCAATTTCCCGCCTGGCTTTCACTTTGTTTTCTGGCTCACGGGCCAGCCTTGGCGGATAACCAGACCTACTCGGTCGAGAAAACCTGCGCCGCCGAGTTAACCTGTAGCCGAGAAACCCAGGTGGCATCGGCCAAGAACAATCTTCGCCTGATTCCTGACCTGAGCGCCTGGCCACAAACCGTGCTGGACCAAGGGGCTCACCTGATCAAAGCAGCAAACGAGACAAGCCCTGCCCCCTATCAGGCCCCCCTCACCAGCATGGTCTTCACGCGCATACCCGGGGCCTGTTACCAACCCCCTTCTTTGCAATCCTCGGCCGCAAATCAGCAAAGTCCGGCCGGCTCGCCCCTGGCGGTACCCTCCCAGGTCTGTTTCCGGACCTTCGACCTTGGGATTCATGAAGTCAGCTTCGCCGACTATGACACCTTTGCCTTGGCAACGGACCGGGAATTACCGGACGACAATGGCTGGG
>ERZ1645187.1333-NODE-1333-length-22816-cov-41.372875_pt1 | contig 22816 bp, 20 predicted proteins | sample MGYA00575352_ERZ1645187 | MGnify/ENA primary metagenome ERZ1645187 (study PRJEB40837, sample SAMN11349314) | freshwater sediment metagenome | isolation source: river sediment | host: Sediment | place: India: Wazaribad , New Delhi | collected 2017-02-21 ... | reverse complement strand
GTCCGCGGGGTGCGTCGGCCGTACGCCGTACCGCCGCGCCGCCCCGCCGGACGTCATCACGGCTGAGGCCTATACGGCGCATCGGTGATGACGTCGTCGCACAGCGTCATCACCGGTGCGGGCAGTACGTCGCGAACGTGATGACGTCCCGGGGGGTTAGGCGAGGGCGCCGGCGACCCAGGTGGCGGCGACCGTCATCGAACCGACGCGTACGGCGTCCAGCGGGTCGGCGTCCAGCAGCGCCAGGTCGGCCAGGCTGCCGACGCCGACGGTCCCGCGCCCGTCGACGGACGCCGTCAGGGCCTCGCGGACGGTCAGCGCCTGCTCGGGGTGCCACGGGTCATCGAAACCGCCACGGTGCACCGCCGCGGCGATCGCCTGCCAGGGGTCCAGCCGCGCCACCGGGGCATCGGAGCCCATGGCCAGTTCGACGCCCGCGTCGACCATCCAGCGCAGCGCGAAGCAGCGGTCGGCCCGCCCGGGCCACACCCGCTCGGTGACCTCGCGGTCGTCCAGTAGATGCGCCGGCTGGACGCTGGCCCGAACGCCGAGCTCGGCCATCCGTCGTACGTCGTCGCGCCGCACCAGCTGCGCGTGCTCGATCGACCCGCGCGCCCCGGTCGCCGCGAACGCGTCCAGGGCCACGCTCACCGCCCGGTCCCCGATCGCGTGCACCGCCACCTCGAGGCCGTGCGCGTGGGCGGTGGCGAGCAGCTCCTGCAGCTCCTCGGGCGTCTGGTTGGCCTGTCCGTACGACGCCCCGGCCGCCGCCCCGGGAACCTCGGCGTACGCCTCGCAGCACCACGCCGTCCGGGTGTTGAGCGACCCGTCGCTGATGATCTTCAGCGCCCCCATCGTGACCAGGCCGGCGCAGCCGGGGATCGGGTCGCCGGTGCGCAGCCCCGCCGCGATCACGTCCGCCAGCCCCTGCGGGTAGGTGGCCGCGCGGATCCGCAGCCGGCCGCAGCCCTCGGCCCACCGCTGCGTCCACTCGCTCACCGGGCGGTCGAACTCGAAGTCGGCGACCCCCACGATGCCCAGGCTCGCGGCGTGCTCCAGCGTGCGCCGGTACGCCGCCGGGCCGGTCTCGTCGCCGCTGAGCAGCGCGTCCAGCCGCGGGTACGCCGCGAACCACTCGCCCTCGCTCACCACCCCCGAGACCGCCGGCAAGTCCAGCGCCCGCAGGCCGTGGCTGTTCAGCCACGCGTGGTGGCCGTCGCCGGCGATCAGCACGATCGGCTGCTCCGCACCCAGGGCGTCCAGGTCGGCCACCCGGGGCTGGGCCGGCCAGGCGGTGGGCCGGTGGCCCCACCCGATCACCGGGGCGCCGGGGTCGGCCGCCAGCCGCTCGGCGACCAGCCGCACCGCGTGGTCGACCGACGTGGCCGGCCCGAGGTCCAGCCGGGCGGTGGTCAGGGTCCACTGCGCCAGGTGCACGTGGGCGTCCCACAGCCCGGGCATCAGCCAGCGGCCGTCGGCGTCGTACACCTGCCCGGACTCCGCCAGGTCGCGCCCGACCTCGACGACCGCCTCGCCCTCGATCCGTACGTCGACCGGCTCGGCCGGGACCTGGTCCGCGTCGCCCAGCGGCACCAGCCGCGCCTGCCTGATGATCACGAAGGCGAGGCTAGCCCGACCGTCTAGTTTGGGCTCATGATCCGGACCTCAGCCTCGTGTCGCGCAGCAGCCGCGGCCGGGCTGGCGGCGGCGCTCCTGCTGACCAGCGCCTGCAGCACCGGATCCGACGACGCACCCTCCGGGAACCCACCCCCCATCGCGATCCCGGAGCTGGACGACTATCCGAGCGCCCAGCTCATTGGCCAGTTGGCGCTTCGTGACGGGTGCCTGGTTGCCGGCGGGTCGGTGCTCCTGCTGCCCGAGGGCACGCAGTGGTTCCCCGAGGAGCGGGAGCTGGTGGTAGCCGATCGCTCCGCCAAGGTCGGCGATCAGGTGCGGTTCGGCGGCGGGGAGGTCCCGCTGTACTTCGTGAAGGACCTCGCCGGGGCCGAGCAGCGCGACGCGGCCCAAGCTTGCCTTGACGCCGACGCGGCGAGCACCCTTTTTCTGGTCTCGGGCGCCAGCGACCCCGGCGACAGCGCCCCACAGGACGCCGACCTCGACCTCGCCGTCAGCGAGCCGCAACCCGACAGCGTCTACCCCGACGTCGGCCAGGCCGGCGTGGATGCCCTGCACTACGACCTCGACCTGAACTGGGACCCCGACACCCGGGTCCTCACCGGCCGCGCCGAGATCACCCTCCGCGCCACGAGGGACGCCGACGCGCTGCGCCTGGACCTGGCCAAGCCGCTCAAGGTCGCCGACGTCACCCTCGACGGCCAGCAGGTCACCGCAACCCACCCCGGCAACGACCTCGTGATCCCCACGCCGGTGCGCGCCAACCAGCGCTACGCCCTGGCCATCGACTACCGCGGCCGCGCCAGAGCGCTGCCGGCCCCCACCGAGCGCGGCGACTTCGACAGCCTCGGCTGGACCGTCACCCCCGCCGGCGAGGTGTGGACCATGCAGGAGCCGTACGGCGCCCACTCCTGGTACCCGGTCAACGACCACCCCTCCGACAAGGCGCTCTACTCCTTCACCATCCACGCGCCGCGGCCCTGGACCGGGGTGGCCAACGGCCGCCTGGTCGACACGCGCGACGACGAGGACGGCCGCACCACGCGCTGGGAGACCGACGAGCCGCTCGCGGCGTACCTGGCGACCGTCGCGATCGGCGACTACACCAGCAGCACCGTCACCACCGACTCCGGCCTGGCGATCACCTCCTGGTACCCGCGCGGGCTGCCCGGCGCCCGACGCGACCTGGCCTTCGCCGCCGAAGCGGTCGACTGGATCGAGGCGAAGCTGGGGCCCTACCCGTTCAGCACGCTGGGCCAGGTGATGACCGACTCGGACAGCGCCATGGAGACGCAGACCATGGTCACGCTGGGCAACAACGAGTACATCCGCTCGCCCGCGGTGATCCTGCACGAGCTGGTGCACCAGTGGTGGGGCGACCAGGTCTCGCCCGCGGACTGGCGCGACGTGTGGCTCAACGAGGGCTTCACCATGTACCTGCAGTGGGTCTGGGAGGCCGAGCAGAGCGGCGAGAACCTCGAGCGGATGCTGGCCCAGTACGCCGCCTCCGACCAGTGGCTGCGCGATGCGTACGGCCCGCCCGGCGACTGGCGGCCCGAGGCGTTCGGGGCGGGCAACATCTACTACCTGCCGGCCCTGATGTGGCACGAGCTGCGGCTCAAGCTCGGCGACGGAGAGTTCTGGCGGATCGTCGGCGACTGGCCGCGCGAGCAGGACAACGCGTCGGTGACCCGAGACCAGCTCTACGACTACATCGAGGCCGAGAGCGGGCTGGAGCTGAGCGAGTTCTTCGACGCCTGGATCATGGGCGAGAAGACGCCGCCGCGCGCCGGCCGCTCGACCTCGTCGGAGAGCTGATGCGGCTCCTGGTCCTGGGCGGCACCCGGTTCCTGTCCCGCGAGGTAGCGGCGGCGGCGCTGCGGCGCGGGCACGAGGTGACGTGCGCCTGTCGCGGTACGGCACCAGTGCCCGCGGGCGCCGTACACCTGGCGTGGGATCGCAACGAGCCCGCTCCCCCGGCGCTGCTGGACGCGGCCGAGCCGTGGGACGCGGTGGTGGACGTCGCCCGCCTGCCCTCCCAGGTACGCCGGGCTCTCGCGGCCGCCGCCGACGCCCACTGGGTCTTCGTCTCGACGATCAGCGTCTACCCGGACCACCACCTGGTCGGCGGCCCCGAGGACCTGCGGGTGCACGAGCCGACCGACGACGAGGCCAACGGCGCGGCGGCCGCCGACCCCGAGGCCTACGGGCCGCTGAAGGTTGCCTGCGAGGAGCTGGTCCGGACACACGCCGCCAGCAGCGTGGTGGTCCGGCCTGGCCTGATCGTCGGGCCCGGCGACCCGACCGGCCGGTTCACCTACTGGGTGGAGCGGGTGGCCCGCGCCCAGGCGGGCGAGCAGGTCTTGGCGCCCGGCCGCCCCGAGGACACCGCGCAGGTGATCGACGTACGCGACCTCGCGGCCTGGCTCGTCGACCTGGCCGAGGCCCGCGCGACCGGGACCGTCGACGCCGTCGGCCCGGTCACCAGCTTCGGCGAGCTGCTGGGCCAGGTGTGTGCGGGCGTCGGCGCACAACCCCAGCTCACCTGGGTGCCCCAGGGCTTCCTGCTCGAGCACGACGTCGCGCCCTGGGCCGGCCCGCGGTCGCTGCCGCTGTTCCTGCCCCGACCGGAGTACGACGGGATGCTCGCCCACGACGCGACCCCCGCGATCGGCCTGGGGTTGCGGCCGCGGCCCATCGCCGAGACCGCCCGCGACACCCTGGTCTGGCTGCGCGAGCACCCCGACGCCGAGCGCACCGGCCTGACCTCGGCGGAAGAGGCCGACGTGCTCAACGCCTGGCATACGCTCGGTTCGTGACCGAACGGCTCTCCGCGCGCGCCCTGATCGACCTCGTGCTGGACGAGGGGTCGTGGTCCTCCTGGGACACCCCGCCCAACCACGGCGACATCGCCCCGGAGTACGCCGCCCAGCTGGCCGAGGCGGCCGAGACGTCCGGCGTGGACGAGGCGCTGATCACCGGCGAGGGCCGGATGCGCGGGCGCCGGGTGGCGGTGGTGGCCAGCGAGTTCGGGTTCCTCGCCGGGTCCATCGGGCGGGCCACCGCGGACCGGCTCGTGGCCGCCGTACACCGGGCGACCGCCGAGGGCCTGCCGCTGCTCGGGGCGCCGGTCAGCGCCGGCACCCGGATGCAGGAGGGCACCCCGGCGTTCGTGCAGATGGTGCGGATCTCCGAGGCGGTCGCCGCGCACAAGAACGCCGGCCTGCCCTACCTGGTCTACCTGCGCCACCCCACCACCGGCGGCGTGATGGCGTCGTGGGGGTCGCTGGGCCACCTGACCGTCGCGCAGCCCGGGGCGCTGGTGGGGTTCCTGGGGCCGCGGGTCTACGAGTCGCTGTATGGCAAGCCCTTCCCCGACGGCGTACAGACCGCGGAGAACCTGTACGCCCGCGGCATCATCGACGCCGTCATGCCGCCCACCGACATCGCCGTGGTGCTCGACCAGACCCTCGACATCCTCGAGCGCGGCCGCCGCCGGCTGCCCGAGGTGGCCGATCCGGACGGCGCGGGTGCCGGCGACCTCGCCCCGGAGGTGGACGCCTGGCACGCGGTCACGGTGTCTCGGCGCACCGATCGGCCCGGCGTACGGCGGCTGCTCAAGTACGGCGCCACCCAGGTCGTGCCGCTCAACGGCACCGGGCAGGGCGAGTCCGACCCCGGGCTGCTGATCGCGCTGGTGCGGTTCGGGGAGGCGCCGTGCGTCTTCCTCGGCCAGGACCGGCGCGGCCAGACCCGGGAGAGCCCGATGGGGCCCGAGGCGCTGCGCGAGGCGCGGCGCGGGATGCGGCTGGCCTCGCAGTTCGGGCTGCCGCTGGTGACGGTGATCGACACCCAGGGGGCGGCGCTGTCCGCCGAGGCCGAGAACGGCGGTCTGGCCGGCGAGATCGCCCGCTGCCTGGCCGACCTGGTCACCCTGGACGCCCCGACGCTGTGCCTGATGCTCGGCGAGGGCAACGGCGGCGGCGCGCTGGCGCTGCTGCCGGCCGACCGGGTGATCGCCACCCAGCACGCCTGGCTCTCGCCGCTGCCGCCGGAGGGCGCGAGCGCGATCGTGCACCGCGACGTCGAGCACGCGCCGGACATGGCGCGGGCCCAGCACGTCCGGGCGCTCGACCTGCACCGGCTGGGCGTCGTGGACCGGGTCGTGCCCGAGCACCCCGACGCCGCCGAGGAGCCGGAGGCGTTCTGCCGCCGCGTGGCCGCCGTACTGGAGTACGAGCTGGTGGCGCTCCTGCACGCCGGCGCCGGTACGCCGGCCCAGCGCGCCCGCCGCTACACCTGACCGCCCCCCAACCCCCGCATGCGTCATACGGACGGAGCCAACTAAGGCTCCGTCCGGATGACGCATCGGGGGTGGGCGGGGTGGGTCAGGAGCCCCAGTAGGCCTTGACCACGTCGGCGGGGTAGACCACCTCGCACGGCCGGCCGTTGTGGTCCAGGTCCAGGTACCAGGGCTTGCCGTGCAGCACCCAGTACGCCACCGCGCCGGGATAGCTGATCCCCTGGCTCTTCAGCTCCGGGCAGGTCAGCCCGAGCTCCAGCGCGCGGATCTCGTCCGTCGGGTCCGGGGCGGTCGGCGCGGGCGTCGGCACCGGCTGCACCTCCGGCGTCGGCGGGGGCGAGGTCGGCGTCACCGGGGTGGGGCTCGGGGTCGCCGGCTTCGGCTTGTCGTTCTTGGGCTTGTTGTTCTTCGACTTGTTCGGCTTCGGCTTGTTGGTCTTCGCCTTGTCCGGCGTCTTCGTGGGGCTCGGCGCGGCCGAGGGGGCGGGCGCGCTCGGCGTCGCCTGCACCGTCGGGCTCGCCGAAGCCTCGACCGGGGCATCGCTGGTGGCGGGCGCCGGCTTGGTGCCGGAACGCTCGGTCGGCCGGCTGCTGGGCCCGCCCGGCGCCTGCGACTCGGAGGTCGCCTCGACGGAGTCGGCCTCGACGTCCGGCCCCTGGCTGCCCAGGGTGCGCGGCAGCTCGACCGAGGCCTGCTGCGCGGTCGCCGCCGGCTCCTCACCGCCGAACAGGTTCGGCCCGAACGCGACCGCCGCGACCAGCAGCAGTACGCCGGCCACCGCGCCCTTGCCCAGGTTCTCCTGGTTGGCCCACCACGCGGAGGGCCCCGCCACCGGGACCGGATTGGTCGCCGTCGCCCGCGACACCACCGGGGTGACCGGACCGGGCGTCACCGCCGTCGGCACCAGCTGCTGGAACCCGCACGTGGGGCACCACTCGACCCCCGGTTGCACCGCCACCCGACATCTCGGGCACGCCAAAGTAGCCATGTTGCCTCCCTCTCCCGGGGGTCAACCTAGCCACCGAGGGCGCCGCTGGCTATGGCGGTCACATCGTGGGCGGCGCCGCTCAGAACAGCAGAGCGGTCCCCGGGTCGGCCAGGATCCCGGCCACGTCGGCGAGGAAGCGCGACCCCTTCTCCCCGTCGATGTGCCGGTGGTCGAAGGAGAGCGCCAGCGTGGTCACGTGCCGCGCCACGATCTCCTCGCCGACCACCCACGGCTGCTTGCGGATGGCCCCGAAGCACATGATCGCCGACTCGCCGGGGTTGATGATCGGCGTACCCGCATCCACCCCGAACACCCCGACGTTGGTGATGGTGAACGTGCCGCCGCTCATCTCCGCCGGCTGGGTGCGGCCCTCCCGGGCGGTGCCGGCCAGCTCGTTGATCGCCGCGGCCAGCTCGACCAGCCCCAGGTCCTGGGCGTCCTTGATGTTGGGCACGACCAGGCCGCGCGGGGTGGCGGCCGCGATGCCGAGGTTCACGTAGTGCTTGAGCACCACCTCCTGGGCCGCCTCGTCCCAGTAGGAGTTCACCTCCGGGGTACGCCGCATCGCCAGCACCACGGCCCGGGCCAGCACCAGCAGCGGGCTGACCTTGACCCCCTTGAACTCGCGCCGGGCCTTGAGCCGCTCGACCAGCTCCACGGTCGCGGTGGCGTCCACGGTGATCCACTCGGTGACGTGGGGGGCGGAGAAGGCCGAGTCGACCATCGCCTGGCCCATCATCTTGCGCACGCCCTTGATCGGCTCGCGGGTCTCCCGCTCGCCGGCGGCCGCAACGCGAGCGGGCTGCGGGGCGGCCGGCGAATGCGCACCACCCGAGGACGCCGCCAGCACGTCGTCCCGGGTCACGGTCCCGTTCGGCCCGCTCGGAGTCAGCCGGGTCAGGTCCACCCCGAGCTCCTTGGCCAGCTTGCGCACCGGCGGCTTGGCCAGCGCCCGCAGGTGCACACCCGCCGCGTGCGGGTCGGTCACGTCGGAGACCGCGAGCCCGTCCCAGGTCGGCGGCACCACCGCGTGCGAGGGTACGGCGACCTCGTCGGCCGCGGCGACCTCCTGCGACTGGGCGCCGCCGGGGGCGAACGCCCCCTGGACCTGCATCAGCGTCTGCGCCCCGGCGTCCGTGGACGGCGACGCGCCCCCCTTGCGCGCCCGGCGTTGCGGCCCGCGGTCGGCCTTGTTGCGCCCGACCAGCGACTCGCCCTCAACGCCGCCGCTGGCGGCGGGGTTGGACAGGTCGATCCCCCACTCGCCGGCCGGCCCGGCGCCCGCGTCGCCAGAGGAGCCGGAGTCGCCCGACTCCGGCGCCGCGGCAGCCGGGTCCCCGATCGAGATGATCGGTGTCCCGACCGCCACCATCTCCCCCTCGGCGACCAGCAGCGCGAGCACCGCCCCGGCGTACGGCGAGGGCAGCTCGACGATCGACTTGGCCGTCTCGATCTCGCAGATGATCTCGTTGATCTCGACCTGGTCGCCCTCCTTGACCTTCCAGGAGACGATCTCGGCCTCGGTGAGCCCCTCACCGACGTCGGGCAGCTTGAACTCGGCCATCTCAGTACTCCAACGCTCGGTCGACGGCATCCAGCACGCGGTCCAGGTCGGGCAGGAACTCCTCCTCGATCCGCGAGGCCGGGTAGGGCACGTCGAAGCCGGCCACGCGCAGCACCGGCGACTCCAGCGAGTAGAAGCACTCCTCGCTGATCCGGGCGGCCAGCTCCGCGCCCATCCCCAGGTTCAGGTGCGCCTCGTGGGTGACCACGACGCGGCCGGTGCGGCGTACCGAGTCATAGACCGGGGCCATGTCCAGCGGCGAGAGGGTGCGCAGGTCGATGACCTCCAGCGACTTGCCCTCGTCGGCGGCGGCCTCGGCCGCCTTCAGCGCCGTCTTGACCGTCGGCCCGTAGGCCAGCACCGTGGCGTCGCTGCCCTGGCGCACGACCCGGGAGGCGAACAGCGGCTCGGGCGCCTCGTGCTCGTCCAGGTCGGCCTTGTCGGCGTGGTACTGCCGCTTGGGCTCCAGGAAGATCACCGGGTCGTCGCAGGCGATGGCCTGCTGGATCATCCAGTAGCCGTCGACGGGGTTGGAGCAGGCCACGACCTTGAGCCCGGGGGTGTGCGCGAACTGCGCCTCCGGCGACTCGCTGTGATGCTCGACCGCGCCGATGCCGCCGCCGAACGGGATCCGGATCACCATGGGCATCTTGGAGTGGCCGTGGCTGCGGTAGTGCATCTTGGCGACCTGGCACACGATCTGGTCGTACGCCGGGTAGACGAACCCGTCGAACTGGATCTCCACCACGGGCCGGTAGCCGCGCAGCGCCAGCCCGACCGCGGTGCCGACGATGCCGGACTCGGCCAGCGGGGAGTCGATCACCCGGTCCTCGCCGAAGTCCTTCTGCAGCCCGTCGGTGATCCGGAAGACCCCGCCCAGCTTGCCGACGTCCTCGCCCATGATCAGCACCTTGGGGTCGGCCTCCATCGCCCGGCGCAGGCCGAGGTTGAGGCCCTTGGCGAGGGTGATCTTCTGCGTCTGTCCGGTGGCCATCAGTGGTGGCTCCCCTCGAACGTGTCCAGGTACGCCGCGTAGCCCTCGCGCTCTGCGCGCAGCTCCTCGGTCTCCTCGTCGTAGACGTGGTCGAACATCGACAGCGGCGTCGGGTCGGGCATCGCCTTGCAGCCCTCGCGCAGGTGGTGCCCCAGCTCGTCGGCCTCGGCGCGGACCCCGGCGACCCACTCGTCGTCGACCAGCCCGTTGCGGCGCAGGTAGACCTCCAGCCGGGCGATCGGGTCCTTGAGCTTCCAGCGCTCCACGTCGTCGGAGAGGCGGTAGCGGGTGGGGTCGTCGGTCGTGGTGTGCGCACCCATCCGGTAGGTGTAGGCCTCCACCAGGGTCGGCCCCTGCCCCTCCCGGGCCCGCTGCAGGGCGGCCTGCATGACGGCGTACGTCGCCAGCACGTCGTTGCCGTCGACCCGCACGCCGGGGAAGCCGAAGCCCAGCGCCCGCTGGTACAGCGGGATGCGGCTCTGCCGCTCGATCGGCTCGGAGATCGCCCACTGGTTGTTCTGGCAGAAGAAGACCACGGGCGCCTGGTAGGAGGCGGCGAAGATGAACGCCTCGTTCACGTCGCCCTGGCTGGAGGCGCCGTCACCGAAGTGCGCGACCACCGCGGTGTCGCGGTCCGGGTCGCCGGTGCCGACCGCGCCGTCGCGCTGCACCCCCATGGCGTAGCCGGTGGCGTGCAGGGCCTGGGCGCCGATCACGATCGTGTACAGCCCGAAGTTGCTCTCCTTGGGGTCCCAGGAGCCGTGGTCGACGCCGCGGAAGAGCCCGAGCAGGTTCAGCGGGTCGATGCCCCGGCACCACGCGACGCCGTGCTCGCGGTAGGTCGGGAAGACGAAGTCCTGCGGGCGCAGCGCGCGGCCGGCGCCGATCTGGGCGGCCTCCTGGCCGAGCAACTGGGCCCAGATGCCCAGCTCGCCGTGGCGCTGCAGGGCGGTGGCCTCGGTGTCGATGCGCCGGGTGAGCACCATGTCGCGGAAGAAGCCGCGCAGGTCCTCGGCGCTGAACTCGTGGTCGAACTGCGGGTGGTGCAGCCGCTCGCCCTCGGGCGTCAGCAGCTGGACCAGCTCCGGCGCCTCGTGCTGCGCGGGACCGAAGACCTCTTCGAGATCTGGTCCGAATCCGTGATAGGCCACGTGCACTCCGATCTGTCACTCGCCGCAGGCGGGGTCTCCGTCGCGCGGGCGATGCTGTGTTGTCACCGCGCGGACGCGCCGTGATGTGGCGACCCGTACGGCCTGTGACCCACAGTGCCAGTCGGGGTGTGACCGGCACCACATGTCGCGAGGAAAACTACTCTCGCCGCGCGCGACCCGCCAATCGGACTCAACTGCCCTCAGCTGCCCTCAGCTACGGGGCCGGGCGCGCAGGCTCTCGCTCGGCAGGATGCCGAACGCCTCCCGGTAGTGCGCGGCGAACCGCCCCGGCTGGGCAAAGCCCCAGCGGCCCGCCACCTCCGCCACCGTGGTCAGGCCCTCGGGGTCGGCGGCGATCAGGTCGCGGTGGGCGCCCTCGAGCCGGACCTGGCGCAGGTACGCCGTCGGGCTGGTGTCGTGGTGCCGGGCGAAGCCCTGCTGCAGCGCCCGGACGCTGGTGTGCGCGGCCTCGGCGATGTCCCCCACGGTCAGCGGCCGGTCGGCGTGCCGGTCGATGTACTCCTTGGCCCGGCGGATCGCGCCGGGGCCGCGCGCGGGGGTGTCGTCGGCGACCTCGTGGTCGAAGGTCTCCAGGGCCACCTCGGCCAGCTCCCGCATCGAGTCGGCGACCATCCGCGGGTGCGACACCGCGTGCTGGTTGGCCAGGACGTCCCGGTTGGTGTGCCGCACCGCGGCCCGCCACAGCGACGCGGACTCGGCCGAGACCGGTGTGGGGTCGGGGAAGGAGAGCCGGGAGGCGGGTACGTCGGCGGCCGCGGCGAGCATCTCCCGCGACAGGGTCACCAGGCCCAGGCTGGCCCGGTCGCTGTAGAGCCGGGCCGGCGCCTCGGCGTCCAGGGCGACCACCTGGCCCGGCGTCATGCTGGTGTCGGCCCCGGCGACCACGAGCCGGGCCGAGCCGCGCAGCAGCTCCAGCACGTGCAGGTGGTTGGTGCGGGCGGTGGCGACGCGGACGGTCGAGGTGTGGGTCAGGCGCTTCACGCTGAACCCGTCACCGCGTACGCCGTTGACCTCGAGCGCGAACCGGGGGCCGAACTCCACCGTCTCCACCCCGGTCAGTCGTTGGCGCATGAACTCCTCGGCGGTGGCCGCGTCCCGGGTCGCGAGTCGCAGCGGTTGCAGATGCATATCGGCGGCGTACCCGGTCGCCGTCCGGGGTATGCGCCCGGGCTCGGGCACGCCCCGCCGCGGCGGAGCCGTCCACTAGCCTCAGGGGCCATGGGCGCGGGTCACAGTCACGGATCCAGCCACAGCTCGAGCGGTCGGCACCGCTGGCGGCTGGCGGTGGCGTTCGCGCTGGTGGCCACGTTCTTCGTGGTCGAGCTGACGGCCGGCCTGCTCGCGGACTCGCTGGCTCTGCTCTCGGACGCCGGGCACATGGCCGCCGACGTGGTCGCCCTGGGCGCCGCCCTGGCCGCCACCCGGATCGCCACCCGCCCGGACCGCAGCGGGCTGCGCACCTTCGGCTCCTACCGCGCCGAGGTCTTCGCCTCCGGGCTGACGGTGCTGCTGATGCTCGCCACGGCCGGGTACGTCGCGCTGGAGGCCGTACGCCGCATCGGCGCCGACGTGGCGGTGGCCGGCCGACCGATGCTGCTCGTCGGTGGGGTCGGGCTGCTGGTCAACCTGGTCGCGCTGGCGCTGCTGCGCGGCGGGGCCGGTGAGTCGCTCAACGTCAAGGGCGCCTACCTCGAGGTCGTCTCCGACACCGTCGGCTCGGTCGGGGTGCTGGTCGCCGGCGCCCTGGTCGCCCTCACCGGCCGGTCCGGGTGGGACACCGGGGTCGCGCTGGCCATCGCGGTCTTCGTGGCCCTGCGCGCGGTCTGGCTGGGCCGCGAGGTGCTCGCCGTACTCGGGCAGCACGCGCCGGCCGGGATGGTGCCCGCCGAGGTCGAGCGGGCGCTGGCCGAGGTCCCGGGGGTCGAGCAGGTGCACGACCTGCACCTGTGGACGCTGACCTCGGGCATGAACGTGGCCACCGCCCACCTGGTCGCGGCCGGCGTGGACACCAACACCGACGCGGTGCTGGCCGCGGGGCGGGCGGTGCTGCTGGAGCGGTTCGGCATCGACCACGCCACCCTGCAGGTCGAGACCGACGCGCTCGGGTGCCAGGAAGTCAGCTGGTGAGGGCTGGCCAGTTGGCGCGTGTCGCCCGCGCGGCCCTGACTGTCGCGGCCGCCGTACTCGTCGGGGGGATGAGCGCCGGGCCGGCCGCCGCGGCCGGGCTCGCGACGGGACTCGAGCGAGTCCCGAAGCCGATCCTGCGCGGCAACTTCGCCGACCCGGCCGTGGAGCGCCTGGGCAGCGGGTACGTCGGCTTCGCCACCGGCGAGCGCTCCCCGCGCGCGTGGACCCGCTCGCCCAACGGCACCTGGCGGCGCAACGGGCCGGCGCTGGTCCGGCTGCCCGACTGGTCCCGAGCCGGCGACGTCTGGGCCGCCGACGTCCAGCGGATCAACGGGTGGTGGCTGCTCTACTACTCCGCGCCGGTGCGCGGGCTGGGCCCCTACGGCCGGTGCATCGGGGTGGCCCGCTCGCGCTCGGCGCTGCGTGGGTTCACCCCGTTGGGCGACGCGCCGCTCGTCTGCCCCAGCTACGCCGGCCAGGTGCCGACGGCCCAGGATCCGCTGATCCCGCGCGACTACACGCTGCCCCGGGCCGGGGTGATCGACCCGTCGGTGCACCGCGGCGCCGACGGCCCGGTGCTGCTGTACAAGACCGACCGGATCCCCTCCTCGATCCGGATGGTGCCGCTCAACGCCGCCGGCACCCGGGTGCGCCGCGGCGAGGTCAGCGTCGAGCTGCTGCGCAACGCGGGCGTGATCGAGAACCCGCTGCTGCTCGCCCGGCCCGAGGGCTGGGTGCTGCTGCTGTCGGAGGGCGACTTCACCCGGTGCACGTACCGGACCCTGTGGCTGCGCTCGACGTCGCTGACCGACTGGTCGGCCGCGGTGTCCGGGGTGCTGCTGGACCGCGCGGGCACCGGGCTGTGCGGGCCCGGCGGCGCCGACCTGGCGGGGAGGCGGATCTTCCTGCACGGCTGGATCTGCCACGGCAAGGCCGCGCCGTGCCGGGCCGGCTTCGACTGGTCCAAGCGGGAGCGGCAGCGCGCCGAGCGCGCCCTGTACGGCGCCCGGCTGCGCTGGACCGACGGCGTGCCGAGCGTGGGGCCCTGGCTAAGCCCCTGACTGCGGCCCTGACCGTTACAGCCGCTCGCGGCCGTGCGGCTCGTGCCACGAGTCGAGCTCGGGGCCCTTCGGCACGATCCCGGTCGGGTTGATGTCGGTGTGCACCACGTAGTAGTGCTCCTTCATCTGCTCGAAGTCCAGCGTCTCCCCGAACCCGGGCGTCTGGAACAGGTCGCGCGCGTACCCCCACAGCGCCGGCAGCTCGGTGAGCTTGTTGCGGTTGCACTTGAAGTGCCCGTGGTAGACCGCGTCGAACCGGGCCAGGGTCGTGAACAGCCGTACGTCGGCCTCGGTGATCGCCGACCCCATCAGGTAGCGCCGGTCGGTGAGCCGCTCCTCCAGCCAGTCCATCGTGGTCCACAGCCGGTCGTAGGCCTCGTCGTACGCCGCCTGGGAGCCGGCGAAGCCGCAGCGGTACACGCCGTTGTTGACCTCGGTGAAGACCCGCCGCATCACCTGCTCCATCTCCTCGCGGACCGCGTCCGGCCACAGGTCCGGGGCGTCGGGGCGGTGGAACTCGCGCCACTCGAAGAACAGGTCGTGGGTGATCCACCAGAAGTCGTTCGTGACCACCTGCACGGACTCGATCTCGACGATCGCCGGCACGGTGATGCCCTTGGGGTAGTCGGGGTAGCGGTTGAGGTAGGCCTCCTGCAGCCGCTCGATGCCGAGCACCGGGTCCCGGCCGCCGGGGTCGCGGTCGAAGGTCCACGAGCGCGGGTCGTGGACCGGGCCAGGCTTGCCGGCGCTGATCACGCCCTCCAGGCCGAGCAGCGTGCGGACGATCAGCGCCCGGTTGGCCCACGGGCAGGCGGGGGCCGCGATCAGCCGGTAGCGGCCGGGCTGCACCGGCCAGACCCGGATCCGGTCGCGCTCCGGGTTGCGGGTGTCGCGCAGGTGCCCGAACCGGTCCTCCAGGGCGTCCGCGGGCTGCGGTCCGGCCAGGATCCGGTCGGGGATGTAGGACATGTCCCGCTCGAAGGCCTGGCCCTGCTCGACGTAGCCGCCCGCTTGCTCTTCGCTCATTGACTCCTCGCTCATGGGCTCACCACCTTCTGGGCCAGCTCGATCAGCCGGTCGTTGGCGGGAGCCTCCCCGATGGTGGCGCGGACCCCGTCGCCGGCGAACGGCCGCACCGTGATCCCCAGCTCCTCGGCCGCAGCGGCCAGCTCCAGCGCGCGGTCCCCGGCGGGGAACCAGACGAAGTTGCCCTGCGCGTCGGGGATCCGCCAGCCGGTCGCCCGCACCCCCGCGAGCACCCGGGTCCGCTCGGCCACCAGCTCCTCGACCCGGGCGAGCAGCTCGGCCTCCGCGGCCAGGGACGCGATCGCGGCCTCCTGGGCCACCTGGGAGACGCCGAACGGCAGCGACACCGCGCGCAGCGCCGCGGCCAGCATCGGGTGCGCCACCGCGTAGCCGATCCGCAGGCCCGCCAGCCCGTAGGCCTTCGAGAACGTCCGGGTCACCACCACGTTGGGGTGCGCGCGCATGGTCGCCACCCCGTCCACCCGGTCGGCCATCCGCACGAACTCCAAGTACGCCTCGTCGACCATCACCAGCACGTGGCCGGGCACCGCGGCCAGGAACGCGTCCAGCTCGCTCTGGGTCACCGCCGGGCCCGTCGGGTTGTTGGGGGTGCAGACCAGCACCACCTTGGTGCGCTCGGTCACCGCCGCGGCCATCGCGGCCAGGTCGTGGCGGCCGTCGGGGGTCAGCGCCACCGGCACCGAGACCGCGCCGGCCACCGCGATCGCGATCGGGAACGCCTCGAACGAGCGCCACGCGTGCACCACCTCGTCGCCCGGCTCGCAGAAGGCGCCCAGCAGCTGGTAGATCAGCGCCACGCTGCCGGTGGCCGCGACCAGCTGGTCGGGTGCCACGTCGTGCTTGCGGGACAGGGCGTCGTACAGCGCGGTGGTGGCCATGTCCGGGTAGCGGTTCAGGGTGGCCGCCGCCCGGGTCGCCGCCTCCAGCACGCCCGGCAGCGGCGGGTAGGGGTTCTCGTTGGAGGAGAGTCGGTACGTCGTCAGCCCGGGCCGCGGGGTCGGTGGCCGGCCAGGCACGTACGCCCCGATGGCGGCCACGGTGGCCCGGGGCTGAGGGGTTGCCTCGGTCATGGCGGCCACCCTAGTCAGGCGCCGGCGCGGCCGCCTCAGGCCTGCGGCGGGCGGCCGTGGGCCAGCAGGTCGGCGCTCCCGCCGCCCGCCTCCGCCCAGCCGCCCGACCACTGGAGGACCGCGAGGCACGAGGTCGGCATCGGCAGGAACCCGCCGCTCAGCTCGGCCAGCAGCTCCTCCATGGCGGGGTTGTGGCCGACCAGCGCCACGCACTCCAGGTCCTCGGGCAGGTCCCGCACCACCTCGAGCAGGTCGTCGCCGTCGAAGGTGTAGACCGCCTCCTCGGGGCGCACCGAGACGGGGTGGTCCAGCTGCTCGGCGACCAGCGCCCAGGTGGCGGTGGCCCGGGTCGCCGGCGAGACCACCGCGAGCTGCACGCTGGGCCCGTGCGCGGCCAGCCACCGCCCGGTCTCGGCGGCCTGGCGGGCACCGCGGGCGCCGACCGGCCGGTCGCGGTCCGCGTGGGCCCCGGACCAGTCGGACTTGCCGTGCCGCACCAGCACCAGGCTCTTCATGGCTCGCACCCTAGTGACTCAACGACCACCACAGCGGCAGTTCGGCGGCCGGCGGACTCCCCTGAGCGTGGAGTCGGGCCCGGCTGGCTCGAACTGCCGCTGTGGTGGTCGTGATCGAGGCCTGAGGCAGAATGCCGCGGGTGAAACCAGGACGCGGCTTCGGTATCGGGCTGGTCCTGTTGGGGGCCGGCCTGTTCATCGTCAACTCCGGCGTCTCCCGGGTGGCGCTGCGCTCCGGGGTGGACTCACTCGAGCTGACCACGCTCCGGGCCACCGGCACCGTGCTGGCGCTGCTGGTGATCGCCGCGGTCTTCCAGCGCGGCGCCCTGCGGCCCCCGCGCGGCCGGCAGGTGCCGCTGATCCTGGGGCTGGGCCTGATCGGCGTGGCCCTGCTGCAGTTCCTCTACTTCGTGGCGCTGGACCGGCTGACCCTGGGGCTGGCGCTGCTGCTGGAGTACCAGGCCCCGTTCCTGGTCGCGCTGTGGGCCAAGTTCGTGCAGCGCACCCCGGTCACCGCCCGACTGTGGTGGGGCCTGGGGCTGGCGGTGACCGGACTCGCCGCGGCGACCGAGGTCTGGCAGGGCGCCTCGTTCGACACCGTCGGCGTGGCCGCCGCGATGGGCGCCGCGGTCTGCTTCGCGGCCTACTTCCTGTTCGGCGAGGCCTGCCAGAGCGAGCTCTCCTCGCTGCAGGTGATGCTGTGGGGGTTCGCGGTCGCCACCGTGGCGCTCAACCTCGTGCAGCCGATCTGGCTGGTGGACGCCCCGTTCGGCGATCAGGTCTCCCTGCAGGGCAACCTCGACCACCTCTTCGTGCCGCTGTGGCTGGTGATCGGCTGGATCGTGCTGCCGGGCACGCTGGTCCCGTTCGGGGTGGAGCTCGCGGCGCTGCGCTACATCCCGGCCACGCTGGTCACCGCGATCGCGATGGTGGAGCCGGTGGGTGCCTCGGTGCTCGGCTGGGCCTGGTACGACGAGGCGCTCAGCCTCGTCTCCATCCTCGGCTGCGTGACCGTGGTCGCCGGGATCCTGCTGGCCCAGAGCGCACGGGCCGAGCACCCGGCCGACCCGGTGCCGGTGACCTGAGGCCCTGGCCGTCAGGGGTCACACGGCGGGCAGCAGCACCTCGCCGCCGGGCACGTGCGCCAGGTCGCGCCCGACCGTCACGTCCAGCGGGTTGGTCATGCAGCGGATCGAGCCGCCGCCCTTGTGGAACTCGCCGAGCTCCAGCAGCACCACGGTGAAGCCCCACTCCTCCAGCTGCGCATGCACGTGCTCGGGGCAGGCCGGCATCAGCACCGTCTTGCCGATCACGATCGAGTTGGCGGCGAAGGTCTCCAGCGCCTCGGCCTCGGTGAGCACCAGTGGCTCGGGCACCAGCTCCATCAGCGCGGCCGCCGAGGCCGCGTCGAAGGCGTCGGGGCACACGATCGCGCGCCGGTCGTCCAGCGGGCAGAAGGCCAGGTCGAGGTGGTACATGCCCGGGTGGTCGATCCGCAGACCGCGGACGCGAACCCCCAGCTCGTAGGCCAGGTGCTTGAGGCCGAGCTCCTCGGTGCGCGGGCCGTAGCCGACGATCAGCGAGTCGCCGAACGCGAAGGCGTCGCCGGCCTCGAAGTGGGCGCCGATGCCGTCGTGGCCGACGTACGACATGGCGAAGCCGGCGTCGTGGAACCAGCCGTGCGCCGAGGAGGTCTCCATCCGGCGCTCCTCGTAGCGCATGTGCGAGAGCACGGCGTGCGGGGTGCCGTCGGGGCGGACCGTGGCCAGGCCGAGGTTCATCGCGTAGACCATGTCGGGGGCGTCCGAGCGCTGGTCCAGCACGTGCACGTTCGCGCCGTGGTCCTCCATGGTGTGCACCAGGTGGTCCCACTGCTCGCGCGCCTTGACCGGGTCGGGCTGGTCGGCGATGTCCATGAACGGGTTGATCACGTAGTCGACTCGGAAGTGATCGGGTCGCACCGCCAGGTAGTTGCGGCCCCACTGCAGTTCGTTCATGTTTCGCCTCCTCGGTCCACGGGTTGTCTGTCATCCAGATTGTCTGACAATCTGACAAGGGCAGTAGTGTGACGCATCACCGGCACCCGGGGCAAGTCCTCACGCCCCACGCGCCGGAACCTGCTGACAGACTGAGAGCCATGGGCGAGCCCTTCGCGACACTCCACCTCGACGAGCAGTCCTCGACGGTGGACCGGGTCGTGGACGAGCTGCGCCGCGCGGTCTTCGACGGCGACCTGGAGAGCGGTACGCCGCTACGCGAGGTCGCCCTCGCCGAGCAGCTCGGCGTCTCTCGACCGACCGTCCGGGAGGCCTTGACCGTGCTGGTCGCCGAGGGGCTGGCGACCCGCGAGCCGCACCGCGGCGTCGCCGTGGCCCAGCCCGACCCCGAGTCGGTGGCCGACGTGTGCCGCGCCCGCGCCGTGCTCGAGGTGGCCGGGGTCCGACACTGGGAGCAGGCGTCGGAGGAGGCCAAGGCCGGGGTGCGCGACGCGCTGGCCCGGTACGCCGACGCGGTCGCCCAGGGGGCGTCGTACCAGACGCTGAACGCGCGGCACCTGGCCGTGCACGCCAGCTTCGTCGGGCTGCTCGGCAGCCCGCGGCTGGTCGCGGTGGCCGAGGGGCTGAGCGCCGAGCTGCGGCTGGCCCTGGCCCAGATCGACCGGATCCGGCGCAACGCCCACGACCAGGCCGGGTCGCACACCGACCTGGTCCGAATGCTCGAGCGGGGCGAGGTCGCCGAGGCCGCCGAGCACCTGGCCGAGCACCTGGCCGACGCGGAGGTCGCCATCAAGGGTGCGCTGAAGTTCGACGCCTAGGGTGAGGGCGTGAGCCACCTCGCCCTGCCGCCGCCGCGCACCCCCGGCCGCTACCGGATCGGGCTGGTCTGCCTGGGCAACATCTGCCGTTCGCCGATGGCCCACGTCGTGCTGGCCGCCCAGGTCGCCGACGCCGGGCTGTCCGACCGGGTCGAGGTGGTGAGCTCCGGCACCGGCGGGTGGCACGTGGGCGAGCCGATGGACTCGCGCGCCGCGGCCACCCTGAGCCGCGCGGGCTACGACCCCAGCCGGCACCGGGCCAGCCAGTTCCGGGCCGCGTGGCACTCCGACTGCGACCTGATCCTCGTGATGGACCGGGACAACTACGTGGACGTGGGGGCCGGTGAGCGGGTCCTGATGTTCCGGCGCTTCGATCCCGAGGCCCGCCAATTGCCCGAACACCAGATGCAGGGCCCCGACGTGCCGGACCCGTACTACGGTGGGGCCGAGGGGTTCACGGAGGTGTTGTCCATGGTCGAGCGCACCGGCGCACACCTGGTCCCGCTGCTCGCCGACGCGGTGGGGGCGGAGCGATGACCCGACTCCCCCTGGTCGCCCGCCGCGCCGAAGCCCTGCTCGGGATGGCCGTCGTCAGCACCGCCTCGGTCGCCGGCGGCGACATCTGTACGGCGACCCGGCTGCGGCTCAGCGACGGCAGCACCGCGCTGATGAAGACCCTGCCGACCCCGCCGCCCGGGTTCTTCGAGTCCGAGGCGACCGGGCTGCGCTGGCTGGCCGAGGTCGCCGACGGGCTGCCCGCCGCCCAGGTGCTGGCCGTGGACGCCGAGTGCCTGATCGTGCGCTGGATCGAGCCGGGCAAGGCCACCGGCGACGTGGCCGCGGAGTTCGGCCGGCGGCTGGCGCGCACGCACGCGGCCGGCGCGGCGGCGTACGGGATGGCGCGCGACGGCTACATCGGGCGCCTGCCCCTGCCCAACCGGACCGCGCCGAGCTGGGCGGAGTTCTACGCGACCCGGCGCGTGCTGCCCTACCTGAAGCTGGCCCGCGACCGGGGCGCGATCACCGGCACCGACGCCGACGCGGTCGAGGCGGTCGTGCCGAAGCTGGCCGACCTGGTGCCCGAGGAGGGGCCGGCCCGGTTGCACGGTGACCTGTGGAACGGCAACTGCCTGTGGGGCCTGGACGGGCAGGTGCACCTGATCGACCCGGCCGCGCACGCCGGCCACCGCGAGACCGACCTGGCGATGCTCGGGCTCTTCGGGCTCCCCCACCTGCAGCGGGCGATGGCCGCCTACCAGGAGGAGTCGCCGTTGGCCGAGGGCTGGGAGGACCGCCAGGGGGTGCACCAGCTCTTCCCGCTGCTGGTCCACGCCTGCCACTTCGGCGGCGGGTACGGCGCCCGGGCCGGCGAGGTCGCCCGGCGCTTCGCCTGAGCCTGGGCCCCTGAGAATGGGCCTCAGCGCCGAAGTCTCAGCGCGGACTCAGGGTCGGCTGGCACAGTGGGGCCGTGACTCCCGCGTCCCGGCCCAAGGTGCTCGTCGTCGACGACGACAAGGCGGTGCGTGAGTCGCTGCGTCGCTCCCTGGAGTACAACGGGTACGCCGTCACCCTGGCCTGCGACGGCGCCGAGGCGCTCGCCGTCCTCGGCACCGCGGCTCCCGACGTGGTCGTGATGGACGTGATGATGCCGCGGCTCGACGGGCTGGAGGCGACTCGGGCGCTGCGCAGCGCCGGCCACGACGTACCGATCCTGGTGCTCACCGCCCGCGACGCCGTCGGCGACCGGGTCGAGGGCCTGGACGCCGGCGCCGACGACTACCTGACCAAGCCCTTCGCGCTGGCCGAGCTGCTGGCCCGGCTGCGCGCGCTGCTGCGCCGGGCCGCGCCCTCGCCCGACGAGCCGGACGAGACCCTGGCCTTCGCCGACCTGTCGATGGACCTGGCCACCCGTGAGGTACGCCGCGGCGAGCGGCTGATCGAGCTGACCCGGACCGAGTTCACCCTGCTGGAGATGTTCCTGCGCCGGCCGCGGCGGGTGCTGGACCGCTCGTTCATCCTCGAGGACGTGTGGGGGTACGACTTCCCGACCACGGCCAACTCGCTCGAGGTGTACGTCGGCTACCTGCGCCGCAAGACCGAGGCCGAGGGCGAGCCCCGCCTGATCCACACCGTGCGCGGGATCGGCTACGTGCTGAAGGACGCATGAGCACCGAGGAAGGCGCGACCCCGACCACCTGGCGGCGCGGCCGCTGGCACTACCGCCGCTCGCTGGCCAGCCGGGTCGCGGTGCTGACCACGCTGTCGGTGGGCGCGGCGGTGGCGTTCATGGCCGCGGCGATCTTCCTCACCGTGCGGATGCAGCTGCTGGCCTCGCTCGACGACTCGCTGCTGGACCGGGCCACCAAGGCGGCCTCCTACACCGCGCTGGAGGAGATCACCGCGCGCGACGTACCCCCGTGGATGCTGGGGGCCGCGGACGTGCGGATCGTCTTCATCACCGCCGACCGGCAGGTGCTGACCGCCGACAGCGAGGGGCCCAAGGTCACCCTGGGCGCCCCCGAGCTCGAGGTCGCCGAGGGCACCCGGGAGAGCTCGGTGCGCACGATCGTCGCCGAGGGCGGGGTGCGCTACCGGGTGGCGGGCGTGCCGGCCGGCGACGACCAGGCGCTGGTGCTGCTGCAGCCGCTGGCCGAGACCGAGCAGACGCTGCGCAAGCTCGGCACCGTGATGCTGGCCTTCGGCGGCAGCGGCGTGATCGCCGCGGCGCTCGCCGGCTGGCTGGTGGCCCGCAACGGCCTGCGTCCGGTACGCCGGCTGACCACGGCGGTCGAGGAGATCGCCCGCACCGAGGACCTGCGCCCGATCCCGGTCGAGGGCGACGACGAGGTGGCGCGGCTGGCGACGGCGTTCAACCAGATGCTGACCGCGCTGTCGGCCTCGCGAGACCGGCAGCGCCGCCTGGTCGCCGACGCCGGGCACGAGCTGCGCACCCCGCTGACCAGCCTGCGCACCAACCTGGACCTGCTGATCCAGGCCGGCGACGGGCTGCCGCAGATCGCCCGGCAGGAGCTGCTGGCCGACGTACGGGCGCAGATCGAGGAGCTCAGCACCCTGGTCGGCGACCTGGTCGAGCTGGCCCGCGACGACCAGCTCTCGCACGTGATCGGCGACTTCGACCTGGCCGAGGTGGTGGAGCGGGCGCTGGCCCGGGTACGCCGCCGCGCGCCGGCCGTCGCCTTCGACGTCGAGCTGGACCCGTGGCTGGTCAAGGGCGAGGCCGACGCGCTGGAGCGGGCCGTGACCAACCTGCTCGACAACGCCGCCAAGTGGAGCCCGCCCGGCGGCACGATCACGGTACGGCTCAACGAGGGGGTGCTGGCCGTGGAGGACCAGGGGCCCGGCATCGCCGAGGAGGACCTGCCGCACGTGTTCGACCGGTTCTACCGCTCGGACGACTCCCGCTCGATGCCCGGCTCCGGGCTGGGGCTCTCGATCGTGCGGCAGGCCGCCGAGCGGCACTCGGGCGCCGTACGGGCCGACCGGTCGCCGTCCGGCGGGGCCCGG
>ERZ1645187.1331-NODE-1331-length-22822-cov-42.232925_pt1 | contig 22822 bp, 24 predicted proteins | sample MGYA00575352_ERZ1645187 | MGnify/ENA primary metagenome ERZ1645187 (study PRJEB40837, sample SAMN11349314) | freshwater sediment metagenome | isolation source: river sediment | host: Sediment | place: India: Wazaribad , New Delhi | collected 2017-02-21 ... | reverse complement strand
CATGAGGCTGGGGATTTCTTTTTTGTTCCCAAATAAACCCATTTGCAAGGCTTTATATGTGGTTTCTGCAACTTTTTAAAAATTTTTATCCAGTTCAAACAGGATGCTAGGCCATTTTTCGAGCCACCCGTTAGCATGGTCGACCCCTTCCAATATCCGTATTTCCCCCTTATTTTTATTAGATAAATAGCCTTTCACCAGCGAAGGAGGGGTGTTTTGGTCGGAGCTACCGACATAGTGGATCTGTAAAATATGCCCAGGCAGCGGTGGTCTTTCCACTGGATTCAATGAACCCTCCAGAGGGGTGTAATCATGTAATTGCACCCATGCAGCCAGATCAAGATTTCCCGCTAAAGTTACTACAGCACGCGTTTGCGTAAATTTTTCCGCCACTAATTGCGCCAGTGTTCCACCCCCGCTATAACCGATCAATACTAATTCTGATCGGTTGTTTTCCTTTAACACAGCCTGGAGCGCATCACTAACAGCCGACACTACTTGTTGTGAATACCTTGCATGGGTCCAAAGTAGTGGATGACAATCACTATCCTGGCTAAGGCCATGATAGCACGGTCTGCCGATTAAAATAGCAGGCGCAGGGTCTATTGACATTAACTGAAGAACCAGATACTGACGCGGTGTTGGATCGTTATTAATCAATGAACCGTTTTTGGTCCATGGCGAGCCATCCCCATCCAAATAAACATGCAGTTTATTACCAGAACCGTACCACTGATTTTTATACACAACGATATTGAAATTATTGGTAGCCATCACAGCCCGACTGAACCGTAAGTTTTCCGCCATCTGATCATATTTCAGCCAAGCTGGCATACAACCGATACAGGCAAGTTGGAAAGCACTAAACAGCAAACCAACAATTCTTCTGGATAATCCCATTTTGGTTGGCACGATTTGTTTAAGGCGCGCTCAATTGAAGCCCCGGTTTGTTGTCGGGGCCGCTTTTTCAGCCTATCGCCCCTGCATTCTCCCACCGCCGCCGAAATGCCGCGTAATACAGCACCGGGATGAAGATCAGCGTCAGCAGGGTGGACACCAGGATCCCGAAGATCAGCGAAATCGCCAGGCCCCGGAAAATCGGATCGTCGAGGATGAATAGCGCCCCGAGCATGGCCGCCAGCGCCGTCAGGATAATCGGTTTGGCGCGCACCGCGCTGGAGCGGATCACCGCCTCCTGAAACGGCACGCCGTTGGCGACTTCCAGATTGATGAAGTCCACCAGCAGGATCGAGTTGCGGACGATAATCCCGGCCAGCGCGATCATGCCGATCATGGAAGTGGCGGTGAACTGGGCGTGCAGTAGCGCATGGCCCGGCATGACCCCAATGATGGTCAGTGGAATCGGCGCCATGATGATCAGCGGTACAAGATAGGAGTGGAACTGCGCCACCACCAGCAGATAAATCAGAATCATCCCCACGCCGTAAGCGATGCCCATGTCACGGAAGGTTTCATACGTAATCTGCCATTCACCGTCCCACTTGAGGCTGTAGCTGTAGGGATTGTCCGGTTGACGGATGAAAAACTGTTCCAGTTTGCCACCGCCAATGAGCGAGTCTTTCAGGCTACTGAAGATTTCAAACATCCCGTACAGCGGGCTGTCCAGCTTGCCGGCCATGTCGCCGAACACGAAGACTACCGGCAGCAAGTCCTTGTGATAAATGGCGTTTTCGCGCTGGGTCTGCTCAAGATCCACGATTTCCGACAGGGGGACTAACTGGCCGCTCTGACTGCGGGTTTTCAGCGCCAGCACGCTGGCGCTATCAGCTTGGTCGGCGGTGGGCAGTTCCAGCCGCAGCGGGATCGGATACTTGGCGCTTTCGGAATGCAGGTAGCTGACATCCTCGCCGCGCAAGGCGGTGTTGATATCGGCGGCGACCGCCTGCTGCGATACGCCGAGTAAAGCCGCTTTCGCCCGGTCCACATGGGCGATCAGCCGCTCGGACGGTGCCTCCACCGTGTCGTCCACGTCCACGATGTCCGGCGTGGCGCTGAAGACTTCGCGCACTTGCTGGGCGGCGGCGATCTGGCCGGGATAGTTCAGGCCGTAGACTTCCGCCACCAGCGGCGACATCACCGGTGGGCCGGGCGGTACTTCCACCACCTTGACGTTGGCGTTGTACTTGTTCCCGATCTCCTGCAACGGGCCACGCACCGCCAGGGCAATCTCGTGGCTTTTGCGCTGGCGATGCTTTTTGTCCACCAGGTTGACCTGAATGTCGCCGACGTTGGCCCCGGCGCGCAGGTAATACTGCCGGACCAGACCGTTGAAGTTGATCGGCGCGGCGGTCCCGGCGTAGACCTGATAGTCGGTGACTTCCTCGACCGTGGTCAGATAGCGGCCCAGTTCGCCCAGCACCCGCACAGTCTGCTCCAGCGTCGTCCCTTCCGGCATGTCCACGATTACCTGAAATTCCGATTTGTTGTCGAAAGGCAGCATTTTCAGCACGACGAGTTGAAAATACGCCAGGCTGACCGAGCCAGCGATCAGCAGCAATACGCCGATGCCGAGCACCCAGCGCAGTGGTCGGCCTTTCCGCCCGCGCAGGAACGGCCCGACCACGCGCCGGAACAAGCGATGGGAGAAATCTTCCCGCCCGTCATGTTCCCCTCCTTGACTAAGGAGGGGTGGCGCGTCAGCGCCGGGGTGGTTGGCGGGTTGTGAGGGCGTATGTTTCTCCACCACCCGCCGCAGCACCTTGTACGTCAGCCACGGCGTGAACACGAACGCCACCGCCAGCGAGATCAACATCCCCATGCTGGAATTGATCGGGATGGGACTCATGTACGGCCCCATCAGGCCGCTAACAAAGGCCATCGGCAGCAGGGCGGCGATGACGGTAAATGTCGCCAGAATGGTCGGGCCGCCGACCTCATCCACCGCCAGCGGAATCGCCTCGACCAGCGTGCGCCCGCCCAAATGAATGTGGCGGTGAATGTTTTCCACCACCACGATGGCGTCATCCACCAGGATGCCGATGGAGAAGATCAACGCGAACAGCGACACCCGGTTGAGAGTGAAGCCCCAGGCCCAGGAGGCGAACAAGGTGATCGTCAGGGTCAGGATCACCGCCGCGCCGACGATGAACGCTTCGCGCCAGCCCAGCGCCAGCCATACCAGCCCGATCACGAGCGCGGTAGCGAAGATCAGCTTGGTAATCAGGGTCATCGCCTTGTCGTTGGCGGTGACCCCGTAATTGCGGGTGACGGTGATGTTGACGCCTTCCGGGATGAAGGTGCCCTTGAGTTGTTCAACCCGCTCCAGAAGCTGATCGGCGATCTTGACCGCGTTCTCGCCGGGCTTCTTGGCGATGGCGAGCGTCACGGCGGGGAATTCACCCTTAACCTGGATTCCACTGGTTGCCGCCGCCGGCCCGGCGCCCAGCCAGACGTAGCGTTCGGGCGTGTCAGGACCGAATTTGATCTCGGCGACATCGGCCAGATAGACCGGCGCGCCCTGGTGCAGACCCACCACCAGACTGCCGATTTCTTCCGGGTCCACCAGAAAGCTGCCGGCCTGCACTGGAATTTCGCGGTTGTCGCCGACCAGCGCCCCGGCGTCGGTGGAGGCATTGGCGGCTTGCAGCGCACGGCGCAGGTCGCTGAGCGCCAGCCCGTAGCCGGACAGCTTGGCCGGATCGAATCGCACCTGCACTACCCGGTCAGGCGCCCCGATGGTGTACAGATCGCGGGTGCCCGGCACGCGCTTCAACTCGGTTTCCAGGGTGTGGGCCACCCGCGCCAGATCGTCGGCGCCCCGTTGCGCATCCTCGGTCCACAGCGTCAGACTGACGATGGGCACGTCGTCAATGCCCTTCGGTTTGACGATGGGTTGACCAACGCCGAGATTGGCCGGCAGCCAGTCGGCGTTGGAATAGAGCTTGTTGTACAGCCGGACGATGGCGTCGGTGCGCGGCTGACCGACCAGGAATTGCACGGTTAGCACCGCCAGGCCAGGCCGCGATACCGAGTAAACGTGCTCCACACCCTCGATTTCCGTCAGGACCTGCTCGGCGGGACTGCTGACCAGCTTTTCCACTTCCTGGGCGGTGGCGCCGGGGAAGGCGATGAAGACATTGGCGAAGGTGACGTTGATCTGCGGTTCTTCCTCACGCGGCGTGACCAGCACCGCGAACACGCCCATCAATAGCCCCACCAGCGCCAGCAGTGGCGTGATTTCGCTGAGCAGGAATTTTTTGGCGATGGCCCCGGACAGACCGAGACGCGGTTCGGCAACGTCGCTCATCTCACTTCCCCGCAGACCGCTGCTGCTCTTTCAGATAAACGCCGGCCTGGATCGGGTCCAGCGCCACTGGCTCATCCGGCTCCAGACCGGCCAGAATCTCAACTCTTTCGCCTTCAATCCGGCCAGGGCGCACCTGCCGTAAACTGATCTTGCCGTCTCGAACCACGTAGACGGCGCTGACCTCGCCACGTTGGACCAGCGCCGGTCGTGGTACGGTCAAACGCCGCTCTTCGCCGACCCGGAAAGCGATTTTGACAAACATGCCGGGGTAGAGTCCTTCCGTCTTTTTTGGCAGATAAACGCGGATCTTGAATACGTTGCTCTGCGGATCGGCGTAGGGGAAGAAGGTCAGCTTGGTGGCGGCGATGCTTTTGCCGCCGTTCGGTGGCAGCACCCGCGCCTGCTGGTGCTGGCGGACCGGTGCGATCAGGCGTTGCGGTACGTTGGCCACCACCCGCAGTTCATCCAGCGAGAAGCCGGTCATCAGCGGCTTGCCGGGCTGGACAGTTTCGCCCAACTGGACATGGCGTTCGAGTACGATGCCGCTGTAGGGGGCAGTGATCGTGGTGTAACCTAGCGACTCTTTGGCCTGGGAAACGCCAGCCTGCGCAGCGTCGAGCTTGGCCTTGGCGGCGCTGAGTCCGGCGGTGGCGGCGTCCATCTGCGCCTTGGATACCAGTTGCTTTTCATAAATGCCGCGCATCCGGTTGTATTCAGCCTGAGCTTCGAGATAACGGGCCTCGGCCTCGCGCAGACTGGCCTGAGCCTGTTCCAGCCCGGCGCGTTGCTCGATGTTGCGGATGCGGACGATGGGCGCGCCTTGTGGGACCATGTCGTTGACATCCACCATGATCTCCTCGACGCGGCCAGCGGTCTGGGCGGAGACCGTGCTCTGATTGACCGCCTCGATGACGCCATCGAGGATTTGTTCATCAGGCCGGGCGTGCAGTTGAGCAGTGGCCACCGGAACGTGCGATTCGGCGGCGAGCAGCATGGGCGTAACGGTGAACAGGCACCACAACAGTAAGGTGCGAACGGCTATGGGCATGACGGGTTTCCCTGAACCGGAAGCGATGCCGAATTGTATATTAGAAAAATCTAATATTTGCAAGCTAACCAACCCAAGATGGCAGCCGGATAGACCGGATATTCCGTAAAATGATTAGAAAAATTTATGCGCTAAGATGGGTGCGATGGTTCCGAATGAATCCGAATGATACATGGGGGCTGTGATGGCTGTGGTTCAGCCGTCCACCCGTATTCTGTTACTGGGCAAGCGCGGCAGTCTGGTGTTGTGGTTGGAAAACCTGTATTGCGCTTGTAGCCAACTGGGGCACGCCACGCACGTTTTTGCGGTCAACGGCGATACGTTGGGTTCGCGGTTGCGCGCCAAGTGGCAGGGCCGCGACACAGCAGCGACCGCTGCGTGGATGCTGGCTCGCTTCGAACGCGCACTGGCGAATTTTCGGCCGGATTTGGTGATTGTGGCGGGTGCGTTCGGCGTACCACTGGATTATTACCAGATTTTGCACGAGTTGCCTCGGCGGCCGTGGATCGCCGGACTGGTGGGCGACCGTTTTTCCAGGGATAGCCGGGAGCGGGCTGATTACTGCGACCGGCTCTATTTCACCGACACCTGCTTTTTTCGGGATGCGGAAGCCGCCGGTTTTGCCATGCCGGTCCGTTATTTGCCGCTGGCGGTAGATCCGGAACTGTTCCGTCCGAGCCAGGGGCCGCGTATTCCGGAGATGCTGTTCGTGGCCAGCCGCACCGAATTCCGCGAAGCCGTGGCGCGGGGGCTGGATACGCCAGCCCGGATTATCGGCACCGATTGGAGCGGGCTGGCGCGCGACGGGTTCCACCGGGTGCGAAACCGCAAGATCAGCCGCGCCCATCTCATTCGGCTTTATCAACGTCACGCCGCCGTGCTGAACGTGCGGAACGAGGCCAATGTCGAGCATGGGCTAAATCAGCGCAGTTTCGAGCCGCTGGCCTGTGGGGCGGTGGTGCTGAATGACGATTTGCCCGATCTGCCGCGCTGTTTTGAGCCAGGCCGGGAAATTCTGGTATATCGGGATCGCGAGGAACTCAACGCGCTAGCGGCCCGGCTGCGGCGCGAACCGGGGTTCGGGACCCGGATCGCCGCCGCCGGCCGGCGGCGGGTGCTGGCTGAACACACCTACAGCCATCGTATCCAGACGATCCTGAACGATTTGGGCTGACCTGAAACCGACGAGGCGCGCCCTGGCCCTGCCGATTCAAGCCGGACCGTTGATCGCGACCGTTCAGCGCGAGGAATAGCCGCTGGAAAGCGGTCAAAATTTACAACTTCTTTACATCACGCCCCATCTTTTTTACCCCATTTTTTCGGTCAGTTAATCAGACTGTAAGCCCTCGAATCTGTTGTCGTGTGGAGGTGCGCCATGGACGATCTGTTCATGCTGGGCGTCATGCTCGGTTTTTACCTGTTGATGACCTTTTTGATCGAGCTCTGCGCTTGGTTAGTCCGGAGGCGTTGACTGTATTCGTCATCCACCGATGCTCCATCGCATTATCCTTAATACGCGGAGGTGCCCCATGGATCTCGCTTATCTTGCTGGAATATCTCTATTTTTCATACTGGCCGCTGGCCTCACAGTCGGCTGTGCCAAACTGGGAGGTACACCATGACCTGGCTCTACGTTCTCAGCAGCCTCGTTTCGGTTGGGCTGCTGATCTATCTCGTCGCCGCCCTGCTCATGGCGGAGGATTTATGATGACCCCGCACGCCTGGTTGCTCCTCGGACTTTTCCTGCTCGTTCTCCTGGCGCTGGTCAAGCCGCTCGGCGCCTACATCGCGGAGGTGATGGAAGGCCATCCCATCCTGGCGCTGCGCCTCGGTGGTCCTATCGAGTCGGTGATCTACCGCCTCTGTGGCGTCCGCCGGGACGAAGAGATGGGATGGTTGCCCTACGCGCTCGCCCTCGTGCTGTTCAATGCGCTGGGCGTACTCGCTGTCTATGCCCTGCAACGGTTACAGCTCTGGCTGCCGCTCAATCCGCAACAACTGGCTAACGTCAGCCCCGATTCGTCGTTCAACACCGCCGTCAGTTTCGTCACCAACACCAACTGGCAGGGCTACGCCGGCGAGACGACGATGAGCTATCTGACCCAGATGCTGGCGCTGACGGTACAAAATTTCCTGTCGGCGGCAACCGGCATCGTCGTGGCCATCGCCCTGATGCGCGGTTTCGCCCGCCACACCGCGCACAACATCGGCAACGCCTGGGTTGATTTGACGCGGATCACGCTCTACGTGCTGTTGCCGCTGGCGCTGGCGTTCGCGGTGGTTCTGGTCAGCCAGGGCGTGATTCAGAATTTCGCCGCCTACCAGGACGTGACCACGCTGGAACACGCCACGCAGACCCTGGCCATGGGGCCGGTCGCTTCGCAGGAAGCCATCAAGATGCTGGGCACCAACGGCGGTGGCTTCTTCAACGCCAACTCGGCGCATCCCTTTGAAAATCCGACGCCGCTGACCAACTTCCTGCAAATGCTGGCGATTTTTCTCATTCCGGGTGCGCTGTGCTACACCTTCGGCCGCATGGTCGGCGACACCCGCCAAGGCTGGGCCGTGCTCGCCGCTATGACCGTCCTGTTCGTGGTCATGGCTGTTGGGGCGATCACGTTCGAGCAGCAGGGCAATCCGCTGTTCGCCGCCGCCGGCGTCGATCAGGCCGCCAGCGCGACCCAGGCCGGCGGCAACATGGAAGGCAAGGAAACCCGGTTCGGCATCGCCGACTCGGGCCTGTTCGCCACCATCACCACCGCCGCCTCCTGCGGCGCGGTCATCGCCATGCACGACTCGTTCACGCCGCTCGGCGGAATGGTGCCGCTGGTCATGATGCAACTCGGCGAAGTGGTGTTCGGCGGCGTTGGCTCCGGCCTCTACGGCCTGTTGGTGTTCGCCATCATGGCGGTCTTCATCGCCGGCCTGATGATCGGCCGCACCCCCGAATACCTGGGCAAGAAAATCGAAGTCTACGAGATGAAAATGACCTCCATCGCGATTCTGGTGACGCCGCTGCTGGTGCTCGGCGGAACCGCCATCGCCGTGATGACCGTCAGCGGCCGAGCCGGCATCTTTAACCCCGGCGCTCATGGTTTCTCGGAAGTGCTGTACGCTTTCACCTCGGCCGGTAACAACAACGGCAGCGCCTTTGCCGGTCTGTCGGCCAACACGCCCTTCTACAACGTGATGCTGGCCATCGCCATGTGGTTCGGCCGCCTTGCGGTCATCGTGCCGGTGCTCGCCATGGCCGGCTCGCTGGCGGCGAAGAAACGCATCGCCGTGTCGGCAGGAACGATGCCGACCCACGGGCCGCTGTTCGTGACCCTGCTGATCGGCACGGTCCTGCTGGTGGGCCTGCTGAACTACGTTCCGGCGCTGGCGCTGGGGCCAGTAGTCGAGCATTTCATGTTGTGGGCCGGCCATTGAGGGAAAGGAGAAAACCCATGTCCCGTAAAACCTTGACTTTGTTCGACCCGACACTGGTAAAACCCGCCATCGGCGATGCCTTCAAGAAGCTGGACCCCCGGCTGCAATGGCGCAACCCGGTAATGTTCGTGGTCTACGTCGGCAGCATGTTGACCACGGTGCTGTGGGCGCAGGCCCTCAGCGGCCAGGGCGAAGCTCCCGCTGGCTTCATTCTGGCCATCGCCCTGTGGTTGTGGTTCACGGTGCTGTTTGCCAACTTCGCCGAGGCGCTGGCTGAAGGCCGCAGCAAGGCGCAGGCGGCGTCCCTGCGCGGCGCCAAGAAGACCGTCGTCGCCAAAAAACTGCGGGAACCGCGCTACGGCGCCCCGGTGGATTTGCTGCCTGGTGCGGAACTGCGGCGCGGCGATGTGGTGCTGGTGGAGGCCGGCGACATGATTCCGGCTGACGGCGAGGTGATCGAAGGCGTCGCCTCGGTCAACGAAAGCGCCATCACCGGTGAGTCCGCCCCGGTGATCCGGGAATCCGGCGGCGACTTCAGCGCCGTCACCGGCGGCACCACCGTACTGTCCGACTGGCTCGTGGTCCGCGTGACCGTCAATCCCGGCGAAGCATTCCTCGACCGCATGATCGCCATGGTGGAGGGGGCCAAGCGCCAGAAAACCCCGAACGAGATCGCGCTGACCATCCTGCTGGTGGCGCTGACGATCATCTTTCTCGGGGTGACGGTAACCCTGCTGCCATTTTCCATGTTCAGCGTGGACGCGGCGAAAACGGGTTCGCCGGTCTCGATCACTGTGCTGGTCGCTCTGCTGGTTTGCCTGATTCCCACCACCATCGCGGGATTGTTGTCGGCGATTGGCGTGGCCGGCATGAGCCGGATGATGCAGGCGAATGTCATCGCCACGTCGGGCCGGGCGGTGGAAGCAGCGGGCGATGTGGACGTGCTGCTGCTCGACAAAACCGGCACCATCACCCTCGGCAACCGGCAGGCGGCGGCGTTTCTGCCCGCTGCCGGCGTAACGGAGCGCACCCTGGCCGACGCCGCCCAACTCGCGTCCCTGGCCGACGAAACGCCGGAAGGCCGCTCCATCGTGGTGCTGGCGAAACAGAAGTTCAACCTGCGCGAGCGCGACATCCACGCCCTCGGCGCGACGTTCATCCATTTCTCGGCCCAGACCCGGATGAGTGGCGTGGATCTGCCACACGCCCCTCGCCCTTTGGGAGAGGGGCCGGGGCTGAGGGAAGCACGACAAATTCGCAAAGGCTCGGCGGACGCCATCCGCCAGCATGTGGAAACCCTCGGCGGTCATTTTCCACAGCCGGTCACCCACGCTGTCAACGAAGTGGCCAGTCGCGGCAGCACGCCCCTCGTGGTCGCCGACGACGCCAAAGTGCTCGGCGTCATCGAACTCAAGGACATCGTCAAGGGCGGGATCAAGGAGCGCTTCGCCGAGCTGCGGCGCATGGGCATCAAGACGGTGATGATCACCGGCGACAACCGGCTGACCGCCGCCGCCATCGCCGCCGAGGCCGGGGTGGACGATTTCCTCGCCGAAGCCACGCCGGAAGCGAAACTGGCCCTGATTCGCCAGCATCAGGCCGAAGGCCGGCTGGTGGCGATGACCGGCGACGGCACCAACGACGCCCCGGCGCTGGCGCAGGCCGACGTAGCGGTAGCGATGAACAGTGGCACGCAGGCCGCCAAGGAAGCCGGCAACATGGTGGATTTGGATTCCAATCCGACCAAGCTGATCGAGATCGTCGAGACCGGCAAGCAGATGTTGATGACGCGCGGTTCGCTGACCACGTTCAGCGTCGCCAACGACATCGCCAAGTATTTCGCCATCGTGCCCGCGGCCTTCGTGACCACCTATCCGCAACTCGCGGCGCTCAACGTGATGGGCCTCGCCAGTCCAGCCTCGGCGATTCTGTCGGCGGTGATTTTCAACGCCCTGATCATCATCTTTCTCATTCCGCTGGCGCTGAAAGGCGTCCAGTACCGGCCGCTGGGCGCGGCGGTGCTGCTGCGGCGCAACCTGCTGATTTACGGCTTGGGCGGCGTGATCGTCCCGTTCATCGGCATCAAACTGCTTGACCTGCTCATTTCACTGGCGGGCTGGGCGTGAGAGGCGCTTGGATTTTCTCCCTTCCCTTCCTTGGACAAGGAGGGGTGTCCCGAAGGGACGGGGTGGTTTGACCGGGCGACGAACCACCCCGGCGCTACGCGCCACCCCTCCTTAGCCAAGGAGGGGAACTTGGTGGATTGTGTTCACTGGTGACTTAAAGCAAAGTTTTTTCAAGGAAAATACACCATGAAAACCCTGATTCGTCCCGCCGTGACGCTCTTCATTCTGCTTTCCGTCATCACCGGCCTGATCTATCCCTTGCTGGTGACCGGAATCGGGCAAGCCCTGTTCCCGGAACAAGCCGCCGGCAGCCTGATCGAGCGCGACGGCAAACTCGTCGGCTCCCGGCTGATCGGCCAGCCCTTCACCGATCCCAAATACTTCTGGGGCCGGCCGTCGGCGACCAGTCCTTATGCGTACAACGCGGCGGCCTCCGGCGGCTCCAACCTCGGCCCACTCAACCCCGCCTTGAAGGAAGCGGTAGAATCCCGCGTCAAAGCGTTGCGGATTGCCGATCCCGGCAACGCCGCGCCGGTTCCCGTGGATCTGGTCACCGCTTCGGCCAGCGGCCTTGACCCGCACATCAGTCCCGCCGCCGCCGAGTACCAGGTCACGCGCGTCGCCCGAGCGCGCGGCTTGGCGCCCGAAACCGTGCGAAACTTGGTAACCCAGCAGACCGAGAATCGCCAGTGGGGTATTTTCGGCGAACCGCGCGTGAACGTGCTCGAACTCAATCTCGCCCTTGACCCGTTACCCTCCCAAAAACAACCATGAACGCGCTGATCGAACCCGCCCAGGGAGCAGCAACCGGACCTGCCCGCATCCCGGCATCACCGGGATTGCCCTTGCCGCTGGTCCGGCATTTCCGCCAAATCCTGCTGTGGCCCTTGCGGGTGATGCCAGGCCAGGCGGAAGGAACGCATGTCCCGAACTACTGGGAACCGCTGGAGGCTCTGGGGGAAAGCTGCCCCTGGCGGGAAGTCGTGGACGAATTCGGCGATCCCAAGCATTTCCAGGAGCGGCACTACAAGGAATTCATCACCTTTCTCCCTTACGTGCAGCGTTTCCTGTATGGCGAGAGCGAAGGCCGCGAAGGCCAGGTCGGCTACGGCAAATCCCCGATCCGGGTATTCCGTCGCAGCGATGTCGCCCGAATGCGGGTCGTTCTCGACACCTCAACCCCGCCGTTGCTGTTCCAGATCGCCCATATTGACCTCTATTTCTTCTACGACATCGACATCATCATCCTGGCGGTGGAATTCTTCGCCAACGACCTCCCCCTGTTGCTGGTCGAGGACGTTCTGTTCAAAGTCGGGCGGGCCTACCCGGCATTCTGGGAACCCAATGGCCAGGGCGGCCAATGTCCGTACCGGGTGGAGTGGCTGTCGGCGAGGGGTGAGACGCTGGCGGCGTCCGACTACGACAACCGGGATAAATACCTTGAGTTCACCTGCCAGCACCGTTCTCCCAACATCTCCGCCCATTGGGAGTATCTGCTGCGCCCATTGGCCCTGTACCATTCCGACCGCGAGGCCGCGATCCGCTACCGGCAGATCGAATACCATCGGATGCCGCTGCTGGCCTATCTGAGCTTTAGCGACCCGCAAAGCCTGACGCGCGGCGACTTCGCCCGGCTGGCGCTGGTAACCAAGCCCGGACCGTCCAACACCCTGCCGTACTCCGCCAAGGAACTGGCGCATTTTGAAGAGCACTACTGTTACGACAAATTCTGGGACCCGGAGGACAACCCGGCGCTGTCCAGTCGCTACCTGTGCTGCGGCCAAGCCTTCGTGGTCGTCGGCAAGGCCAGTCACCCCTTTTTCGTGGATTCCGAAACCGGCCTGCTGGGCCAGTTCCGCCATCAATATTTCATCGTCAACCTGATCGCTCACTTCCAGAAAGCGGCCCTGATGCTGTTTTCGGAATGGCTGGTGGTGGCGATCAGCCAGCTCGATATCCGCGACCTGGATTCGGTCCGAGACTTCAAGCGGGAAATCCGCCGGATCATGGCCACGTTCCTGCGCTTCACCGAACGCTACTGGTTTCACGAAGTTTCCGATCAGGCGCAGATTCGGGATTTATTCCGGCTGCTGACCGGCCATCTCAACACCGACCGGATTTATCAGGATGTCAGCACCTCGGTCAAAGAAATGAATCATTTTTTGGACAGCGACAGCCAGCGGCGGCAGGCGGGCACCGTGATGCGCCTGACGGTAGTGACCACGCTGGGATTGGTGGCGACCGTCGCCACCGGGTTCCTGGGGATGAACCTGTTTGACGAAACCAATCAGCCCGGCTGGGTCAAGCTGCTGATTTTTTGCATCGTGCTCATTCCCAGTTCGCTGCTGGTCAACTACGCGGTTGCCAACTCCAAGATTCTTTCCGATTTCATGGAAGCCCTGGCGGACAAGCGGCTGACCTGGTGGGATCGGACGCAGATTCTGCTCAGAGTTTGGCGGAAACCTCCTGAAAAAGCGGCCAAGCCGTGAACGGCAAACTCTGCCCAGCGCGCCAGCCGACGATGGCGCCAGCACGCTCAGGAAAACAAATGGTCGGTTACGCCGCTTCGAGCAGGCCGCTGGCGAGCATCTCTTCCGAAAGCTGGAAGAGATCGGCCTCCAGTTGCGCTTCGGCCACGTCGAATTCTTCCAGCATTCGGGCGATGACTGTCGCCAGCGCGCCTTCCGCCTGGAGCAGTTCGAGGAAACGGCTGCCCACCGGATCGAGGCCGAAATAGGTTCCAGATTCGAGATTCAGAAGGACGGTTTCATCGCCGACCTGGCGAGTGACCACCTGTTCGGGAATTTTCAAAAGAGCGCCGCGGGTCAACCTATCATCCTCCAGCCATCGCTAGGGTGTGGAAAATTCCCTTATTCTGCCTGAGGCGCGACATTTTCAAAGATTTCGTCGAAGGGGATCGAAACGTTCACCGCCGGGAACCTGCATTCCCCACAGCCCGGAAGATACTCGTGCAACAGCCAGTCGTTCTCCGGGGTGCGCTGGAATGTTTCCACCCGGCGCGCTTCGATATCCACCAGCACGTATTCCCGTAACGACGCCAGCGTGCGATAAGCCGCGAACTTCTTACCCCGGTCGAAAGCGGCGGTGGACTCCGACAACACCTCCACGATCAGGGTTGGATAGGCGATGAACTGGTCGGCCGCGTGATCGCGCGGGTCGCAGGAGACCACGACATCCGGGTAGAAAAAGGCGTCCGCCGCTTCCAGCCGCACTTTCAAATCGGCGACATACGCCTGACACGGCCCGCCACGCAGCCGTTGCTTGAAAGCGGCGTACAGGTTGCCAGACACCACCACATGCTCGCGCCGCGCGCCCGCCATCGCGAACACTTCGCCGGCGATAAATTCATGTTTTTCCACTTGCCGCTCTTCCCAGACCAGGTAAGCCTCGGCGTCGAAAGCGGGTTGGACGGCCAGATTTATCATGATGATCTCCTAAAAATCAGTAGGGCTTTTATCCGCGATCCCAGGATCGCACGTGTGCCACGATGGCCTCCCGCACGCGCGCCAGGTCCTCCCTTGTCCGCCAGAAACCGCGCCTTGGACGTGTAGTGCACCGGGGGCGCGTGCCGGGCTGTCGGTGGGACCAGCGCCGCCTCGCTGTCTTCCCACAAGCGGATGGAAGAGTAGCAGGCCATGGGCGGCGCCAGCGCGCTCAACCACCCATGGCAGCTCGCCGGAGACGCTCGAACTCCATCACCTCCCGGTAGATGCCAGATACAGTGGAGATGATTGACGCGGCGCATTTGTTCAGGGTCTGGGCTTGACGCCTCCCTGAACTGAGCGACTGCCTCGGGCAGGGTCCGTCAAGCTGGCGCAGCCGATCAGCCAAACCAACACGATGCGCAAACTCCTGGTTGATGAGAGAGCTGCGTATGTTCGCAGAGGGGGCGGTCGGAAGCATCGGCTTGAGCGGTCAAGGGCGCACTGCCCAAGGTCAGCAGGAATCCGGCCAGCAGGCGACTCGCCAGAGTTGGAGACAGGCGGAAACGGCGCATGAGGCTCTCCAGTGGGGATGACGAGGGTGGCAGACCGTTGCGAAAGCGCCCGGCCTGCCGCTCGGGCAGGATCGGGATCAGTCCTTGATCGTGCAAACGCCGTTGGCGCCATGCTTGCCGGTGTACATCAAGCTGGGCGAACCGTCGGGATTGATGGTGAGGGAGAGGGTGATGTCAGAACCGGTGGCTTCGAAGGCGTTGTTGTTGAACTTTTTGAGTTTGGTTTCCTTGCCGCCGATATAAATCGGGCCGCCCTGATCGGCATGCACCTCGTAGCCGCCAGGACAGGTGGCGTTAAAAAAGGGAATACCGCCCTTGGAAGCGCCCGCTCCACCTTCGTCAGCGCGGGCCATGCGGCCATCGTCATCGCCGCCCACATAGCTGTAGTGCCCGTCCTGAACCTGGCCGCGACGGTCGAAATCACAGGTGAACGACAGTTCCCGGCGACCGCCGCGTTCGAAAGAAACCCGGCCATTGCCGGACAGGGTGCGGTCGTGCAAATGCGGATGGGTCAATTCCAGATCGCGGACCGCACCGTGGTCCCGATCCAGATGGCGGCGTACTTCGTTGGTGCATTCCTGCTTCAGGTAGCCCATGTCGTCGAACGGGGAGTTCTCGCCCTTTTCGTAGGAATTCCGTTTATCGTCGTGATCCTTATTGCCACTCACCGCAGCGGCCAGGATGGCCAGGCCGAGGACGCCAGCGCCGACCGCCGCCGCCGTCTTTTTATCGGAATCCGAAATCGCTTCCGGGCTGACGTTCCAACTCACCACCTCGCGGTGATCAATCCGGCAGTTGAAACGGTGGTCTTTTTTGTCCCGGTCCTTGACCAGGCCGGTCACCTTGTAGGAATTGCGGCCCGTCTCCTGGGCGGTCGCCCCATGGGCGCCGGAGTACCTGGAGTACTGGGAATCGTCGAAGATTTTATCCTGGCAATCCGCGATGGCGTCATCCCGGTCGTAGGCAAAGGCGGTGGGCGAGGCTAGGACAGCGGCAATCGCCAAGCTCAAACAGCTATTCAGTCGCTTGTTCATTCCAAATTCCCGATGGTGGTGGATTTGAATTTGCTCAAAATTGGAAAGACCATACACTATGATTTTTATAAATAAAATCAGGGTATTCCTGTAAGGATTTTCCTGACAGCCGGGTTTGGACCCGAAATAACCCTGACCCAGGATCGCCGGGGATAACTGGGAATGCCGATTCGGGTCGCCCCGCCCACGCCCGCCTGTGCTATCGTGGATTTCAGCAACCCACGCCCCGGGAACCGACGCCGCCATGAAATTTCCCTATGGTTTAAGCGATTTCGCCACCCTGATTCAGGAGGGCTATTTCTACCAGGACCGCACCGACCGGATTCCCCAGTTGGAAGCGGCCGGCCGGCAACTGATCTTCATCCGCCCGCGCCGCTTCGGTAAAAGCCTGCTGCTGTCGATGCTGGAGCATTACTACGACGTGAACCGGGCCGGGCAATTCGACGCGCTGTTCGGCCCTCTGGCCATCGGCCAAAATCCCACCCCGCTGCATAACCAATACTTCGTGATGAAGTGGGATTTTTCCCTGGTGAAAGCCCAGGGAGGCGTGCAAGACATCGAGGCGGCGCTGCATCGGCATCTAAATGATTGCATCCAGGAATTCGCGCTGCGCTATCAGGCACGGCTTTCCCACCGCATTGAAATCTACCCTGATAATGCTCTGTCCTCCTGGCGATCCGCCTTGATGGCCGTATCCCAAACCCCGCACAAGCTCTATCTGCTGGTGGACGAATACGACAATTTCGCCAACGAAGTCCTGATGACCGGGCGAAAACAGGACTACTACGAAGCCCTGCTGTACGGCGAAGGCTTGCTGAAAACCGTGTTCAAGGCGGTGAAAGCGGCGGCCGGCGGGCAGGGTCTGGATCGGGCGTTCATCACCGGCGTTTCGCCGGTGGTCCTGAGCGACATGACCAGCGGCTACAACGTCGGGGAGAACATCTATCTGGCCGACACGTTCAACGACCTGTGCGGCTTTACCGAAGCGGAAATCGCCGCCGTGCTGGAACGCATGGCCCCCGAGGACGGTTCCTGGTCGGTCGCGAACGCGCTCGACACGATGCGCACGTTCTACAACGGTTATGGCTTCAGCACCAAAGCCCGCGAGCGCCTCTACAACCCAACCCTCAGCCTGTATTTTCTCAAGCACTTACAAGCCGAGGGTGAATACCCCGAGCGCCTGCTCGACGAGAATCTGGCCATGGATCGCAGCAAACTGGTCTACATCTCTCACCTGCCCCACGGCGAGGAGTTGCTGATTCAGGCGCTCGATGGCGACCAAGGCGTCATCATTCCGCAACTGGCCCAGCGCTTCGGGGTGCAGGACGTGTTGGCCGCCGTCAAGGATCCGCCGTTCATGGCCTCGCTGTTGTACTACTTCGGTGTGTTGACCCTGGCCGGACGGGGCGTGCTGGGGCAAGCGATCCTGCAGATTCCCAATCTGGTCGCCCGGTCGCTGTACGTGGAGCGGCTGCGGGAACTCTGGCTGCCCACCTACGAGGACCGCCAGACGATTCTACGCCTCGCCGAGACTGTCTATCTCCAGGGTGAGTTGGGTCCGCTGTGCGCTTTTATCGAACAGCGCTATTTCCCGGTGCTGTCCAACCGCGACTACCGCTGGACTAACGAACTGCTGGTCAAGATCGCCTTTCTGACCCTGCTGTTCGACGACCGACTGTACATGATGGTGTCGGAAACCGAAGTGGATCACGGTTATGTGGATCTGAGCCTGATCGTGCGGCCGGACATGCGCCGGTTTCAGGCCCTCGATCTGCTGCTGGAATTCAAATACCTGGCGCTGAAAGATCTCGGCTTGACCGGGGAACAGCTCCGCGAGCGCACCCCGGACGAGTTGGCCGCGCGGCCCCTGGTGGCGACGAAATTGCAGGAGGCGGAAGACCAGGCCCGCCGTTACGGCGCGGCGTTGCGAGAACGGTATGGACTCAGCGACCTGCGCCTGTTCGCCGTGGTCGGTCTCGGCATCGAGCGGGTGGTTTGGCGGGCGGTGGCGTGGCAACCCGCCTGTCCCTGAAGGAGCTTGCCCCCCACTATTCCGGCGGGTGGCGCCACCTTTTTCGGCCCACCATCCAAGCTGGCGCGGTAACGTAGTCTTCTCAACCAGCCTGATAGCCCAGGGCTTGGAGGTTAATTATGACCACTGTCACCATCGATTTACCGGATGCTCTCGCACAACGAGCGGATCAGGCGGCGCGGGTCATGCGCCGTCCTGTAGCGGAAGTGATTGCCGCTCTGTTGGACGGCGTCCTGCCAGACCTGGACGACGTGCCTGTCCAGATGCAGACTGAGCTCGTTGAGATGACCTGGTGGAGTGACCGTGATCTGGCGGACATCACGAACTTGCGTCTGTCTCATCAGGATCAAGAGCGTCTTGCAGAACTGAGCACCCGTGCTGATGAGCTATCCGGGGCGGAATCCCAGGAACTGGAGATGTTGCGCGAACGCTATGGAGAATTCACTCTGCGTAAAGCGCGGGCGGTCGCCTTGCTCAGCATGCGGAGTGGAAAACGACTACTCAATAGCGCCGAATTCAGTTGATGTCCGAGGTTGTTTCCAAGGCCTTGAGAGCGCAAATTGCTGACGAGGCCGGGCATCGCTGTGGTTACTGTCTGACTGATCAAAGGGTCAGCGGGGCGCAGATGCACCTCGAACACCTTTTTCCCAAGGCGCGCGGCGGCTCCTCGGAACGTGACAATCTCTGGCTTTCCTGTGCGTGGTGCAACAGTTATAAGGGCGCGCAGATCGAGGCCCAGGATCCCGTGACCAAAACCACCGTGGCCTTGTTCAACCCGCGCCGGCAAGACTGGTTTGAGCATTTCGTATGGGACAAAGAGGGGGTTCGCATCATTGGCGCGACGCCGACGGGCCGTGCAACCGTAGAGGCCCTTAAACTCAATTGTCGGTTTTGATGTACATCGGCTTCGTCCCGAATTGGCTCGATGCCTCGCCGCGACAGTAGGCCGCCATGTTGCCGGGCGCTACCGGAGCGGCGACGGCGGAGGTCGAAACCAGAACGAGTGCGGCGGCTGTAAGCAGGTATTTCATGGTGATTTTCCTTCGTGGGCGGAAGTTGAACGTCAATGGGCGTTTATTCAGAGTCAATCCTGGGATCGCTCATGGTTCATACTCCTAAAGGTTTAAGCCTTCTTGATGAGGTTGATGAGCAACAACAGCACGACGGCGCCGATCAGGGCGGCGAGCGGGCAACCGATCAGTCCCACCTCGACGGAGAAGGGGGCCAGGCCGAACAGGAAGCCGCCGCCGAAGGCGCCGACGATGCCGACGCCGACGTTGCCGAGCCGGCCGAAGCCGCCGGTGCGCATCCGCCGTCCGGCCAGCCCGCCGGCGATGATGCCGATGAGCAGAAAGCTGGTCAGCAAGCCGACGACCAGGCTGGTGACGTCCACCGTCAGGTCCTTGCCACAAAGATGCGCGCGAGCCGGTCGCGTACTGCACGACAATTCGGTCGCCGGGCGCAGGTCACGCCTTTTTGATCAGGCCGATCAGGAACAGCAGCACCACGGCGCCGACCGTGGCGGTCACGATCGAGCCGATCAGGCCGCCAGCGGCCAATCCCAGCAGGCCGAACAAGAAACCGCCGACCACCGCGCCGATGATGCCGACGATGATGTTGCCGAGCAGGCCGAAGCCGCGCCCTTTCATAATCAACCCGGCGAGCCAGCCGGCGACGGCGCCGATGATGAGGAAAATGATCAAACTTGGTACGTCCACGGTGAACTCCTCTGGATGGGTTTGAAGATCGGAAATGGGAACGGTGGGTGGATGTTCAACCGGGCGAACCGGCGTTCGGGGAGGCCAGAGGCGGTTCCGCCATCGCCCAGAAATCGAGAGCGGTCTGGCTGAAGTCACGGCCGGCCGTTTGCCAGAGGTGATGAGCGAGGTTACGAATCTCGGGTTCCAGATCGGGTTCCCTGGAGGGGTTATCCTGGGGTTGCGCGCTCATGGAATCAGCCCCTTACTCGCGGAAATTCTGTACTTCCATTCTCGCGGCGTCGCGGTCGGACACGTAGAAGTAGGTGTTGTCCTCGAAGAGGAACTGCGTGGTGCCCTCGGCGGTGTTGTACGTCAACGGCTGGGGTTTCATACCCTCGAAGGTCACGTTCACGCGCCTTCCGCCGCGCCAGTTCAGGGTGATCGTCTGGTCGGGGTAACGGACGACGGTTTTGCCGCGACCGCCGGGCATCGCGCCCTCCACCGTGCACTTATAGCGATAGGGCTTGCCTTCGACCGTTACGCCGCACACCGTGGCGAACCGTCCGCTGCTGCTGCTGGGTCCCGGCGCGGGTGCGCGCTCCGCCGCCCCGCCCTGGCAATCGAAGTCCGGCGCCGTGACGAGGGACTGGTAGCGGCCCTGGGCGGTGCGCACGGTAATGCACTGCCCGCTGCGGGCATGACGCCAGTTCGTGTAGCTGTCGCCGCCGGATTTTTCGCCCTTGACGAACTTGTAGCCCCGCTCTTGAAGGGCCTGCTCGCCGCTGCTGCCGCGCGCCCCGACCAGGTCTTGCAGACCCGGCACGGGGTCCTGCGCCCGCGCGGCTTGGGTAAAGATCAGGGCCGCGGCGAGCATTACTGCGGAACAACCAAGGATACGATGCGGCATGGTGCGAACTCCTGAGTGGATTTGTGGCGGGTATGGTTTTTTGAAAAGCGATAACCGACCATCACGCGGGTTGGGCGGAATCATAACGTTCTAACTTTTCGGTAGAAATCAGGATTTCCCTGTAAGGATTTTCCTGACAGCGGGGTTCGCGGCCCAGCCGACAGGCTGGACGAAGTAATCACCAGGCCATAGAGTGTTGCAGCAGTGACATTGAATCCGAGGGTGAAAAGAGCGATCCGACCATGAGGCAGCCGGTTTCGACCAAGGTCGCCCGAATGTTGCGCGAGTTGGCGGCGGAGACGCCAGTGAGCGTGCGGGTCAGCGGCGAGTGCATGGCGCCCCTGCTCGAATCCGGGGCGATGATCCAGGTGATCCGCCAGCGGGTTTACTGGCCGGGCGATCCGGTGGTCATCCACGCGCTGGATGGCCGCCTGCTGGTTCATCGCCTGCTGGGCGGCTATTCCAAAGGGCGGGGGTGGCGCTGGTTGACCCAGGCCGACAATGCCCTCCGGCCGGATGCCGCCGTGCCGGGGGAGCGGCTCATCGGCAGGGTGTGTGGCGGGGATTGCTCCGAACGGCTGATTCGGGTGCCGCTCATCCATCGCTGGCGCGCGGCGCGGCAATTTATTCGCTTTGGGCTGAGGCGCGCCGGCTTCCCGCTCTGAAAAAGATGGGCTGAACGGTTTTGCTGCCGCTGGCCGCTGGAGCGTCCGAGCCGCAGGTCAGCGCCAGTCCCGGACAGAACAGGGGAGCGCCGAACTGGGTCGGTTGTTGTCCGGCCCACCGCCGGGCGGTGGCGACGGACAGGTGGCGCGCCCGGCCAAACACCGGCGAACCCTGCCAGATTTCAGTGATGGACTGCCGGTGCAGATTGCCCGCCGGCCAGCGCAACTGCAGGCAGGGAAACACGTTGCCGAAGGGATCGACGTGGATTTCCTCGCTGCCGGCCCCGCAGTGGTATTGATCCGTGGCATCCGCCGCCGGGGGGGCGCACTCGTCGCCCGGACTCGGGGACACCGTCTCCGGCTGTTCCGCGCGGCGTTGATCCGCGATCTCCCGCAAACGCGCCCAGCCGGCGGACGAAGGCTGGATGTGCATGGGCGCGGTGTCGCCGCCGCCGCGCGGGCCGACCGGTCCCTGGAAACGCAGCCGCACACCGAAGTCGTCGGCCAGCGCGAACATGGCGTCCAACTCGGTTTCGTTCCAGGCGGTCAGCGTGCTGAACAAGTTCATACCGATGCTTCAAGGAGTTGCTGCTCGCGCAGTTGGATAAGGAAGGCGTCCACGTCGGCGGCGATGGTGGTTTCCGGCGCCTCATACTCGGCGGCAAGCTGCTCGATCACCGCCCGCCGGGAACCCCGTTCCCGGATCAGTTCCAGGATCCGCAAGCCCTGGGCGTTGACGACGATCGCCACGCCCCGTTCGGGGTGGACGATCACGCCTTCCTCGTCAACGGCGCGGAAGCGGATCTGGGGGCACAGGGTCAAACGGTCATCGGTCATGGTGGTCCATCTCGTTCAGCGCCAGACGCACCCGCCACCGGTCCCGCCGATCCGTGCCGCGCCAACAGGGCATGCACCGCCGCCTGGCCGCTGGCGAGGTCCGGATAGGTCAAGCGCCAGGCCGGAATCCCCGTGACCCAGCGCGCCAGGGCTTCCAGCCTGGTCTGGGTGAGGTCGCGGAGCACCGCCTCGGCGGCGAGGAGGCCGGCCAGCGCCTGGGGAGCGTCGAGGGCCGTGATTTGGGGGGCCTGGCCGGGCTGATAGCGGGTCAGCAGCAGCAGGGCGGGCGTGACCGGGGCGGCGGGCGCCGGGGTGCGCGGCGGCAGGAACCGCACCGGCTCCCCGAAACGCTGGATAACCGGCGCATCCCCCAGGTCCGGGCGGCGCTCGGCCAGCACCGGCCAACTGCCCGCCTTGAGGCAGAGCGGCAGCCCGAGCCCCAGCAGGTCCCCGTCCGGGGTCACCGGCACCACGTCATCGCTCAGCAGGCCGAAGCCGGCGGCGTCGAGGGCCGCCGCCAGGGTGGTCTTGCCCGACCCGCCCGGGGCGACCAGCAGCAGGCCGCGCCCATCGGGGGTGACCAGGCCGGCGCCATGGACGAGGAGCAGGTGTTCGGCGGGGCGGGCGCCGAGGAAGTACAGGACGCTGATGAGGGCCAGCAGGGCGGCGTCGCGGGTACTGCCTTGGGCGTGCAGGTCGCCGTCCAGCCACAGGCGCCAGTCGCGGCAGGTTCCCGTCAGGCGCACCGCATGATCGATC
>ERZ1645187.1329-NODE-1329-length-22839-cov-12.122805_pt1 | contig 22839 bp, 20 predicted proteins | sample MGYA00575352_ERZ1645187 | MGnify/ENA primary metagenome ERZ1645187 (study PRJEB40837, sample SAMN11349314) | freshwater sediment metagenome | isolation source: river sediment | host: Sediment | place: India: Wazaribad , New Delhi | collected 2017-02-21 ... | reverse complement strand
ATGGTGGTCGATTCGGCAATATGCGAATAGGCATTGTTGTAATGGCGGAACTTCAGCGGGATAAAAGCATTAAACCCACCGGTCTCATCCTGTAGTTTACGCAAGCGGTTCATGTGGTCGATACGGTGAGGATACTTCTCCAGCAGGCCATACAACATGGTCGAATTGGTTTGGATACCCAACTGGTGCGCCGTTCGGTGGATGTTGAGCCATCCTTCCGAATTGGTCTTATCGGGACATATTTTAGCACGAATGGCTTCATCGAAGATTTCGGCACCGCCCCCCGGCAGGGAAGCCAATCCGGCTTCCTTCAGCAGTTCGAGCCCTTCTTTGACCGAAACAGCGGCAAATTCGCACATGGCATCGATTTCGACTGCCGTGAAAGCTTTTATCCGGACATCGGGCAAAACTTTTTTTACCTCGCGAACCAGATTGGCGTAATAATGAACGTCGCGGTCGGGATGGACTCCCCCAACGATATGGATCTCGGTCAGGCCCGTACCTTGATAGGTAGCCGCCTTCTGTACCATCTCATCGACACAAAGTTCCCAGCTGCCATCCTGCCCCTTGCGCCTGCGGTACGAGCAGAATGCACAATGGTTGACACAGATGTTAGTTGGTTCGATATGGATATTGCGGTTGAAATAGACTCTCTTCCCGTTGATGCGCCTTCTGACACTGTCGGCCAGAAAAGCCAGAAAGGGGAGTGTCCCCTTTTCGTACAGCAACAGGCCCTCTGCTTCCGTAACCCGACCGCCTTCCATCACTTTCCGGGCAATATCAATCAATTGGCTGTCGGTTCCGGCAAGTTGAAGCAACGATATGTGATTTTCCATGAATAGACAATTTGATTACCGCAATTATACGAAAAGCAACCGGAAATGGGTTTCTGTGAAAAAACAAAAGGTAAAGAACCTGATTCCTTACCTTTTGCATGCTATCGGACAGCCGTCCGATTATTTCTTGTGACGAGGCTCGTCAGAAACAGTAAGTTTCTTGCGGCCTTTTGCACGGCGAGCTTTCAAAACCCTGCGACCATTGGCAGTTGACATTCTTTCGCGGAAGCCATGTTTGTTCCGTCTTTTTCTGTTCGATGGTTGAAATGTTCTTTTCATCTCGTGAATATTTTATTGTTTTACTATTACTTTCTCGTAAAATTTCGGACTGCAAAAATAGTTTTTTTTTATTTCGCACCAAAACATTTCACGATTTACAAACAATTTATTCCCGGTCAAAATTACCTGACAGGCAAATAGATTACTTTTTTGGTCTCGAAGAAGGGGGTATTGTAAAATGAAGGGATATCGAACAGTTCAGCCAATTGCCCGAATGGTTGCAATTCGGCAGTAAAATCGCCTCCTTTCAGGTAAATAATCCCGTTAGGCAAACCATTTCGCTGCACCGGCGAGATATTCTTGCGCACCATCGCCACAAATTCGGGAAAGGCAGTCACGGCACGGCTGACAACAAAATCGAACTTCTGCTTTATCTCCTGCACCCGCTGATGACGGGCCCGGAGATTGGTCAGGCCAATACTTTCGGCAACGGCTTCGACCACTTTTATCTTTTTCCCGATAGAATCAATCAGCAAAAACTGCACATCGGGGAACAGAATGGCCAGCGGAATGCCGGGAAAACCGCCACCGGTACCGACATCAAGAATGGTGCTTCCGGGCGAAAAACGTATCACTTTGGCAATGGCCAACGAATGCAGGACATGGCGCTCGTATAACTCGCCAATGTCTTTGCGCGAAATCACATTGATTTTTTCATTCCACTCGCCATAGAGCTCACCCAACCGGCCAAACTGTTGCAATTGTTGGTCGGTCATTTCGGGAAAATGGTGCTTCAAAAGCTGAATCCCGGCTTCATTTTCGTTTGTTAAACTCATTTATATGGATGAATATGGGGCAAAGATAGCACAGCTATCGCGACATTTCGCTGTTCTTCAGCAAATCGAACAACATTTCGCGCGAGCGAAACAGTTGTACTTTCACCGTCCCGAGCGGAAGATTCAGCTCCTGGGCAATCTCTTCGTAGGAGTATTCTTTAAAATAGCGCAACTCGAGCAAGGTGCGGTACCGGGGTTTCAGTCGCGCAACCACTTTACGGAGAATGGCAGCATTTTGCGTCCTGATAAAATTCTCTTCCGGATCGTCCGTTTCCGAACGGACATTATAATTGTATTCTCCACCAACGGTTTTATCGTTCGATGTAGGTTCAAGCGGAACCGTCACGGCCTTCTTTTTCCGTAGAAAATCGATGGCATTGTTAGAGGCAATACGGAAAAGCCAGGTACTGAAAGCATATTGAGGGGCATACTGGTGGATGTTGGTAAAAGCTTTCCCAAATGCTTCGATGGTCAAATCTTCGGCATCGGTACGGTTACTCACCATCTTCAGCAGCATAAAGTAGATCGCATCTTTGTAACGGCGCATTAAATCGGCATAGGCCTTCTCGCTGCCGGCACGGGCAGCCTCAACCAGTTCGATATCCTTTAACGCATTTCCCGACAGGTTGGGGTTTATTTCCATTTTCGCCTTTGTCCTGTAAAAAGTTGATTCACTACATAATAACCGTTAATAAACGGAATAACAAAGTTGTATAACAATAAGCCCGGCAGCATATTTCTCTCGCCTAAACGTTTGGTCGCCACCGCGAGCCAAATGATTTCCAATACCAGTACCAATGCCCAAACTCCCAGTATCCAAAAGCGCCACGGCGAGACGATGGCTACAAAAACCATCGACCAATCGAGCAACAAGCGGCTGAAAACATTCAGGAAAAGGAAAAACCGCTGTCCGAAGCTAAACCTTTGCTTAATTAACAATTGCTTCTTCTTAAAGTTCACGGCATCGATCCATTCGGCTTCGCCCACATAGTTTGCCGGCGTAATTTTGTCGAAATGGATAACGGTGTTCTTCTTTCGCGATATTTTATTTAAAAAGAGTTCGTTTTCGCTGAAAGGAGAGTTAAGTACTGCCGCAAAACCCTTCATCCCGAGGAACATCTCGCGACGATAGGCCATATTGTTCTCGTTAAGCGGCATGGGCATCCCCAGCAAGCGTGCGGCACCCGACATCAGGAACGAATAGAAAGTTTCGTAACGGAAAGTACGTTTCGAATTTCCCTCAGCCTTGGTATAATTGATGTAACCTACCGCAGCTTCGTGTTTGGGTTTCAACCGCGAGGCATATTGCTTAAGCCAGTTGTCGCCCGAGATACGGCAAAGCGGGTTCAGGAATAACACCCACTCCTTGGTCGCCGCCCTGATGCCTACCGTAATAGCCAGAGCATTGGGGAAGTCGGTCTCCTGATGTATTTGAGTCGATTTAAGATTGGCATATTGCATTGACAGCTCGCGTAACGTCCATTCAGTATTGTCCGATGAACAGTCGTTTACCACAACAACTTCGAAATCGGGATACTCCTGCGAAAGCAACACTGGCAACATCTCTTTCAACTGTTCGGAAAAGTTGCGCGACGATACGATTATCGAAACCGAAGGGAATTTTTCTTCCTGTTTCTTTTTGCGGTTACCAAAAATAAAACGCCCAAGCACGAACAGGTAGAAAAGCTGTACCAGAAAAGCCAGTACAAACAGGCATAAACCGGCAAATTCGGCAAGCGTAAAGCTAAGTCCAAAGAGTTCAATCATGATCATAAGTTGAAACTTTCCAAAAATACACAAAGTGAAGCGAAGAAGCGGCACAATTCTGTTTTTTTTGCCTGCCATGTTTCGTTCCCGAAAGAATTGGCCTATTATAACTATCTTTGCGCCGAAATTTGGATAAATGAAATTCGAACTGCAACATACGGCATCGGGGACAAAGGCGCGCGCCGGTAGGATTACTACCGACCACGGAATCATTGAAACTCCCATTTTTATGCCCGTTGGAACCGTTGGTTCCGTAAAAGGGGTGCATTTCCGCGATATTAAAGAAGATACCAAGGCCCAAATCATCCTGGGAAACACCTACCACCTCTACCTTCGTCCGGGAACCGAAACGATTGAAAAAGCTGGAGGCTTACACAAGTTCAACGGCTGGGACAAACCCATCCTGACCGACAGTGGCGGATTCCAGGTTTTCTCGCTTGGCGAAATGCGTAAACTCACCGAAGAGGGAGCTAAGTTTCAGTCGCACATCGATGGCTCTCGCCACATGTTCACCCCGGAAAATGTAATGGATATCCAGCGTACCATTGGGGCCGATATCATCATGGCTTTCGACGAATGTACACCCGGCAATGCAGATTACGACTATGCCAAAAAATCGCTCGGCCTTACCCAGCGCTGGCTCGAAAGGTGCATTGCCCGTTTTGATGAAACGGAACCAAAATATGGCTATTCGCAAACGCTTTTCCCAATTGTACAGGGATGCGTTTATCCCGATTTGCGCATCAGGGCTGCTGAACATGTTGTCTCCTTTAACCGCGAAGGCTATGCCATTGGCGGACTGGCTGTCGGCGAGAAGGAAGAAGATATGTATGCGATGATAGAAGTCGTGAATCAGGTCCTTCCCGAAAGCCGCCCCCGCTACCTGATGGGTGTAGGGACACCTGTCAACATTCTGGAAGCTATCGATCGCGGGGTCGATATGTTCGACTGCGTGATGCCCACCCGCAATGGGCGTAACGGGATGCTATTTACCCGCCGCGGAATAATCAATATAAAAAACAACAAATGGGCCAACGACTTCTCGCCTGTCGATCCTGAAGGGACGTCGTTTGTCGACCATCACTATACCAAAGCCTATCTGCGCCACCTCTTTCAGGCAAAAGAGATGCTTGGGGCCCAGATTGGCAGTATGCACAATCTGGCCTTTTACATCTGGCTGGTTGGCGAAGCCCGCCAACGTATCCTCGAAGGCTCTTTCAAAACATGGAAGGAACAGATGGTCAAACAACTTCGTCACAGGCTGTAATCTTCAATAATCTGTTAACCGGAGAACATGAGCGAGAAACTGATAAAACGAATCGACAGGTATATTATCAAGAAATACCTTGGAACATTCTTCCTGGCCATCACCCTTATTATCAGCATTTCCATCATTTTTGACATCTCTGAAAACATCGACGATTTTATCACCAAAAAGGCACCTGTCAAAGCAATAGTGTTCGACTACTACCTCAATTTTATCCCCTATTTTGCCAATCTTTTTGCCTCGCTCTTCACCTTTATTGCCGTAATCTTCTTCACTTCGAAAATGGCCTATAACTCCGAGATTATAGCCATACTGGCCAGTGGCATCACCTACAAACGGATGATGCGCCCATACATGATTGCATCGGCCATCATTGCCGCCTTCTCCTGGATATTGGGTAACTTCATTATTCCTCCGGCTACCGAGGCACGGGTCAACTTTAGAAACACTTACATTAAAAACGAATTTATCAATTCCGACAGGAATATTCACCGTCAGCTGGAACCCGGTTTGTACATGTATATGAAAAGCTACAACAACCGCAACGACGTGGGTTATAAATTCAGTCTCGAACGGTTCGAAGGGAAAAGTTTACAATCGAAATTGGTAGCCGACTACATCAAGTGGGATAGGGAAAAAAAGAAATGGACCATCCACAACTATTACGTCCGCGACTTTATTGAAGGACGCGAAATTATCAAAACCGGAACCGCTATCGATACGACCCTGCGGTTGAACCCGGCAGAATTTGGCCAGCAGAATGACAAAGAAGAGACGATGGACTTTTTTGAAATCAACCACCACATCAACGACTTGAAACTTCGCGGAGTGGACAATGTGGCCCGTTTTGAACAAGAGAAATACCAGCGCACAGCAGGCCCCATCAGCACTTTCATTCTCTCGATAATCGGAGTTGCAGTAGCTTCGCGCAAAACCAGAGGCGGTATGGGGCTGCACCTTGGATTAGGATTGATGCTCAGTTTTTCGTATATCATGTTTATGCAGGTTTCGACCATCTTTGCCGTTAAAGCAGGCTTCAATACCTTGATTGCCGTTTGGTTGCCAAACATCGTTTACTCGATCATCGCAATTGTATTATACCGCTGGGCTTCGAAATAATCGAACAATGAACCACATAATTCTATTCTTTGATTTATAGCCAATTAATAAAACTTTAGCCGTTAAATTTTATCATCAGGAAAATATATTTCTATTTTTGCTCCCGGTTTTTGAAAAAATATTGCGTTCTCAAACGACAAACTTTAGAAAATTAAGAAACTATGTCATTAAAAAGAAACATCCTTGACCTTCGCAAACGTAAGAAGGAAGCCCAGCTTGGTGGCGGAGCATCTGCCATCGAAAAGCAGGTGGCAATGGGTAAAAAAACAGCCCGCGAAAGGATTAAAGCCATTCTGGACGAAAACTCATTCCACGAGTACGACCTTTTTGTTGAGCACACAGCACGTGACTTCGACATGGAGAAAAAGGTATTGCACGGCGATGGCGTTGTTATTGGTACCGGCACCATGTACAATCAGCCGGTTTGTATTTATGCACAAGACTTTACCGTTGCCGGTGGCTCTCTGGGGCTGATGCATGCCCGTAAAATCACCAAGATTATGGACCATGCGCTGAAAATGAGGGTGCCAATTATCGGAATCAATGACTCAGGCGGTGCCCGTATTCAGGAAGGGGTGAACTCACTGGCTGGCTATGGCGAAATTTTCTACCGCAATACCGAAGCATCGGGTGTTATCCCGCAAATCTCGGTAATTCTTGGCCCTTGTGCCGGTGGAGCAGTTTATTCTCCAGCCCTTACCGACTTTGTTTTTGTGGTCGAAAATATTTCCAAAATGTTTATCACCGGTCCCAACGTTATCAAAACGGTTCTTGGGGAAGAGATTTCGATGGAAGAGCTTGGCGGGGCAATGGTCCATAGTGAAATTACCGGCAACGCCCATTTCTACGCACTGAGCGAAGACGAATGTTTCGAACAGATCAAGAAGCTGATCACCTACATTCCTTGGAACAATGCCAAGAAAGCACTGAAATTCCCGGTTCGCGAACCCAATGCTTCAATCAACATTGAAGAGATTGTTCCAGCCGATCCGCATCACCCCTACGATATCCGCGACATTATCAAAGCCATCACCGACGGCTCTGAGTTCTTCGAAATCATGGAGAACTTTGCCAAAAATATTGTTATCGGATTTGGCCGTATTGCCGGAAACACCATTGGATTTGTGGCCAACCAGCCACTTTACCTTGCCGGGGTACTCGACTGCGACAGCTCCGATAAAGCGGCACGCTTTATCCGCTATTGCGATGCTTTCAACATCCCGATTGTAACCCTCGAAGATATGCCAGGTTATCTCCCCGGTGTCGATCAGGAACATGCCGGCGTTATCCGCCACGGGGCCAAATTGCTCTATGCCTACAGCGAAGCTACTGTCCCGAAAATTACCGTTATCATCCGTAAAGCTTATGGCGGTGGATATATTGCCATGAATTCGCGCCATCTGGGTGCCGACTTCGTGTTTGCGTGGCCAACTGCCGAGATTGCAGTAATGGGCCCCGAAGGTGCAGCCAATATTGTCTTTAAAAAAGAGATCGACGAAGCCGAAAACCCCGCAGAAATGCGCAAGTTGAAAATTCAGGAGTACAAAGATAAGTTTGCCAACCCGTTTGTTGCTGCGTCAAAAGGCTACATCGACGAGGTTATCGAACCAGCCGAAACACGTGCCCTGCTGATTCATTCGCTCGAGGTTTCGGAGAATAAAGTTGAAAAACGCTCGTACAGGAAACATGGAATTCCTCCATTCTGATTAACATCGAATTAATAATTAATCAATTATGGAAGAAAAAAATCATCAATATCAGGTATTTGTCGTGAACAGTGCCAAATACCTGACCCTTCTGACCAAGAAATTCGAAAGAAGGAAGAAGTGGCAACCTGCCGACCCAAACGAAATCCGTTCGTTTATCCCGGGAACCATCATCGATGTCTTTGTTCAACCCGGACAGAGTGTCAAAGAGGGTGAAGCCCTGCTGCTACTTAATGCCATGAAGATGCATACCAAAATTGAGATGCCGGTTGACGGGGTCATCAAAGAGGTACACGTCAAAAAAGGCGATAGGGTTCCTAAAGATGCCATTATGGTTGTCATCGAAGAAGAAGAATAAAAAAGAGCGCCAAGGCGCTCTTTTTTGTTGAAAAATATTTTCATATCATCCCTGCTTGCTAATCTTCTCTAACTGCGGCAGGTCTAAAATTTTAATCTTACGGCCATCCATGGCAATCACCTTCTCGCCCGCAAAAGTAGAAAGGGTTCGTATGGCATTCGATGAAGTCATATTGGAGAGATTGGCCAAATCTTCGCGGGAAAGATAGACCCTCAACGTTTTATTGTCGTGTTCAAAGCCATATTTCTCTTTTAGCAGAATAATCGATTCGGCCAGCCTGCCACGAATATGTTTCTGCGTGAGTGATACCGTACGGTGGTTCGATGCCCCCAGTTCGATAGCCAGGTCCCTGAGCAGTGCCAGAGCAAACTGGTTGTTGCGCAACAACACATTGTACATCACATCTTGCGGGATATTGATAATTTCAGAATCGTCGATGGCTACAGCAGTACCATTGTGCGGTTCGCCGGCTATCAACGATCGGTATCCAATCAAACCATCTTCGGTAATCATACGGATAATCTGCTCGCGCCCGCCAATTCCCTCTTTCATCAATTTGATTTTCCCCGATTTCAGATACTGCATCCCCACCGGAACATCGCCTTCCATGAAGACATAATCGTTCCGTCGGTAGCGGGTCAATTCACAACTCTTCTCAACAATACTCCTCTCTTCAGGTTTCAATAGCTTAAAGATGCTGAGTTCGCCTTTAAACAGGGAGTCGAAGCCCATATTTTCGGACATACAGAGAAAATTAATGTTTTACAACATCAAAATTATAAATTTTATCCAAATCAAAAAAGAAATCGACCGCAACCTCCCATTTGCCACCCAAAGGGCTAAAGGGCATAACGGGCCACCAGTGGCATCTTACGCCCAAAACCAAACGCTTTCGACGAAACCCTCAGCATTGGCGGCGACTGAAACCGTTTGTACTCGTTACGATTGACCAACAAAACAGCCCTTCGCACGGTAGCTTCGTCGAAGCCCAGTGCAACAATATCTTTCGGGCTTCTGGCCAACTCGATGTAGTTGAAGAGTATTGCATCGAGCACATCATACTCGGGCAACGAATCAGAATCCTTCTGATCTGGCCTTAACTCGGCCGAAGGAGGCTTAAGAATCGTGTTTTCAGGGATAATCTCCCGGTCGCGATTGATAAAACGGGCCAGTTTGAATACATCGGTTTTGTACACGTCGCCCAGCACTGAAAGCCCGCCGTTCATATCGCCGTACAGCGTACCATACCCAACGGCCGCCTCGCTTTTGTTGGATGTATTGAGCAGGATATGGCCAAATTTATTCGACAGTGCCATCAGCAACGTGCCGCGTATACGGGCCTGAATATTCTCTTCCGTTACATCCTGCCTGAATCCTGTAAATAGTGGGAGCAATGTGCTGTCGAACGACTCCACAATCTTATGAATGGGAACCAGATCGTAAACCACCCCAAGATTCTGTGCCAGCGCAACCGCATCGTGCACCGAGTGGTCGGACGAAAATTTTGATGGCATCAGCAACACCCGCACATTGTCGGCACCGAGCGCTTCAACAGCCAGCACCAGTGTAACCGCCGAATCGATTCCGCCAGATAAACCCAGTGTTGCCGTGCGGAAACCCGACTTGCGGAAATAGTCGCCAATGCCCAGCACCAACGCATCATGAATCTTTTCGATAGTTGTTTTATTATCAGCCTCAGGCCGTATTATGGCCGTACAGGTATCGACAATCGCAAAATCTTCGGCAAAATAGGCCAGTTCATTTACCACATCGCCGTTTCTATCGACAAAAAGCGACCCGCCGTCGAAGATCAGCTCCGTTTGTGCCCCTACCTGATTGACATAAATAATCGGCACATGGAATTGGCTTGCATTCTTCAACAGAATTTGTTTCCTCATCTCTTCCTGGTTGTAAGAGAAGGGCGAAGCAGAGAGGTTGATTACCAAATCGGGCTGTTGTTGGCAATACTCTTCCATCGGGCAAACCGAATAAAGATGCTCGCGCCCAAAAGCACTCAGCACCGGCTGGTTGTACCATAAATCTTCGCAAATGGTTACCGCCAGCTTCATCCCTTTAAAATGAATCAGTTCGAAAGTGCGGTTTGGCTCGAAATGTCGGTATTCATCGAAAACATCGTAGGTAGGCAACAAAGTTTTATGATGAATGCTCTCTATTTTCCCATCGTTTAAAAAGTAAGCCGAATTAAAGAGCATTTTCCCGTTTGGGCTTTGATTGATACTCGGGGCTCCAACAAGCGCGGCTATTCCGTTACAGTGCAAGGCGATCTCGGCTACCGAAGCCAGACAACGATCGATAAATTCAGATCGGTCAAGTAAATCGTTCGGGTAATATCCACAAACAGCCAGTTCGGAAAAAATCACCAAATCGACTCCGCCAGATCGTGCTTTTTCAATAGAAGCAACGATTTTGGCCTGATTCTCTTCAAAATTTCCGATATGGTAATTCAGTTGTGCAAGGGCAATTTTCATACAGGTAGAAATAATTTCGGGTGATTGATTTTAGAATACAAATCCTATCCTCATTCTGAAAGCTTTCAGCAATACGTCGTCTTTGATATCGCGGTTCGAAGTGGCATCCATAAAACCGTTCGAATAGACAATGCCACCCGTCAGGTAGTTTTTACCACCCAAATCGTACATCATTCCGCCGCCAACATTCAGCCCGAGGTTGTAAAAGCGAACCTCTTCCTTCACACTCTCCAGGGAGAAAGTACCATCGCTCGACGAGGCCTTGGCTTTGATATTGAACCAATGGGTAAACCCAAACTGGGCAAATAGCCTCACACGATGAAAATCGCGGCTAATCATTTTCAGGGTAACCGGCACTTCGAGATGGGTCATCCGATAGTCGATTCGGGTCCCCGAAGGCAATGATTCGCCGGCAAAGTTAAAATTGCTGCCGGGATGATAATTGAGCTTTCCGCCCAGCGAACTGACGGTCAAACCGGTATTCAGGGCATAGTTCTCCCCAAAATAGAAATCAGTTTCCACCCCGTAACCAAAGCCAAAACGGCTACCTTGCTGCGAAACCTCTTTCGAGTCGGTGGCCAACCACGACAGTTGCGGACTGGTTATGAATGTAGCCGTTATTTTGGGTTGCGACCAGACCGTAGAAGCCAGCAGAAGCATTATTGCAATGATGGTAAATCGTTTCATGATCAAATATTGTTAGACAAAGCCTTTGCAGGCCATTATATTTTTTTCAATTTCGCATCAACAAAAATAGTCAAAAATCAGTACTACTATCTCCTGTAGCGCCATACCCCGGACGAAAAGGGCTGAAACTGCAAATAAATATGAAATATAATCAATTGCTGTTGAAAACATTGACACCAGCATTGCTGGCAATTGCGACCATCCTTTTACTGAATAGCTGTCAACGCAGCCCATTGAAAGTCGATATCTCCAATATCAAAACGGAGATAACCATCGACAGGCTTGACCACGATCTGTTTGCCGTAACACCCGAAAACGAAGCAAAGCAGGTAGCTATCCTGCAGGCCAAATATGGCGAATTGTTCGATGCCTATAATCAAGAGGTTATCGCCATCGGGCTGCCCTCCGATTCGCTCTACTTCTTCTATTTACAATCCTTTCTGACCGACTCCGCAATTCTTGGTGCCAAAGAGGCAGTCGATTTAACCTTTCCCAACCTGAAAACGCTCGAGAAACAACTGGGTCAGGCCTTCGGCTATTACCATTACCATTTTCCCGAGAAAGAGATCCCTCGAGTATATACCTTTGTTTCAGGCTTTAACCAGTCGGCCATTATGCTTCCCAATGCATTAGGTATCAGCCTCGACAACTATCTTGGAGCCGACAACCCACTTTACGCACAACTGGCGCTGCCCGAATACAAACGGCAAACCATGTTCCCCGAGAAGATAGCTTACGATGCCCTTTTTGCCTGGGGAATGTCGGAATTTGGCCGGAAAATTGAAGACGAAAACCTGTTGGCCAATCTCATTTATTACGGAAAGCTGCTCTATTTTCTCGATGCGATGTTTCCCGACAGCAACGACGAACTGAAAATTGGATACACCGCCGAAAAACTGGAGTGGTGCCACCAGCACGAGAATGCCATGTGGACATATATTGTCGAAAACCGGCTGCTCTACCAAAACGACCGGATGACGACCCTTCGGTTTATCAATCCTGCCCCTTTTACCTCTGTCTTCACCAACGAGTCGCCCGGCAGGGCCGGTATCTGGATCGGATGGCAAATCGTAAGAAAATACATGAAAAAGAACCCAACCGTTACATTATCCGAACTGATGGACGACAACGATTATCAAAAAATATTGAACGGCTCGGCCTACTCGCCGAAATAAACCAACAACAAAAAAAGGTTGCTCTTGCGGGCAACCTTTTTGATGATATCCGGGCGGTAATTATAACGGACGGATTTTGATGTTGCGGAACCAAACATCGTTGCCATGATCCTGTAGCGCGATGTAACCTTCTTTCGGTACATTGGCCCAGTCAGGATTCAGACCCGGGAATTTTGAAACTTTCACCATCTCGTTCCATTCAGGGGTCCAGAGGTGATATTCCACAACGGTTTCGCCATTCATTTTGTGTACAACGGTACCCTGATAGCAAATAATCTCGATGCTGTTCCATTCGCCGGCAGGCTTGGCATTCTGCGGCTGGGCAGGAATCAGGTCGTAAAGCGAACCGGCTTTGCGGTTGCCGTCTTTACCCAACAGTGCATCGGGGTGGCGGTCGTTGTCCAGTACCTGCATTTCAGGAGCTGTTTTCCAAATGGGCCATCCTTCCACCTCTTTGCCGAGGTAGAATACGCCTGAGTTACCGCCTTCAGAGATTTTCCAATCCATTTTCAGGTGGAAATTCGAGAACTGCTGCGGAGCATAAAGAATATCGCCACCATCGGCAGCTCCTGCTTCGCCACGGCCCGAACCGGTACATTTCAGGCTGTTGTCTTCGATAATCCATGCTGCAGGGAAATTCTGTTTGCCTACACCCCTCCAGTTTTGACTGGTAGTGCCATCGAACATCAGGATCCATCCCTGTGTCTTTTCTTCTTCAGTCAGTGCATTAAGCGGAGCCGCTTCAGCAGTTGCACTTTTGGCTGTATCGCCTGTAGCCTTGTCGTCGGCCTTTTTGGGTTGGTTATTGCAACCCGACATAACCAGAACGGCTGCAACCATAACTAAAATTGTTCTTTTCATTGATAACAATTTAAATAGTGTGAATTAAGAATTGAAAGTTGGTTTTCTGTTGGCTAAAATACAAATTTTAATCAAATCAAGCCCTTTATATTCAACATAAATCAACGCCTTCGAACAACCAAAAAAAAGCGTTGGCGTGGCTTTCACCAAGACAACCTTGTCGATATAAAATCACCGGATCAAAAAAACGATCATCCATCAAAATAGCTGATAAACAATAAAAAACAATCCCAGAAATACTGCGGCGCCATTCCGAAAAGAGCGCCAGGTTAATTCTATGTAAATATTGCCGGTTCAGTGAACCATCAGGGGGTTATGATGTTAATTTTGTTGTACTTTTTCAAATTATCATCAAAAACCAATCAGGTATGTCCAAAAGAATTGGAATTCTGACAGCCGGCGGCGATTGTCCGGGGCTGAATGCCGCCATCCGCGGAGTGGGTAAGACAGCTATCATCGAACATGGCATGCAAGTTATCGGTTTTACTGCAGGTTACAGCGGCCTTATCCGCAAAGAGTATGTCGAACTCGACGAGGCCAAACTATCGGGAATCCTCACCCTGGGGGGGACGATACTTGGCACTTCGCGCGAAAAACCGTTCAAAATTGAAAAAGGGGAAGAGTTTAACGACAAACCCGAACTGATACGCAAAACCTATCAGGAGCTGGGGCTCGACTGTGTGGTTTGCATTGGCGGAAACGGCACGATGAAAACGGCCTACCTGCTGCAAAAAGAGGGGCTCAACGTGATTGGTATCCCCAAGACCATCGACAACGATGTGTACGGCACCGATATCACCTTTGGATTCGATTCGGCCGTCTCCATTGCCACCGATGCCATCGACAGGCTGCATACCACTGCCAACTCGCACCAGCGGGCCATGGTCATCGAAGTGATGGGCCACAACGCTGGCTGGATTGCCCTTTATGCCGGAATGGCCGGCGGAGGCGACGTAATCCTGATTCCAGAGATCAAATTCAATATCAAAAGTGTTTGCAAATCGATTGAACAACGGTTTAAAAAAGGGAAACCCTACTCCATTGTAGTGGTAGCCGAAGGCATCGACAAACCAGCTAACAAACAGGCCGGAGACTATATTGCCTACGAAATTCAGAAACGTACCGGAATCGAAACGCGCGACACCCGTCTGGGCTATATTCAGCGTGGCGGCAGCCCCTCGGCCATGGATCGCATACTGGCCACCCGATATGGTGCCTATGCAGCCGAACTGATTGCCCAGGAAAAATATGGCAACATGGTAGCCATCAGCGGCGGAGTGTTACATGCAGTCGATTTGTCGGAAGTAGGCGGTAAACTAAGCCTCGTGGAGCCCGGCCACCCGCTCATTAAAAAAGCCCGCAACCTCGGGGTTCTCTTTGGCGACGAAAAAGCATAAAGGCCCTGGCAGCAATAAAATCAACCCCACAAGCTGTTAACTTGTTGTTAATTTTGGTATTGACATGATAATTTTTTTAGCTTTGTATATTATTATATCGCATCCAGCAATATAATAAGCCTAATATAAAATTGATTGTCAATTAAATATAATTGTAAAATGAAAAAATTCATTCTTTTTCTGACCGTTTGCTTCATTTCAGGATTGGGACTGCATTGTTATGCCCAATCGCAGGCCGAGATTGCCTTCGAGAAAATTGAACACGATTTTGGGAAAATTAAGGAAGAGGGCGGCCCCGCCGTTTACGACTTCAAATTTACCAACAAGGGAAAAGTGCCGTTAATCATCTCGAGTGTAAATGCCTCGTGCGGCTGCACCACCCCCGAATGGAGCAAAGAACCTGTCCTTCCGGGAAAAACCGGATTTATCAAGGTATCGTACAACCCGCTGAACCGCCCCGGCAGTTTCTCCAAAACGGTAACTGTTGTTGCCAACATAGCCACCGGTTCGGTTGTGTTAAAAATTATGGGCGATGTTACCCCAAAAGTCCTCTCGATGGAAGATAAATATCCCACCGAAGTAGGCAAAATCAGAATGGTAACCAACCACCTTTCGTTCGTTAAGATTGCCAACACCGAAAAGAAGACCGATACCCTTAAAATTTATAATCCGGGAACCGAAGCCCTCAAAATCGGGTTTAAAACCACACCTGCGTTTCTTTCGGCCAAAGTTGTTCCCGAAACCATTCAGCCCAAAGGTACCGGTGCCATCGTGGTAACTTACGATGCCACTAAAGTGAGCGACTTCGGCTTCCAGATGAACCGCATCTATATGCTTTTCAATGGCACCGAAAACTACAACCAGGCCTTCAGTGTGAGTGCCACCATCGAAGAAGATTTCTCCAAGCTGACTGCCAGCCAGCTGGCCAACGCCCCGGTTATCGATTTCGATACCCGCGTATTTGAATTTGGCGAAATTAAAGATGGCGAAAAAGCCGAACACACCTTCAGCATCATCAACAAAGGGAAGACCGATTTGCTGATCCGCAGCGTAAAAGCCTCGTGCGGTTGTACGGCTGTCAACCCGGCTTCGAACATGGTTAAACCGGGCGAAAGTACCACCATGAAAGCCATTTTCGATTCTACCGGCAAAACAGGAATGCAAAACAAAACCATCACCGTTATTACCAACGATCCCAAATCGCCTACAACTATCCTGCGTATTACCGGGACAGTAAAAAAAGCGCAATAGCATTTCGTTGCTGTAAAAATTTTGGACAGCCCTTACGGGGCTGAGATTTATCTCCCGCAGATAACGCCGAACAACGCAGATATACCTGCCAAAATCAGCGTAATCTGCGGGAAAATATTTTTAAGCAACGTTATCTTTCCACAAAAAGCAGCTGGACAATCCTTCTTTTCCGCGATGGAATGGAAACGCCTCTGCTAAAAGTTGTAAATTCGCCCCAAACCATATTTTGCACCCATGGACAACCATCACCATATCGATCACCCTGAGAACGACCCGGCCTATATCGGCCTGAATGTCAACAAAGGGATAGCCCAGCCCGAATCGGTCAGTGCCGAATCGGTGAGCCGATTTCTGAAGAAAAACAAACGCCGCCAATTATCCGTCGACGAATATATCGAAGGTATCCTTTCGGGAAATATCACCTTGCTGAGCCAGGCCGTCACACTGGTCGAAAGCAGTAAGCCCGAACACCAGAAACTGGCACAGGATATTATCATCAAATGTCTGCCCTTTACCGGAAAATCGGTCAGGATTGGCATTACCGGTGTTCCCGGGGCCGGGAAAAGCACCTTTATCGAATCGATGGGGAAATACCTCACCGGCAACGGAAAGAAACTGGCTGTGCTGGCCATCGACCCCAGTTCCGAACGCTCGAAAGGGTCGATACTGGGCGATAAAACCCGCATGGAACAACTCTCGTCCGACCCCAACGCCTATATCCGCCCCAGCCCCTCGGCAGGATCGCTGGGCGGGGTAGCCCGTAAAACCCGTGAAACCATTATTCTTTGCGAAGCAGCAGGCTTCGATACCATCTTTATCGAAACCGTGGGGGTAGGACAATCGGAAACCGCCGTCCATTCGATGGTCGATTTCTTCCTGCTGTTGCAGATAGCCGGTGCCGGCGACGAGCTACAGGGAATCAAACGCGGAATCATGGAGATGGCTGATGCTATCGTGATCAACAAAGCCGACGGCGACAACTACGACCGGGCACAAATTGCAGCATCGCTCTTCCGCAATGCGCTGCACCTCTTCCCGCCCACCCCTTCGGGCTGGCAGCCACAGGTACTCACCTGCTCGGCCATTCACCACACCGGGGTAACAGCGGTTTGGGAAACCATCCTTCGTTATGTCGACATGAGCAAGGCAAACCATTACTTCGACGAACGCCGCCGCGAGCAGGCCAAATACTGGATGTACGAGACCATTCACGAAACCCTGCGCCAACACTTCTACCACCATAGCCACGTCAAAACCCACCTGCCCGAATACGAGCAAAAGGTGCTGAACGACCAAATCAGCTCGTTTATTGCCGCACGCCAGTTGCTCGATAAATATTTCGGAACGTTATCGTGAAGATCATTGCATCACACTGAATATCTAAATGTTTTCATACATTTGCCGAATCAGCATACAGAAATACAAGAATAATTAATACCAGAATTTAGATGACAAAGAAAATTGCATTGTTTGTGCTGGCCCTCTCAGCACTATTCTCCTGCGCCAAGCCTGACAGCTTCGTAATTAAAGGCGAAATCAAAGGAAAAGCCGACGGCAAAATCAGTTTGATGAAATATGCCGATGGCCAATGGGTTACCGAAGATTCGGCAACCATTACCGACGGAAAATTCCAGTTAAAAGGTAAATCCGACCTTCCCGAATTGCGCATCGTCGCATTAGACCCTCAGTCGGTAGTGGCCAATTTCTTTGCCGAAAACGGGAAACTCTCCATCGTTGCCAATATCGACAGCCTCGATAAAACAGTCGTGAAAGGTTCGAAATCGAACGACGAGTTCCAGCTTTTCCAGAAAGAGCTGATCTCCCTCTCGAAAGAGGCCCAGGAGATGCAGCAACGCTACATACAAGCCCAGATGTCGGGCGACCAGGACGGGATGCAGAAAGCTCAGATCGATTTCGAAGCCATGATGCAAAACCAACAGGTATATGCCAAAAACTTTATCCGCGAACACCCGAAATCGACAGTTTCGCCCTTGATCGCGCTGATGCAGTTTTCGCAGGAGATGAGTGCCCACGATATCGACACGCTGGTAGCCTTTCTCGACCCTACCGTGAAAAGTTCTATCTACGTGACCGAACTGAATAAGGTGGCCGACCGGATGCGCGTTACCGAAGTAGGTGCCGTAGCGCCCGATTTTACACTGAACGACCCCGATGGCAATCCGTTCACCTTGTCGTCGCTGCGCGGGAAAGTGGTACTGCTCGATTTTTGGGCCGCATGGTGCCAACCCTGCCGTCGCGAAAACCCCAACGTGGTAGCCCTTTATAACCAATATAAGGACAAAGGTTTCGACGTTCTTGGCGTATCGCTCGACCGCACCAGGGAAGATTGGGTAAAAGCCATCGCCGACGATAAACTGACCTGGCACCACGTGTCGGATCTGAAATTCTGGCAAAGCGAAGTAGCGCAAAAATATGGGGTACAGGCTATTCCATTCACGCTGCTGCTCGACAAAGAGGGCAAAATTATTGCCAAAAACCTTAGGGGCGAAGCGCTGGCAGCCAAATTAGCCGAATTACTGGGACAATAAATTAGACAGTTTCCCCGTAAGGAGATTCCAATATAGACCAAATCCCTGCCGGAACCATTCTTCCTGCAGGGATTTTTTGTTGAATGGCACCTCCCAAAACCAATCCTGATAACTTTTTAACTTGTTGAAAGCCCTTTGTCTAATAAAAAAGTAATCCCTATTGCCCGTATTATGTTTTTTATTTTATTTGTATCCTGAATATTTAAACCTACAAAATGAAACGATTAAATCTTTTTCTATTTTTCTTTTTCTCAATTTCCCTGATAGTAAACTCGTATGCTCAGGAAAATCGTTTAACGGTATCCGGGCTTATTGGATCTAACTATGGTATCATAAAATCGGAGTTTTTGAGCGATATTGATAAAAGTTGGCACCCCGGAATTGTTATTGGCACCAATGTATCGTACCGTTTTACCCAAACGTTATCCGTCGAATCAGGGTTAAACTACGAATTAATCAGGCTGGGTCGTTATTACTACGAAAACACTATTCCGGGCAATGGCTCGGAGGGGCCAACCTACGAAGGGCGCTATACCATTGTCAATAAATTTAATTATCTCTCCGTACCGCTAAACCTATCCTATCGGTTTTGGGGAAATCTCTCTGCTTTTGCCGGTGCAGGCTATCGGTTCGAATTGGGAAATCCGCCTACTCAGTTTGGGAAAATGTACTCCACTGAACCTTTCGGGAATATTGGCATTTCGTATAAAATCGACGATTTCAGGGTTGCGTTGGGCTACTCAGTCGGGCTTCGCGATGGCATACTCTCGAAACTTGATGGCGAAAGAAATCGAACGGTCTCTTTTACCCTGAGCTATCCGCTCTATTACAAGTAGCGACAAAACAATATCTTTCCGAAACCGACTCGCCGACTATGTTCAACAAAATTGGTTTTGTATTGCTTCTTTGTGCAATGCTTCAGGCAACTGCCATAGCTCAACCGAAGGTTACGATAAGTGGCAAGGTTACCGACCGTGCCTCGGGCGAAACCCTGATTAATGCAACCGTTCTCGATCAAAATAGCGGATTGGGAACCGTTACCAACAATTACGGATTCTATAGTCTGACCTTGCCCGAAGGTGAAATTAAGCTCCTCTGCTCGTATGTAGGATACACCCCTTCTGTTCAGGAATTCGACCTGCACAAAGATATTCAATTGAATATTGACCTTACAGGAAACAAGGAACTCGATGAAATTAAGGTTACGGCAACCCGTAGCCATCGTTCAGACATGGTACAGACAAGTCGAATTGAACTTCCGATGTCGATCGTTCAGAAATTACCCTCCATGTTGGGCGAGAAGGATTTACTAAAAAGTATCCAATTGATGCCCGGCATTCAGGGAGGCAGCGAAGCTAGCGCCGGGATATATGTCAGAGGGGGCAACAGCGACCAGAACCTTATCCTTCTCGATGGCGTACCGGTCTATAATGCCAGCCATCTGTTTGGTTTCTTTTCGGTCTTTATCCCCGAAGCCATTAAAAATGTAACCGTGTATAAAGGTGGCTTTCCGGCAAGGTTCGGCGGTCGCCTCTCGTCGGTTATCGATGTGCGGATGAAGGAGGGCAACCAAAAGGAGTTACACGGCAATTTCACCATTGGACTAATATCATCGAAGTTCAACCTTGAAGGGCCGCTGAATACCAAAACATCGTTCAATATTTCGGCAAGACGTACCTATTACGATCTATTGGAAAAGACAATCGGAAAACTCACAGGCTTCGACCCCTCCATCAGCTATTTTTTTCATGATTATAATGCCAAAATCAACCATACATTTAACGATCGGAGCCGTTTGTATCTCAGTATTTACAACGGCCGTGACAAAGCCTATAACGAAGAAAAAGAAAAACTTAGCAGCTTTTCGAACAATATGAACTGGGGAAACCTGAACGGCATACTGCGATGGAATTACACCTTGTCGAACAAGCTGTTTCTTAACTCATCGGCAGCCTTAAGCCGTTACAGTTATACAATAATAGGCAAGAGTTCCAATTCATACAGCCAAAACAAGGAATATACCTACTCCAAATACAACTCAAAAATAAACGACGCAATATTGAACAGCGACTTCGATTATCACCCGGGGGCCAACCACAATATTAAGTTTGGGGCCAGCTATGTTAACCATCACTATAGACCGGGGATACAAACAATATCGGGGGTAAGCGCCGATGCAGCAAAACTCGACACGGTAATCTCAGGCGATAACATCCGTTCGCACGAACTGTCGCTTTATGCCGAAGACGATTTCAGGATATCAAAGCGGTTTACTGCCAATGCCGGTATTCGAACCTCATTATACCACGTACAGGGAAAGAATTTTTCGTCAGTCGAACCTCGTTTGACACTAATTTACACACCTGTAGCAGACCTCGCAATTAAAGCATCCTATTCGAAGATGACGCAATATCTCCATCTGCTAAGCAGCTCCATCATCGATATGCCAACCGATTTGTGGCTACCAGCCACCAAAAAGGTGAAACCCCAACAAGGTTACCAATATGTGTTCGGTGCCGATTATTCGACAGCCAACGCATTGGTTTTCTCGGTCGAAGGCTTCTATAAGGCAATGGACAACCTGATTGAATACAAGGATGGAGCCAGCTTTCTGGGTACAACAGGGAGCTGGGAAAACAAGATTGAAACAGGCCGGGGCTGGTCGTACGGAGCAGAGCTGATGGTACGTAAAGATAAAGGGGCAACCACCGGATGGCTTGCTTATACCCTTTCGTGGGCCAACCGTAAATTCGAAAATATCAATCTCGGAAATGCCTTTCCGTCCCGATACGACCGACGCCACTGTTTTAACATTGTGGTGACCCATCAATTCAGTAAACGTTTCGATATCGGAGCCACTTGGGTGTATTACACCGGAAATTACATCACCTTGGCCACCCATCAATTCGATATTCCCGGCTATATTGGAGGAATGAGTGGTACGGCACACTACATCAAAAACCGCTATAACTATCGGTTGGCCGACTACCACCGTCTCGACTTGAATGCCAATTTTCATAAAAAGCGGTTACATGGCTCACGAACATGGAGCATTGGCGTTTATAATGCCTACAATCAATTTAATCCATACAGTGTCTATCCATCTGAAAAATACAATCATGATACCGAAACGATATCTTACAGAATAACAGAAAAAAGTCTCTTTCCGATAATTCTGTCAGTAAGCTACCAGTTAAACTTCTAGGCCAATGTATCAAATGATAAAAAACAAGCGTAACCGAATATTGCGGGGTATTCTAATCAAGACTATCGCACTGTTTACTATACCTATGGCCTTGTTAAGCTCATGCGATAACAACCGGTACGTCGATTTTGAAATTGATGGCGAACAACCATTTCTGACGATGTTCAGTTATCTGAATACCGACAGCACCTTTTCGGTTAAAGTAGGTTTGGCCAAACCCTACGGCGATACAACCAAAAATCTTGCGCTTCCCGACTGTACGGTTGAAGTATTTGAAGATGGGCGGCTGATTGAAAATCTGACCTATGCAGGCGATAACAGTTACACGGGTAACAAAAAACCATTGAAAGGCCCTACATATACCCTCTCGGTTGCCCGGAAGGGTTACAACACTATCTCCGCATCGACCCAAATTCCGGAACCTCCTGTTATATCAGACTTTCATATCGAAAAGCTCATACAGGGAAACCCCCCAAGGGTAAACTACTTTTTTTACATTTCTGATCCGGCTAGAGAGGCAAATTACTACCGTTTGCTTGCCTATTACGATGGTTATATGGAACCAGAAGCCGGCGGCGAGGTTGTCGCATTTAGAAGCTTAATGCAAACGCTCTACGATCAGTCCATCTTTACAGGTATGGACGAGGGAGATGCCTCCGATAATCAGGACGAAGACAACCAAAATAAGTTTATGATTTTCAAGGACAATATTTTCGACGGGCAAAAATACCTTGTAAATTTTTACAACAGACAGATACCCGCCAGAGCAATAAGAATCACCGTCGCGGTTCAGCATATTAGCCGCGAATATTATCTATTCATGAAAAGCTATACCAAAAGTAAAAACTACGATGAATTTGCAGAACCGGTTCAGCTATTTACCAATGTGAAAAATGGGGCCGGTATTGTAGGCAGCTACGCGAAAAGTGAGCTGGCAGTCGTTCCACCCAACCAATAGGTAACCTCTTTTCACGCCTAATCAACTTCTAAACACCTCCCTTTGTATCCCCAATTATAGGGCAACCCTGCGTTTAATCCTTCTTAAGCAGGGATCAAAACCATACCATCGCCCTATCTTGTGTGTATCTTCTGTGTATATTGTGTGTATATTGTGTGT
>ERZ1645187.1328-NODE-1328-length-22840-cov-30.138556_pt1 | contig 22840 bp, 17 predicted proteins | sample MGYA00575352_ERZ1645187 | MGnify/ENA primary metagenome ERZ1645187 (study PRJEB40837, sample SAMN11349314) | freshwater sediment metagenome | isolation source: river sediment | host: Sediment | place: India: Wazaribad , New Delhi | collected 2017-02-21 ... | reverse complement strand
GGGCTCCTCGGGGGCAGCGCCACGCGGGCGATCGCGACCGGCGTCGCGGGCGCGGCGCGGCGCGGCGGCGGCACGGGCCGGGGCGGGGGCCGCCGGGGCGACGGGCACGAAACCGTGACCGGCGACGTAGCGGGTTGCCGGAGCCGGGGGCGGGGCGAGGGGGGCATTCGCGGCGGCGAGCATGGCGGCACGGCCGCGCCACAGGGCGACGGAGATGCCGACGCCGAGGCCGGCGACGAGGGCGAGCGGCAGGGCGAGGCCGAGCCGCGGCGACCACGGGCGCAGCGGCACCTGGGCCGGCGACACCACGGTGGCGTCGGAGACCTGGGTGCTCTTCTGCAGAGTGGTCTCCTGCAGGCGGGCGACGAAGGACTTGTAGAGTTCGCGCCGGGCGTTGGCCTCGTTCTCCAGTTCCTGGAGGGCGACGGTGGCCTGGGTGGTGTCGGCCAGACGCGACTGGGCGCGCTCGACGTTCTTGCGGATGTTGTCCTCGGCGGCGCGGGCGAGCTGCCAGTCCATCTCGGCGGTGGAGGCGAGCGAGCGAACCTCGGCGAGCAGCAGGTCGCGGCCGCGCTCGGCCTCGGCGGAGGCGATGCGCGACTTCGGATGGAGGGGGCCGAACTCCTGTTCGATCTCGATCTTCTTGCGGGCGGCCTGGGCGGCGTCGATCTTCAGGCGGCCGATCACGGCGGAGCCGACGGCGTCGATCTGCGAATGGAAGGCCGGGTCGCCGCTCTTCAGGACCGCCTTCAGCTTCTCCCAACGTTCCTTGGCCTCCTGCGCCTTGACGCGGGCGGCGACCAGATTCTCGTTGGACTGGCGCAGGGTTTCTTCGTCGACGAGGTTGCCGCGGGTGACGGCGATGCCGTTGGCACGCTTGTACTCTTCGACCTTGGCCTCGGCGTCGAGCATGTTCTTGCGCTGGACGTCGACCTGTTTGACGAGCAGCTGATGGGCGTGCTCGACCTGATCGACCTTCTGCTGGACGAGGCGGGCGACGAAGGATTCGGCGATGGCCTGGGCCAGACGCGCCGCCTTGTCGGGCGACTTGGCGGTGACGGTGACGTCGAGGAGATTGTTCTCCTTGGGGCGCTCGACCAGGAGCATCTCGGAGAGATTGCGGACGGCGAGCGAGACCTTCTCGTCGGGCACTTCGGGGATGGTGCCGGTGCCGATGATCTCGGCGTCGTCGAGGAGGTGCTCCTTCTTGACCACATCGGCGAGGACGCCGAACGACTTCACCAGTTCGACGCGGGTCTCGACCCAACCCAGTTCGACCGACTGCTGCGGGCGGGCGACGTCGATGCCGACGATCTGCTTGTCGCGCGGGTCGAGCATGACGCGGGCGGAGGTGCGCCAGGTCTTGGGGGTGACGACGGCATAGACGCCGGCCAGACCGAGGAAGAGCGCGGTGACGAGTGCGACCACCCACCACTGGCGACGCAGGATCGCCATGGTCGTCGCCATGTCCACCGTATCGTCGAGGCGCGCGCCGCGCCCCATCGTCATGTCCAGTGAAGTATCCAACGTCGACATCGCAGGTCCCACCGATCGTCGCCTCGGTTCACCCCGAAAGGGGGCGAGAAGAGGCGGTCGTCTGGTTGCGGGTTCGACGGAACCGGCGGTCGCGCCGGCACCGAGAGCCCATGTTCGACACCAGGAGACCCCAAAGCCTTTAAGGAACCATAAATCATGTTTCGAAAAATACCACGGCAGCCGCCGGATCAACCGGAACGCGCGCGCCGCGGGGCCAGATCGTAGACCCGTTCGGGGCCGTGAGCGGCGGCATCGACGAAGACGTCCATGGTCTCGAACAGTCCGGCGCGCCCCTGCGAGCGGTTCCAGGTGTGCAGACCGAGGAGGGGCGCGGGGGTCGAGAAGCGGGTCTCGAGGTGCTCGGCGAAGCCGCCCTCGTCGAGACGATCGACGCGGGCGAGGGCGAGGCCACAGCCGTAACCGCGCGAGGAATCCTGGACCGGGCGCAGCCAACCGCGGTCGTCGCGGATCATGCGACCGGCGGGGCGGGCGGCGCGGACGTCGACCACCAGCGGGTCGGCGGAGACCGGCGCCCACGGGCCCTCCAGCGCCGGGGCGGAATAGAGGTGCAGCGCATCCCAGCTCGAGCCCCAGGGGCAGCGGGCGGTGCCGAACATCCACCACCTCCCGCCGCTCTCCACCACGGTCGCGTCGGCGAGATCGACGTCGGCGAGGAGCACGGCGGCGAGGCGCCAGTCGTCGGGGAAGCGCTCGGCGCGCCACAGTTCGACGGTGCCGCGACCCGAGGTCTCGGGCACCATCCACATGGCGCCGGCATGGGCGAAGACCTGCGGATAGGAGAGATGGCAGTCCTGTTCGAGGATCGGGCGGGGGGCGCTCACCCGGCCGCTCGGATCGATCTCGATCAGCGAGAGAATGCCGCGGCCGGTGGCGTAGGGGTACTCCTCGACGAAGAGCAGGGTGCGATCGCCGGCATCCCAGGCGAAGGGATCGGCGAAGAATCGGGCGCCGTCGTCGGGCAGCAGGCGGAACGGGGTACGGTCGCTCGACGGGTCGAGTGGATCGGTGCCGGGGGCGCGGAAGCGCCAGACGGTGCGCCAATCGGGGCGGTTTCCGGCGAGTTTCGTCAGTTTGCGGGCGATGCGGCCGGCGAGTGCGGTCCAGCTCAGCGCGCCGATGCCGGCGAGACCGACGGCGCGGGCGGGGCGGGTGTCGCAATCGAGGGCGCAGGAGAGGGTCGCGGCGTCGAGCCCGTCGCGGCGCAAGGCGGCGAGCGCCACCAGCACCATGTGGGCGAGGCGGCCGAGCACCATCGAGGTGGCGCGCAGGGCGTTGCCGCGATCCTCGATCGCCGCCGGCCACAGGCCGAGGCGGCGGATGGCGCCGCCGGGCAGCGCGAGATCGAGGGCGAGATCGGGGACGCGTTCTTCCAGCACGGCGGCGAGGGCGCCCTCGAGCGGGCGCATGCCGAGGCAGGAGGGGAACAGGACGGGGATCGTCGATGCCGTGTCGGGACGGCCGCCGGAGAGATCGACGATCAGATCGGGCGGGGTCGCAGCGGGGCGCACCGCAGGGGCTTCGACGCGATCGGTGGCCATGGCGACGTCGCGGCCGACGAAGATGCGTTCGAAGGCGAAGAGCGTTTCCAGTCCGGCGGGCGGCGGGGGGCCGCGGTCGATCGACGCGAGACGGAGATCGAGGCTCGGATCGGCCGCCAGCGTGGTGACGATGTGCCTCTGCCAGCGGCGGACCTCGCCGACGGGGAGACGAATTTCGACACTCGTCGGTAACTTGTTCACTTTCGTCCCCTAGAGTTGTACCCCGAACGCGACGGGGTGAGGCGACACGATCGAGGCCCGTCTTCACAGGTCAGATTCGATCACTCATGCGTAAGACAAAGAGTCTCGAGCTTCTGTTTACGACCCGCGCCCTGGTGGACGGAGGGGCAGAGCGCGTCTGGCTGACGGTGGCGCGTCGCTTCGCCGAACGCGGCGATCGGGTGACCCTGGCGGTGGACAGCGCCGATCCGAACCACGAACTCGGACCGAACACCAATCCGCGCGTGGTGGAACTGGGCTCCAACCATCTCGTGGCGACGTGGCGGCTGATCCGCGAGTTGCGGCGCAACCGGCCGGCGGTGGCGCTCGCCGCCCTGTCGGGTTCGTGCACCAAGCTGGTGGCGGCTTCGGTGTTCTCGGCCACCGCGACGCCGGTGGTGCTGTCCTATCACGGCTTCGAGGAATACAAGACCGGCCGGCTGGCCGCCGCCGCCTTCTACGGGCTGCCGCTGCTGGGACGACGGGCATCGAGCATCGTCGCCGTCTCGGAAGGGCTCGAGCGGCGACTGGTGGAGCGCTGGGGCGCCGATCCGTCCAAGACCCAACGCATCTACAATCCGGTGTCGATCGACCTCGAGCGAGCCGGCTCGAGCGCCGTCGATCTCGCCTCACGGGCGCCGATCGTGCTCGCCGTCGGGCGGCTCAGCGCGGAAAAGGGGCTGGGCGATCTGATCGAAGCCTTCGCCCGCCTGCTGCAACCGGAGGCGCGGCTTCTGATCGCCGGCGAGGGACCGGAACGTCCCCGGCTGGAGGCGCGGGTCAGGGAACTGGGCATCGGCGACCGGGTGACCTTCCTCGGCCACGTCGGCGACCCCACTCCGCTCTACCGGCAGGCGCGGCTGGTGGTGGTGCCGTCGCGTACCGAAGCCTTCGGGCTGGTGGTGGTGGAGGCGCTGGCGCACGGGTTGCCGGTGGTGGCGACCGCGTGCGAGGGGCCGATGGAAATTCTGCTGAACGGTCAGCTCGGCCTGATCGTGCCGCGCGGCGATACCCAGGCGATGACCGAGGCGATGGAAAAGGCCCTGGCCGATCCGCGCGATCCGGCGCCGCGCATCGCGCGGGCGGCCTGCTTCTCGTTCGAGGAGGGTTTCGCCGAGTGGGAGCGTCTGGTCGATCGGTTGGCCGAGCCCGAACCGCGCTGAACGCGGACACGTCGGCCTACTCGACACCGGGCTCGTGAAATTCGGACAGGTACGCCCGCCATCCGCGCACGGCCCGTCCGACCGAAGCCCGATCGGGTCCGCCTTCGCCGATCAGGTTCTGAAAAGGTCGGAACGTCGTCGGCGCGGTATTCACGAGCCCAGATCGAAACGAACCGCCGCCCGCCGTTCAGGCGACGGCCGGATGCGCTGCACCGGCGCGGCCGACGCGGTAGAAGCGGCGATGACGCTCGTAGAGGCGCTGGATCTCGCTCTCGGGACAGGCCCCCGACTCGACCGATCCGGTGGGCGACGGCAGGCGCAGAATCTCGGTCTTGGCGGCGACGGCCGCGCCCAATCCACGCAGACGGCGGACCGTGGCGTGATCTCCGACGATGCGGGAGGCCAGCCGCAGGGCGACGAACTCGTCGATGGCGGCGAGCCGGCCGGCTTCGCGGCGCGGCGGATCGACGACCTGGACGATCGGATTGCCCAGCAGACGCGCGAGCGGAGCCCAGCCGGCATCGTGCAGTTCGGTGGAGGCGCGCTCGCCGTCGGCGAGATCGCGAATGACCGCGAGGCGACGCAGGAAGGCGAGGCGGAAGGCCAGGCGTGCGCTCCAGGACACGTCGCCCCCCGGCGTCCAGCCCGATCGCTGCGCCCGCATCACCGGCAGGAAGTCATAGGGGCGACCCGAGGCTTCGAAGCCGACGGGACGGCCGAGAGAGAGATCGCCGCATTCGTCGACACCGACGAAGAGGACCGAGAAGTCGTCCGGCCGTCGCGCGAGAATTCCTTCGAGCCGGGCCGCCAGACCGCGAGCGGCGGAACGTGGATCGACGGGGTGAATCAGCACGAGGCGATGTTGGATCATCGACCGACCTCCCGTGGGGTCCCGGCGAAGGGAAGCTGCAGGTCCACGGCTTCGAGCTTCGGGGTCACGCTCACTTCGACCGGCGTCGCCCGTTCGTGGCGAACGAGGCCGAGGGCCGAGCGGATCAGATAGCCGCACAGCCACACCGCGGAGCGCAGATAGCGCGGCCCCATGCGGCGCGGTTCCTGGCAGGCACGCCAGAACCATTCCATGCCGATGCGCTGCATGAAGCGCGGGGCACGTCTGCGGTGGCCGGCGAGGAAATCGAGGGCGGCGCCGATCCCGAGATAGACGACGCCGTCGGCGACGCAGGTCGCGGTGTTGGCGAAGAGCTCCTGCTTGGGAGCGCCGAGGGCGACGAAGCAGATCTTGGCACCGGAGGCGGCGATGCGCTGGGCGGCGTCGCGCGCGGCGTCGCCATGGGGATCGAAGCCCATCGGCGGGGCCTCCATGCCGGCGACCACGAGATCGGGAACGCGTTCGCGCAGGACGGCGACGGCTCGCGCCAGCACGTCGGTGCAGGTCCCGAAGAAATAGACCGGAATGGCGGCGGCACCGGCGGCGGCGGTCAGCGGCATCACCAGATCGGCACCGGTGACGCGGTCGAGGGGCACACCTTCGGCGCGGGCCATCATCACGACCGGCATGCCGTCGGCGGAAATATAGGTGGCGCGCTCGTAGGCGGCGCGGAAGTCGGCATCGTGACGCAGCTTCGACAGGTGGTCGAGGTTGATGGTGAAGACCGTTCCGCCACGCCCTTCGGCGACGTCCTGGACGATGCGATCGACCAACCAACGCTCGCTCGGCACGTTGATGCGCCAGGAATCGACGCGCGCCATGCAGGGCATGCCGGTCTTGGGCATGGTCTCCGGCTGGGTCGGGATGACGAACGTGGCCACGGTACACACCTCTCGCTGCTCGCTACGGGCACCGCTGACGGCCCGCCCGAATTCGCAGTTCAAGCCATAAGTCAAATCAGTCGAATTTTAAAGTCAAAGCCCTTTCCAGCGTAAATACATGGCTCGGTTAATAGATAAAATTCGAACTAAATTTACAACGCTACATTAAGGTTAAAAGTATCCACCGGTACTCCCGAACCGACCCGGAGCGGTGCGACGCCCCTCCGAAGGATGGGAAGCGCTCGGAATAGTCTTGTTTTTCATATTGTTATGACGCTCCGAAAAACCCTCTGGGCGGTAAGCCGGCGCTAACCGTGACCACGGTCTTCGCGAGGTTTTCTCGCCCGCGAAGACTAAGATCTCCCAATGTCTTCCTCGGACGGGAGACGAGGGGAGCGGGATCGAGGGATGTCGGTGACGACGGAGACGACGGGGGATCGCCCACACCACGTGCGGGCGGAAAGCGCTGCGATCACGGCGCGCGGGAGCGCGTCGGCGGGGTCGCGGGCGACGGTCCCTTCCGCGTCGGCTGCGGCGCGCATCGCCCACATCGAGGTCATCCGCGGGCTCGCCTGTCTGATGGTGGTGGCCTATCACGTCATCGGCAACGACCCGGCGCACGGCATGCGGATGGCCGAAGGCACCACCTGGTGGGCGGTTCCTCGCCTCTTCGACGCCGTGCAGATGCCGCTGTTCGCCTTCGTCTCGGGCTGGGTCTTCACCATCGCCACCGACGATCTCGGACGGTTCCGGGCCGGCCTCGCCAAGAAGCTGCTGCGTCTGGCGCTGCCGATGGCGAGCGTGTCGCTGATCTATCTGGCGCTGGCGACGGCGACGGGGAAGGGCGAGGGGCGCGGCGTTCTCGACGTGCTGATCCTGCCCTATCAGCATCTGTGGTATCTGCAGGCGAGCCTGTGGCTGGTCGCCTTCGCGGCGGCGGGATCGCTCGTCTTCGCCGGTCGGCGCGGGCTCTTCGCCGGGATCGGGCTGGCGGCGACGCTCGCCGTCTTCCTCGTGGTGCCGCGGTTCGGCATCAATCTCCTGGCGATCGAGCAGGCGATCTACCTCGCCCCCTATTTCTTCGCCGGGCTCGTGCTGCGCACCAGCGACGCGGAGACGTTGGTTCTCGCCTCGCGGGCGCGGACGGGGGCGGTGCTGGGTTGGCTCACCGCCGTGGGCGGGGCGGCGGCGGTGCTGACCGTCCTCGTCTTCCACGCTTCGGGGCCGAGCGACACGCCGATGCAGACGGCGCCGGCCTTCGTGGCGGCGACGGCGCTGGCCGGGCTCATGATGCTGATGCGGCCGCGATCGAGCCTGCTCGAGGCGATCGGGGCCCGCTCCTTCACCATCTATCTCTTCCACGTCTTCTTCGCCGCGCCGATGCGCGAGGTGGTGCTGAAGATCTGGCCGGGGGTGCCGAGCCTGGTGCTGTTTTCGATCGTCTTCACGGTCGGGGTCGGCGTGCCGTTCGTCCTGCACGGGTTCATCACCAAAAACCGCTGGAGCGCCCTCCTGCTTCTCGGCGAGATGGGGGGACGGCGATGAGCCTCGTCCATCCCCATGGTCTCTTCGCTCCGACCGCCCCGGCGCCTCGCGTGTCGGGGTTCGCGGCGCGCATGGCGACCGTCCTCACCTTCGCGGCGGTGATCGCGGTTCTCGGACTGTCGAGCATGGCGCTGATCGCCATGGGAGTGCCGTACGGCGCCAAAGGCGGCAGTCTCGCCACCAAGATCCATCCGGCGACCTATCTGGGGCTCGCCGCGGTGGCGGTGTGGATGGTGGCGGTGGGGCCGGGCAAGGTGCTGGGCAAGCTGGCGGTGGAACGGGCGGGCGCTGCGGCCTTCGCGGTCGCCTCGGTCATTCTGTTCCTGCATTCGGCGCTGATCGTGAAGCTGCCGCTGTCGGCGGTGATCGACACGTTCCTGCTCACGGTCTTCCTGTTCATGGCGCTCGACTGGCTCGACGCGGCCTCGCGCGATCGGCTGGCGGCGATCGTGCACGTCATCATGATCGCCAATGCCGCGCTCGGCATCGTCGAATACGGCAGCGGCTGGCGACTGACGCCGATGTACGACATCGACGGTACGGTGATGAGCTACGACTGGCGTTCGACCGCCATCTTCGGCCATCCGCTGTCCAACGCCTTTCAGACCGGCACCTATCTGGTGGCGCTGGCGTGCGGCGCCGGCTCGCGCATGCCGACGGCGATCCGGTTCGGGGCGATGGGGTTGTCGGCGCTGGCACTGGTCGCCTTCGGCGGTCGCGTGGCGCTGGTGCTGGCCCTGGCGATGGTGGCGGCGATCGCGGCGATCGGCGGCCTCAAGGTGCTGATGGGGCGGCGGTTCCGGCTCGCCGATGCGATCGTCGGGGCGACGATCGTCAGTCTCACCGCGATCGTGGTGGTGGTGTTCATCGACGGCGGCGGTGCCGACAAGTTCCTCCAGCGCTTCAGTCAGGACCACGGTTCGGCGCAGACGCGCGTATCGATGTTCCGCATCTTCGGCGATCTCGACTGGGCGCAGTTCCTGGCATGGCCGGATGCCGACCTCATCACTCAGGCGCAGCGCGAATACGCCCTGCGGATCGGTGTGGAGAGCTCGGAAGTGGGTCTCGTCGCCTCCTACGGTCTCCTCACCGCCGGCCTGTTCATGGCGGCGCTCGGCGCCTTCATGTCGGATCTGGTGCGGGCGACGGGGAAGCGGACGATCTGGCTGGTGATCTACTTCGTCGGCGTGATGTCGGCTTCCACCGGCATCGCCAACAAGTCGACCAACCTCGCCATGTATACGGTGTCGGTGTTCCTGATCATGCCGCGCGACGGGGCCAGACGGACGACGCCTGCGTCGCGGAGCGTGGGTACGCCGGCTCCGGCGACGCCGATACCGCGTACGCCGGTGGGCGTGGCCGCGACCCGTCGGCCGGGGGTTTCGTACGGCTGGGGCGAGCCGACGCGGGTGCGTCGGCGCTGACGTCTCTCTCACGGTTCGGCGGATTTCGATCTCGGTCCGCGTCCTTCGCGGCCGGCGCGGCGCCTCAACGCCCGGCGGAGAGGAAGCCGCGCACCAGCTCGACGAGCCGCAGGCGGGCGTCGCGGGGGCCGAGATTGTGGTCGGCGCGCTCGATCAGTTCGACGCGGGCGCCGGGACAGCGCAGCGGCAGCCGGGCTTCCGATCCGACATGGGCCGCGAATTCGTCGCGGCCGCCGTCGTCGGAGCCGAAGACGAAGAGAACTCGGGTGCCGCGTCGGTCGAGGGCGGCGAGCCAGCGCCGGGCAGGATCGGTGACGATCGCCTTGCGCACGGCCCCGGCGATGCGGGCGGCGAGCCGGCGCATCAATTCCAGCGCGATGGCGGCGACCTTGATCTCGCCGGTGGCGAGACGCCTCCAGGTGTCGGCGCGGCGGATCAGGCCGGCATAGGCGGACGTGGCACGGAATTCGCCGCGCATCGCCGCTTCGAGACTGTCGCCGTCGCTCCAGACGAAACGCTGCAGGTTGATCGGCACCAGGGCCGAGACCCGGTCGTCGGCCAGGGCGGTGTGGAGCGCCAGATGGGCGCCGGAACAGCCGCCGACCAGGGCGAACCGGGTCGCCCCGCGTCCGGCGGCGAGATCCATCGCGGCGCGGACGTCGGCGACCGCGTCCATCGAATAGAGCACTTCGGCGGGGCCGTCCGGACGGGCCGGACTGTCGCCGATACCGGCCTGATCGAAGCGCAACACGGCGTGGCCGTCGGCGGCGAGGGCGCGGGCGAGGTCGACGTTCTGGCGGCCCCAGCCGACGTGCGGGTTGCGGCCGGCATCGAGCAGGAGCACCCAGGGGCCGGCGATCGGACGACGCGGCAGGGTCAGCACACCGTAGAGGCCGGGGGCGGGGCCGAAGATCACCGGCTCCTCGCGCCAATCGGCAGCCTCCAGCGATGCGGCGGCGGGCAGCGGCTCGCGCTCGGAGACGGCATTCGGCGAGGCGGCTGCGGGGGCGGGCGAGGCGGGGGCGGGCGAGGCGGGCGCGGCCGGGGCGGCGAGATGGTCGACGACCTCGGTCCAGACCGCGTCGGGGACGACCGACCGCGTCGGATCGGAGAGGAATGCGTCGAAGCATTCGAAGGGAGCAGTGGCGACGCCGGCGCCGGCGGCCGACCAGAGCTCGGCGAGGCCGGCGACAGCGGCATCGCCGTCGCGGGCGACGAGGAGGAGATCGGCGGCGGGTGGGCGGGCGAGCCGCCGCAGATCGACGGCCTTCAGATCGGCGGCGGTGGCGGCGGAGGTGAAGAACCCGGCGAGGGCGAAGCCGCCGTCTTCGTCGGAATCGGCCGGTTCGTCGTCCTTGCGCACCCGCAACAGGCGGGCGAGGCTCTCCTGCTCGCGCACGTACATGCGGCCGGAGACGACGGGGGCGAGCGCGACGAGGGCGGCGACGTCGGCGCGTTCGGACGCCACCTCGCAGGCCAGGGTGGCGCCGAGGCGCAGGCCGACGAGCGCGACCTCGTCGACGTCGGCCAGCCGACGCAGGGCATCGACGGCGGCGGCTAGGCTGCGCTTCCAGGCGGCGAGGCGATCGGGATCGCGGTCGGAGCCGAGACTGTCGCCGGTGCCGTCCCAGTCGAAGACGAGATTGGGCAGACCGCGGGCGGCGAGACGATCGGCGAGATCGGCGAAGGCGCGCCGCGCGGTCAACGCCTCGAGGCCGAAGGACGGGCACAGGACCACGCCGCGGCGGGCGGGTCCCGCACGGAAAATGCCGAAGCATCGGTCGAAGGCGATCGCGCGGCGGCGCGTCACGTCCATCCCCTCCTCTACCCGCAGCACGCGACGGCGGCCGCGGCGCTCCACGACGACTGTGCGAGCGCAGCGATGAAGGATCGGTTTCGTCCCCGGAGGCGCACGGCGAGGCGGCGGGAATTCGCCGCCTCGACCGGCGGACGCGGCGATTAACCCTAATGCATCACTAATGTTTCTCAGCGTCTTCGACCCCTCCCCTTCGGCGAAAGCCACGCTATTATCGTGTCAGGAGACCCTCATGACCTCGTTCAAGCGAGACTATCCCGACATGCCGACCCTGATGGGTGGCGGCCAAGGTGGCGACGACCCCGGCTTCTCGCCGATGCGGTCGCTCGATCGCCGCGTCGTGGGGGAAATCATCCAACGCATTCCGGCCGATCATTATCTCCTGGTGGTGCGTTCGCACGAACTCGGCGGCACACGCTGGCGGCGGTGCGAGATCGGTGATCTCAACGGCCCCGGCGTGGTCCAGGCGATCGCCGACGGCTCGATGTGCCTGTGCCTGCGCGACATCGGCGACGTGCTGCGACACCGTCTGGGCTCGCTCGGCTTCAGCTTTCCCGAGGCGACCATGGCGGGCGAGCGCATCAGTCACGGACTGGTGGTGGCCTCGGGCGGACTGGAATTGACGCTGACCGACCGGGTCGGCTCCGGCATGCTGCATCCGCTGGAGGGGTCGGTGCGGCTGACCTTCGTGGAAGGGGCCAAGCGGCTCGGCGACGCGCCGGCCGAATGGGCGGTCGACATCGGCAGCGGACGCGACTTCCACTGGCGCGCGGGACGGCCGCGGCGTTTCGAAACCGGACCGGAGATGACGGTGGTGCTGACCCGAGCGGTCCTGCCGCCCACCGCGGCGCCCCGTCCCTGGCGGCTCGACCATCTGCTCGATGCCGGTGTCGAGCGGGTTTCGGCGCTGGTCGGACGGGTGTTCGGCCCGCCGGAACGGTGGGCCACCAGCCTGATCGGGACGGCGCCGATCGGCGGCGTGCCGGCCGAAGAGACCCTGCCGGATCAGGCGGAATATCGTCTGGTACGGCGGCCGTCGCGGCATTTCGCGCCGCGTTGATCGCTCGGTGCCGGCCTTCCTCCCATGTCCCGTCGTCTCGTCACGCGCCCCTCCGGGCGCGCGATCACGCGGGTTTGCCTGCAAAGCGACTTGCTTCGTCGGGACTGCGCGCCGACCCTGACGAAGGCCGATTCGCACCGCGGGCTCGGCCGACCCTTCCGAGCCGGCCGAAGGCACGCGACGCGAGATGCTGAAACAGACCCTGCTCTACATGCCGGCCCAGTTGCTCGGCCCGCTCGCCATGTTCGTGGCGGCGATCGTGTGGACGCATCTGCTCGACGCGGAGACCTACGGTGTCGTGTCGCTGGTGCTGGCGACGCAGGAACTGGTCTACATGCTGATCGCGTGGTGGTCGCTCTATGCGCTGCGCTATCGCGGCGCGGTGGCGGAGGAGCGGCGGGCCAAGCTGGTGGCGGCGGACAACACCGTGGTTCTCGCCGGCAGCGTTCTGCAGATGGCGGTGACCGTGCCGCTGTTGACGGCGCTGGGTGTCCGGCCGACCATGGAGTTGGTGGCGGTGTCGATGGTGATCTTCGTCACCCGCTCGCTGCTCACCCACTACAGCGAAGTGGCACGCACCGAACAGGCGATCCTCACCTATACGATCGCGCAGCTCTCCGGTCCCTTCGCCGGGACCCTCGCCTCCTTCGCCGGGGTGAAGCTCTTCGGCGGATCCGCCGTGGCGGCGCTGGTGGGGATCGCGGCGGCGCAGACGATCGGACTCGTATGGACGGCGATCCGGTTGAGGGTGGCGATCGAGGTGCGGATGCCCGATCGCGAGGTGCTGCGCGACGCGCTCGCCTACGGCCTGCCCGTGATCTTCGTCGGCGTGCTCGGCTGGGTGTCGACCAACGGCATCCGCGCCATCGTCGAGCGCATGGCGGGGGCGGAGGCGCTCGGTCTCCTGTCGGTCGGATGGGGGCTCGGCCAACGGGTCTCGTCGGTGGCGGCGATGCTGCTCACCGCCGCCGCCTTCCCGATCGCGGTTCGGCGCTTCGAGAGCGGCGACGAGGAGGGCGCACTGCATCAACTCGCCATCAACGGGGCGATGCTGTTCGGCCTGCTCGCTCCGACCACCGTCGGCGTCACGCTGGTGGCGGACGAACTGGTGCCGCTCATCATCGCCGAACCGTTCCGCGCCGCCACCATCGCGGTGCTGCCGCTCGCGGTTCTGGCGGGCGCGGTGCGCAATCAGCGGACCCACCACTTCGATCAGGTCTTTCTGCTCAACGCGGTGACGCGACGCTTCATCCCGTTCAACATCATCGAGGCGCTGGGGGCGACGGTCGGGACGGTGGTCGGCATCCTGATGGCGCGCGATTCCATCGGTGCGCTCGTCGGAGCGACGGCGGGGGCGCTGTTCGGCACGCTGCTCGGGGCGGCGGTCACCGCGTGGTTCGCGTGCGTCGATTATCGGCTCCGACCGCTCTGGGGGACGTGGGGGCGCATTCTCCTCGCCTCGGCCCTGATGGCGGCGGTGCTGGTGCCGATTCCCTGGCCGAAGTCCGCCGCCGGCCTCGTCACCGAGATCGTGGTCGGTCTGGTGGTCTATGCCGCGGCGATCGTGGTGCTGATCCCCGAGGTGCGCCTCCTGCTCATGGCTCGCATCCGCAAATCGAAGGCGGACGTCGAGACAGGTGCCGAATCTTCGTGATAGACGAAGGTCGTAAGTGCTCGGCCGTGGACCGCCGGGCGACCCGGCGGGATCGATCGACATGAGCGAGGCGGCAACCAGTGACGGATCCGGACGGGCGGTGCTGCGGCATCCGGACGTGCGCCGGTTCATCTCCGGGCGGTTCCTGTTCGGGCTCGGGGTGCAGATCCACGACGTCGGCGTCGGTTGGTTCGTCTACGACATCACCCGTTCGGCGTGGGCGCTGGGGCTGGTCGGGCTGGCGGTGTTCCTGCCCAGCCTGATCTTCGTGCCGATCACCGGCGAGGTGGCCGACCGCTATCCGCGGCGGCTGATCGTCACCGCGGCCTTCTCGACCATGGCGCTGATCTCGGCCGGACTGCTGGTGTGCGTGCTGGTGGGGGTGACGACGCCGTGGCCGGTCTATGGGCTGGCGGCGCTGCTCGGCACGGCGCGGGCCTTCGGCATGCCGGCGACGCAGGCGCTCCTGCCGACGCTGGTGCCCAAGGCGGAGTTTCCACAGGCGGTCGCCTGGACCTCGTCGGCGTGGCAGACGGCGACCATCGCCGGGCCGGCGGTCGGCGGCCTGCTCTATGCACTCGGGGCCGAGGTGGTGTTCGCCACCGCCTTCACGGTGTTCGCGCTGGCGGCGACCGCGATGTTCTCGCTGACGCCGGCGCAGGAGACGACGCAGCGCGAGAAGCCGTCGCTCGATTCGCTGCTGGCCGGCATTCGCTTCATTCGCTCGCGACCGGCGATCCTGGGGGCGATCTCGCTCGATCTCTTCGCGGTGCTGCTCGGCGGCGCCACGGCGCTGCTGCCGATCTATGCCCGCGACATCCTGCAGACCGGGCCGTGGGGGCTCGGCATCCTGCGGTCGGCGCCGGCGGTGGGGGCGGCGGTGACCGGGCTCCTCTTGGCGCACCGGCCGCTCGAACGGCAGACCGGAAAATGGATGTTCGTGGCGGTTGCGATCTTCGGGGGGGCGACGATCGGCTTCGGGCTGTCGACCTCGCTGCCCCTGTCGCTCCTCTTCCTGGTGATCCTCGGGGCGTCGGACATGGTCAGCGTGTTCGTGCGCCTCACGCTGGTGCAGAACGACACGCCGGACGAGATGCGCGGGCGGGTCTCCGCGGTCAACGCGGTGTTCATCGGTGCCTCCAACGAGTTGGGGGGCTTCGAATCGGGCGCTCTGGCGGCGGCGATCGGGGCAGTCGGCTCGGTGGTGGTGGGTGGTATCGGCACGCTGATCGTGGCGGCGACCTGGGCTGTGCTCTTTCCCGATCTCCTGCGACGCGACAAACTGACGGACTGAGTGGGAAACAGCGACGACGACCGGGCGGCCGGCGAGAACGGGGAGTACGATGGGGGGATTGGATTTCGGGCAGTTGGCGATCCTGGCGGCGGCGCTGCTCGCCGCCGGCGTGGTGTCGGGGCTGCTCGCCGGGCTGTTCGGGGTGGGCGGCGGCGCGGTGATGGTGCCGGTGCTCTACCAACTGTTCGGCTTCATCGGTGTGCCGGATGCGCTGAAGATGCAGCTCGCGGTCGGCACTTCGCTCGCGGTGATCGTGCCGACGTCGATCCGCTCCTTCCTCACCCATCGCAAGAAGGGGGCGGTCGACGAAGACCTGCTGCGCGCCTGGACGCTGCCGGTGATCTTCGGCGTCCTGCTCGGCTCGTGGATCGCCTCGTTCGCACCGCCGGGGGTGTTCAAGCTGGTGTTCGTGTTCGTCGCCTGGGTGACGGCGGCCAAGCTCGGCTTCGGCAAGACCTCGTGGAAGCTCGCCGACGACGTGCCGCAAGAGCCGGGACGGGCGATCATCGGCGTCGTCACCGGGCTCCTGTCGGCGCTGATGGGGATCGGCGGCGGGTCGATCGTCAATCTGGTGATGAGCTTCTGCAATCGGCCGATCCATCAGTCGGTGGCGACCGCCTCCGGCGTCGGGGTGCTGATCTCGATTCCCGGGACGATCGGCTTCATGTGGGCGGGCTGGTCGCAGATGGGGCACCTGCCGCCGCTGTCGGTCGGCTTCGTCAGCCTGATCGGCGCGGCGCTCATCATGCCGACCAGCGTATGGGTGGCGCCGCACGGCGCGCATCTCGCCCATCGTCTGCCGAAGCGGACGCTGGAGATCGTCTTCGCCGGCTTCCTCGCCCTGATGGGCCTGCGATTCCTCGTCTCGCTCCTGTGACCGGAGGGTTTCCCATGGCCGACCAGCCGCTCGTCTTCGATCGCGACTTCGACCCACGCCACGGCGAGGCGGTGGCGCTGACGCCGCTGGTGCGGCGGGTGGTGTGCGCCAATCCGGGTCCGTTCACCTTTCACGGCACCAACACCTTCCTGGTGGGGCGCGACGAGCTCGCGGTGATCGACCCGGGGCCGGACGATCCGGTGCACGTCGAAGCGATCCTGCGGGCGGCCGGCGCGGCGCCGATCACCGCCATTCTCGCCACCCACACCCATCGCGACCATTCGCCGGCGGCGGTGGCGCTGAAGGCGGCGACCGGGGCGACGGTCTACGGCGAGGGGCCGCATCGGCCGGCACGGGCGCTGGCGCTCGGCGAGATCAATCCGCTCGATGCCTCGGGCGATCACGACTTCCGCCCCGACGTGGTGCTGGGGCACGGCGATCGGGTCTCGGGCGCGGACTGGACCCTCGAGGCGGTCTGCACGCCGGGGCATACCGCCAATCACCTCTGCTTCGCGCTGATGCAAGAGAGATCCCTGTTCACCGGCGATCACGTCATGGGGTGGTCGACATCGATCGTGGCGCCGCCGGACGGGTTGATGGCCGACTACATGGCCTCGCTGCAGCTGCTGCTCGAGCGGGCCGAGACGCACTATCACCCGGCGCACGGGGCCTCGATCGTCGACGGGCACGGGTTCGTGCGCGGGCTGGTGCGTCATCGCGAGGGGCGGGCGGCGGCGGCGCTCACGGCGCTCGCGGCCGGGCCGGCGACGATCGCGGAAATGGTCTCGACCATCTATGCCGACACGCCGAAGAGCCTGCACGGAGCGGCGGCGCTGTCGCTCTTCGCGCAGGTCGAGGATCTGGTGGCGCGCGGGCTCGTCACCTGCGACGGAGTGCCGGCGCTCGGGTCGGTCTATCGGCGGGCGTGAGCCTCAGCCGCCGTAGGTGGCGACCACCGCCTTGTCGAGATCGTCGAGGAAGGCGCGCAGGCGGCGGGCGTTGCGGCCGAGGTCGTGCTGGCCCCAGCGGCTCGACGAGCGCAGGTCGAGGCGGGCGCCGTTGGGCTCGGGCAGAATGCGGATCACCACGTCGTCGCGGAAGCCGAAGACGAAGCTCCGGGCCTCGGCCTCGATGCGGCCGCGGTCGCCGTCGCCCTGCGGCGGGGTCAGCTCGGTGATGGCCCAGCCCTCGGCCTCGACCTGACGGCGGGTGACGGCGAAGAGCAGATCCGAGCCGACGGTGAAGCGGCGGGTCACCAGATCGGGGGTCACGCTCTTGATGCGCTGGCGCTCGGCGAGCGGCGGCGGGGTCGGCGAATTGGCGAGGCCGACGCGGGCGAAGGCGGTCTGGTGATACATCGGCGGGTCGACCGCGTCGGTGGCGACGTCGACGAGACGGGGGTAGTGCCAGGCCTCGAAGGCAACCCAGCCGGCGGGGGCCAGGACGAGACACGCATAGACGATGCCGCGCACCGCATGGCGGGCGCCGAGCCGACCGTCGTGCCAGACGAAGGCCGCGGCGATCAGGCCGAAGAGCAACGCCGCCGCAGCACAGGCGAAGGCGGCGAGCGAGAGCACCACCGCATGGTCGGTGGTCATCAGGCCGAAGCGGTGGCCGGCGACGGCGATGATCAGCACCGGGACGGCGAAGGCGCCGAGGGCGCGGCTCCAGCGAGCGATCAGGGATCGGCGCGTCGGCGGACGATAGACCATGGTCGGGACACCGGAACACGACGGCGGGGCGCCGGGGTGAGCAGAGCGAATGCCTCGGGGAGATCCCCAGGGCGCAGGAGAGGATCCGCGACATCGGCCCGCCGGGGCGGGACCGCGAGACGGACCACGGCGATCGACGCCGCAGCGGCGCGGATCGTGCTTCCGTCCTAACACGCGGCGCGGCGCTGGGGGAGAGGCGGCGACGGGCTGAGGCCGCTCGCGACCAGAATCGCGGTGGACGAGCGCTGCGAGCGCCCTGCCCCGTCGCACGGCGGCGGGCGGGACGCGGACGACCGGTGGACGCGAACGGGGGGCGGACTGGACGCGGCGGCGGAAATGGTGCATCGGGTGCGCCATGTGCCTCGCCGGCCCTCGGTCGGCTGCGGCCACCGTCACTCACGAGAGAGATTCCGGCATGACCGACGAGACCACCGCCCCGACCGAAGCGCCCGTGCCGCAGACCCCGCCCGATCGGCTCGCCGCCGATCCGTCGAGCCCGTTCTTCTCGCAGGAAGTGCTTCAGCGCGGCGTCGGCGTGCGCTTCAAGGGCGTGGAGAAGTTCACGGTCGAGGAATACTGCGTCTCCGAGGGCTGGATCCGGGTTCCCGCCGGCAAGGGCCGCGACCGCTTCGGCCGGCCGCTGCTGATCAAGCTCACGGGCGACGTCGAGGTGTGGTTCAAGGACTGAGGCGCCACGCGGCCGAGGCGACCTCCGTCTCGGCCCATCAGCGGCGGCGGGTCGTCGCGGGAGCGGGCGGGTTCTTCGACTGCACCCACAGCGCCAGCGCCTTGACGGTCGCCGCCCCGAGCCTGGGCTCCCAGGCGGCGCAGGAGCCGTGGCGTGGGTCGGTGATCTGGGCGATCGTGCCGGCGCCCCGGCCGTACATGCGGACCGCACCGGTCAGATCGGGGGTCCCCATTTCGGGGTTCCCGGTGCCGCGATCGCCGTGGCACGCGGCGCAGTTTTCGGCAAACGACTTTCTTCCGTACTCTGTCGGTTTCAGGGTCTTGTCCGACAGGAAATCGACGTAGACCGCCAGTTCGGCGATCTCCTTCGATTTCAGAATTTCGCCGCTGCCGAAGGCCGGCATCCACATACCCCGCATCTTCGCGTTGTCGGTGCGGATGCCCCACTGAATCGACTGGTGGACGGCGGCGAGGTCGCCGCCCCACAGCCAGGAGCGATCGCGCGGAGCGAGAGGGCCGGCCACCGGATCGGCGCCGACGCCATGGCAGGCGACGCAGTTCTTCGCAAAGGCGGTCTCGCCGAGCTTCAGGGCATCGGCCATGAGAGCCGGCGACTTGGGGATGGAGGCGAGCGGCGTCTCGGCGAGTTTCGCCAGGATCGCCGGATCGATCGGCGGCGGGGGCGGCTCCTTCTTCTCCATCAGATCGCGCGCGGCGCCGATCGCCAGAGCGGTGAGGCCGGCGAGCATCTCCTGGTTGGCGAGGAGCGGCGACGGGAGGTCGGGGTTCGGATGGCCGGGCTCGGCGGCCGCGGCCGGTGCTGCGACCGGAGGCGTCTCAGGAGCTGCCGGCGCGGGCGGGGACGGTGCGGGAGCCGCGAGGGAGGTCGACGGAGCGGCGGTCTGCGCGGCCGGCCGCAGGGCGGCGAGCCGTTCGCGGGCCTGTCGGGCGTAGAGCCCCTGCGGGAAGGTCTTCAGATAGGTCTCGAAATCGCGCGGATCGCTCGAGCCCTGCGTCGCCAGCCACGCCGCCATGTCGGCGAGGCGCGGATCGTCGGGCGCACTCGCTGCGGCGGGCGCAGCGGGAGGCGGGGCCACCGCCCCTTGCGCGACCCGGGCGGGCGCGGCGACCGCGGCGGCGGGGCGGAAGGCGAAATGGCCGGTGAGGGACGAGGTGTCCCACGGGACCTGCCGGCCGCCGGTCGCGGTCATCACCGACCTGCGCACCTCGACCATCATGTCGGGCAGCGAGGTGCCGGGGGCGTCCATGTGGCGCAGCAGGGCGGCGGTGAAGGGGCTGTTGCGGCCGTCGCCGTCCTGCGCCACGGCGTCGGGCTGGGTGGCGTAGGCGATGTAGGTGCCGGAGACGCGCTGCACCACGGTCAGGCCGCGGCCGAGGACCTCGGTGGAGCGGGTGCCGAGGGTGCGCGACAGGGTCTTGGCGAAGGGGTTGTCGCGGCAGGCGTCGAGCATGACGATCTTGACGGCGGGGCCGCGGTTCAGCTGACGCAGCACCTCGTCGAAGGGCACCAGCACGAGGCCGAGTTCGGGCTCGTATTCGACCCGGGCATCGACCGGCACGAGATAGTTCTGGCCCGAGGCCTGGATGCCGTGGCCGGCATAGAACACCAGCGCCACGTCCGAGGTCTCGGCGGCGCGGCCGAAGGTGCGCAGGGCGGCGACGAAGGCGGTGCGATCGAGATTGTCGCCGCCGTGGAGTTCGAAGCCGAGCGCCTTCAGCTTGGCGCGCATGTCGGCGGCGTCGTTGGCGGGGTTCTTCAGGCGGGGCGCATCGAGATAGGCGGCATTGCCGATCACCAGCGCCACGCGGCGGTCGGCGCGCGCGGGGCCGGCCAAGGCGAGAAACGCGACCATGGCCGACACGATCGTTGCGAACGCCCACCCGCGGCTCGTCATGACGAAGCCTCCCGATTGCGTTGCGGTCATCGTCGCACGGGAAACCGGAGCGCGCATTGATGTGGATCGGGGGGGAAGTTGCATCCCGTGCGACGAGATGGGAATTGCCGATCGATCGCGGCGCTTCTACCGTGCCGGCCTTCGCTCGAACTCGGAGATCCACACCATGCGCCGCCTCACCGCCGCCGTTCTCATCGCCGCCTGCACGTTTCCCGTTGCGGTGACGGCGCAGGACGCTCCCGCCAACACGGCGGAGATCGCCAAGGCGCGGGCGGCGATCAAGGGGCTCGGCGAAAACCTCAAGGCCGCCCTGGTGGGGGCGCTCCAGTCGGGCGGCCCGGTCGCAGCGATCGAGGCGTGCAAGACGTCCGCGCCGACCATCGCGGCCGAACAGACGAAGGCGCACGGCGTCAAGGTCGGTCGCACCGCTCTGCTCGTCCGCAATCCGGACAATGCGCCGGACGCCTGGGAACGCAAGGTGCTCGAGGGTTTCGTGGCGAAGATCGACGGCGGCGCCGCGGTCGACACGCTCGATCAGGGCGAGGTCGTGGACGCCGACGGCAAGAAGGTCTTCCGCTACATGAAGGCGATCCCGATGGCGGCCGAGCCCTGCATGATCTGCCACGGCGGCGACATCAAGCCGGAGATCACGGCCGAGATCACCAAGCGCTATCCGAAGGATCAGGCGGTCGGCTTCATGCCCGGCAAGCTGCGCGGTGCCTTCACCGTGACCGTGCCGATCAACTGAGCCGACCCGGCGCAGAAGCGACGAGGGGTACAGAGCCGTCCTTCGTCGTGCCCGGGCTCGACCCACTGCTGTCCGGTTCACGCTCTGAAGGTGCTTCGACTTCCCGTGCGCGGGACAGGGGCGCCTTCCCTTCTCCTCTTGCGGGACCTTTGCGTACTCCCTTCGAGGTCCGAATTTCCCGGACCACGGGCCCCCAAGCACAGTCGTCATCCCCGGCGAGCGCGAGCCGAGGGAAGGGGATCCAATATGGCTTCAACTCGTTGGATTCCATATTGGATTCCCTTCCCCTTCGCGCATCTTGCGATGCGCTACGGCCGGGAACGACGGGGGTGGACATCTGCGCGAATGCGTCGAACCGTGATCGGACAGAATCACGCAGAGGTCCCCTTGCGGGAGATGGTGGCCCAGAGGGCCAGACGAGGGGTGCGGAGCTTCCTCGAAGCATCGATTCTGTTGTCGATTTCAGATGCGCCTGTCGGCGCGCCCCCTCATCCGCCCTTCGGGCACCTTCTCCCGCAAGGGGAGAAGGGGGAGCGAGCCGCGCGCTCTCGCCGAACCGAGCCAGCTTTTCGCAAGCACGCCCGCCTTCGAACTTCGACATGCATTCTCCGTGCATTTCGAAGCTGTCGAACCCGCGTGCGACGGCTGAACCGGACGGCCGCGGCTCGAGGCCGGGGACGACGCGGTCGTGTGTACCGAGTTCGTCATCGATCCGACGGGCGCCGCATCGGCGCCCGTCCCGATCGGCCTCACGCGGTCGGCAGTTTGTAATCGCGGAACTGGTCGCGCAGGTTCATCTTCTGGATCTTGCCCGTGGCGGTGTGGGGGATCTCTTCGATGAACACCACGTCGTCCGGCATCCACCACTTGGCGATCTTGCCTTCGTAGTAGTTCAGGATCTCCTCCTTGGTCGGCGTGCGGCCGGCCTTGGGGACGATGATCAGCAGCGGGCGCTCGTCCCACTTCGGGTGGGCCACGCCGATCACCGCGGCCTCCATCACGTCGGGATGGGCGATCGCCAGATTCTCCAGGTCGATGGTCGAGATCCACTCGCCGCCGGACTTGATGACGTCCTTGGCGCGGTCGGTGATCTGCATGTAGCCGTTGGGATCGATGGTCGCCACGTCGCCGGTGTCGAACCAACCCTCGGCGTCGAAGCACTCCTGGCCGCGCTCCTTGAAGTAGCCGCCGGCGATCGCCGGGCCGCGCACCTTGAGACGGCCGAAGGCGCGGCCGTCGCGGGGGCGGGCGGCGCCGGCGTCGTCGGTGATCTTCATCTCGACGCCGAAGGGCGGGACGCCCTGCTTGACCTGGAGATCGATGCGTCCTTCGAGGTCGAGGGCGGCGGTCTCGGGCTTGAGGCCGCAGATGGTGCCGAGCGGGCTCGTCTCGGTCATGCCCCAGGCGTGGGCGACGCGGACGTCGTAGACCTTCTCGAACTTCTCGGTCATGGCGCGCGGGCAGGCGGCGCCGCCGATCACCACGCGCTCGAGGTGGTCGAGCTTCAGCTTCTTCGCCTCCATGTGGCCGAGCAGCATCTGCCACACGGTCGGCACGGCGGCGGTCAGCGTCACCTTGCCGACCTGGAGCATCTCGTAGACCGAGGCGCCGTCGAGCTTGGCGCCGGGCATCACCATGGCGGCGCCGACCATCGGCGCGGTGAAGGCGAGCGACCAGCAGTTGGCGTGGAACATCGGCACCACGGGCATGATGATGTCGCGCGAACCGCAGCCGAACATGTCCATCTGCGCCGCCTGGAAGGCGTGGATGACGTTGGAGCGGTGCGAATAGAGCACGCCCTTGGGGTTGCCGGTGGTGCCGGAGGTGTAGCACAGGCCGGCGGCGGTGTTCTCGTCGAAG
>ERZ1645187.1326-NODE-1326-length-22853-cov-25.313361_pt1 | contig 22853 bp, 19 predicted proteins | sample MGYA00575352_ERZ1645187 | MGnify/ENA primary metagenome ERZ1645187 (study PRJEB40837, sample SAMN11349314) | freshwater sediment metagenome | isolation source: river sediment | host: Sediment | place: India: Wazaribad , New Delhi | collected 2017-02-21 ... | reverse complement strand
AAATCTTATCGCCGGATCAGTATGGAAACTACAAGACCATTATCTTGAATTATGCCACGAATTGCAGTAAGCTCAAGCAGTTTGATAAGGCTCTTTATTTGATTCAATTGCTGGATGCGGAAGCTTCCGCAGATTTTAAATTGAAGGCAGAATGTTCTATCAGAAGCCTTAGCTGTTATCTGTTTATGGAGAATGCCGCCGCCATTCATGCATTGGTCAGTGGTCAGGACTACAGCCTCATGCAGCCGCACGAAAAAATCTATTTCAGGCTTTCACAATGCAATGCCTTCATTATGGAAAAGGAATATGAACTGGCAAATGTGGAAATCAACAACCTGCTTCGATCCAAGCTAATGCAGGAGATTGATGTTGATTTTCTGCCGGCAACAGAGCTGATTAGTTTTATGGTCGCCTCCGTCTTTAAGAATGGCAAACTCCAACTTAGTGCCGCTCAGTCCTTACAGTTGTCTGCACTCAAAGAAAAAATCAATCTCCAGCAGTATCCTTATTTACAGCATTATTCCCCTTATCTGTGGCTTGAACAAAAACTGACATCAGTATAACACCACTCGCTCATTCTGAGTTTAATTCCCACTCATTTTTCGACAATTTTTTACTTCTGTGCATAAACACTTGTGCGTAACTACCTATTGTAATTCAATCATTTACTTCCAATATTCACATCCTCTGCACATAAAAATCAGAGATATCCACATTTTTTGAGATTTCAACACCCAGAGTGGGGGTAAAAAGTGGTGGAAAGTGGGAATTTGTGTAACTTTTGTTCTATTTTTGTAGAGCAAAGGAGCAAATTCTTTATGATTGGATTAACCGGAAACTATGAGGTAAAAGTGGACAGCAAGGGCAGATTGCGCTTGCCGACCAATCTTTTGCAGCAAATTCCGGAAGATACCCGCTCACAATACGTCCTCAATAAAGGCATGGGAAAATGTCTCCGCCTGTTCCCGAAATCACAATGGGATAGCGTAACCAGGGAAATGAGCAACTTCAGCTATTTCCGTAACGACGAACGGAATTTCCTCCGTGCTTTTTATCAGCTCGCCACCCAGGTAGAAATGGATAGCAATGACCGTATCCTTTTGTCGAAAAGACTGATGGAAACAGTGGGCATCACCGATGAAGTGGTGATTACGGCTTTTCACGATGTGATTGAAATATGGGATAGCAAAACATATGCGGCTACGATTGTGGAGCCGGACAATTTTGCGGATATGGCGGATGAGGTTTGGTCGAAATTAAACAATAACAAATAGTTCTTTTAAAATAAAGGAGAAGCTCATGTATCATGTTCCGGTTATGTTGAAGGAATGCATCGATGGATTACAGATTCAGCAGAACGGGATATATGTGGATGTGACTTTCGGCGGTGGCGGACATTCGCGCGAAATTCTTCAGCACCTCGGCGACAAAGGCAAACTCTTTGCCTTTGATGTGGATGAGGACGCTAAAAGAAATGTGCCGGATGATAAGCGTTTCACGCTGATTCAGTCTAACTACCGACACATCAAGCGTTTCCTGAGATTGTATGGTGTCACACAGGTAAATGGCATACTCGCGGACTTTGGAATTTCTTCTCATCAGATTGATGAACCGTCCCGAGGCTTTGCTACCCGTTTTGACGCGCCGCTGGATATGCGCATGAACAGATCAGAAGGCATCAGCGCCCGCGATGTGGTCAACACCTATTCCGCGGAGCAGCTGCAGCATATACTGGGCTACTACGGCGAAGTCATCAATGCGAAAACGCTGGCGCACAGGATAGTGGAAGCGAGAGCACAGCAGCCGATTGAGACAACCGGTGAACTCGTGGAAGTGTGCAGGTCGGTCGCGAAAGGAATAGAAGTGAAATATTTCGCGCAGGTTTTTCAGGCTATCCGGATTGAAGTGAATGACGAACTGAATGCCATCCGGGAGTTTTTGCAGCAGAGTATGGAAATACTTGCACCGGGTGGGAGACTGGTGGTCATGAGTTATCATTCACTCGAAGACAGGCTGACCAAAAACTTCATGAAAGCCGGCGTTTTTGAAGGTGAACCGAAGAAAGATTTGTACGGCAACTACGAACATCACCTCAAAGTAATCACCAGAAAACCCATAGAAGCCACCGCAGAAGAATTAAAAATAAACACCAGAGCACGAAGCGCCAAACTGAGAATTGCCGAAAAAATATAATGAGCGAACAAGCAGTAAATACCATCGAAACCCCTGAGAAAAAAGGTGCTTTCCGCAGAATAGTGGAAACCGTCCTCCGCGTCTTCGGCATCGATGATTTTATTACTTACGCGCAGGTAATGCACAATTTCATTTTTGTGGCGGCGCTGGTATTAGTAGGTGTGATCGAGATATTCAATACACACCTGGCAGTACGACTCAATAGAAGTATTGCGAAGAAACAAGAAATCATCAAAGAACTGAGATGGGAATATCTTTCCGTAAAAACAGAGATGAACCTGAAAAGCAAACAATCTGAACTGCAGAAAATACTGGAACCTTACGGCATCAAGTCACCGCAGGAACCACCGAAAAAAATTGAAGTAAAAAAAGGAACATTCAAAAACTGATATGAATATCAAAACCAGCATATTATTCCGTGTATACCTGCTGGGCGCTTTCTGCGCCTTGTTTGGTGTCGCTGTGCTGGGAAAAGTATACATGATTCAGACGGATAAGAAAAACAACTGGAAAGCGATGGCGGACAGCCTGAACACGAAAGTTTTTTCTATCCCTGCCGAGCGCGGCAATATCTACTCCGCGGATGATAAGTTGCTGGCGACTTCAGTACCTTATTTTGAACTGCATATCGATTTTGGTTCTTCCGCCATGACCGACGAGATCTTCAACAGAAATGTGGATTCGCTGGCGCATTATATGTGGAAGAATTTTAACCAGAAGTCTGAGTCGGCCTACAGACGCGATTTGAAAGCAGCGCGCAAACAGAAGAAAAGATACTACCTGCTTTGGCCGAAAGCGGATTATACCTTGCTCAAAAAAATCAAGCAATGGCCTTTGTTCCGCGAAGGTAAATTCAAAGGCGGTCTGATTGTGGAAACGCATCAGGAGCGCACTAATCCGTACGGTTATCTGGCAAAACGTACTATCGGTCTCAAAAGAACCAATGCTGCCAATGTGGGATTGGAAGAAGCGGCAGACTCTCTGCTGACCGGCGTGAAAGGTAAAATGCTGAAACAGAAAATCGCCGGCGGCGAATGGATTCCTATCAAAAGTGCCGGACAGATTGAACCGAAGAACGGCTACGATATTATCACTACCATCGATTTGGGTTTGCAGGATATCACGACTTCCACACTATTGCAACAACTCACCGCTTATGATGCTGAATTCGGTTCTGCCATTTTAATGGAAGTGAAAACCGGTGCTATCAAAGCGATTGCCAATCTCGGAAAACTGAAAGACGGCGGATATGCCGAAATTTACAACCACGCCATCGGCCTCAGCAATGAGCCGGGTTCGGTATTTAAGACGGCCGGCTACCTCGCGCTGTTCGATGACGGCTATATCACACCGAACGACTCCATCAACACCAACCATGCCAGCGCGCAGTTCGGTCCGCAGCGACTCACCGACGACGGACACAATACCCAATATACTTTCCTTACACCCGGCAAAGCACTGGCTATTTCTTCCAACGTGGCTATCGCAAAATGGCTGACAGAAAAATATGGCAGCAACAAATCAAAATACTACGACAAACTGGTACAGTTCGGCCTCACCAAACCTACCGGAATAGAACTCAAAGGAGAAGTGTCACCATTCATCAGAACTCCGGATAAATGGAGTCAGCTGTCCCTTCCATGGATGGCGCATGGTTATGAAGTAAAACTGACACCGCTGCAAATTCTGGCATTCTACAATGCCATTGCCAACAACGGTGTGCGCGTCAAACCATATCTGATTCAGCAGGTGGTGGACAACGGAAAAGTAATCAGAGATAACGGAAAAAATATTCAGCAGCAAAAGATTTGCTCGCCACAGGCGGCAGCATGGGCAAAGGAAATTCTGCTGCGCGTAACAGAAGATCCGAATGGTACCGCTAAGAGTATCAAGTCGCCGTATTACAGAATTGCAGGCAAAACAGGAACAGCGAAAATCAGTAAAGGCAAAGAGGGTTATTCCAACGAAAACCTTTCTTCCTTCGTCGGTTTCTTTCCGGCAGACAATCCGCTGTATTCCTGCATCGTCGTAGTTGGCGGCCCGCAGGGTTTGCTCAACACAGGTGGTGCGGTGTCGGCGCCTATCTTCCGCATCATGGCTGATAAAATCATCACCTCCAATATCAGTTCCAATGTCGCGGTGAATAAGGATTCTGCAAGAACCAATCAACTGTTGCCGATGGTGAAAGGAACCGTTGATGCTATCAAGGCGATTAACGACAGGTTTAAAATAAAATTTGATTTCAAGGAAGACTGGACCTACGCGGCTTTGCAGCAGGTAGCTCCGAAAAAGATAAGATATGCCAATCAGGATGCGGATGAGCAGGTGATGCCGAATGTGAAAGGAATGCTGCTGGATGATGCCTTGTATCTGCTGGAAAACAGAGGTCTCAAGGTGGCTTTCTATGGCAAGGGAAAGGTAATTACACAATCTGTTGCACCCGGCAGTATGTTGCCCGGTTCAGGAAAAGTAGAATTGGTATTGAATTAAGAACAGGAAAAATGAAACAACTGAAAGAGATATTGAACAATGTGCAGGTACTCCGCATCAGCGGCAGTCAGGATATTTCCGTGCGTGCATTGCAACTGGATTCCAGAAAAGTGGAGCCGGGAGATGTCTTCTTTGCAGTAAAAGGAAGTACTGTAGACGGCCATGCTTTTATTCCCAAAGTGATAGAGATGGGTGCCGCAGTAATAGTGTGTGAAAATATACCAGCAGCTGCAACGCAGGATGTCACTTATGTACAGGTACCGGATGTGCGTCGCGCTTCCGCGGTGATGGCATGCAATTTCTTTGACCATCCGTCCGAGCAGCTGACATTGGTCGGAGTAACCGGCACCAACGGAAAAACTTCTGTGGCAACATTACTCCACAGAATTTATGTGCAGAAAGGATATAAATCCGGACTGCTGTCGACAATTGTCAACAAGATTAATGAGGAGGAAATCCCGTCTACCCACACCACTCCGGATCCGATTGCCATCAATGCACTGTTACGCAAAATGGTGGAAGAAGGATGTACGCACGCTTTTATGGAAGTGAGTTCACATGCCGCCGATCAGGACAGAATATTCGGATTGAAATTTGACGGTGCGATATTCACCAATATCACACACGATCACCTCGACTATCATAAAACATTTCAGGAGTATATCTACGCGAAGAAAAAATTCTTTGATCAGCTGCCGGCTGCTGCATTCGCGCTCACCAATATTGACGACAAAAGAGGAGAGGTGATGCTGCAGAATACTGCCGCGAAAAAATATTCGTACGCCCTCAAAAATCTCGCGGATTTCCGGTTCAAAATTCTGGAAAATACATTCAGCGGACTGGTAGTGCAATGCGAAGACAAGGATGTGCATCTGCAACTGACTGGTCGCTTCAACGCCTATAATTTACTCGCCATCTATGCGACCTGCGTATTGCTGGGTATGGAAAAGGAAGAAGCATTGAGTGCCATCTCAGCGCTGAAAGGTGCGGAAGGCCGTTTCGACAGTTTTATTTCTGCAGGTAAAATTATCGGAATCGTCGATTACGCGCATACGCCCGATGCGCTGAAAAATGTACTGGATACCATCAATGAAATACGCACGCACAATGAACAGGTGATTACGATTGTCGGATGCGGCGGCAACCGCGATAAAGCAAAACGACCGGACATGGGATTGATTGCGAGCGAGCTGTCTGATAAGATTATCCTGACTTCCGATAATCCGCGCAACGAAGAACCGGATGAAATTCTGCAGGAAATGAAAGCAGGTGTGCCACCCTATCATTTCAATAAAATGCTGGTGTTGTCTGATAGAAAAGAAGCGATTAAAGTGGCCTGTCATCTCGCGCAACCCAACGACATCATCCTGCTTGCAGGAAAAGGCCATGAAAAATACCAGGAAATAAAAGGCGTGAAATATCCATTCGACGATAAAGCAATTTTGCAAGCCACCCTAAAAGAACTGAATAAATAATGCTGTACTATCTGTTTAAATATTTGCAGGAAACATTTGGTGTCTCAGGATCCGGCTTGTTTCAGTATATCTCTTTCAGAGCCTCGCTGGCTATCATTCTGTCGCTCATCATCTCTATGTTGATAGGCCGCCGCGTTATCCGATGGCTGCGCAAAATGCAGATCGGCGAAAGCGTGCGCGACCTCGGACTCGAAGGTCAGGTGCAGAAGAAAGGAACTCCCACTATGGGCGGTGTGATTATCATCGCGGCAATTGTCATTCCGACATTATTATTCGCCAGATTGGATAATGTTTATGTGATTCTGTTGCTCGTATCTACCTTGTGGATGGGTGCAGTCGGATTCCTCGATGATTATATCAAGGTATTCAAAAAAGATAAAGAAGGATTGCGCGGAAAGTTCAAAATCATGGCGCAGGTAGTACTCGGTCTGGTAGTAGGCTGTGTGCTGTATTTCCATCCATCCGTGAAAGTCCGCGACTTTGATAATGTATTTATTTACAAAGTGCAGCAGGACAGCATCGTGGATTGGGATAATCCGGATCGTGTGGTGGCTTCCGGCAAGCTGATGTACGAGGGCAATGGAATCAGACAAGGCAATGAATTGCTTTCTCATGAAACCAAAGCGCTCAAAACCAACATTCCATTCCTGAAAAATAATCTGCTCGACTATTCTTATTTCCTGAAGCCATTCACGGATGATTACCAGAAATGGGGCTGGATATTTTTTATACCGTTTGTGATTTTTATTATCACGGCAGTGTCCAATGCCGCCAACCTGACTGATGGAATTGATGGTCTGGCCGCGGGCGTTTCCGCGATAGTACTTACTACGCTGGCCATCTTTGCGTATGTATCGGGTAACGTGAAAGTGGCCGACTATCTCAATGTATTATATATTCCCAATTCGGGCGAGGTGGTGATTGTGTGTGCCGCACTGATAGGAGCCACCATCGGTTTCCTGTGGTATAATTCCTTTCCGGCCACCGTATTTATGGGTGATACAGGCAGTCTGATGCTGGGAGGTGTCATCGCTACAGTGGCTTTAATCGTTAGAAAAGAACTGTTGATTCCGGTATTGTGCGGCATCTTCTTCGTGGAGAATCTGTCCGTTATGATACAGGTGGCTTATTTCAAATACACCAGAAAAAAATACGGCGAAGGCAGACGCGTTTTTAAAATGTCGCCGCTCCACCATCACTACCAGAAATCCGGTTACCACGAAGCGAAAATCGTATTGCGCTTCTGGATTATCAGCATCCTGCTGGCCGTTATCACCTTTGTAACCCTCAAAATCAGATAAGCAAATGCCGGTAGAAAAAATAGTCATATTAGGAAGCGGCGAAAGCGGAGTGGGCGCGGCCATACTTGCACAGAAGCAGGGAATGGAAGTATTTGTATCTGATTTCGGAAAGATAAAGGATGCCTATAAATCCGAACTGGAAGCGCATCAGATTCCGTTCGAAGAAGGTACGCACTCGGAAGAAATTATCCTCGCTGCGACAACCATCATAAAAAGTCCCGGTATTCCGGATAAGGCACCGATTATCAAAAAAATCAAAGAGAAAAATATTCCGGTAATTTCCGAAATCGAATTCGGTTTCCGTTACACCAAAGCGAAAGTGATTGCCATAACAGGTACTAACGGCAAGACCACGACCACCGCGCTCACCTATCATTTACTGGACAAAGCCGGTTTGAATGTGGGACTCGGAGGTAATATCGGCACCTCTTTCGCACGTCAGGTGGCCAATGGTGATAAGGAATATTTTGTACTTGAAGTGAGCAGCTTTCAGCTCGACAATTGCGTCACTTTCAAGCCTCATATCGCGGTGCTTTGCAATATCACCGAAGATCACCTCGACCGCTACGACTATAAATTTGAAAACTATATTGACTCAAAATTCAGCATTACCAAAAATCAGGATGCTGACGATTATTTTATCTACTGTATGGATGATAAGGTCACGATGGAGTATTTCCATAAAGCCAATCCTGCCGTACAGAAACTGCCGGTTTCCTATTATCAAAAAGTAAGCAAAGGCGCTTACGTAGAAAATAAACAAATCATTATTGAACTCGATCAAAACAACTTTATTATGCCAATCAGTGAACTCTCAATCCAAGGAATGCACAACTCTTACAACTCTATGGCGGCAGCTATCTCCGCGAAATTAGTGGGCGTCCGCAATGAAAAAATCCGGGAAAGTCTGGAGGATTTCAAAAACCTCGAACACCGCCTGGAATTTGTGGCCACTATCCGCAATGTTGACTTCATCAATGATTCTAAAGCGACCAATGTAAATTCTACGTGGTATGCACTGGAGTCCATGATAAAACCGACTGTACTCATAGCCGGTGGCGTGGATAAAGGCAATGACTATACCTTAATCAAAGAGCTGGTGAACAGCAAGGTAAAAGCCATCATCTGTCTGGGTAAGGACAATGAAAAACTGCATCAGGCATTCGCATCCGAAGTAGGCTATATTGTGGATGCAGGTTCTATGGAACAGGCCGTGCAGATGGCATACAATATCGCAGAGAAAGGCGATGTGGTACTGCTCTCCCCATGTTGTGCAAGTTTTGATTTGTTCGAAAACTACGAAGATAGAGGCAAGCAATTCAAACGTTGCGTATTAAACCTGTAATATAAACGACATGTTAGGACGTATATACAACAATATAAAAGGAGATAAGTATATCTGGTACATCGTGCTGGCATTAAATGCTATTTCCCTGTTGCTGGTATATAGTTCTACCCGTGCACTGGCCTACAAAAACGAGGAAGATACGGAGTACTATCTCTTGCGGCATAGTTTCATGCTGTTGATGGGGCTTTTTATTACCTATCAGGTACACAGAATCGACCATCGTTATTTTTCCCGACTGGCACAGATGATGCTGATAATATCTATTCCTTTATTAATCTACACAATGTTCTTTGGCGTAAGAATTAATGATGCCAGCCGTTGGGTGCGCATTCCGGGCATTGGATTCACTTTCCAGTCTTCCGATTTTGCCAAACTCGCGCTGCTCATGTACACGTCCAGAATGTTGTCTAAAAAGATTGGCGTAATAAAAGATTTTAAGGAAGTATTAAAGCATATCATGCTGCCGATTGTGGGCATTTGCGCACTGATTATGGTAAACAATCTCTCGAGTGCAGGTATTCTTTTTGTCACTTGCATGATTGTGTTGTTCATCGGTCGCGTAAGTATGAAATTCCTCCTGTCCATCGTGGGCGGCGGGATAATTATGGTGGCCGTCGTATTTGCTTATTCTTGGTTTTTAAAAGAAGACCATGGTCGCGCGGACGTCTGGCTCAGCCGTATCGAAAGCTGGCAGAATCCGGATGAACAGTCCGATGATTTCTATCAGCAGAAGCAGGCATATATTGCTATTGCCAAAGGAGGCTTTTTCAGGTTGGCGCCCGGTGGCAGCACGCAGTGCAATTTCCTGCCGGATGCTTTTTCAGATTTTATCTACGCCACACTCATCGAGGAATACGGACTGATAGGCGGGGCATTCGTACTCTTTCTGTATCTCTTCTTTTTTTACAGGATTATTGTGCTCATCAAGAAAAGCCCGCGCGCCTTCGGCGCACTCATGGCCGTCGGATTGGGTACCAGTATTTCCCTGCAGGCCGTGATTCATATGGGGGTCAATGTACACTTGCTGCCCAATACAGGTATCACGCTGCCATTGATCAGCTGGGGCGGAACGAGTATTTTATTTAATGCCTTTGCAATGGGCATCATCCTGAGTGTGAGCAGAGATGTCGAAGAAAGAACCGCGGCACAGCAATCCGTTTCAGGCAAACCACCTAAAAAACAAGTAGTAGAAGCCATACATGGATAATACAAATACATACAGATTTATTATCGCCGGGGGCGGAACGGGAGGACATATCTTCCCGGCCATTGCTATCGCAGATGCCTTAAAGCAGCGTTATCCGTCTTGTTCGATATTGTTTGTGGGTGCGAAAGGAAGAATGGAAATGGAAAAGGTGCCGCAGGCAGGCTACGAAATAAAAGGGCTCGAAGTGGTGGGTTTGCAGCGCAGTTTCACCTGGAAAAATCTGCTATTCCCTTTCAAATTGCTGATGAGTCTGTGGCAGGCATTATCGATAGTGCAGCATGTAAAACCACACGCATGCATCGGAGTAGGCGGCTATGCCAGCGGCCCGGTGCTATTTATAGCGGCATTGCTCCGTATTCCGGTTTTCATTCAGGAACAGAATTCATATCCGGGAATCACCAATAAGATACTGGCAAGATTTGCGAAGAAAATTTTTGTGGCGTATGACAACCTGCACCATTTTTTCTCGCCTCAGAAAATAGTCCTGACAGGCAATCCGGTGCGCAGAGATATCACCGAGACTTTGCCGGATAAAGCATCTGCATTGTCATTCTTCGGGTTGGATGCGCACAAAAAGACTATACTGATTATCGGTGGAAGTCTGGGTGCGCGTACTATTAATAATGCCATTGAAAAACACATGGAGGAATTTACCCGACAGGGATTCCAGTTGCTGTGGCAGACGGGAAAAATCTACTATGATGGTATCCTGGAACGAACCCATGGAAAGAATCTCTCTGCGGTGAAAATCCATCAGTTCATCCGCGAAATGAATATGGCATACAGCGCAGCAGATATCATCATTTCGAGAGCCGGCGCATTGTCCATATCGGAATTGTGCATCATCGGAAAACCTATTATGCTGATTCCGTCACCGAATGTATCGGAAGATCATCAGACCAAAAACGCGATGGCACTGGTCAGTAAAAATGCGGCCGTGCTGGTAAAAGATATAGAGGCTGAACAGACGTTGGGCAATGAACTGACCGCGCTTGCAAATGATGAAGTGAAAATGCAGACACTGTCTGCAAACATCAGCAAACTGGCAAAAGATAAAGCCGCTGTGGAGATTGCAGATGGCATTGCGAAAGAATTGAAGTTGTAAAAAGAACGTGTACGAAATGAAAACATTGCAGGATATAAAAAGCATTTATTTTTTGGGCATCGGCGGCATTGGCATGAGTGCCTTGGCGCGCTATTTTTCGCTGCACGGCAAGAAAGTATCCGGCTATGACAAGACGCGCACAGCGCTGACGGATGAACTGGAGAAGGAAGGCATTCAGATTACTTTTGAAGATGCATTGGATACGCTCGATAAAGAAGCGGATATGGTCGTATTTACACCAGCGATTCCGAAAAATCATTTGCAGTACAACTGGTATCTGGATAACCACTATCCGGTGGTAAAACGTGCCAAAATACTGGGTATGGCGGCTAATTCCACATTCAACATCTCGATTGCCGGATCTCATGGAAAGACATCCACTTCGTCTATCACGGCGCATTTGCTGCATGATGCTGGCAAAAGTGTAGCGGCATTTTTAGGTGGTATCTGCATCAATTTCAATTCCAATTTTATAGACGGAAAAGATTACGCGGTAGCGGAAGCGGATGAGTTCGATCGATCTTTCCTGCAACTGGAACCTAATATCGCATTAATTACATCCGTAGATACAGACCATCTCGATATATATGGCAATCTCGAAGCGATAGAAGCTTCCTTCCGCGAGTTTTGCGGACAAATAAGAACCGGTGGAATACTCATCACCAACTCGATTGTGCCGGATCGCATTCTGAATAAACAAGTCCGTAATCTCCGCTACAGTCTCAGCGATACGACAGCTGATTTTTATGTTCAGCACCTCCGCATCGAAGAGGGAAAATATATCTTCGACGTCGTGCATCCGAACGGGATGCTGAAAGACGTAGTATCTTATTACGGCGGACGCCATAACATCGAAAATGCGCTCGGCGCCATCGCCATCGCCCTGCAGGTCGGTGTTGCTGAGGATGCCATAATAAAAGCCATAGCCACTTTCAAAGGCGTGAAACGCAGGTTTGAAACGCATGTCCGCAATGAGCGTTTTGTGTATATCGATGATTACGCACATCATCCGCGCGAACTCGATGCTACTTTGTCTGCTGCCCGAGAATTGTATCCCGACAGAAAAATGACGGTGGTTTTCCAGCCGCACCTTTACAGTCGTACCAGAGATTTGTGCGATGAGTTTGCGGCGTCTCTTTCCGTGGCTGATGAGCTGATTTTGCTGGATATCTATCCGGCGCGCGAGTTGCCGATAGAAGGTGTCACCAGTCAGATTATCCTGGATAAAGCGACAACTGCTGATAAGAAAATCATGTCGAAAGAGCAGCTTGTCGATTATCTGAAAAATCACCCATCGCTTTCGCTGCTGGTGACTGCAGGTGCCGGAGACATTGATACCAAAGTAGAAGACATTACCCGATTGCTCAGTGAAAAAATATAAGCTTGTCAGACAATGAATAAAACGGTCAAAAATATCTTGCTTCGCATTTTCCTCTTGCTGGGAACCTCCGCATTTATTGTGCTGGTGGTGATGGCTAAGATGCGTCGCGATGATATGCCGGTTCGTAATATTCAGGTGGAAATAGATGATAAGGACGGGAATTATCTCGTTACAAAGGAACAGGTGCTTGCGCTGCTGCAGGAGAATTTCTCGGTGGAAAATCGCGTCTTATCCGGAAAAGAACTCGAGCGGATAGAGAAACAGATGGCCAGAATTCCGCAGGTGAAAAAGGCAAACGCATTTACGGATAATCAGGGAAATCTGTCCGTAAAAATCGTACAACGCATTCCTGTCTTGCGGGTATATACCGTTCATGGTACAACCTATTATGTCGATGAAACGGGTGTGAAATTCCCCACCACGGATAATTTTACTGCACGAGTGCCGGTGCTTACCGGAAATATTTCGGAGCGGGCGGACACCCTCAAAAAAGCCAGTAGCCCCGGGCTTGTCGCCGTTTTGAATGTGGTGAAAAAAGTCAATCAGAACAAAGTGTGGAAAGAGTTGATAGGACAATATAATGTGAATGAAAAAAACGAAATAGAACTCATTCCTCGTATCGGAAGAGCCTATGTTTATTTCGGAAATGATGAACACATCGAACGGAAATTAAAGCAACTCGATATCTTTTATTTTGAGGTGCTTCAGAAAGTTGGATGGGACTATTACAAGGTTATCAACATAATGTATAAAGAACAGGTCGTTTGTTTGAAATAAAAATAAGAAATATGCAAGTTAATAATGTAACGCTCACAGGTATGGAAAATCGTTTAACCAATTCACAGGAAGAGATAGTATGTGCCATTGATATCGGTACTTCTAAGGTCGCAGCTTTAGTAGGTAAAAGAAATCAGTACGGGAAAATTGAAGTGCTGGGTATCGGCAACTGTCCTTCATTTGGTGTGCAGCGTGGTGTGGTAGTAAATATTGCCCGCACGGTAGAGTCTATCAAAAAAGCCGTGATGGATGCGGAACGCCAGTCTGGTGTGAAGTTTAAACGTGTGCATGTGGGCATCGCCGGACAGCATATCAAAAGTCTCCAACATCGCGGTATTCTCACACGAAACAATAACGATACCTGGATCACCAATGAGGATATTCAGAAACTGAAAAACGAAATGCATAAACTGGCCTTGCCGCCGGGTGACCGCATCCTGCATGTATTGCCGCAGGAATATATTGTCGACAATGAGCCGGGTATCATCCACGAACCTATTGGTATGATGGGCGTCCGACTCGAAGGCAATTTCCATATCATCACTGGCGCGGAAACAGCTATCAGAAATATCGAAAGCTGTATCACGATCGCCGGACTGGAAGTTGCGTCTATCGAACTGGAACCACTTGCTTCCGCGGATGCGGTACTGACCAGAGATGAACTGGAAGCCGGTGTTTGTCTGGTAGATATTGGTGGTGGTACAACAGACATCGCGATTTTCGAAAACTTTATCATCAGACATACGGCGGTGATTCCTTTCGGAGGGAATATCATCACCGAAGACCTCAAGGATTTCCGCATCCTGCGAAATCAGGCGGAATTGCTGAAAGTAAATTACGGAAGTGCCATTCCTTACGAGGAACTGCGTAGTAAACATGTCTCCATCCAGGGCGAAGGCACACGTGCCATCGGCAACAGAGAGGTGAACCTGTTAAGTGTATCGAAAGTGATTTCCGCCCGCATGCGCGAGATCCTTGCACACGTGGCTTATCAGATTAACCTGTCAGGATATTCCAAGAAACTCATCGGCGGTATCGTACTTACCGGTGGTGGCTCACAAATGAAGCATCTGACACAATTGACAGAAATGGAAGTCGGACAAGATGCACGACTCGGGTTGCCGAAGGTGCATCTCGCTACCACCAAGGTGCCGGAAACAGATAATCCGATTTATGCAACCGGTATCGGTCTCCTGATTCGTGCGTTCAAACTCATGGACGATAATGCATTGCAGCATGCGCAGGAACAGGTAGCTCCGGCAAAAGAAGAAATAAAACTACAGCAAGAATCTATCTCAACACCGGTGGTGGAAGATAAAGTGGTAAATATCGATCAGGAAATAATCAGTACTTCCGCTCCGGATTTTGAAGAAGAACGGGAAGAAGAAATGGTGACACAAACACAGAGAAAGCAAGGCGAATCAGGAAAGATTTCACTCGTTTCCTCCTGGAGCAAAAAAATTACCAAATGGATTCAATCGGATATTGAAGACTTCAGCGACTCAAAATAAATTAAACAATAAACAATAAAAAGGGGATTTTATGGAATTCGAAATGTTCAGCGAAAACAACTCTATCATCAAAGTACTGGGTGTCGGTGGTGGAGGTTGCAATGCCGTCAACTACATGTACGAGCAGGGAATACCGGGGGTGAACTTCGCGGTATGTAATACAGATAAACAGGATTTATTAAAGAGTCCGGTACCCACTAAAATTCAGTTGGGCACCAATCTGCTCGAAGGATTGGGCGCCGGTGCGGATCCGGAAGAAGGAAGACGTGCTGCACTCGAGGCAGAGGAAGATATCCGTATGTATCTGTCCAATAATACCAAAATGGTATTTGTGACAGCAGGAATGGGTGGCGGAACAGGTACAGGCGGTGCGCCTATCGTATCTAAGATAGCAAAAGAACTAGGCATCCTGACCGTGGGTATCGTTACTATCCCATTCTCCAATGAAGGAAAACCAAAACGCGATAAAGCGGAACGCGGTATCCAGAATATGAAAGAAAATGTGGATGCGCTGATTGTGGTAGCGAATAATAAACTGTATGATATCTTCCCGGATCTGGACATCGATGAAGCTTTTTCCAAAGCAGATGATATCCTGACTACGGCAGCTAAAGGGATTACGGAAATCATTACCAAACCTGGCAAGATCAACGTAGACTTTAACGACGTTCGCAGGGTGATGTCCAATAGTGGTGTGGCAATCATCGGTATCGGTAAAGGTGCCGGTGAAAACCGTGCAGCAGATGCTATCAATGAAGCCATGAATTCACCATTGCTCGAAGATGCGGATATCTACGGCGCAAAAGGGGTGGTGCTCTATATTTCTTATGGCAATGGCGTGAAAATGCGCGAACTCGATTTGATTACAGATACCATTCAGGCACACACACAAACAGACTGCGAAATTATCTGGGGTGTTTGTAAAGACGAAGAATTGGGCGACGATATCGCCATTACCTTAGTGGCTACCGGCTTTCAGAGCGGAGAGACCAGCAAAGAACGCAAACAGGTACAACGCCAACAACAGGAAAAGGTAGTGTATACACTGCAAACAGAACAGCCGGCTAAACCTGCTGCGCCTGCCGCGCAAACACAACCTGCTGCTACGCCTGAACCACCACAATCTGTGGCGGCTACAGAGCCTGTCATCAACACAACGGTGGCAGAGCAAACGGAGACAGCTGAAAATGAAATAGAATTTGAAATCAATCTCGCACCCAATGCGGAATCGGATATAAAAATAGTGGATAAACCCAGAATCCATCTGGTGAACGAACTGGAGCAGCAGGTGGCACCAAAGCCATCCGCACCGGAAGCACAGTTCACCTTGTTTGAAACACCCGCTCCGGAAAATAGAGTGCAAGGTCCCATCGATGAGCAGTCGCTGGAAAGAGAGTTGATCAAAAAACGCATCACACTGGATATGCAGAAAAATCAGATTAACCTCATCGAACTTGAAAAGGAGCCTGCGTACAAGCGTTTCGGATGGGAACTGGATAACAGCGTTCCTTCTGAGCAGTCCAACTTTTCCAATTATACCATTTACAATAATAGTGTAGATCCAACAAAAATCGAAATTCGCCCCAACGCGATGAAAGACATCACACTGGACTAAGCCTCTTTCTTATTGTTTTGAAAACTCCCGCTTCTGCGGGAGTTTTTTTATGCTTGTAATGAAGGATAATAGTATCATTTTAGTAATTTTATGTGGTGTCCATACTGATTGTTATACTCATCCTGCTTTGTTGCTATGTAATCATATATCAGCTGTGGCTGTTGGCCGTGATTAATAAGGATATTCAAACCATCCGCCTCGTCAGGACTTCTTCCCGTCCCGTGAGTATCGTTGTTTGTGCCAGAAATGAACTGGAAAACCTGAAAGTGCTGATGCCACTGCTGTTGCAACAGAAATATCCGTCGTTTGAAATTGTGTTGGTAGACGATGGTTCGGACGATGGTACAGCCACTCTGATACAGCAATATCCTGACTTGACCTATGTCCGTATTCCGCCGGAAGAGAAAGTGGGATTGGGCAAAAAATACGCGCTGCAAAAAGGCATAGATGCCGCAAAAAATGAAATCATACTGCTCACCGATGCTGACTGTAGGCCGGCTTCTGTCTACTGGCTCACGGAGATGACCAATCCTTTGCAGGACGGCAAGGATATCGTGCTGGGGATAAGTCCGTATCGGACGCCGCACAGCCTGCTGGGGGCGTTGGTTGCCTACGAAACGGCGCAAACCGCCCTGCAATACACCGGCTACGCAATCGCTGGAATGCCCTATATGAGTGTCGGCAGAAATGTATGTTACCGAAAAACATTGCTGCAAACAAAACGTTGGAATGCGCAGGAACTGAACATCGCCTCCGGTGATGACGACCTGATGATACAGTCACTGGCAAACGGACAGAATACGACGGTGTGTTTTTCTCCGTCAGGATATACATACAGTAAGAGCGCGGCCACTTTCCGCGAATGGTTCCGACAAAAACTGCGGCATTACGAAAGCGGCGCGCTTTATCAGTCAAAACATCAGTGGCTGCTAGGGTCAGTACTGATAGCCAGAACCATCGCATATCTGCTCTTTATCTGTATCGGAATTGCAGGATTAATTTCCGGCGATTTTCCATCCATGTTCTGGCCGGTGTTTGGGGGATATACTTTGTTACTGACCATAACACAAGGATTGTTGCATAATATATTGTCCTTGAATAAATACTGGCCGCTTGCATTGTTTTTTGATTTTTTATATTGTATTTTTACTGTTGTATTGGGTTTGCTCAGCCGTTATAAATCAACCGTAAATTGGAAATAAAATCACATACCGTCGATTTGCAGTTGCTCGAAGAAGCCAAAAAAGGCGAACAGAAAGCCTTTACCACACTGATGGAGAAATACAGAAAATCCGTCTATCATCTGATTCTTAAAATCGTAAAATCGCCCGAAGATGCGGAAGATCTGATGATTGAAACATTCGCAAAGGCATTCGACAAAATCGATCAGTATTCCAGTGATTTTGCCTTCTCTACCTGGCTCTACCGCATTGCTTCCAACACCTGTATTGATTTTCTGAGAAGGAAGAGTATTGATAAAGTGTCGCTGGACAACGAAGCCGATATCCTGCAGGATAACCTTCGTTTTACCGCGGATTCCAATCCCGAAGCGGATATGATACGTGCACAGCGTATCCGCCGCCTGCAGGAAGAAGTACAGGCCATGGATGTCATTTTCTCAAGGGTGCTGACGTTGCGCTATTTGAAGGAATACAGCTACGAGGAAATTTCGGAAGAACTCCATATTCCGGTGCCAACGATAAAGGTACAGTTGCACAGGGCCAGAAAACTGCTGCTGCAAAGATTGTCCGAAAACAGGGAGAAATGGTGATTATTATTGCGTGATGCTCACTTTGTGTGTGCCCGAAAAATTTCCGTGATGAATATGCAGGACATAGGTGCCGTTTGGGAGTGCGGGCATTTCGAGCATATTTTCACCTGCCCGAAGCTGTAGGGTGTGTACCTGCTGTCCCATAGCGGTGTAAAAGTCAACCGTAAAATACGGATGACCTGCAACCGGCAATCCTTCGATATAGAGATAATTCTGTGCAGGATTCGGGTAGATTCGCCAGCCGGAGCTTCCGTTCTGACCAATGCTGGTGGTTCCGGAGCATTTACCCGAACTCAGTATGCCGCTTCTGCTGTTGTTCAGCGTAGCGAGCATGCGGTTGGCCTGTCCTTGTGTAAACATCACCATGCAGGCATCGTCCACGTAGTCCATGAAATTCATAAACATGTCGCCATTCGGTGTATTGCTGCAGGTGATATGCGGAAATGCGGGACAGCCGTAGTTTTCCTTTTCCTGCACCGGCGTATCGCTGACTTTGTCATCGCCGCAATATTCATCGCCCCAGATATGATTCAGATTCAGCCAATGCCCGATTTCATGGGTGGCTGTTCTGCCTTTATTGAAGGTGCCGTCCAGCGTTCCTACAGTCCCGAATGCATTGTACTGAACAATCAGTCCGTCATGCACCGAACCTTCCGCATAGATGCCCGGGAAGTCAGCCTGCCCTAAAAAGGTGGCATCGTTCACTTTTGTCACCCAGATATTCAGGTATTTGTCCGATGGCCAGCCGTCCAGTCCGCCGTCTTTACTATATTTTATATGATCCTTGTTGGCAAAGGTATTCGTGACTTTCTGCCGGATAATACCCGAAGTAGCCTGCCCGTCCGGGTCTCTTTCCGCCAGGCAAAACTGCAGCGTGGTATTTCCCATGCTGGAGAAATACGGATGAGAAGAGGAAAGCCTGTCGGCATTGCTGTTGCTGAAATCCTTATTGAGGGCGGCAATCTGTGAGGTCAATTGCTCATATGACAAACTGTCAAGGCTGTCGTGATAGAGGTTGAATATCACGCAGGGAATAGTGATAACGGAATTGGAAAGCCGTTGACTGCTGTTGTCCTCCAGCCATTTCTGCGCAGCCATATCCAGGGTGGCTCTTCTTGCTGCTATTTCGGGGTCGAGCGCCATCTTCTCCTGTAAGGCAGCTACCGAAGAGCAGGTGCGCACGGCGACAGAATCCACTGAATATGATGCAGAAAGGAATAAGAAAGTAAGCAAAAGAAGGGTAAGAGGTGTTTTCATGCAGCCTAAAATTACGATTTTTGATGGCAGTTGGCAATACAGAACCGGTTTTTACCCCAAAAATTACCAAATCTTTATTTGTGGACAACTTTCCAGTATCTATTTTGAAAAGCAGCTAGTTAAATGTATTTTTGCAGCGATTTTGAAATCTTAAACTTCTAATATATTCATGGCTAGCGTAGGTAAAATTACACAAATCATCGGTCCTGTAGTGGACGTGTCATTCAGCGAAGAAGGCTCAGCGCTTCCGAAAATCCTGAATGCTCTTATCGTAAAAAAAGACGATGGCTCAGAAGTGGTGCTGGAATGTCAGCAGCATTTGGGAGAAGACAGCGTTCGTTGCGTGGCAATGGATGCAACAGAGGGTTTAACCCGTGGTGCAAAGGTAACCGACACTGGTAGTCAGATTACCATGCCTGCAGGTGAGGCTATCAAAGGACGTCTGTTCAACGTAATTGGCGCTGCTATCGATGGTATTGGTGAAGTGAGTAAAGAAGGCGGATATCCTATCCACCGTAAACCACCTCGTTACGAAGACCTGGCAACTTCCAAAGAAGTGCTGTTCACAGGTATTAAAGTAATCGACCTGATCGAACCTTATGCAAAAGGGGGTAAAATCGGTTTGTTCGGTGGTGCCGGTGTAGGTAAAACCGTATTAATCATGGAATTGGTAAACAACATCGCGAAAGGTCACGGTGGTTTATCCGTGTTCGCAGGTGTAGGGGAAAGAACCCGTGAAGGAAATGACTTGTTGCGTGAGTTCCTCGAATCAGATGTAATTAAATATGGCGAAGCTTTCAAACACTCTATGGAAAAGGGTGACTGGGATCTCGCTTCTGTAGATAAAACAGCCTTGTTGGAGTCTAAAGCGACATTGGTGTTCGGTCAGATGAATGAGCCACCGGGAGCACGTGCACGTGTAGCCTTGTCCGGTCTTACTATTGCGGAGCAGTTCCGTGATGGTGATGGCGACGGAAAAGGTAAGGATATCTTATTCTTCGTGGATAATATCTTCCGTTTTACACAGGCCGGTTCTGAGGTATCTGCGTTATTAGGTCGTATGCCATCAGCGGTAGGTTATCAGCCAACACTCTCTACAGAGATGGGTCTGATGCAGGAGCGTATCACTTCTACTAAATCAGGTTCTATTACCTCTGTACAGGCGGTTTATGTACCTGCGGATGACTTGACTGACCCTGCTCCGGCTACAACTTTCGCCCACTTGGATGCAACAACGGTATTGAGCCGTAAAATTGCTGAGTTAGGTATTTATCCTGCGGTAGACCCATTGGATTCTACATCTCGTATCCTCGATCCGGCAGTAATCGGTGAAAGACACTACGGTGTTGCTCAAAGAGTGAAATCTATCCTGCAGCGTTACAAAGAATTACAGGACATCATCGCCATCCTCGGTATGGATGAGTTGTCTGAAGAAGATAAATTAGTAGTACACCGCGCTCGTCGTGTTCAGCGTTTCCTCTCTCAGCCATTCCACGTGGCAGAGCAGTTCACCGGTCTGAAAGGCGTATTCGTATCTATCGAAGACACGCTGAAAGGTTTCGAAATGATCATGGACGGTCAGGTAGATGAGTATCCGGAAGCAGCTTTCAACCTGGTAGGTACAATCGAAGATGCTATCGAAAAAGGTAAAAAATTATTGGCGGAAGCAAAATAATCATTCAGCATTATGACACTCAACATACTCACTCCCGAAGTAAACCTCTTTTCCGGCGAAGTTGATTCCGTTCAGTTGCCGGGAACCAACGGTCGTTTCGAGATTTTAAATAATCACGCGCCGCTGATTGCCTCTATTCAGGAAGGTGTGGTGCGTATCCGAATCGGCAATAATAAACAAGAGTTTAAGCTGAAAAGCGGCATCGTGGAGGTGCTTAAAAATAAGGTTTCTGTTTTAACAGAAGGGGTGGTAGCGTAATCATTCCTGCATTTTATAGATTTATAAGAGGAACAATATTTTTGTTCCTCTTTTTTTATTTCAATTACTATCTTTATTGCTGATGAAAACCCTCCGGAATATAAATGCCTTCATAAATACTCTTTCCGAAAAGCAGCTGATATGGGCGATTTTTATGCTCTTCTTTTCGATTCGGTTGGCTTATTTTCTACTCAGTCCAAGTAATTGTTTTGATCTGCAATTAGATAGCTACAGATATAATCATCTGGCACAGCAACTTCTGCAAGGAAATGATGACTTTAATATTTTGGTGTTTATTCCTTCTCCGTTGATTATTTATGTGTTCGCATTTTTTCAATATTTCTTCGGACAACACTACATCCTTGCCATGGCCATCTTTCAGTTGATTCTCAGTGCTTGTTCTGGGGTGTATCTGTACAAAATTTCCCTGTTGTTGTTTCGTGATAAATCAATAGCCCTTCTTACAGCCCTTCTGTATGCATTTTTTCCACTTACATTGTATTGGGTGTTTACACTCAGTCAGGATACATTCTTTCAATGTTTTCTGATTTTCTTTGTTTATTATTTTCTCAAATCCATATTCTCGCAAAACCCGATATTGCTCGTATTCTCCGCTTTGTTGTATGGAGTAGTTTTTATGACAAAATCCCATATATTATTGGGTTCGTTCGTTCTTCCGCTTGCCATTTGGTTGAATACAAAGGGAACTGTTTTTAAGAAGTTGTCATTTATTGCAATTTTTACAGGCATTTCATTGCTTTGTACATTGCCATTCGGTTTGTTCACACTGAAGAAGTATGATACCTATGTAATCAGCAGCACCGGTATTGGGTGTCACTTCCTCGGTGGGCATAATGATGATTATTATCGGTTGAACACGAATCCGCCACCTTTGAATTCTCCGGAATACATCAAGCTGTTGGATAATTACGATTATGCGGTGTATCGCCCAATTTTGGATACAATAGATCTGATTCCGGTGAAAGATGTGCAATCCGTATTTTTGAAAGAAGGTATCAAATGGTGTCAGAAAGAAACCGAGAAGTTCTGTCATGTAACATGGTTGAACATAAAGGGATTTTTTATGCCGGGGGTGAATCCATTACATTATTCTTTACTGAAATGGTGGATGGCATTTTTGGTGTCATTGCCTGTATACATACTGGCATATATAGGAATATACAGTTCATTAAAGAATGATTTTCCCCGTCATTCTTATTTTCTGTCTTTGTTTATTTCTTTGTTTTTATTGAGCGTTGTATTTTATACACAAAACAGATTCAGAACAATCACACTAGAGCCATTTTATCTGATGTATGCGGCATATACCATCCGTGCCTTGCAACAACGTATTAAAAATAAATCATCGTTTTCCTAGCTTGCCACTTGCGCTTTTCCGTTATTTTGTGTAATTTAAAAACAATAAAATTATGCTCTATGAAAACAAGTACAAAATTCATAGACATAGGAACCCGCTTGATAGTGGCAG
>ERZ1645187.1324-NODE-1324-length-22868-cov-13.121597_pt1 | contig 22868 bp, 26 predicted proteins | sample MGYA00575352_ERZ1645187 | MGnify/ENA primary metagenome ERZ1645187 (study PRJEB40837, sample SAMN11349314) | freshwater sediment metagenome | isolation source: river sediment | host: Sediment | place: India: Wazaribad , New Delhi | collected 2017-02-21 ... | reverse complement strand
CCGGCGGCACCAGCATGTTGTAGCGGGTGCCGGTGACGATGGCGGAAAACACCTGCGCCGCCGGCGCATTGACGACATTGAGGTCGAAGCGCGGCTCGGCTTCTTCCACCGGCTTGGGCATCTCGACCACCAGCGGCGGCAGCAGGGCCTTGTCGGCCGCCGGATCGCGCGCCGGACGCTCGGCGGCCGCCTGCCGGATCTCCTCGCCAATGCGCTCGTGCACCACGCCGGGGCGGAACTGCTGCGGCGCGCAGGCGCCCAGCAGCATGGCGGCGCACGCCCAAATCATCATCGAGTAGCTTGTCTTCATGGCCTGTCTGCCTTTTCCGTCGTGCCGCGCGTCCGTTTCGCCACGCCCGCTCCCGCCGGCGCGGCCTGCTTGCCGATGCCCGGCGTGAGATAAAGGGTTTCCCGTCCCGCCATCGAGCGCAGGTCGACCGAATCCTCGCCGATGCGCTCCAGCCTTGCCTCGCCGACCTTGCCGCCGAGTTCGATGTAGACGCCGTTGATGAGGGCGGCGGAGCGCGCGCCCTGCCGGCGAATGATCGATTGCAGGCGGGGGGCCGTCGGCGGCGCCGCCGTGGCGGCGGAGGCGGCGCCGGCATCGAAGGCGGCCGGCGGCCGGGTCGGATCGGGCAGGCCCTGCGCCCACAGCGGCCCGGCGGCCAGCGCCAGCAGCATTGTCCCCATCGTCCACATGGTTCGCGCCATGCTCATACCGCCAGCCAGTCCCGATCCCGGCTGAGCGTATAGACGGTCAGCGTCAGTTCGTTGCGCGGGTAGGCCGCCGCGTTCAGCGTCATGCCGCCCCAGAGCAGGCGCTGGGGCGTCCTTTCGAGTTCGGCGACATAGCCGAGCAGGTCGGCGTAGCTCCCGGCCAGCCGCACCTCCAGACCATGCCGGTAGATATTCTCGCCATGCGGCGCGCCGGGCTTACCGCCGGCCGCACCATTGTTGTTGTCGGCGGGCAGCGCCAGCAGCGGTTCGGGCGGCAGCGAGCGCAGGCTCACCAGCGCCAGGCCGCGATGCTTGGCCAGCACGGCCTGCAACACCTGCCCCATGCGCTGCGGCGGCACCAGCTTGTCGTCCAACTGGCCGATCCGGGCATCGAGGGCGCCCAATCTGGCCTGGAGTTCGGCCAGTTGCCGGCGCTCGCCGGCATCCGGATTTTCGAGCTGCGATTTCAGGGTGACGGTCTGCTGGTCGAGCACCGCCAGTTCGTGGCGCCGCGCATCCAGTCCGGCACGCAGCTCGCCGCCGCGCCGGACCGCCGGATCGACCCAGAAGGTCAGTATCAGGAAGCCTGTCGCGACCACCATGGCCGCAGCCACCATGATCTGCTCGCGCCTGCTCAGCCGCGCATAGCGGTCGGCCCAGCTTTGCCAGAGCGCTTTCATGGCGCCGCTCCGGGGCGGGCGGCATCGTCTTCCGGCCCGAGCGCGAATTCGTGGAAGCCGGCGGCGGGTGATCCCGGCGCGGTGACGGGCGCGGCCAGGCTGAGCCTGGCGAAGCGATGGCCGCGGAAGGCGGCCTCCGCGTTGAGGCGGCGGACGTATTGCGGCAACAGCGCCGGATCGAGCGTGCGCCCGCGGATTTCCATGCGCCGGCCGTCGGCGCCGATGGCGAATCCCGTCAGCCAGAGGCCGCTCAGGCTTTGCCGCGCCAGGCCGCGCAAGTGTTCGGCGTGATTGCCGGCCGCCGGCGCCGCGCCCTCGCCCAGCTTGTCGAGGATGCCCTGCCGGACGTCCAGCAGTTCCCTGGCCGCGGCGAGGTCGTGGGCCAGTTGCGCATCGGGCTTGCGGCTGGCCAGCCGGCCCGCCAGCGCCACCGACTCCTCGCGCGCAACCCGGGTCCGCGTTTCCACCTCGGCCAGTTCGGTCGTCAGACGGCCGGCGTCGATGCGCGCCCATGCCCCCCAGCCGAGCAGAACGGCCGCCAGCAGCGCCAGGACCAGGGCCAGATTCGCCGCCGTCAGCCACCGGCGTTGGCGGCGCAGCGACGGGTCGTAGAGATTGATGTGGTGGCTCATGTCGATGCGCTCATGCCACGCAAGGCGGCGCCGATGGCCAGCAGCGCCGGCCCCTGGGCGGCGGGGTTGGCGAGGACCGGGCTTGCCGCCAGGTCGATGCGCTGTCCGAGATCGAGCGTCTCGACCGGCTGGTAAAGGTTCTCGCGCAGGTAGTCGACGAAGTTCGCCGCGCCGGGCGGCGGCGACACCAGCAGCCGGGCGATGGAAATGCCGCCATAGCCGCGGTCGACGTTGTCCAGCGTGCGCTGGACATCGAGCAGCACGCGCTCGCGCATGGCCGAATCGGCCTGGGCGGCCAGCTCATCGGGCGAGACATCGATGTGCCGCGAGAAGTACAGCTCGCCGCCGCGGGTGAAAGTCAGCCGTCCGACACCGCCGTCGAAGGCCAGCAGCGCCAGGCCGCGGCCGGCATCCTCGAACAGCGCCGCGATGTTGCGTTGGGCCAGTTCCGGCACGTCGATCGCCGCCAGCGGCGCCCGGGCATCCTGGAACAGCCGTATCCACGACGAGAGGACGCCGCGGCTGGCCGCCACGGCATAGATCTGGTTGGCGCGGCCGCCCGCCACCGGCGGCAGGCAATCGACACCGGCATCCTCGATGGGAAAGTCGACGCTGTCCTTGAGCTTCCAGCGCACAGCCTCGCGCAATTCGGCGGCCGGCACCTCCGGCGCTTCGATCTGCTGCAACTGGTACTGGCCATGCGGCAGCAACAGCGTGCAGGATCCGCCGCCCAGGCGCCGGGCCCCATGCAGGCGCTTGAGGACGTCGAGGTCGGTGCCTTCGCGGGGATAGCAGTCCCAGGCCCCGAGGATGGGGCGGCCGGCGGCAAGGCCGACACGGGCGACACGAACCGTCTGGCTGTCGAACACCACCGAAGTCCATTCGTTTTCGCCGCGCGAAGTGAGTCGGAAAGGCCGCATGAGGTCTCGTCCGGGCGCCTAAGAGTTGGGGCGTGTCCACCCGCCACGCCCGATTGGGCCATTATCGACGGGTCGCCTGGCCTTGATGCCGGAAATACCGGCGCAATAGTCGTGGTTACCGCCTTTTCATGGCCCGGCGCAGGCGAGGCCGGTCCAGTCGCAATAGGCCAGGGCGATGCGCTGGCGCTCGACATACCCGGCGGCGCCGGAAGCGGCATTGTCCGGGCAGGTGGCGGCGGCGCCATTGCAAGCGGTGGCGACCACGCGAAAGACGCGCAAGCGCCGCGCCGTGCCCTCGACGATTTCGCCATCGTTGAAGTCACCGAAGCTACAGGCGACCGTGACCCGGAATGCCGGATCGTCGGCGCTGGTCCACGTCTGCGTGTCGCACGCGGCGTTGCGCAGGGCGCGGAACAGGCCGCCCTCGGTGCCGGCCGAGGCGACCTGCCAGGCGCGTGCGGCCAGGACATCCTGGGCCGAAGCCATCTGCTGCGCCGTGGACACGGCGACGATGCCGGCGGCCAGCGCCGCGAGGATCACCAGCACCATGATGGCGGCGATGGCGCCGAAACCGCGCTGACGCCGCTTCATGGCACGTTGCTCACGTGCATGCCGTGGGCGAGCGCGACGCGCTCGCCGCCCGACAGCAACTCGATGTGCATCCAGACGAAGCCGGATTGCTGCGTGGCGCCCTGGTTCGGGTCGTAGACGAAACGGCACGAGGCGACGCGGCCCGCCAGTCGCGCGCCGCCGGCGGCCGGGCAGCCGGCCGGATAGGCGGCGTCGAAGGCACGCACGAGGCGCAGCAGTTCGCCCGTGCCGTTGCCGTCCGCTTCGCCGGCATTCCGGCAGACATAGAACACCGCCGGCTCGTTGCGATCGACGACCTGGAAGCGCCCGCCGTCGTAGCCGGCCGGAAACTGCGTCGCCGCCGCCAGCGTGATCCGGCCGACGCCCACGGCCGCGCCGCCCGGCACGGGCGGGCTGTTCCAGGCGGCGACCGTGCCGCGCGTGGCGCCGCTGTAGACGCCGCCCGTCTCCTGGTTGCCGATGACCACGAAATCACCCGCGACGGGGGCCGCCGCCAGCGGCGAGAGCACATCGAAGGCATTGTCGGGGCCGGTGCTGTCGAGCGGGTCGGCGTTGGCATTGGCGATGTCCGCCGCGCGGCGGAACAGGCCGCCGCTCTTGGTCGGAACCAGTTCGAAGCACTGGTCGCCGGGTATCCGGATGGAGTTGGGCACGGCCCGCCGTACCTCGCGGCCGATCCGGCGCAGCGCCGTGTCGGCGGTGTCGCTGAGTTCGGCGCGACGGCGGGTGTCGAAGTAGGCGTCGACCGCCGGCTTGAAGAACACGGCGATGGCGGCGGCCATCACGCCCGTGATGATGATCACCAGCACCAGTTCGAGCAGGGTGAAGCCGCGGGCGCGACGCATCGTCAGGCCGCCCAGTCCGTCCGGTAGCCGGTCAGCGTCAGCGTGTCGCCGCCGTGGCTGACGGTGACGACGATGCGCTTGGCGGCGACGCCATTGGGGAGATTGGCGGCCGTCACGGCCACGGCCACGCCGTAGGCCGCCAGCGAGGCCATGGCGTTGCCGTCGATGTCGCACACCGCCGCGGCGGCATAGCCGTTGTAGTCGTCGACGTCGTTGTAGGTGTTGCGCGCGCAAGCGGCGGGCGCGGCGTTGGCGGCCGGGGCGAAGGGCTTGAGCCGCGTCTCCTCCATCATCTCCTCGGCGATGGCCAGCATCTGCTTGCGCACCAGCGGATCGGCGGAACGGAACACGGCCTGATTGAACGCCACGAGGATGCCGGCCAGCCCGATGCCGACGACGGCGATCGCCAGCACCAGTTCCATCAGCGTCATGCCGCGCTGCGCGGCCTCGCGTTCAGTCGACAAGGCCGGTGGCTCCATGGACCGTGAGCGAAGCCTGCCCCGTGACGGCGAGGACGAAATCCGTCGGGTTGGCGCCGGCGCCGTCGCTGGTGACGGTGCCCGAAGGCTGGAAATACAAAGGCCCGGCCGGCGCCGAGCCGAGAATGGTCGCGGCCGACGGCGCCGCGGCGGCCGGCAGGGCGCCGGCCGGGCCGGCCATGGGATTGGCGCAGGCGACGTCGCCGAAGGCGGTGGCAACCGCGAGGTCGAGGCGGCCGGGCGCCACGCTGGCGCACACCAAGCGGCGCTGCGCCACGGCTGACTTTTGCGCGAAGCGCAGCGCGGCGCCGACACGGTCGCGGAAGCCGAGCTGGCCGAAGCCAGCCGTCTGCTGCAAGCGCGGCAGCGCGACGAAGCCGAGGATGCCGAGCAGCACCAGCACGGCGATCAATTCCACCAGCGTGAAGCCCGCGGCGGCGGCGCGGCGGCCCAGGCGAGCCATCAGTACATCTCCCGGTTGTACACGCCCTTGCGGCCCTCGGGACTGAAGACGCCGAAGGTGGCGATGGCCGAGGGGTCGTTGTCGTAGGTCGTCGCGCCCGGCCAGCGGCCTTGCAGCCAGGGCAGGCCGGCGCCGGTGGCGGCGCAATTGACGCCGTGGTCGGTGCCCAGATCGGCGCAGACATTGACGCTGCCGGGGCCGGCGGGCGTCAGGACGATCTGGCCGGCGCCGCCCGCCAGCGTGCCGGGCGCGGTGATGCCCCAGCCGGCGGCGGGGTTCTGGCGCAGGTTGCCGGCCGCCAGCGCCGTGCAGGTGTCGTCAGCGTTGCGCAACCATGACTGGCCGGTCCAATACTGCGCCTCGACCGGCATCCTGAGCGGCGATGCGTAGCCATGGACGTTCGCCAGCCGCAGGCGGCCGATCCTCACCAGCGTCGTCGCCTCGCTGCCGCCGGCCGAGGATACGCCATCGGCATCGACGGCGCGCGGCTTGATGGTGGCTGGCGCGTGGTCCGGCGTCGCGCGCGTGAAGGTGTAGGCCGGGGTCAGGTTGGCCACGCCGCCCGTGAATGCCGTGGCCGCGTGGCTGGCCGGCGCCAGGCTGCCGCCGGTGACGCCGTTCGCCTCGGAGAACGTCAGCACCTGGGCGAACGACTGGCTGTAGTTCCGGGTGGTGGCGTTGGCGGCGTTGCGGGCGGTAATCCGCAGGTCGAAAGGCTGGGCCGAATAGGTGAAGCCGCCGGCTTGGCAGCCGTGCGTGATCGCCTCGTCGAAGTGGTGCGGAATGAAGCGGCCGAAATGATCGGTGGGGCTGATGTTGGCGATCAGGCAGCCGATCCGGCCCGTGGCATCGACCGTGTTGCCATATGAGCCGGCGATGCAGTCGCCATTGCCGACATCGCCGGAATACGCCACGTAGCTGGTGTCGTATATGCCGGCGCCGCGCAGACGGAAATAGCCAGCCTCGTCATAGACGAAATTGGTGCCGGCGGCACCGTTGCCGGTGCCGATCGTCGCCGGCGTGGTGAAGTAGCCGAACACGGTGCCGACACCGCCGGCACGCCCGCCGGCCGGGGGCGACAGCCATTCGGCCTTGCCGCCGTCGAAGTTGGGCACGCCATCGTAGCCCGAGGTGGACGTATCCGCCGCCAGATCGAACGTGGCGCCGGTCACGATCCTGGGCGTGGCGGTCGAATTCGTTCCGGTGCTGTCGGCGTTGGCGTTCGAGGTCACGGTGAACTGCGCCGGCCGTATCGAAAACGCATCGGGCGCGCAGACGGTGACGGCAGGCGAGCAATTGCCGGCGCCGCAAACGAACTGCACGCGCACATCGCGATAGGCGCGCCGGTTCGGAGCGACCGAGGCGAACGCGGTCGACGGCACGGTGACGCTGGCCCGCCCCCCGGCGAACGACACCGAGCCGAGACCGATGGTCGCAGTCTGGCTGGTCGGGCAATTGGTGGTGCCATTGAGTGTCGGGGTGTTGGTATTGGCCAGCAGATTGACGGTCACCGACCTGTTGAACGGCGCATCGCGCAGGCCGGAACTGTTGAGCGCCACCAGGTCGAGTTGGAATGCCGTGTCGGCCAGCTTGGTGAACAGGCGGCCATAGGCATTCGACCCGGCGACCGGCGTACAGCGCGGCGAGGAAGGTTCGCAGGCGTTGAACTTGCCGATGCCGCACGCGGCGATGGTGAGCGCCGGACTCTCCTGATCGCTGTAGGTGCCGTCGGTGGCGTGCGCCGTCACGCTGCCGGCGGGATGCGTCAGGGCCAGCACCACTTTCGATTCGCTGACGAACTGATAGGTGGCGTTGCCGCTGTCTGGCGCGCCGCCGACCAAGGTGCCGCGCCCGCTGAGCAAGGACCAGGTGCCGGTGCCGGTCGACGTGCTCAGATTGACGGCGCCGGAAACAGCGATGGCGGTGTGATCGAGGGCATGGGCGGTGACGGTGACCTGCGGCGGCAGGCAGGCGGGCGCCGAACCGGCATGGCTGATGGCGAAATGGTTGAGGCACAGCGTCTTGATCTGGGTCATCACCTGCGCCACCTTGCTCGCGGGCGCTTCGTAATTGAAGACGTTCACCTCGTCGATGAGGCCGTCGGCCGAGCTCAGCGTTCCGCCCTGCCCGGCCAGTCCGGAACGCGAGCCGCCCAGGTACAGCGTGCCGATCTGCGGCGACAGGGTCAGCGTCGTCGAGGTGAAGGCCGTCGTGGCCCGCAGGACGCCATCGACATAGATCCGCAGCCGGTCGTTGTTGCCGCCGGTGAGGTTGTTGAACGTCCATGTGATGGCGACATGCTTCCAGGTATTGGCGGCCACGGCCAGCGCCGGCGTCTCGGCGACACGGACGTTGTTCGCGCTGTCGGTGACCACGAGGCGCAGCTTGCCGGCGTTGGCCCCGGTGCCGCCGCGGCGGACCAGGAAGAACCACTGGTTATTGACGGTGGTGGCGTCGAGCAACTGGACGTCCTGCGTCCCCGCGCCCGACCAGGCGGAGTTGCCCTTGTACCAGAAGGCGATCATGCCGGCATTGCCGATGCCGGCCACCGGCGTCGCGGTGTCGATGGCATTGTTGCCGGCCGCCGGGATGTCGGCGCCGCGGCACACCTTGCCGAAAGCCGTGGTCTGGGCCGCGCCGACCGCGTTGCCGTTACGGTTGCCGCCACTCGAATCCATCACCTGGCCGGCGCCGCTCCATGCCGCTTCCTCCATGCGGTATTCCAGCACCGGATGGGGCGTGAAGAAGCGGATGGCGGTGTTGGGCGCCGGGTAGCCCACCGAAGGCGCCTCGTAATCGGTGGTCGACACCTGCCAGCCGACCTGGCCGGTACTGGCGCCCGGACCTGGAATGTCGGTGCCGAACTGGTAGATGAAATCGCCGTCTTCCTGCACGATGATCTGGATGTTGTAGCTGCCGGTGGTGGTGCTGGCGGCCGCCCATTCGGGAACGTTGTTCCAGGTCGCGACGAAGCGGCGGTTCGGCGAGGCGCCGATCGTCGCGTAGCTGACGAAGCAGGCATTGGCGCCGGTGCGGCTGGTGCAACTGGTGCTGTATCCGGCCGCGTCCGACCTCAGGGTGGGATCAAGATCGTTGCCGAAGATCCGCATCGTGTAGTTGAGGCCGGCATTGGGGATGGGCAGCTGCGTCACCGGGCTGCCGTAGCCGCAGGTGGTGTTGTCGTAGGCCGGCGATGTATTGGCGAACTGCAAGCGGCCGTTGCTCATGATGCGCACGCCGTCGAACGTCCGGTCGCCGTAGAAGAAGTTGAAGCCCAGGGGAATGATGTCGCTGATGGTGTCGTCGATCACCGGCGGCACGGTGCCGCAGGCCGACGCCCCGAGCGTGCCATTGAACTTGTACGGCGTGGTGTTGTGGCCAACCTGGGCATGGCTGCTGGCGTCGATCCAGGCGAAGGTCGCCGCCGTGTTGGCGTAGGTCGCCGCGCCCGCCACGCCGGACGCCAAGGCCAGCGTGGCGGCGAGCCATGCGTCCCGCCAACGGATCGTCATGTCAAGCCGGCCAGCGCGGCCCTGGGGCGCCGCACCCGCCGTTCCGGGCGCTTATCGGGCGCAGATCACCGTGGCGTTGGCCGGCGTCACGCCCGCGCCACGCGGCGTCACGGTACAGGTAACCGAGACGTTGGCGCCGCTGCAATCGCCGGCGCCGCCGACCTGGAACTCCTGGTCGTTGGCGGGCGCGGCCGCCACCAGCGTCACGCCGGTGACGAAGGGCTGGAGTATCGCCGCCGTGCACACGTTGGCGGCATTGACGGCGATGCCCGCGGCATTGCCGGCCGAGCGCGCCGCGAAGTTGATCGAGGTCCCGGAGGCGATGGATCCGGCCACGCCCTGCGCCGACGAATTGCGGGCATCGGTGGACAGGTCGATGAATCTCGGCAGCGCCGTCGCGGCCAGGATGCCGAGGATGACGATGACGACGATCAGCTCGATCAGAGTGAAACCATTTTGCATGAACTTGCTCATGAAAGCCTCCTATGACAACGAGAATATCCGGCCTCAGCAGCCATCCGTGGCGACATTGAGTTCCGGAGCGACGATGACCCCGCCCTTGAGCGCGGCCTCCAGATAAGTGACCCGGCAACCCGGCGCCCTGCCACCACTGACTTCGAAGCCGCGGCTCGGCACGACGATGCCCAGGCTGTTGGCGGCCTTGCCGTCGCTGGCGACCAGGCCGTCCGCGGCGAGATTGATATCGGCCGCGACATCGATGCCTTGAGCGCTGGCCGTCGGAAAATGATTGACGATTATCACACGATGACCATCCATGACCACCACCGGCGGCTGGCTGCGGCAGTCGTCGCCGGCCGACGGCGCCGTGCCGGCCAGGTCCAGTTCGCAGCGCGCCCGGGCGAGGGCCATCGCCGAGCGCAGGCCGCCGTACAGCGCGTTGACCTTGGCGACGCGGGCATCGCGCTGGGTCTCGATCAGGCGCGGCAAGGCCACCGCCGCCAGCACGGCGATGATGGTGATGACGATGATCAGCTCGATCAGCGTGAAGCCGCGAAGCCGGCGCCGATGCCGTTGCGATGACCCGTTCATTGCTTGATCGCCACCTTGCCGAGGTCCCAGATGGGCAGGAAGATGCCCAGCGCCAGCACCAGCACCAGGATGCCGAGCAGGACGATGAGGATCGGCTCGATTTGCTGCGACAGCGTCTTGAGCTCGTACTCGACTTCACTTTGGTACATGCCGGCGATTTCTTCCATCATTTCGTCGATGGTGCCGGACTCCTCGCCGACCGCGATCATTTGCAGCACCACCGGCGTGAACACGCCCGTGCCGATGGCGGCGCGCAGGATGGACTCGCCGCGCTCGACGCCGTTGCGCATCTGCTCCACCTTGTCGGCGACGAAGGCGTTGTCGACGGTCTGTCCCACGGTGTTGAGCGCCTGTATCAGCGGCACGCCGGAACGCAGCGCCAGGGCGAAACTGCGGCCGAAACGGGCCAGTGTCGCCTTGCGCACGATCTTGCCGGCGACGGGAATGCCCAGCTTGAATCCATCCCAGGCGCGCCGCCCGGCCGGCGTGGCGATCCAGGCGCGGAACGCGAGCGCCGCCATGGCCAGCACGGCGAGGATGACGTGCCACCAGTCCACCGAGAACTCCGAGAAGCCTATCAGGATACGGGTCAGCGCCGGCAGTTCGGCGTTGAAGCCCTGGAAGACCTTGGCGAACGTCGGAATGACCCAGACATTCACCACGAACAGCGCGACCGCCATGGCGGCGATGACGAAACTCGGATAGCGCAGGGCGGCCTTGACCTGCTCGCGCATGAAGCGCTCGAACTCCATGTGGTCGAACAGGCGCAGGAAGATCTCCTCCAGGCGACCGCTCATTTCGCCGATCCGGACCATGGCCAGATAGAAGTTCGAGAAGGCTTGCGGGTGCCGGCTCAGCGATGCCGAAAGCTCGTGGCCGCTTTCCAGGTTCTGGCGCACATCGCCCAGCAGGCTCTTCATGGCCTGATTCTGACTCGACTCCTGCAAGCCCGCCAGCGCGCGCATGATGGGCACGCCCGCTTTCAGAAGCGTGTGCAGCTGCCGGGTGAACAGCAGGATCTCGATGTGCCCGATCTTGTCGGCAAACCAGTCGATACCGGCGCCGCGCGCTGGCCTGCCGCTGGCGGGAGCCGCCTGTGCCGGGCGTATTTCCAGCGGCGTGACCCCCGTGCCGAACAATATGTCGGCCACGGCGGTGGCGGTATTGCCCTCGATCACGCCCTGAACGAGATCACCCCCTGCCTTGCGGCCACGATAGGCGAAGGCGGGCACCGATCAATGCTCCTCGAACTGGCTGGACACGCGCATCGCCTCGTCCACCGTGGTCCGTCCGGCGATGGCGAGCCTCACGGCATCGCGCCGCAAGGTGTTGCCGGCCATCTGCTCGCGCCCGGCCTGGATGAACTCATTGGGATCGCCATGGTTCACCGCCTCGACCAGCGCGCCGGACATCTCGATGAACTCGTAGACCGCCTGCCGGCCCTGGTAGCCGGTATTGGTGCAGTGGGGACAACCGCGACCGCGGCGGAACCGGTGACCGTCCGTGGCGTCGCCCAGTTCGAGGCGCAGCCACGCACGCTCGTGCGGCAGCAAGTCGTGTTGCTCGGCGCAGTTGTCGCAAACGACGCGGAGCAGGCGCTGAGCCAGCACCATCTGGATCGAGAGGGCCACCATGTAACGCGGCACCCCCATGTCGAGCAGCCGGATCGGGGTCGAAAGCGCATCGTTGGTATGCAGTGTCGACAGCACCAGATGGCCGGTCATGGCGGCGCGCATGCCGATTTCGGCCGTTTCCTGGTCCCGCATCTCCCCCACCAGAATGATGTCAGGATCCTGGCGCAACGCGCCGCGCAGGACGCGGGCGAAGGACAGGTCGATCTTGTCATGCACCTGCACCTGGTTGAGCCCGGGCAGGCGATACTCGACGGGGTCCTCCACCGTGATGATCTTCTTTTCCCGCGTGTTGAGCTCGTTCAGGCCGGCATAGAGCGTCGTCGTCTTGCCGGAGCCGGTGGGGCCGGTGACCAGGACGATACCCGACGGCCGATGAATGGCATCGCGGAACCGCTCCAGGACACGGGGCGGCATGTGCAGAAGGGCAAGGTCCATCAACGCGGCGTTCTGGACCAGCAAACGCATCACCACCGACTCGCCGAACTGGGTCGGCATCGTCGAGATGCGCACGTCGACCGGCTTGCCACGCAACTGTATGGCGAACCGGCCATCCTGCGGCAGCCGCTTTTCCGAGATGTCGAGGCCCGCCATCAGCTTGATGCGCAAGACCAGCGCGGTGGCGACCTTGCTGTCGGCCTCGGTCTGGAGATGCAGGATGCCGTCGATACGGAAGCGGATGGTCAGCGATTTTTCCTGCGGTTCGATATGAATATCGGAGGCGCGCATCTTCAACGCTTCCTCGAACACCGTGTTGAGCAGCTTGACGACGGGCGCGTCCTCGGCGCCCGGCGCCGCGCCAAGCACGGCGCCGAACTCGACCGGAATGCCGGACAACTCCTGCGTCAGTTCCCGGGCCAGCCCGGTGATCTCGTCGGTGCGGCGGTAGACGCGATCGAGCATCGGCATCAACTGGCTTTCGATGACCACGACCAGGTCGACGTCGCGCTTCACCAGCCGCAATATCTCGTCGTAGGCATTGATGTCGGTCGGGTCGGCGAAACCGACGCGCAGCCGGTCGTCATGCTCGTCGAGCACGATGGCGCGAAACCGGCGCGCTTGCGCTTCCGGCAGCAGCCGGATCAGTTCCGGGACGGGCTGGTGCGAACGCAGATCGACGAACTCGGCGCGCAGTTGACGAGCCAGCGCCCTGGCGATGCCTTCCTCGGTGACATGGCCGCCATCGACGACGATCCTGCCCAGTTTGCGTCCGGTACGTTTCTGCTCGTCAAGCGCATGCCCGAGTTGCTCGGTGGTGAGCAAGCCCTCCTGGATCAGCAAATCCCCCAGTCGTATGCGTTGCGGTGGCCTAGGCATTGGCTAACGAGCGATCATGACATCATATAAAACATGAAATAGATGATGCAGCACCATGATTTTTTGTGAAAAATAATACCAAATGCCTCGTGGCGCAAGGTTTTCGTCGCGGACCGCGGAATGGCGCGCCCACGGATGTGCAGTCAGAGCAACGGTTTGATCTGTTGCGCGGCAAGCAGTTTGCCCGAGGCCCATGACCGCAAATGGCCCAAGGTGCCGGACAGATTGGCCCAATCCTCGACGATCTGTCGCCCGAGCTTGTCCTGCTGCTCGGCTTCCGCCCGCATGTAGTGCTGAATCTGCTCATGTATGATTTCTCGCGCCCGTTGCTCCGCGGCCGTGGCGACGCGCCCCTGCGCATCGCGGCTGGCGAAGTCCTCGCTCAACCGATAGGGAAGGGAGATCCGCGACAGGCGGGAGAGTTCGCGCAAGGTGTCGGCGCGCTGGATCAAGGCAAGTCGCCCGTCGCAATGGGATGCGAAACGACGCGCCTCGAGACGCAGCACTGCCTGTTCTGCCGGATCGCCACGCGTCATGCCATCCGCCTCGGGAACTGGTTCACGAGAATCCTATACGAGAATCCATCGACGATGTTCCACATCATCCTGTTCCAGCCGGAAATCCCGCCGAACACGGGCAACGTGATCCGCCTGGCGGCCAACACGGGCTGCGCCCTGCATCTGGTGAGGCCGCTCGGCTTCGACATCGACGACCGCTCGCTGCGTCGCGCCGGGCTCGATTACGCCGAATTCGCCACCATGACGGTCCATGACGACTGGGAAACATGCCTGGCGCGGCTCGGCGAGCGGCGACTGTTCGCCCTCAGCACCCGGGGCACGGTACGCCACGACGCGGCGGCATTCCGGCCGGGCGATGCCTTCGTCTTCGGCAGCGAGACGGCCGGGCTGCCGGCCGAAATGTTGCAAAGCTTCCCGCCGCCACGGCGCCTGCGCCTGCCGATGGTTTCCGGCAATCGCAGCCTCAACCTGTCCAATGCGGTGGCCGTGCTGGTCTTCGAGGCCTGGCGCCAGCAGGGCTTCGCCGGCGGCCAGTGACGGCATCTATTCGGTCCTGGTGTCGCGCCCCATCAGGCGGTCGACCACGTCGGCGGCGCGGATCTCGCCATCGAGCACGGCGCGGATCGCCTCGGCGATCGGCATCTCGACCCCGAGCGCCGCCGCCCGGCGGGTGACTTCGTGTGTGGTCATGACGCCCTCGGCGACATGGCCGAGTTCCTTCTGGATGGCTTCGACCGACCGGTTCGAGGCCAGCGCCAGGCCGACGCGGCGATTGCGGGACAAGTCGCCGGTGCAGGTGAGGATCAGATCGCCCAGACCGGCCAGGCCCATGAAGGTTTCACGCCGGGCGCCCAATGCGACGCCGAAGCGGGTGATCTCCGCCAGGCCGCGCGTCATCAGCGCCGCGCGGGCATTCAGGCCGAGGCCGAGGCCGTCGCAGATGCCCGTCGCGATGGCCAGGACATTCTTCACCGCGCCGCCGACCTCGGCGCCGACGATGTCGTCGTTGGCGTAGAGGCGCAGACGCGGGGTGTGCAGCGCCTCGGCCATGGCCCGCGCGAAAGCGAGGTCTGGCGAAGCCAGGGTGATGGCGGTGGGCAGCTTCCTGGCGACTTCCTCGGCAAAACTCGGCCCGGTCAGAGCGCCGCGGGTTGCCGCCGCCGGCGCCACTTGGGCCACGACCTGGTGCGGCAACAGGCCGGTGCCCGCCTCGAGGCCCTTGCACACCCAGAGGAACGGCATCCCGGCCGGGGCGACCTTGGCCACGGTATCGCGCAATCCGGCCATCGGCGTGGCGATGACGGCGAGTTCCGCGCCGCCCAGCGCCAGCGATGCGTCACTGGTGATATCGAGGTCATCGGGAAGGCGATGGCCGGGCAGGAATTCCTGGTTTTCCCGGGCCGCGACCATGGCCTCGGCATGCGCCGGCAACCACGTCCAAAGCCGGACTTGATGGCGTCCGGCGAAAGCCAGCGCCAATGCCGTTCCCCAGGCGCCGGCGCCGAAGACGGCAAGCCTCATGGGTTACAGGCCCCAGATCTGGCTGGCCTTGACAAAGCCCTGCTGGCCATCGCGATGCCGGACCTTGGCCCAGCCGGCGGGACCCGGCTCGACGAGATCGAGCAGGACTTCATGGTCCGCCTCGAAGACGACCGCCGCACCCTCTTCCGGCGCGGCGCGCACCTGGGCACGATCGGACTTCACCATCAGGCCGCGTTTTTCCGAGAGCAGGCGCTTCTCGATCCACGCCAGTTCGCCCTTGACATCGCGCACCTTGATCCAGGTGTCCAGGGCCACGACCAGTTCGACCGGCGTGCCGCGGGCAATCGCGAACAAGGGCTTGGCCTGCTGCGAGGGCGCGTCGTACATCACGGCCGGCTCGATGACGGTGCGGAAATCGAGCGCCGCCGCCGGCGCCGACATCGCCAACCCGACGACCGCGATCAGCCAGTGCCTGACGCGCGCCATGGCCCGATGGCTACTGGACGGGAACCTCGTGGGGACCCTGCTCCTGCTCGAGACGCTGACGGTAGATCGCCTCGAAATTGACCGGCGCCAGCAGCACCGGCGGAAAGCCGGCACGCACCACGGCGTCCGAAATCGACTCGCGCGCATAGGGGAACAGGATGTTCGGGCAGGCCACGGCGACGATCGGCTCGATTTCCTCCTGCGGCACGTTCTGGATGACGAAGATGCCCGCCTGCGCGACTTCGACCAGGAACTGGGTTTTCTCGCCGATCTTGGCGGTGACGGTGATGCTCAGCACGACCTCGAACGTCCCCTCGCCCACGGTGTTGCCGCTGGAACCCATCTGGACGGAAATCTGCGCGGCATCGCGCTCGAGGAAACACTGGGGGGCGTTGGGCAGTTCAAGCGAAAGATCCTTGACGTAGATCTTCTCGATGCTGAAAACCGGTTGCTGGTCGCTCATGACGGATCGAAGCCTGGAAGTGAGGAAGAGCGTGGATTCTACCCCAGGCACCCGCGCCCGGCGGTCCGCCGGTCGACCGTCGGCGCGCCCGCCCGTTCAGGCGGCGAGCAAGGGATCGAGCCTGCCTTGCCGGTCGAGGTCGTGCAGGTCGTCGCAACCGCCGACGTGGGTGTCGCCGATGAATATCTGCGGCACCGTTCGCCGCCCGGTGCGCGCCATCATTTCCTCGCCGCGCGCCGGTTCGAGGTCGATGCGAATCTTCTCGATTTCGACGATGCCCTTGCGCTTCAGCAACTGCTCGGCGCGAATGCAGTACGGGCAAACGGCGGTGCAGTACATGACGATATGCGGCGTGGCCATGGCGGTTCCTTCGCTCAACTCCTGGTCGTCACCGGCAGGCCGGCGCCGGTCCACGCGCCCAGGCCGCCGGAAAGATTGAAGACGCGCTCGAAACCGGCCCGCTTCAGGGTGCTGCACGCCGAGGACGAGCGATTGCCGCTGGCGCAGCAGATGATCACCGGCCGACTCTTGAATTTCTCGAGTTCGCTGAGGTGCTTGTCCAGTTGCCCGAGTGCGATGTGGCGGGCGTTGGGAATATGGCCCGCCGACCACTCGTTCGTTTCGCGGACATCGAGCACCACCGCGTCCTCGCGATTGATCATCAGTGTCGCCTCGGTCACCGAAACGCCCTTGCCACCGCTCGAACGCACGATCGAAACCAGCAGCATGGTGCCGCTGATGACGGCCGCCATGACCCACATGATGTTCTGCTGCACGAAATCCATTCAAGCTCCCTTGCTCTTGATGCCGCCGGAGGCGCTGATACCGCAGAACACCTCGCGCATCATCCCGATCAGTTGCAAAGTCCGCGGATCGACGACGCGATAGTAGACCCGATTGGCATCCTTCCGCGTTTGTAGCACGCCCTTGTCGCGCAGGATGCCGAGATGCTGGGAGATGTTGCTCTGCGACGTGCCCACGGCTTCGACGATGTCCTGCACGCAAACCTCGGCGGCGCCGACCACGCACAGGATCTTCAGGCGCAAGGGATGGGAAATTGCTTTCAGCGAACGCGCTGCCATCTCGATGTGTTCCTGCTGGTCAATGAGGCCGTCTATGGCGTTGGTGCCCATGCCGTTACCCTTGCATTCCGGACAATGCGAATATTATAGAATATTGTTTTTGCACTGCGACGATTGATTGTTTCCACGACTTCCATGCACACGCGGCGCCAAGTCTCGAACAGGGTATCGTCATGCTCAAGCCCGTCCTGCTCCGGCTTGGGAAATCCGTCCGGAACGAGGCGGAACGCCATGGAGGCGGTTGCCAATCGAGGCAAGGCGAAGTAGCCGCCGGGCTCTGGCCGTCGCCGCGGCAGCGTTCCTGCTGGTCGGGTTCGCCGGCACGGCCGACGCCGCGCCGACGACGGCGCGCAAGCGTGAACTGTCGCGGCAGCAGGACGAACTGCACGGACGCATCGACGCCTTGCGGCGCGACCTGGCCAAGAGCGAGGAATCCCGCGTCGATCTTGCCGAACAACTGCGCGCAACGGAGACGGCCATATCCGCCGCCAACCGGGAACTGCATCGTCTCGCCGATCGGCAGCGCGCGACCGACGGCGAGCTGCGCGAACTCGAAAGTCAGTCGCGGCGGCTCGCCGAGCAGAGCGCGGCCCGGCAACGGCAGCTTTCGCGACTGCTCTACCGCCACTTCACGCGCGGCGAAAGCGACGCGTTGAGCCTGCTGCTCGGCGGCCGCGACCCGAACCAGGCCGCCCTGGACCATCAGTTCCGCAAGCGTCTGTCGGTCGCCCAGGCCGAGGTGATCGCCGACTTGCGCGACAAGGCGCGGGAGAAGCAACGGCTCGGCGAACTGACGCGCCGCAAGGGCGAGGAACTCGCCGTCATCGAACAGGCGCGCAAACAGGCGCGCGCCAGCCTGGTTGAACAACAAGGACAGCGCCGGGAACTGCTGGCCAGGACCGCCGACCGCATCAAGGCGCAGCAAAAGGAAATCGGCACGCTGCGGCGGAACGAGCAGCGACTTGCCACGCTGATCGAGACGCTCGGCAGATCGGCCCGCAAGGCCGCCCGCCCGGCGCCGCGGCCGCCGGGCGCGAAGGAAGCGCCCATGCCGCCGACCCGGCGCGCCGCCGATCCGCCCGCGAGTCCCCCCGCCGCTTTCAGGGGCAAGCTGATGCTGCCGGTGCGCGGTGAAATCACCGGTCGTTTCGGCCGGCCCCGGCCCGAGGGCGGCGCCGCCTGGAAAGGGCTGTTCATCCGCGCGCCGGAGGGTGCCGAGGTCAGGGCGGCGGCGGCGGGCCAGGTGGTTCACGCCGACTGGCTGCGCGGCTACGGCAACCTGCTGGTGCTCGACCATGGCGATGGCTTGCTGTCGGTTTACGGCAACAACGAGTCCCTGCTGCGGGAGGCGGGCCAGACCGTCAAGGCCGGCGAGGTGGTCGCCACGGTCGGCAACACCGGTGGCAACACGGAATCGGGTTTATACTTTGAACTCAGGCAACAGGGGCAGGCGTTCGACCCGCTGCGGTGGGTAGACCTGCGCTGAAGCCGTCTTCCCGGAGCATCCATGCGCGGCAAATTGCAGCAAATCGCTCTCGTCATGCTGGGACTCGTCGCCGGCATCCTGATCAGCGTCAATTATTCGGCGATCGCCCAGCGCGAGGCCATCGGTCCCCTGCCGGTCGAGGAACTGCGCACGTTCGCCGATGTATTCGGCGCCATCAAGCAGGGCTATGTCGAGCCGGTCGAGGACAAGAAGCTGATCACCTACGCGATCAGCGGCATGCTGTCGAACCTGGACCCCCACTCGGCCTACCTCGACGCCGATGCGTTCAAGGACCTCCAGGTCAGCACGCAGGGCGAATTCGGTGGCCTGGGCATCGAAGTCGGCATGGAAGACGGCTTCGTCAAGGTCGTCGCCCCGATCGAGGACACGCCGGCCTATCGCGCCGGCATCAAGGCCGGCGATCTGATCATCAAGCTCGACGACATGGCGGTCAAGGGTTTGACGCTCGCCGACGCGGTGAAGAAGATGCGCGGCAAGCCGAAGACCTCGATCCGGCTCACCGTGGTGCGCAAGGGCGAGAGCAAGCCGCTCGAGTTCGAGATCGTCCGCGACAAGATCAAGGTGCAAAGCGTCAAGTCGAAGATCGTCGAACCGGGCTACGGCTACCTGCGCGTCACCCAGTTCCAGGAGGAGACCACGGCCGATGTCGCCCGGCATCTGGCCAAGCTGTTCAAGGATACCGACAAGGACGGCAAGGCAGTGCCGCTCAAGGGGCTGGTGCTCGACCTGCGCAACGATCCGGGCGGCCTGCTCAACAGCGCCATCGGCGTCTCCGCCGCCTTCCTGCCGCCGAAGGTGCTGGTCACCTCGACCGACGGACGCACCGAGGATGCCAAGCGCAAGTACATCGCCAGCACCGAGGACTACCTGCGCGGCCAGAAGGACGATATGCTCAAGGATCTGCCGGCGGCGGCCAAGGCCGTGCCGCTGGTCGTGCTGGTCAACGGCGGCTCGGCCTCGGCCTCCGAGATCGTCGCCGGCGCCTTGCAGGACCACAAGCGCGCTGTCGTCATGGGCACGCAGACTTTCGGCAAGGGCTCGGTGCAAACCGTGCTGCCGCTGTCCAACAGCACCGCCCTCAAGCTGACCACCGCCCGCTACTACACCCCCAACGGCCGCTCGATCCAGGCCAAGGGCATCACCCCCGATGTCATCGTCGAGGAGACGCCGAACGGCGACCGGCGCGAGCGCATCCGCGAAGCCGATCTGGAACGGCATCTGGGCAACGACAAGGAGCAGTCCACCAAGGATGAGGCCGACAAGGCGCCTGCCAAACCCCAGACCAGGAACGACAAGGCCAAGCAGCCGCCCAAGGGCGAGGACGACGAACCGGCGAAGGTCGCGCCGATGGAGCTTGCCACGAAGAGCGATTACCAGTTCTCGCAGGCCCTGAATCTCCTCAAGGCGTGGCAGGTCATCGTCAAGTAGGCCACGGATGCGTCTCAACCCGGAGCAGGCCCGGCTGATCCGCGACAAGGAACGCGGGTTGCATCGCCCGCACCCCATGTTGCCGCAGGCCGGCACCCGCAAGCACCGGGAACTCCGTTTCGGCAAGCTGCCGCCGGGGCAGGTCGAACGGGCCCATGCGCTGCTGGAGCAACTGCCCGGTCTCGTCGTCGAACCGGGTGTTCTGCCCAACACCCTGTCGGTCTGGTACGACATCGAGGACCACACGATGGAAGCGCTGGAAACCGCCTTGCGCCGGCAGGGTTTCCACCTCGACAACACCCTGTACGCCAAGCTGATCCGCGCCTTCGTCTACTATTGCGAGGATACCCAGCTGCGCAACATGCACGGCCCGCAGCGGCTGATCAAGAAGTCGCACGACGTCTATTCGAAGGCCTGGGAGCATCATCCCCACGGCGACCACGACGACGCCCCACCCGAGTTGCGGATCGACCGCTGACCCGCCGCTCCCGGTCCACCCCGCCATGACCGACGAGCAACTGCTCCGCTACAGCCGCCACATCCTGCTGCCGCAGATCGGCGTCGAGGGGCAGGCGCGCATCGTCGCCGCGCGCGCGCTGATCGTCGGCGCCGGCGGTCTCGGTTCGCCGGCCGCCTACTATCTGGCCGCCGCGGGGGTCGGCACCCTCGTGCTCGCCGACGGCGACACGGTCGACCTGACCAACCTGCAGCGGCAGATCCTGCACATGTCGGATGCCATCGGCCGGCCCAAGGTCGAATCCGCCCGCGACACGCTCGCCCGCATCAATCCCGAATGCCGCGTGGTGCCGATCGGCGAGCGCCTGACCGACGAACGTCTCGACGCCGAAATCGCCGCGGCCGACATCGTGCTCGACTGCTCGGACAACTTCGCCACCCGCCACGCCATCAACCGGGCCTGCGTGCGCCACGCCAGGCCGCTGGTTTCCGGCGCCGCCATCCGCTTCGACGGCCAGGTGGCGGTATTCGACAGCCGGCGCGAAGGCGCGCCCTGCTACCACTGCCTGTTTCCCGAGGGCCAGGATATCGAGGAAGTCCGCTGCGCCGTCATGGGGGTGTTCGCGCCGCTCACCGGCATCATCGGCGCCACCCAGGCCGCCGAGGCCCTCAAGCTGCTGATCGGTTGTGGCGAGCCGCTGGCCGGCCGCCTGCTGCTGCTCGACGGCCTGGCCATGGACTGGCGCTCGATCACCGTGCCTCGCGACCCCGCCTGCCAGGTCTGCTCGGCGCGCCGCCGCGACTGACTTTGCGCTGGCTCTGCTCGGCGTACCGCCGCGACTGACTTTGCCGCCGGCTCAGGCCGGCCGCGCCCTGATGCGAAAGTCAGCGCCGACGACACGCCGGTCCATGATTTCCAGGCGCCTCGCCCCGGCCAGCGCCGTCAGCTCGGGCAGGCCGAACATGCCGCGCGCCGCGTCGCCGAGCAGCAGCGGCGCCTGGTAGATCAACAATTCGTCGACCAGCGCTTCCTTCAGCAGCGAACCGTTCAGCCGGGTACCCGCCTCGGCCAGCACTTCGTTGATGCCGCGCCGGCCGAGTTCGGCCAGCATCGCCGCCAGGTCGACCTTGCCGGCCGCATTGGGCAGAACAATCACCTCGGCGCCCGGCAGCGCGCCGGCCACCGCCGCGAACACCAGCACCTTGCCGCCAGCCAGGACTTTCGCGCCCGGCGGCGTTTCCAGCCGGCTGTCGACGACCACGCGCAACGGCTGCCGCTCGCAGGGAACGTCGCGCACCGTCAGGCTCGGGTCGTCGTCCTTGACCGTGCCGATGCCGGTCAGGATGGCGCAGGAGCGCGCGCGCCAGGCATGGGCGTCGCGGCGCGCCTCCGGGCCGGTGATCCACTGCGACTTGCCGTTGTTGAGCGCCGTCTTGCCGTCGAGGCTGGCGGCGACCTTCAGGCGCAGCCAGGGGCGGCCGCGCGTCATGCGCGCGACGAAGCCGATGTTGAGTTCGCGCGCCTCGCGCTCCATGAGGCCGCTCGCGACTTCGACGCCCGCGAGTTCCAGACGCGCCAGGCCCTCGCCCGCCACCAGCGGATTCGGGTCGCGCATCGCCGCGACGACACGGCGAACGCCGGCGTCGATCAGCGCGTCGGCGCAGGGCGGCGTGCGGCCGTGATGCGAGCAGGGTTCCAGCGTGACGTAGGCGGTGGCGCCGCGCGCCGCGCCCGCCATTCGCAGCGCATTGACTTCGGCATGCGGCTCGCCGGCCCGTTCGTGCCAGCCCTCGCCGACGACCGCGCCGTCCCTGACCAGCACGCAGCCGACGCGCGGATTGGGCGTGGTGGTGTTCAGGCCGCGCGCCGCGAGTTGCAGGGCACGCGCCATGAACTCGTGATCGGCGGCGGTCCAGTTCATGTGGCCCGCGGTTTTCGGACGCGGGGTTTCTTGACCTCGCGTATGGCGTCCGAGAACTCGTCCAGATCCTCGAAATTGCGATAGACCGAGGCAAAGCGGATGTAGGCGATCTTGTCGAGCTTCTTGAGCTCGCGCATGACCAGTTCGCCGACCCGGTCCGACGCAACCTCCCGCTCGCCGAGGGTAACGAGGCGTTCCTCGATGCGGTCGATGGCGGCATCCACGCTCTCGGTGGTCACCGGTCGCTTGCGCAAGGCCAGGCTCATGCTGGCCTTGAGCTTTTCCCGGTCGTAGTCGACACGGCTGCCGTTCTTCTTGACGACCAGCGGCAGTTGCAGCTCCACGCGCTCGTAGGTGGTGAAGCGCTTGTCGCAGGCGAGACAGCGGCGGCGGCGGCGAACGGTGTCGCCGTCCTCGTTCTCCCGGGTGTCGACGACCTGGGTGCTGGGGTCAGCGCAGTATGGACACTTCATGCGCCATAGACGGGAAACTTCCGGCAGATCGCCGCCGCCTCGCCGCGCACGCGCTCGAGCACGGCTTCGTCGTTCGGCGCGTCGAGCACGTCGGCGATCAGGTTGGCCACCCGCTCGGCCTCGATCTCGGTGAATCCGCGCGTGGTCATCGCCGGCGTGCCGATGCGGATGCCGCTGGTGACGAAGGGCTTCTGCGGATCGTTGGGGATCGAGT
>ERZ1645187.1323-NODE-1323-length-22872-cov-6.467853_pt1 | contig 22872 bp, 17 predicted proteins | sample MGYA00575352_ERZ1645187 | MGnify/ENA primary metagenome ERZ1645187 (study PRJEB40837, sample SAMN11349314) | freshwater sediment metagenome | isolation source: river sediment | host: Sediment | place: India: Wazaribad , New Delhi | collected 2017-02-21 ... | reverse complement strand
GCCAGAAGGAGCGTGCCGAGAAGAAACGGCTCCTCTACGTTGCCCTTACCCGTGCAAGGGACCACCTGATCATGAGTGGGACAGCCCCGACACACCCTGACCTTTCGCTATCGCTGGCGACCTCCCGGATCGAATGGCTCTTTTCGGCCCTTCAAATTACGGATGATGTCATCGGTGCCGGAGGCATGGATCTGGTGAGCGGCGACCTGACCGTCCACCTTACCATAACGAGCGATCAAGCAGCAATCCCTGCAGAGGCTGTAAAGACCACTCCGGAACTTCTTGTCGTGCCGGAGGAATGTGCAGGCAGGAGGGGTACCTGGTCTCCGAAGGAGTTTGACAAAGGTGCGGAAGGGATTGAGATTATATCGGTGACGGAATTCGAGGATGAGCAGGCATCTCCTGTTCCTTCGACGTGTAAAACGCTTGAATCCCGTTACTTGAAGGGAATTGATGGTGCAATGAAGGGGAGCATCATCCACGAGGTATTCCGTGGCCGTGATCCCAGGGCGGTGTGCCTGGAATACGGGGTGAATGATCCTGAAGCAATCCGACAGTGCGAGGAGCTGGTAACCCTGTTCCATACATCGGAACTGATGCGACAGATGAAGAGGGAGTTCTGCGAGTTGCCGTTTGTTATCACGTATGATGGCAGGCATATAAAAGGGAAGATTGACCGTTTATGTGAGCTCGTCGATGGCACTTGGGTGGTAATCGATTACAAATCGGACCCGGTTGATCCTTCAGAGTATTCGAAAAAGGAGGGGGAGTATCGGACCTCAATGGATGTCTATTTCGAAGCGGCCAGGCAGCTCGTTAAGAGGAACAACGTTGAAGGATACCTGTATTTCACGGAGACGGGGGAATTTTTGGAAAGCAGTGGGGAATGAAGGTGGGAATTATACCAGTTCCACCCACCTCCCAAAAAATTCCCCGTACCGCTGGACCTCCCTCTCCACGGCTTCCTGTTCCTCTTCATTGAGTTCCCTGAACGGATTCAGGAGTATCTCAATCGAGTCCTTCTTTACCCTCTTCTTCCAGGTCCCGGCCACCTTTCCGTAAAGGACGATGACGGCAGTCATGGCATTTCCTTTCACGATCATCCGCTCGATCTCCCGGGCATCGCTGATCGCGCTTCGATCAGTATAGGCTATCGCATACTCGTCGTACATTGAAAGGAGGAGGGCAACCGGTGGATCAGGGATCACTTCTCCGTCCTCAGGGAGAGACCAATATGGTTTTCCGTCGATTGAGGTCCGCTCCAGCTCCTCCCTGATCGAATCGAGGCCGGCCCCTGCATCCCTTCTGGAGAGGCCTGACCACCAGGAGAAGTCCCCAAGCTGGGCTGGCCCGTGGCTGCGAAAATATCGGCGTGCAAGTTCGGCAAGGGATTGATCTCTCGTGAGTTGTCTTGATTCCCTGATCCGTTCATCGGCAAGGGCATAGGTATGCTGCCTCCCCCGCATCGGCCCGCTGCAGATCAATCCCTCGATCTCTGCCTGCATGATGATGTGGGCAAGGCGCTGGACATCGGTCATGATCCCGATGTCTGCCAGAATACCCTTCAGGCCCTGCCTCGTGAGAGAACCGTGACCTTCGAGGGCTTTTTCGATCGCAGCATTGCTCTTCGAAAATAAGGTGGGATCAAGCCCCAGCTTCCGGTTGGATGCTGCCACCATCGATTTCACCCCCGGGGCTGTCAGGGCGGTCATCCACCTGAGGTCCTCAGGCAGGATGAAATGCCAGGTGGGACGTAACACATGAACGCGGAGAATCTTCCCATCATTATACGCATTCTCGATTGTCGCAGCAGTTGCATCCCTGATTCTGAGCCCAAGCGACCATATCGCAGCGGAGAAATCCTGGGCCTGGACCGCTCCGGAGTGGGCCACCGCATCAGCCCCGGTCGTGAATGGGGAGTGGCTGAGGCCAGAATGGGAGAGGCGGAGACGTCGTATCTCTTCCGGGGTCATCACAGGAGGGAGCTATCCGCGCCTGGACTCTTCATTCTTCCGTCCCTTCCTTACCTGTAGTTCCGCAGAAGCATATCGCCAGGCCAGTTCCCGACCCTCGAGGAGTGTATCCATCCTCCGATATATGAAAAGAATGTGCCGTTTCCAGTGACCCAATCAAAGTCTACCTGGGACCGGGACATTCTGCAACGCGTTGGGATCCTCCTGCAGCATCCCGAAGAGGTTCCCCTCGGTATCCCGGCAGTGAGCCCACCAGCCGATCCCTGGTATTCCCATTCGGGGGAGTATGATGCTTCCCCCGGCTTTCCTGACAAGGTCGACCGATCGGTCGAGATCGGGAACCTCGATGGTACAGGTATATGCATTGACCGCCTGGCCTTCAACCGGGGCAGGACCCCGCCGGAAGACGAGGCCGCCGTTGATTCCGGGATCGGTCTCCGGACCGGTGATGATAAACCAGTACCGGTTCTCATCCTTCACCTCGATCCCGGGTATCACCCATTCGCGGATCTCCCAGCCGAACACATCGCGGTAAAACTGTGCCGCCCTCCCGGGGTCATCGGCCTGGATCTCGAAATGAATGATTCTGTTCATTGACTCCACAACCTCTTTTCTATCGATCTCCTCTCCAGCAGATCCATGAAAGACCAATGACCCAATCTCCGGATACCCGTCTCATCACTCCCTCCACTTCTTCTCGACGAGTTCGGCAAGGCGATCGATGGTCTCCATCCAGCCCTCTGCCATCGCCGATTTCAACGTTTCGTCCTCAACGTCTTCCGGAGTCTCGATAACGGATTTGTCGACCATCTTCGTCTTCCCGTCTACCTCTTCGAAGGTGATGACCTCGAGCTGGACATGGCCGGGCATCCCCTCGAACTCGAGGGTCTGGACGATTCGTCTCGGGGAGACTTCGTGATACACTCCATGGAAGGCATATTCGGTGCCATTGGCATCACGCTGGATGAACCTCCAGCTCCCTCCGCTCCTCGCATCCATCGTATCGACGATGGTCTTCAGATTTCCCGGGCCCCACCAGAGCGGGATCCTGGCAGGATCGGTCACTGCCAAGAAGAGGCGTTCAGGCGGGGCATCGAAGATCCGGGTGAGGGAGGCCGGTTTTCCAGGCTCTATCACAAGGACATTCTTTTCTCTGTGCTGTTTCTCGTCTTCGAGGAATGTTTCGAGCTTGTCAAATGATTCGTTCCACCCCGCTTTTGTCTGTTCGCTCATCGCTCCAGGAGGCATCCCTTCATGCACGAGCGTGAACGTCGTTTTGCCGTTCTTCTCCTCGAACGTCAGGGTCACGAGCAGCTCTAGGGGCCACGCTCCTGTCATCCCGTAGAACGATGCTGGAACGATCTCTCCTTTCTCGTCTGAAAAGCTGTCAGTGGTGACGATCCTTTTTTCCGGGACAATCTCCCGGTAGATTCCGGTACTCCAGAATTCCTGGCCATCAGGGGATCGCATGCAGAAGAGGGATTTTCCCCCTACCCTGAAATCGATCATGATGAACGGAGCCGTGAAGTCCTTTGGCCCCCACCAGCGTTTTACATACCCTGGGTCGGTCCATGCCTTCCATACGAGGTCAACCGGGGCATCAAAGACGCGGGTGATTGAGAGGCCTGCACTCTTTCTCTTTGTCATTGTTTTCTGCATGGAATTCCTCCATTCGTTCCCGCGGTCTTGTTATTCCCGGTTATTAAAAACTTAACCGGGAGTTTCAAAATCTGCCAATCCTCCGGAAAATTCTGTACCATGATCAACAGAACAGAGAAAAAAGTGTTGAATCGGTATTTTGCCTTTGAGACCGGGGGATTCCTGCCCGGTCTCAGGATCTTTTACAGGGACAGAGTGAAAAAAAGAATGATGCGAATACTCTGCCCATCAGGCCTGTCCAACTTCCCGGCCGGCCGGATACTTCAGAATCACTTCAGATTGAACTGCAAATAATTGTCCAGACTCGTGAATACCCCTTTCCACTCTCTGCTTCCCGTACGGTCCTGCCGTACCGGAAGGAGTCACCCATTGTAATAGTGCCGATCGAACGTCTGGCGGAGGAACTCTTTCTTCCTGTGATCGCTCCCCTTTAACGGTGGCTTGAGGTACCCGACCTCCGGGGTCTGGAGTGCCGGGCAGAACGGGCAGAGGGCGGAGTCGACATCATTTGCCTTGTCCCGGACGGGGCAGTAGTACATCCCTTCGATGATCTGGACCTTGTCCCCTCCGGGGAACGGGGTCCCCACCGGATGGCCGGGGAGCTCCTGCACGAACATGCAGAAACCGGAGAGGAGGAATTTCAGGAACCGGAGCCGGACCTGTTCCTCATCCCCTGAACGGCACTGGTCTGCGACCATCGTCCAGTACGCTCCAGCCTTCTGCTCGAGCGGTTCAATCATCGGAGCGAAACTCCCCTGCTGCTTCATCAGCCGGAGTGCCTGGTAGGTGCCGTGGAGGTGGGCTGTTATGGTCTCTTCCAACTTTTTCCGGTATTCAGGGTTGATATCCTGGATCGCACCCGAGAAGTTCCACCGCATCTGCTGGAGATCCTTTGGGGAGTAGGAGAGGACGATTCCCGCTATGGCTTCGCCAAGTTCGCCCCGGATCTTCATCGAGCCGAGCAATAAGCATTGTCTGGTTACTTCTTCCCCATTCATGGTTCAAGAACTCCGCAGTTCAGTGTAATCATGCCTCTGTTGATAGGTATGCTGTCACAGGATTTCAGTTTTCATATCCCCCAGGATAGTGCCCTGGATGCACGGCAGGTTTCAAATTTTGTTTCAACCTGTGCACTTCAGGCAAGGGCCTTTACCATTTCGTGAGAGATACCGGCACCAATGGCTGGCGATACCCATCCACAGAGTGTCTCTCTCCATCTACTGAGGAATGCATCATGGAACAGTTGAAACTATACACGCTCCCCACGCTCCCCTACGCGTATAACGCCCTGGCACCGTTCATCTCAGAAGAACAATTGAAGCTGCACCACCAGAAGCATCACCAGGCATACGTGAACGGGGCGAATGCCATCTTCTCAAAATTTGAGAGTGCCCGGAAGGATGACGCGGAGTTTGATGTGAAAGCAACGCTCAAGGAACTGTCGTTTCATATCGGGGGATTCAAACTCCACAACCTGTTCTGGGGGAACCTTGCCCCGCCGGGCCTGGGAGGTGGCGGTCTTCCCGGCGGTGAACTGGCAAAAGCATTCAACTTGGAGTATCTGAAGTTCGACCGGTTCAAAAAAGAGTTCACCCAGGCTGCGGTGAGTGTCGAGGGATCAGGCTGGGCTGTACTGACCTACTGCAGGAAGACGAAGAGGCCTCTGATCGCCCAGCTCGAGAAGCATAACGTGAATGTGATACCCGGGTATACCATCCTGATGGTTCTCGATGTATGGGAGCATGCCTATTACCTCGATTACAAGAATGACAGGGCACAATATGTCGATGCTTTCTGGAACCTTGTGAATTGGAACGCTGTGGGAAAGAGGTTTGATCACCTCCTGGCCTGGGAAGCAGCCGGGATAAATAGGAGATCACACAGAGAAGAGGGGTATCATCATGGGCGATAACATGGAACAATACCGATGCACGGCCTGCACCTACATCTATGATCCAGCGGCGGGAGATCCTGAAGGAGGAATTCCACCGGGAGTGTCGTTTGAGGATCTCCCCGAGGACTGGGTCTGCCCGGAGTGCGGGGCCAGCAAAGACCAGTTCGAGAGAGTGGAGGAATGATCCGGACAAAACGCGTCTATGATACTCCCGATGAGGGAGATGGATTTCGTATCCTGGTCGAACGGCTCTGGCCGAGAGGCATGCGGAAGGAACGTGCAGCGGTCGACCTCTGGCTACGGGATGCTGGAGCGAGTCCGGCACTCCGGCAATGGTTCGGCCATGATCCGGCAAAATGGGGAGACTTCGTCGATAAGTACGTCCACGAACTGTCGGGAAAACCTGAAGTTATCGATCGGCTCGCCGCACTTGCCCGGGAACATCCTATGATCACCTTTCTTTTTGCAGCAAAGGATGAGGAGCACAATAATGCAGTTGCCCTGAAACAATATCTGGAAATGAGAGGAGTGGTATGAAAGTCTCCATCGACCGGTTGAACTGCGTCAGCTGCGGGACCTGCTGGGAGCTCTGCCCTGATTTTTTCGAAGAGAGTCCTCTTGATTCTTTCAGCCAGGTCAGAGAAAAATTCCGGCTCAACGGAAGGAATGGAGAAGGGATTCCACCAGGGAAGTTGGAGGCGTGCACTGTTGAAGCTGCTGACCTCTGCCCGGCATCGGTTATCTCCATCGAAGGGTAAACTGGATAGGGCATTTGTGTGCATTTCCTCCCCGATGAACGTGCCTTTTACACTCCTCCTTTAAGTTCGTTTCAACGATGCTCTTGGGAGCATGTGAAAACGAGCCTCTGGCATATTCGTCTGTTATATTCGACCTGAGGGCAGTCAAAGGCGTTGACAGGCTGTCCCCCTGGATGCAGGTGTGAGTCTTGTGACTTTTTTTGCCTGTTGCCTCAATTCATACCGAATGATCCGGCAGACCACTGAGGGGTTTTTCCTATCCGGAAATTTTGTTTCATAATTCGAAACGACACGAAACCTATTTGCCGATCGACAGACACCACTCCCCCGTTAAAGAGGAGAGAGAGTGGACCCAAAAACCCTTGCACTGGTGAAAGCGTCCGAACGAAATCTCAACATCAGGATCGAGACGCATGAACCCTCCGAACATCCGACGTTCTGGGAGGTGACTGCCTGGATGACCCGGATAGCAGAGTACGAGAAGATGACGGGTAAGGCGGATCTTCCCCGTGTCTGGGGCCGGAAATATATCACAACTCCGACCGCAGGAGGGATGGTGCTCGTGATCCGGAATCCCCAGTCGAGCGACACGTTCACTACCGAGACGTGGGGCGATATCCCTTCCTATGATTCGTTTGTGGAAAAAGTACTGGATCGGGTGAAAGAGAGCCCGCTTGACGAAGATTTCGCTACGCTGTGTGATGAAGCCAATACGGTAATCCCGGCAGGTTAGCCTGCTCACAACGGGATATGATCCCGGCAGGTTCACTTTTTTGGGATGTTCGTCATGCTCATCCCTTTTTCGAGGAATCCTACATTTTGGGCACTCCGGAAGACCTATCGCTGATCAGTCTCATTTATCCCTTTGACGGAGGTCCCGCATGGAACCTGAACAGTTGGAATCCGGGCATGAATCCGGCCTGCCGGTCGCACGAGAGGATTACAGCAGGCCTCTCTGGATCGGTGTCGCAACGACCCTCTTTGTTTTTTTCATTGAAGTGATTGGCGGGTATGTATCAGGCTCGCTCTCCCTCCTTTCCGATGCAGGCCACATGGTTATCGATGCATCATCCCTTCTGCTCTCCCTCTCGGCAATCCAGGCAGCCCGGTCTCTTCCCACCCGGCAGAGGAGCTATGGTCTTCACCGTGCAGGGATCTTCGCGGCGTTTTTGAACGGCCTCCTCCTGGTCGGGGTCTCGATCTGGATCCTGTATGTGGCGTATCAGCGGGTCCTCTCTCCGCATGAGGTTGAGAGTACGGTGATGCTGATAATCGCCGTAGCCGGTCTTGTGGCAAATGTCGCTGTTGCGTATTGCCTGCACGGGAGCAGGGACCTGAACATCCGTGGGGCATTCCTGCATGTGGTGGGAGACGCCCTCTCCTCCATTGCCGTCGTCCTGGCCGCGCTCTGGATCATGGCCACCGGGCAGGTCATTGCCGATCCCATATTGTCGGCAGTCATCGGAGTGGTCATCCTTGTTTCTGCTCTCGGGGTCCTCCGGGAATCGACTGAGGTACTGTTCCAGTTCGCTCCCCGTGATCTGGACCCGGACGAGGTGATCAGGGAGATGATGGCAGTTCCCGGTGTCCTCGGTGTCCATGATCTCCATATCTGGAGTCTCAGTTCATCGATCAGGGTCATGGATGCCCATGTCTACAGCTGCGAGCAGGATGTCAGAGGGAACGAGAGGATTAAGCATGAGATCAAGCAGAGGCTTGAGCGCTTCCGGATCTATCACTCTACCTTGGAGTTCGAATGCGAGGAATGCCGGAACGGGGGAGACCAAGGATGCATGCTGACCAGGGGCGAATTATAAACCCGGATTCTCCTCCAGTGAGGGTGCCATGGCCCCACTGGCCTGGACGAACATGCACGTGATGTGATCCGGGAAATGTTTGAACATATCAAACGATGCAGTCAGCGTATATGAGAAAGAATCAGTTTCCCTGCCTGGTGACGGTTGCAGCGGTATGTGGAATGGCAGCTCCTCTTTTCTTTGCAATCACCACGGTTGCAATCGGCCTTGCAACACCGGGGTATGATCCAGTCACCCAGCTCGTCAGCGAGCTCGGAATTCCCGGTACTCCCTATGCCCCTGCGATGAACAGTATCGGGCTTATTATGACAGGGATCCTTATCAGCGTGTTTGCGTTAGCCGTGCATTCGGTCCTTTCCGGAGGATGGAAGGGAGCGCTTGGAGCAGTCCTTGTAGCGGTGGCGGGGATCTCGTTTGTCGCGATGGGGATCTTTCATTGTGATCAGGGGTGCATTCCGATCACTCCAGGCGGGAGTCTCCACCTTGTGTCCGGCATGATCGCACTGGTTGCAGGACTCGGTGCAGCCCTCATACTCTCCCTTGTCATGATCCGGGAGAGAGAATGGAATGGCTACTGGCAGTACTCGCTTGCCACCGGTGTCCTTCTCCTGGTGATACTCCCTCTCTTCCTCCTTCACCCCGACAAAGCCGGACTCGTTCAGCGGATTCTGGTGGGACTAATTTTCCTCTGGATGGAGGTGCTCGCGATCCGTATCTGCTACATTTCTCGGGTTCTGCCAAAAGATATAAATGGGCCGGAATGATGTCGCATCCGGGCAGCAGGTCTTCCCTCAATTGAGCTAAAAAATTGTGTGGAGAATCCCGCATTTTCATTTCATTTTTTGAATAGTACCCATACCTTTGTTTTAAGCGTGCTCATTCGGGTCCAGCGGTTTATCTTTTAACCCCCCAGGATGATGGAACCGCTTATCAGGAAGGATTTGAAGGGCGGATCTATCCTAATAAACTCCGTAAAGAAATTGTCTATTCTATCTGCATTAAAAACCGCCCTCGTTCACATGTTCATTCTCCGGTAGTTGCGTTCCGGCAAACTGGATCATGGCATCGCTCCCCTTCTCCTGGATGGAGAACAAATACGACGTCATCGTGCAGCAATCGGGACAGCTGATCTTTGTTTCATATTTTGAATTACAGCGAAATCGTTTTTTATCGTGCAGTCGATAGCGGATTGACGCATTTTCCGGGAGGTCAGGCAGCGGTATACACCCGGAAATATGCAAGGTTCAGGGAACCGGGAGAAGGATCCATGAGATGGGAGAAAGTGTTGATCGTGCTTCTCATCCTCAACCTGGCGAGTTCCATCTCCCTGATCTTCCTGCATTGCACCTCGTGTGGGATTGGATTTGGCAGTGAGGCCTCCCCTGTTTTGTATGCCGCATCCGGTATTGGCAGTGGTTTTGGCAATAATGCAACCTCCCTTCCAGGCAATGAAACGGACTACCTCAATGACTGGGATCTCATCGACTCGCAACCTGAAGAGACACTCCAGGGATCTGTCCCGTCATCGGAAGGGAATCAGTCAGAGGGAGGGTCTCTTCCGACCGCTCATTCTCTCCGGCAACCAGCAACGAAATCTCCTTCCAACTCACCACCAGCCCCCATCTCATCTCCGGATGGGTGGATCAATTACACGAGTTCCCGTTACCCGTTCAGTCTCCGGTATCCGGAGACCTGGACGATCAATGAGAAACCCACCGGATCAGCCCGGACGATACTGCATCTGACAGCTCCTCCTGAGTCTGCATGTGAGAAGACGGGTACCCAGTGCTACAAGTATATGGCAAATTTGACAGTTGATGTGGACCCAAAACCCGTCACCCAGGTTCCTGATGAATATTTCATTCAGGCTGTTGCAGATCTCCAGGGAAAATATTCAATCACCACCACCAGCAAAAGTGCCCCTTGTATCATCTCAGGAATCCGGGCATACCAGATTGAATTTTTCACAAGAGATAAGCGGGGGAACCCTGACAGGAGCTTCATGCAGTACTATGTTGTCGTCGATGGAAATGCGTATATCATCAGCTATACCGGACCCTATTCAACATGGGAAAACGTCTATTCGGAAAATAAAGGCGATGCCATGCGTATCATCGATTCGATCGTATTCAGAAGGAATTATTTAGAGGCGTGAGCTGGTATCATCTATCCAGCTTTGCCTCTGAAGGATCCCGCATCCATGCTGCAACCGGGAGGATCGATCTCCCATCTCATAGCATGATAAAAAGATAATCAGGTGATGGGGGTGGTGGAGAACCCGGCAAGGGTGTCCGGACCATTATTCATGAACACCCAGTAGCCTTTGAATGTCTGTACCTGGTATACCTGCCCTCCCTTCGCATACGACCATCCTGGCTGATTCAAGGAGGGGCTGATCACGATGGTATATCCCGGTAGTTCCCCTATCTCTTCAATGGTAACCAGAGCCTCATCGAGGGGCATTTCCGGGAAGGACTGGGTTCCCGGATCATAGGCCGGAGCAATCCCGATGAGGTTCATCCCTTTGTTGACGATCCTTTCTGGGGGAGCTGATGGAACGTTCGATGGAACAAGAGTGGCATTTGCGATCTCTCCATCGGCAACTTTTATGAAGTATGCATAAAGGGGTTGGAGGTTATCTGATCCCGCAGGACAGTACCATTGGGCACCATCCCATCCCAGCGCTACGAGTATCTTTTCCTGTTCAACCTCCGGGAATGCCTGTGAAAATTGGGATTGATTCTCCTCCAAAAGGACCGGTGTAGAGAATATATTCCAACCTTCGTTTAACGTTACTTTAAAGACAAGAGCGTCTGGTGAAGGAGATGTTGCCGCTGTGTGATTCACCCAGGACTGGTTTATCAGCCCGGTAGTCCCTGCAGTCCTTGTCGCAATCGTGTGCGAAGTTGACGGGCTCATTCCCTGGGCAGTGAAGGACTGGATCCCTTCGGTAACATTAGTCTGGAATGCCCCGTCCAGGTAAACAATTACATGGTCGAAATCGGCCGATGAGGGATCGGTCCAGTTCCAGGTGATGCTGGTTTGCTGGTAGGTGACGTTATGGAGGTTTGAGACACTCTCCGGGACAACATGGACCGGAGGTTCTGGTGCAGTAGTCGCTGTGTGATTCACCCAGGACTGGTTTATCAGCCCGGTAGTCCCTGCAGTCCTTGTCGCAATCGTGTGCGAAGTTGACGGGCTCATTCCCTGGGCAGTGAAGGACTGGATCCCTTCGGTAACATTAGTCTGGAATGCCCCGTCCAGGTAAACAATTACATGGTCGAAATCGGCCGATGAGGGATCGGTCCAGTTCCAGGTGATACTGGTCTGCTGATACGTGACGTTATGGAGGTTTGAGACACTCTCCGGTGCTACCTGGACCGGAGGTTCTGGCGCGGTCGTCGCCGTGTGATTCACCCAGGACTGGTTTATCAGCCCGGTAGACCCTGCGGTTCTGGTGCTGATAGTATATGCAGTCGAGGGAGAAAGCCCTGTTGCGCTGTAGGTCTGGATCCCTCCGGTAACGTTTGTCTTGAATACACCATCGATGTAGACTATTGCATGGTCGAAATCGGCCGATGCAGGATCGGTCCAGTTCCAGGTGATACTGGTCTGCTGATACGTGACGTTATGGAGGTTTATGATACTTGCCGGAGCAGTTGGAGCCGCGTTGGACTCTTTCTGGTCCACGAGGAATCCCCAGGTAGTACCGCTCCTGTCTGTTGTCAGGCGAATCTTGATAGTATCGGTTCCATACCATCCGGTCCAGACATTTTCCCGGTCGCTAACTCCCCATATTGTGTCCAGGAGTACATCATTACCATCATAGAGTCTGATGGTATCCCCCGCATCGGAGAGATTGTATCTCTGGAAATGAATCCTTATCTGGGTTGCACCAGGTTCGGAGATACTCCAGGTATAATCGTAATCATTTGCATACTCGTGACAGGACTCGGCCAGAGCCCCGGGATCGGTAAGCGGGCAGGTAAGACTGGACCGGATCTCTTTCTGGTCTACGAGGAACCCCCACTCATCACCGATTGAATCAGAGGTGAACCGGACCTTCAGGAAATTAGTAGTGTACCATTCGGTCCAGACATTCTCTTGGTTCGTATCATCGCCATTGATGGTTTTCCGTGGATAAAAATCTCCGCTGTAATATAGCCGGATCATATCGCCAGAGGTCGCCAGATGATATCTCTGGAAATGAAGCCGCATCTGGCTTGCATTGGGGTCTGCTATATTCCAGGCATTGTCATACTCATCAGGGTAGGGATGGGGCGATTCGGCCAGGATCTCTGCAGCAACAGTTCCTGTAAGCAACGCAGTTATAGCAAGAGCGATAGCTATAATCGACAAGAAATTCCTTTTCATCATACCAGCTCCGCAAATTGAATGGCATTGATTGACATACACTTTCCATGGATTCCTTTTTTTATTGATGGTTGGAAATAAACAAGATGGGATTATATTCATTTCCTACATTTCCAAATTCTGTAACAAGAAAAGGTTTTAAAAGCGCTCATATTGCCTGGTTTCGGGCTTTGGAAGTCATTTCCTCCCCTCACAAAATACCGTTCAGAGATTCGCTGTTGCAGGAAGGACAAATCGTATTACAATGCAATCGCCTCAAAGAGAACGCATTCTTGACAACTTTAAAAAAATCTTCAATAAGAGATCGATTAGCCGCAAACTCGTCAATTCGTTCCAATAAGGTGTTTATTAAAAAGATACTCTTCCATCACTCAATATCATGGTGAATTCCGTATCCGCTGAAGTACGGTAGCGGGATGACGAATTTGGAGTTTAGCTTTCTTTAAAATTTAGATGGCCTGGGAGATTCAACCACGAAGAATTAAGGATCGGAAAAAATTTTGGGGGTATTTCCACTCCCCACAGACTACCGTGCACGAACCGTGAAGGCATTCACTCCAGTCGCCGATCCACCTGGCGTCGTGATAATGACGTTGTAAGGACCAGCTGCGGCAGTTGTCGGGATGGTCAATTGGCCTTTTATCTGCATTGCTGATACTGAAGTCAGAGTTGCCGGAGCGAGCAGTGTTCCTGCCGCGTTACGGAATTCCACCGTGGTTGATCCAGGGATAAAATTGGTTCCGGTGATAGTGAAACGAATTGTAGCCCCTGCCCTTCCGGATACCGGAGAAATCGAGGTGAATGTCGGGGGAGCCCCGGCACCGCCAAGCACCGTGAAGGCACCCACTGCACTGACAGATCCCCCTGTAGTCGTTGTGATGGTGACCGTATAAGCCCCTGTCACAGCCGTCGCGGGGATACTAATCGTGCCGGTGATCTGCGTTGCGGTAACATCGATCAATGTGGTGGGAGCGAGTACTGTTCCCGTAGCACTCGTAAACGTGACTGTTGTCTGGCCTGGTACGAAGTTTGTTCCAATGATCTCATAAGTCACTGCAGTCCCGACTGTCCCGGAAGCTGGATTGATGGATGTAAATGTCGGGGGATTCGCTCCCTGAACGGTAAATCCATTCACCAGACTCGCTACTCCTCCATTAAGGGTAATTACGGTGACCGTATACGGCCCTACCTGGGCAGTAGAGGGTATCGCAATACTGCCAGTGATCCGTGTTGGTGCCACCCGGCCCAGCACTGTTGGTGCGAGAACTGTTCCAGCAGCATTCGTGAAGATCACGGTAGTCTGGCCGGCCACGAAGTTAGTCCCGGTGATAGCGAAGTTCACCGTAGTCCCGAGCGAACCGGTAACAGGACTGATTAAGGTGATGGTCGGTGGATTGGTTCCCTGAACGACAAATCCGTTCACGAGGCTGGCACTCCCTCCACTGGTGGTCGTGACCGTTACGGTGTAAAGTCCGATGGAGGCTCCTGCAGGTATTGTAATGCTGCCGGTGATCTGTGTCGGGGTCACCGAAGTGATAGTCGTTGGAGCGAGGACAGCGCCCGCAGCACCGGTGAAGGTCACTGTTGTCTGTCCCACGATGAAGTTGGTACCGGTGATAGTAAAGATTATCGTCTGGCCCCGAACTCCCGACGTTGGATTGATGGAAATTATTGTGGGAGGCGCCACGATGCTGGTCATTGCAATGTTCGACCAGGGAGAGCTAACCGATTGGGTTGGGAATCCCACGGCAGGTGCAGCATAAGCGGTTGTATCCCCTACCACGTTAGTAGCCTGTACCCTGTAGTAATAGGTCTGACCTGGGATGATACTCATATCAATGTATTTCAAGGTATCCATTCCAGTAGTGAAGGTCACAAGACCCATGGTAAATCCTTCATCATCAGCCCTCTGGATGGTAAAACCTGTTTCATCGAGTGAATTATCATTCCATGTCAGGTCGACCGCTGTGCCGTTCATGGTAGCTACCAGGTTGGAGGGTGCATTCGGCTCGGGAGCAAAGAGCAGGGCATGCATCATGTCCATCTCTTCGTGGGCAAGGATATGGCAGTGGAAGACGTACTCCCATCCGAAATTGACAATATGGTTCAGCACCTGAACCGGCTGGCCGGCCGGATCGAACCAGGCATTACCTCCGCCCGGAGATGACCGCATCGGCTGATTAAGCGGCATCGTGGGATCAAGCGGGCGATAGCTGTTCGGGATAGCAAACGGCAGGTTGGGTGCGACTGCCCTCATCGCCACAATGGTGTCCTCGAGGGGATCAACCCTGAGGGTCTCCTTCCATCCGAGCTCAGTCTGGTCGGGGGGGATCACTGCATTGTCCCATCCTACCCGGTTGATCAGCTGGACGTTGACCAAGTGCCAGTGAACCGGGTGGGTATCGACACCGTTATGGGTGATCTTCCATATCTCAGTCCCATCTCCGAGTTGGGTGACCTGGTTGGCGTACTTGGAATCGGTAAGGATCTCAAGCGGTGGGCTTTCATAGCCGTAGAGCAGGAGGTTCTGCTGTCCCTGCGGGTTCAGGTACTGGAGTCCGAGGAATCCTGCCATTCGCCCATACTCGTCGTACGATTCTCCCATCTCGTCCTGGATGGCCATCGGGTAGAACGGGATGGTCATGAGCCCGTTTGAGAGGTTCAGGAACGTGTGGGAGGTCTGGTAGATCCTGACAAAGGTATCTGCCGGGAAGTTCGCTCCCTCATAGGCTGAGTTGTACTCTGCTGACGGGACGATGATCGGTGGCTGTGAGACCTCGAATACACCCCTCTTTCCAGGGGTATCGGCAAACACTGCCTGGAGATTTGCAAGGGTCACCTCGGTGGTGTCCTTTGTGACGGTATTTCCAACCCTGATCTGCATCATCGTCCGGGTATTAGGACCGTATCCCGGATAGGTTGTCGGTGTTCCGCCGATATCCGTCAGATCCGGCTTGCCGGTGTAGTAGTCGAAGTGGGGATCGAGTGCCGGGAATGCTGCGGGTGCATCGTTGTAGAGGATGAGTGTCTGTCCCGCGTATGCCGAGAAGTCCACTATCACATCCGCTCTTTCCGCAACTCCCAGGAGGAGCGAATGCTGGTTGACGACTCCTGCATTGAACGTGGTCGGATCATTGTTCCAGCCGACCGGGAGCTGGGGCACCACTACCGGTGCGGGTAAAAATCCACCCTCTGTTCCTATCTGGATCCAGTCGGGCCCTCGTGTCGCCGGGTCAGGCACTCCGCCTTCCCGTCCATCAGCCGGCCAGTCAGCTGGATACGTCGCGTTCAAGACCGCAGGGACCATACTTACCTCGGTCGGATATCCACCCTGCAGGTAATCGGATGAATTGGCTACATACAGCTGGAGATTGAAGAATCGGTCGTCAGCTGCGTTCAGGACACGGAACCGGTACGCCCTCGGCTCAACATTCAGTATTGGATAGACCGCCCCATTTACCATCGAGGTGTCCATGAAGGCTTCCATCGCCATGGACGGGTTTGGAGTCCCTGGCATGTACTGTGGCTCCCACGGGGCATAGTTGGGCAGGAGGGGATCAGGCTGGTAATAGGGGTTCAGCACCGGGCCGAATGGGACATTTGTCGGAGGCCAGAACCATGGACCGTATTGCCACCGGCCGAATGCATTCATCCCGGCTATATCGGCTGGGTTCTGGACCGGCATGTAGACGTGGGGATACCAGAGATCTCCTGTGTTCGGTACAGGGGAGGTCGTTCCGTCATTCCAGGTCGGATCCTGGAAAGGCATCGTAGCGGCGTCGACAAAGGTTTTGTCCTGCAGGACCAACGGAATCCCGATATCTGGGAGGACCTGTAATCCGTTCGGGTTGATCCCCGTGGTGTCGGTTCCAAGGATCATATCCTGTTCGACCGGATCGGTCACCAGGTACGCGCCAGCTTCTCCTGCATAGACATTCAGTCTGGTGATTCCGTGTGAGTGGTCATGGTAGAACATCAGACGGGCGCTCTGCTGGTTTGTATAGTAGAAGGTCAGGACGCCCTGCGGCGGGTTTGGTCCACCGTCCTGCATGTCGGGGACGTTATAGACACTCACACCCCTCGGATAGTCCGTATTCTCTCCCGATGGAGTGGTCCACTGGTGCGGTGTGCCGTCGCTGATCCACGGGGTTACCCCGCCATGCAGGTGGAGGGTCGCCCTATTTTCAGAATAGTTGAAGGACCATCCAGGCGTCACATCCATCTCAAGGGGACCCATGCCCGCTCCCATCACGGTCTTGTCGACAGGGAGGAACAGATCGCCAACCCCTTCTGCATTCGTGGGGAGGTTGTTGATGAAACGGATACGCACTGGCCGGTCCTTGCTTGCGATGATCAGTGGGCCAAGGTTATGGAATGTGTTGATTGCGGGATCGGGGGCATTGGTCTGCCGGTAACCGCGAAGCCTGGTCGGCGGGAGATCCGGGTGAAGTTGTTCATCGAACTCTCCCAGCTCGATCACATAGTAGTCACAACCAACGAGGTTTATCGCGGTGATCACTCCCCCGGACACGGTAGCGGTCGCGAAAGCATTCGTGGTCGCCCCACCTCCGATGAGCGTGACAATGGGGGCTTCTGAATAACCGCTGCCACCGGTATCAACCCCAATGCCGGTAACCGTCCCTCCTGCCACCGATGCAGTCGCTAAGGCCCCGGTCCCGGTGCTATCGGAGATCACGACAATCGGGGCAGAAGTATATCCGATTCCCCCGGCCGGGAAGGTTGTCTGGTCAGGTATGGCGACCGGGATAAACTGTCCAAGGCTGTTCGGTGTTGTTGGATCGAGTAAAGGTACAGTATCGACGAATTTACGAATCCCGCTGACGCCGTCAGGAGTGATGGTAGCACTGGCAGCTGCCCCGGTTCCTGTTCCGTCAGGATCGGTTATGATGATACGCGGAGCGTAATAGTCGATGCCTGGATTATTGATAGTAAATCCTGTAATTACCCCGGCGGTTATCTGGGGGGTAACATCAGCTCCTGAGCCCACTTCGTACACGTCCAGGACGACTGCGATGGTATTCGCTGAATACCCGCTCCCGCCTGCATCTACCGTGATGATCCCAATCGGTCCTTTTGGCATCGGGCTGTTGGCATAGTTCGGGTATGGCCCGAAGTAGTGTGGGATGCCACCGGGATCTATGGTCGCCTGCTTGACCTCTCCTTCAAGGAGTAACGGTTCATAGACCTCATTGAAGCGGGCAGCGGCTTCTTTCAGTTCAGCCTTGGTGGGCATCTTCTTGCTCTCCCTGATGTTGAACTGGCTTGAAGGAACGGTCGATTTCTCATCGTCCTTCTTTATATCAGCCTGGCTCGAACCTCCAATGATAACTGGCGTGATCGTCTGGTCTATCCTCTGATTGCTGGCGGAATCAGTTCCCGGATCATTCCCTGTGATGATGACCACCTGGTCTGTTGCCATAGCATCGGGACCAGTGCTCTCCTTAGCAATGGCCATACTGCAACAGAACAGCAGGAGGATAACCACAATTAAAATAGTAGATACCACTCCGGCAATCCGTACGCCGGAGCCAGCGTTCTCCTGATTATTATGTCTCGACATCTGAGCACCCCATGGGGCAATCGGTAGAATTAGCATGTTCTCTTCAAGGGCACAAGAACATGAAATCCTGTGCAGGAGGTGATCATCTCATCTGATATACTCACTGTCTATTTTCAAATTATGAAACAAAATGTTGAATGTTCCTCAAGAATCTCTGAATGATAGATGTCCTCGTACGGGGACGTTACAAGGATTGGCGGCGTGGTTCAATTCTTAAGAATACTGAAAAGAGCATAACAGATTTTATTGGAGCGAAAATGGTGGTGAAATTCCTTCGCATCGATGGAATTGTCCTTTTAGGCAATGATGCCGGCTAATGTTACCAGGGTCAGTGATGCCAAGGGTGGAAAGAACGTCGGATTGGATTCGCAACGGGCAGGACCTGGTTCTGTCCCCCCCCTTCTCTGGCGAGGACCCTGTTCCTTGGCATTTATTATTGCAGCCTCTCTTCCGTCAGCACGCCCGGTTCACGATATCCCTAAGGATCGGTTTCTGCATTGGTTTCCCAGGCCTTTCCAAATCCTCCTCCCTGACGGTATCATGCCCATGAAAGAATAGCTACCGTTTGACAGACTCTTCGTCAAGCAATAATTGTGATCGCTTTGTCATCGGCAACAAGTTTTTCCTACAGATTCATTCCCCTCTATCTTCGACCGGGAACTCCACCGTCACCTCAGTCCCACTGCTCGTGCTTTCGAACTTCATCGTGCCCTTCAACTGATGTTCTGCCAGGGTCCGCACCAGTTTGATCCCAAGACTGCTGGTTTTATAGACATCCAGATCCTTCATGAGCCCCACCCCGTCATCCTTGATCGCAAGGGAGAGCTGCCCTCCGTTTATCACTGCGGTCACCTCCACTGTCCCATGTCCTCTCCCTATGAATGCATGTTTGAAGACGTTTGAGAGGAGCTCGTTTACGATCAGGGCACAGGGGATGGCCTGGTCTACCGGGAGATAAATTCCAGGGGAATGTACCTGGATCTGGATATCATCCCCGCTATACGAGTAGATCGACCTGATCGCCTGGATCTGGTCCGTGATCTGCTCCTCGAGCCCGATTCTCCCGAACTGCCCGCTCTCATAGAGCCGGGTGTGGATCTGGGCCATGACGCGGATCTTCAACATGACATCGGTGAGGATGTCATAGGTGACCCGGTCACTGGTCCTCATCCGAGTCATATCAAGGAGGCCGGAGACAAGTTGGAGGTTGTTCTTGACCCGGTGATGAATCTCCCGGAGGAGCACCTCCTTCTCCTGGAGGGAGGTAGAAAGCTGCTCTTCGGCATATTTCCGATCGGTAATATCCTGGCCCTGGGCAATGACAGATACGATATTCTCACCGAAGGCATCATGGATCGGGGCGGAGTTCCAGAGAACGGTCCGGACACCCCCATCTTTTTTGAGCACCGGGATCTCCTCTCCGTCCCAGTATTCTCCGGCTATGGCTTTCCTGATGGGCCCAAGCGATTCATCCAGAGAGTCTTCAGGAAAAAGGATCGAAAGCTGCTGTCCAATCACTTCGCCTGACGATCTGCCGCACAGGCGCTCGAAGGCCTGGTTGAACCGGCTGATACGAAGTTCCGGGTCCCATACCACAATAGGGGCATTCGCATGGATGAGGAGATTCTCAAGATACTCCCTGGTCTCTCCCAGTTCCTTCTCGATCTGAGCCTGCTCGGTGATATCGAATGATACTTCCCCTGCACCCACCACCATACCTTCAGCATTCAGAAGAGGGGTATGAAGGATGCTGTACGTCCGCCGGCTCGAATCCGGGCCCGGGAATTCTGCCCGTGCATTGATGCTCTCACCGAGCATGACCTTCCTCCACTGCCGGATGTTATTGGCAAGTTCATCCGGCATGTCACCGAAGAGGTCGGTTATGCTCACCCCCAAAACGATATCTTTTCCCGTGATCTCTTTTACCACATCGGCATATGCCTTGTTGAAGTAGGAATAACGAAAATCCCTGTCCTGAGCGGCGATGATCACGTTGGTCCCTTTTGTGACGGCTTCCAGCAGGTCAAGGGCCTCAATCAGCCGGTCCTTGCCCTTCCGGAGCTCCTCCTCGGCCTGTTTCCTGTCGGTCACATCGCGGATGTTGCCGATCCGGTAGAGAGATTGGCCGGTATCATCCCTGATCACTGAAACACGGTTGGAAAACCAACGGTATTCTCCTTCCTTTGTCCGCTGCCGGTACTCTATCTCCCCGCTGCCTGCTTTTTCGATCCGGGACAAAGCGGCCTGGAATTCCGGGATATCATCTGGGTGGATCATCCGGAGCGTCTCATCCAGGGAAAGCGCCATCAGTTCATCATAGGTATACCCCGTCACTTCCCGGGCTGCCGGGCTGATGTATTCATACCGGCCTGTCCGGAGATTAAACCGATAGATGACATCCCGCGATGTATCGAGGACGGTTCGGAACCGTTCCTCGCTCTGCCGCAATGCTTCTTCGTTCTGCTTCCGTTCAGTGATATCGATGCAGATGCCCGTCATCCGGAAGGGATTCCCTTCATTATCGTAGAAACCATGTCCGATCGCATTGATCCACCTGATCTGTCCATCAGGCCGGATGATCCGGTAGGTGCTGTCCATCGTCCAGTGGTGATCGAGTGCATGATTGATACTCTTGTGCGCAATCTGCTTGTCATCGGGGTGCAGTAGGCTCTCCCAGGTTGAAAATGAGGCAGATACCTTGCCCGGATCGAGCCCGAAGAGAGAGAAAAGATGTGAATCCCATTGTAGAGTGCCATCTTTCAGATTCCAGTCCCATATTCCCCCACCGAACGCTTCCTGCGCCAGTCGTATCCTCTCATAGCTCACGCGGAGCGCTTCAGCAGTCCTCTTTCGGTCGGTGATATCGGTAAATAGAACTGCGAACTGCCGAGGCTTCGGGCAGAACGTAAAGACATCGTAATGATGATCGAGGACATTCGAGTGGAGATCGAAGTGGTCGGGCTTTCGCGACATGGCAACCTTTCCGTAGCGCTCGACCCAGAGGGGATCCTCGCCTGGAAGGACTTCTGTCATCCGCTTCCCGATGATGTTTTTTCGTTTGAGCCCAGTCAGTCGTTCGAATGCCGGATTTACATCGAGGAACCGGTAATCAACAACCACTCCGTTATCATCACACACGACCTCGTGAAGGGCAAAGCCTTCACCCATCGTCTCGAAGAGATTTCTGTACTTCTCCTCACTCTCCCGCAATGCCTGAACGTCCTCTGTCCGGTCGGTGGCGACGATACCGATTGTTCTGATATCGCCGTAGAGGAGGGAGTTCATTGCTATAATAACCGGTACCGATCTCGAACCCCTTCGAAGGCGGATCTGACCTTTCCTCGGCGAAGTGATCGTCTCCCGCATCATCGCTTCGAACGCAGGGCGATCCCGGTAGACAACATGATCTGACAGAGCGCTGCCGAGGAGCTTCCCGAGTGGCACCTGGACCATTTGAGAGAAGGCCTTGTTGCAGTAGAGGATGATTCCTTCCTGGTTCAGCGTCAAAGCGCCTTCAGTGATATTTTCGATGAGTGCCTGGTAGGTGTGATCAGCCCCTTCCAGGGTATAGATCTTCCTGGCCTCATCTTTCCCGACGATGATCGCGTCGACTTCCCCCGAGCGGATCGCATCCAGCGTCTCGGTGAGCTCCACGACCTTTGCCCGTAACTCTTCTGTCTCCCTGATCTGCTCCTCTTCTGCCGGGATCATATCCTCACCTACGGTCCGACTTTCACTGCCTCGGTATCAGGTCGAGCCCGACCAGCACCCGGTCCTTGTTGGTCATATCACCGATGATCCGGCGCAGGGGGAGGGGAAGCTGCCTGATCAGGGTCGGGGCTGCAAGCACAAGGTCGTCCGGGATCATTGTGTTGTCCTGGTAGATGTCAATGACTTCGAGGTCGAACCTCCCCTTGAGATGCTCGTCGCAGATCTTTCTCACGTTATCAACTGCCACCTGGGACCGGGCGGAATTTCCTGCGATGTAGAGACGGAGGACATACCTCGCCGAATTCTTCTCCCGGAGCAGGCGCTCGTACTCGTCTGTGACGTCCTCTTCCCTTCCCTTCTTCGGGGTTGCCATCTCAATCTACCTTCCGGATATCAAGTCCGACGAGTACTTTCTCAGTGTTGGAAAGGTTTCCGATGATCTTTTTCACCGGTTCCGGGAGCTGCCTGATCAGGGTTGGGACCGCAATAATCTGGTGATCTTTTGCCAGCTGGGGATTTTTCAGCAGATCAATCACCTCGATCCGGTATCTGCCTCCAAGATGGGTCTCGCAAATCTTCTTCAGGTTTGCAAAGGCAGCCAGTGAGTTTTGCGTCTGCCCTGCCACATAGAGCCGGAGGATCCATTCCTCTCCCGCTGCCTCCTCAGTCTGTGGGGTTTCAGTAGCCATTCAGGATACTCCTTGTCGAATCAGGTTCGGAAGAGTGTCATAAAGCGCTGGCAGAACGACCTCCTGTCCACGATACGATCGCCCTGATAGCTGCAGGTACGGGAATGTCCGGGGATTCATTCCTCCACCCCTCTTATTGCTTCCATGCCCTCCCTATCCGCCAAGGTCTCTTTCTCCTGCAAACGCTGCTCGCTGATGAGGGACTCAAGTTCCTCTTCTTCTGCAGAGAAACGCTCCCTTATCGCCTCTATCTCGCGCTCCATCTCCTTCCTTTTCTGTTCGAGATCCCGATTCTTCCGCGAGAGTTCGCGTTCCCTGAGGAACTGCTCTGCCTTGTCCCTGTTGGCCCTCGCTACCCTGGCTGTTCCGAAGAGGACCGCCCTGCTTCCGGTATACACATCAAGAAGCTCTATCCC
>ERZ1645187.1322-NODE-1322-length-22884-cov-23.325507_pt1 | contig 22884 bp, 18 predicted proteins | sample MGYA00575352_ERZ1645187 | MGnify/ENA primary metagenome ERZ1645187 (study PRJEB40837, sample SAMN11349314) | freshwater sediment metagenome | isolation source: river sediment | host: Sediment | place: India: Wazaribad , New Delhi | collected 2017-02-21 ... | reverse complement strand
GCCTGCAGCATTTCGGCATCATGATGGCCGAACACACGGCCCGCGCCTTCGAGGCAATCGATGTCCTGCTGCGGGAAATGTCCGCCGATCTGACGCAAAACCAGCGCAACTGGGAAAACTGGGAGCCGGGCAAGGGCTGGGAGTATGTCGCCCAACGGCATTCGCGCTCGATGCCGCAGTTACGCGACCTGATCATTTTCGACCGCTACGGCAACCAGCGCTTTATCTCGACCTACTTCCCGCCACCGCGAATCAACGTCAAGGATCGTCCCTATTTCGAAAGGCTCGAAGCCGGCCACGACGCTGCGACCTTTGGCCCTTATGTCGGACGGAATTCCGGCCGTTACGCCTATGCCCTCGCCCGGCGCATCTTGGCGCCAGATGGCCGCTTCGCCGGTGCCAGCTTCGCCGCCCTCGAGCCGGCCTACATGCAGGAATTCTGCTGGGCCAACCGCCTGTCCGACGACTTCGAAGCTGTCCTGATCAATACCCGAAACCAGATCGTCGCCTCCTGCCGACCGACGGACGTCAGCCGGCAGTCGCCGATTCTCGGCGCGCAGGTGCAGGATGTGCTGTTCGGTGGACGCCTGCGCGACATCCTGCCGGAAAGCGGCCTGGCCAGCGGCAACGATCTCCGGATCTCCGTCTCATCGGTTCCCGGTTTTGCCGATCTGCGCATCCTGACCGTCATTCCAGAAGCCACCCTGCTCGCCGCCTGGCGCAACCGCCTCTTCGAACTGGGCACCCTCGGTCTGCTGGTCACTGCCGTGCTTGGCGTTGGCGGCCTCCTGATCCGTCGCCAAGTCCGCGAAATGGCTGAAATGACGGAAGCGCTGACCGACAGCCATGAAACGCTGGAGAGCCGTATCCGCGAAGCAACACGCGAAATCGAAAGCCAGAAGGAGGCGGCAGAGCGAGCCAATACGGCCAAAAGCCGCTTCCTCGCTGCCGCCAGCCACGACTTGCGACAACCGCTGCACGCCCTGTCGCTGTTTGCCGCCGACATGCAACGCCAGCTGCGTGCCCGCTTGCCGGGTCAGACCGACTTACCCCATCTGGCCGAGCAGATCGCCACTTCGGCAAAGACATTGGGCGAACTGCTCGATTCACTGCTCGATATCTCGCGCCTGGATGTGGCCGGCATCCGCCCCGATCTGCGCCCCTTCCCGCTGGCGCCGCTGTTCGAACGCGTCGGCGCCGCCTTCAAGCGCAACGCCGCCGACAAGCAGATCATCCTGCGTGTTCGCCCGAGCACCGCATGGGTGAATTCCGACCCGGTGATGATTGAACGCATCATCGGCAACCTGATTTCGAACGCCGTGCGCTACACCCCCCCCGGGGGACGCATCCTGCTTGCGGCCCGAAGCCGCGGCGACCACCTGCAGATTGAAATTCGCGACAATGGCCCGGGGATTGCCCAGGAACACCAGGCAGCGATCTTTACGGAGTTCTATCAGGTCGGCAACGCCGCACGCGAACAAAACAAGGGACTCGGACTCGGACTCTCCATCGTCGACCGCCTGTCACGCGCCCTGAACATACGTATCGAGATCAACTCACGACTGGGCGCCGGAAGCACCTTCTCGTTCCGTCTGCCTCGCGCAGCGCCGATAGCGACAGCGCCCGAGTCGCCAGCCGAGGCTGGTGCGGGCCATGTGCTGGTCGTCGGCACCTCCGACAATCTGCTATCGGCAATGAAACTGCTCGAGAACTGGCATTACGCGGTGCGCATCACATCGAACATCCCGGAGGGTGCGCTCGCCGCAGGGCCGACCTACCTGACCGAGCAGGAACTCGCGCCGGCCCTTGCCGAACGTCTGCCCGAAGGGGCGACGATGATTGTTCTTGTCCGCGATGCCGGGACGGCGTTACCGCCTGTCGCGAATGCGCTGCTTCTGCCGCTTCGCCCAGCCAAACTGCGAGCGCTGATCAGCCAGCTTCAGAAAGTGTCACCGAAGTCGATGCCGTAGCGGGCAACGGCCACCAGCGCCTGGGTTCGGCTGCCAACCCCCAGCGCCTTGAAGACGGCAGTCGCGTGAATCTTGACGGTACCTTCGGAAAGCTCGAGTTGCTCGGCGATGTCCCGGTTGGACAAGCCGCGCACCATCAGCGCCAGCACCTGCGCCTGACGGTCGGTCAGCCCGACCTCGGCCGGTTTGACACTGATTTTTGACGGTGGCAGCATTTTTTCGTCGTCGAGCCGCGCCCCCTGCTGGATCGCAGGCCGCACAATGTTCCCGTCAAGCACGTCACGAACGGCATTGAGCAGGGCTTCACCCGAGTAGGCTTTCGGGATGAAACCGGAGGCCCCAAGGTTCATGACACGGGTAATCGTCGGCACATCGTCGAAAGCAGACACCACCGCCACCGGCATGGCCGGATAGCGCCGACGCAGAATGTCGAGCCCGGCAAAACCGTCGATCCCTGGCAGCGCCAAGTCGAGCAGCACCAGATCGAACTCGTCACCACCATCCAGCACCGTCAGCGCCGTCTCAAAATCAGCGGCCTCGCTGACCTGACAGCCATCCTCGATTTGTGCCAGCAAACGCACCAAGCCTTCACGCACCAGCGCGTGATCTTCTACAACCAGCAACTTAAGCATGTTCTTACCCTCTTCTTTACCCCGCCAATTTACCAGTTTGCATGAATATTTGGTTTAAGATGTAACTTCCAACTGCGGGAGAGAGACATGTCAGACCAACAAATTCACGACCCCCTGAACTTCATGCGCAACCTGTGGGGCAATATGGGTTTCACACTGCCGGGCATGGTGGCCCCGACCTTCGATGTCGAGGAACTCGACAAGCGGATCAAGGACATGAAGGCAGTCGAGGGCTGGCTGCGGATGAACCTGTCGATGCTGCAGATGACCATTCAGGGTCTGGAAATGCAGCGCACCACCGTATCTACGGTGCAAACCATGGGCAAGATGGCGAGCGATGCCGCCAAGGCCATGGAAGCCGGTGCCACGCCCGAGGCTGCCACGGTGAACCCGGAAAAGCCCGCATTTTCGGAAGCTGCAATGTGGCCATGGCAGATGATGCAGCAGATGCGCGAGCAGATGCAGCACACTGCCGAGGCTGCTGTTCAGGCAGCCACCGATGCGACGGCCGCTGCCAAGGGTGAAGCGGAACCGGCAAGCAAACCCCGCCGTACCAAAAAGTAATCAGCGCCCCGCCAGCCACGCTGCCCACAGCGGCAGCGTGAGCATTGAACCCAGCGTCGTTGCCGAGATCAGCCAGGCAACGCTGCGGCCGTCGCCCCCCATGCGCATGGCCAGAATGTATGCCGACGAAGCAGTCGGCAAGGCGGCGAACAAAATCGCGACCTGATAATTGAGGCCAGAGAGGCCCAGCCAGGCGCCGACAAAAACCGTCACCAGCGGCAAGGCCAGCAGCTTCACCAGCACCAACCAGACCGACAAGCCGCGCACCCCCGGCTGGTTCTCCAGCCGCAACGCAGCACCGACCGCAATCAGCCCGAGTGCAATCGAAGCATCCGCCAGTCGCCCGAGAAAGGCCTGTAGCGGAGCCGGCGGTACAAAGCCGGCAAGGTTCAGGACAAAGCCGGTGGCGGTGCCCCAGATCAGCGGATTGCGCATCACCTCCCGCCAGACACCCACCTCACCGTGCCGCGCCAGCATCCACACCGACACCAGATTGGCGAAAGGCACGGCGGCACCGACGATCAGCCCCATGGTGGCGATGCCGGGCGCCCCGAACAGCATGCCCGCGACTGCCAGCGCAACATAGGAGTTGAAGCGGTAGGCGCACTGGAAAACCGAAGCATAGGTCAGTGCCGGCAGCCTGACGAAGGGGCGCGGCAAGAGGCCGAGCACCATGCCCGCCCCCATCGCCAGAAAGGCAGTTGCCAGCAGCGGCAGCGCAGCGCCCAGGTCGAGTTTTGTCCGGACAATCGCATTGACCAGCAGAGCCGGAAACAGGATGAAATAAACCAGCTTCTCGACGCCGCTCCAGAAGTGGTCGCCCAGCCCCATCCAGCGGCGGATGGCCGCTCCGAGGAGGATCAGGGAGAAGTCAGGCAGGAGCAGGAGGGCGGTTTGCATGGGGCGGATTCTACGTGGCCCATCGAACGCCCTCCATCCGTGTTATCCACAGATGCAACTCAGAGGGGTTCGTCCTCGCGATATTGGCGGCGCAGGCGGTTCAGCCCCTGACGATAGGCCTCGGCATCACCGTAATCAAAAAACTGCGGATAACGGTCATGTGCCGCCCTGATCCGCCGGGCGTGCTTGATCGGACACCAGTACTGCTCGGTGCGTGCAGCAACCTCGCGGGTGTAGGCGGCAACACCGTTGCCGTAGGAACAGTAGAAGCAGTTGAACTTCTCGATCAGGTTCAGGTAGGGCAGATCCTCGCGGTCGAAGACGATGTAATCGCCGCGCCGTACCCGGGGAATGCGGTAGATCGGGAAGCAGATGTTTTGATAGATCGTCACGAAGAAATCCATCAGCAAAAAGGGAATCCAGCCGGCGTAGATCACCGGCGCTGACAGCAGCACCAGCAGGCGGGAGCGGATCAGGAAGCGGAACAGGCCGACCTTGTAGCGCCGCTGCTGGCGCAGCAGCTCCTCGGCCAGTTCGCTCTTTTTCTGCGCCCACTCTTCGCGGGTCTTCCGGTATTCCTCTTCGAGCTCGGTCTGCAGCGCATCGATCCGCGCCAACAGTTCGTCAATGTGTTTGTTCATGAGGCAACTCCGGCAATGTTCAGGGGAGTATGCCGCAAATTCCCGGCCGACTCAGCCGCCAAGCGCTCCCGATGCCTGCAGTTCGGCAATCTCCGCTGCCGAATAGCCGGCGGCCGCCAGCAACTGCTGGTTGTGCTCTCCAACCCCGGGCGCCGGATGGCGAATGCTGAAGGGGTGCTCTGAAACCTTCAGCGGCGGCGCGAACTGGGTCAGCCCGTCCGCCGTCACCACCATGCCACGGGCCGCGATCTGCTCGTTGACCAGCGATTCTTCGAGGGTCAGCACCGGCGTCACACAACAATCGACCTTGGCAAAATCCGCCGCCCAGTCGTCGCGTTTACGCGTCGCAAACAGCGCGGCCATCTCGGCACGCAAGGCCGGCTCCCACTGCCGTGCCACCCACTCCGGGCGGCCGAGCACCTGGCAGGCCGTTGCCCAGAATTTGCCCTCCAGCGCACCGACCGCCATATAGCCGTCATCGGCACAACGATAGGTCGCATAGCAGGGCAAGCCGCCGGAAAGCAGGTCCGTGCCGCGCGGCGCCGAGGTACCGGCGTCGTTGAGGCGAAGCATGGCGAAATAGGTGTGGGCGAGCACGCTGTCGGTCATCGAGATATCGACATAACGCCCGCGACCGCTGCTACGGGCATCGATCACCGCGGCCAGGATGCCCATGGTCGCGGTCAGCGCACCACCGAGCAGGTCGGCGATCTGGAAATTCGGGATTGCCGGCGGTCCGCCCTCGTTACCGATCTGCCCCAGGACACCCGCGTAGCCGAGGTAATTGATGTCGTGACCGGCAAGATCCTTGTACGGCCCGTCCTGGCCGTAGCCACTGATCGAGCAATAGGCGATTTTCGGATTGACCGCCGACACTGCCTCGTAACCAATGCCCAGTTTATCGACGACACCGGGGCGGAAACTCTCGACCACGACATCTGCCGTCGATGCCAGCCGCAGAAAGACGTCGGCCGCCCCCGGCTTCTTCAGGTCAAGGCAAAGCCCGAGCTTGTTGCGGTTGATCATCCGGAAATAGGCGCTGTCCTCGCCCTTGCCGGTCCCCAGTGTGCGGGCATAATCCCCAACCTGCGGGTCCTCGATCTTGATCACCTCGGCACCCAGATCGGCAAGGTGCAGCGTTGCCACCGGCCCCGGCAGGAGGCGGGTGAGATCGAGGACGCGGATGCCGGCCAGCGGCCCCGGACGGCTCATCAGCGGCACAGGCCGAGCAGGTCGGCCTCAAGTTCGATTTCCATGTTCTTTTCCAGTTTCTTGTCGACAAACATGCCGCGATACAGACGCCCGGCATTGGCGGCACGCGTGGCGTGCGGCGTTTCCCACTCGATGACACGCAGGCGGACGATGCCGATCTGCTCATCCCGCTCCGGCACCCCAGCCGCCAGGCAGGGGAAGGCCAGCGCGTGGCGGTTGAATTCCTCGCGATTGTATTGGTCGAGATTTTTCCCCGGCACCAACGGACAGGTCTGCAGGCGCCGCGTGCGCACTTCGCTGGCGACCACCTCGCCCCGCAGGTAGAACTCCGGCGTCACGCTGCCCCAGCCGGCGCCACCCTCCTCGTAAAGGACGCAACGACCGGCCTGCAGCATTTCCGGCGCCTTGAACAGCAGCCGCGCCGACGGCCTGAGCACCGGCTCCGCTGCCAGGGCCGGCCAGGCCAACCCGAGCAGCAACAGGGGAAAAACACGCATGGTGAAGATTCCGGATCAATAGACCCGCTTATCTTCGATCACCTTTCCGTCATTGGGCAAGCCCCCAGGGGCAGCAAAAGCGACTTCGCCCCGCAATTTGGTCACTTCGCGCAGACTGGCGACGACATCCTTGTCCATAACCTCCATGCCGGGTTCGATCTCGCAGTGGAGGACCATGCGATCCTGACCACCGGGATTGTCGACCACCAGCCGCATGCGGTGGATTTCCGGGTGGCGCCCGGCCAGATCGGCAACCTGTTCCGGATGGACGAACATGCCCTTGATCTTGGTTGTCTGGTCGGCCCGCCCCATCCAGCCCTTGAGACGGATGTTGGTCCGGCCACAGGGCGACTGACCGGGCAGGATGGCCGACAGGTCGCCGGTGGCAAAACGGATCAGCGGGTAATCGTGGTTGAAGGTGGTGACAACAACCTCACCAACCTCCCCTTCCGGCACCGGATCGCCGGTACCAGGACGGACGATTTCGACCAGCACCCCTTCGTCGACAATCAGGCCGCCATCGACTTCGGTCTCGTAAGCAATCACACCGATGTCGGCGGTGGCGTAACACTGACGAACATCAATGCCGCGCTCGGCCAGCCACGCCCGCGTGACCCCGGGCAAAGCCTCGCCGGAGACGCAGGCCTTTTTCAGGGAGCTGACATCTGCCCCCATCTCCTCGGCCTTTTCGATGATGATGCGCAGGAAGGACGGCGTCCCGACATATCCCTCGGGCCGCAGATCGGCCATCGCCTGCACCTGCTGCTCGGTCTGCCCCGTTCCGCCGGGGAACACCGAACAGCCGAGCTTGCGCGCCCCCCCCTCGAAAATGAAGGCACCGGGGGTAAAGTGGTAGGAGAAACAGTTGTGGATCAGGTCGCCATGGCGGAAGCCGGCGGCATACAGCGCCCGTGCCATGCGCCAGTGATCGATTTCAGCCCCCTGCAGTTCATAGATTGGCCCCGGCGACGCAAACACCCGCTTGGCCTTGGCACGTGACAGGGCATTCAGGCCACCGAAGGGCGGCACTTTCTTCTGCAACTCAATCAAGTCACGCTTGCGGGTCAGCGGCAGGCGTGCCAGTGCTTCGCGGCTGGCGCAATCAAATGGATTGATGCCGGCGAGCAACTGAAAGTAATGGTGCGTGGTTTCCTTGGCATGCGCCACCTGGCGTGCCAGTTTGTCCATCAAGTCCGCTTCGCGCTCTTCCGGATCGCGGGTTTCGAGCGGGTCGTAATAGCTCATGCCAATTTTCTCCGTTTTTCCGGGTTCACCGCAGCAATGCTCAGCGGGCCATGTCCTGAATGGCAAAGTAGCCGCTCATGGCGGTGCACTGCCATTACGACAACCAACGCTTTCTTCTGCGGTAATGCTTCACTTCGCGGAAAGACTTGCGTCCCGACGACGACAATCCGAGGTAGAACTCCTTCACGTCCTCGTTATCGCGCAGATCGGCGGCCGAACCTTCCATCACCACACGACCGTTCTCGAGGATGTAGCCGAAATCGGCATAGCGCAGCGCGATGTTGGTGTTCTGCTCGGCGAGAACGAACGTCACTTTTTCCTTCTCGTTCAGTTCCTTGACGATGGTGAACACTTCTTCGACGATCTGCGGTGCGAGGCCCATGGAGGGCTCGTCGAGCAGCACCATCTTCGGATTGGCCATCAGGGCGCGGCCGATCGCGCACATCTGCTGCTCGCCGCCGGAGGTGTAGGCGGCCTGGCTGGTACGCCGGGTCTTCAGGCGCGGGAAGAAGTTGTAGACCTTCTCCAGGCTCTCCTGCACCGCAGCCTTGCCATCGGTGCGGGTGTAGGCGCCGGTCAGCAGGTTTTCCTCGATGGTCAGGTGGCCGAAGCAGTGGCGACCCTCCATCACCTGAACGACACCACGATGAACGAGATCGGCCGGTGTCAGCGATTCGACGCGCTCACCCTTGAGCTCGATCGAGCCCTTGGTCACTTCGCCGCGCTCGCCATGCAGCAAGTTACTGACAGCCCGCAACGTCGTCGTCTTGCCGGCACCGTTACCGCCGAGGAGCGCGACGATGCTGCCTTCGGGCACAGTAAAGGAAACCCCCTTGAGGACGAGGATTACGTGATTGTAGATAACCTCGATGTTGTTAACACTGAGGAAAATATTCGGGGTGGCGGTCATGTTCGACTCTCGTGAAAGGCACCCGTGCCGAAGCACGGGTGCAACGGCTCAGCGGATTACGACTTGCACTGTTCCGGGGTACGCGGGGTGATCTTCTTCTCTTCTGCGTACTTGCGGGAAGCGTTCAGGACCATGCCACGAAGCAGCTTTTCGTCGGCCTGATACCAGTCATTGCCTGGCACCCACTTGCCACCGTCCCAGGTCTGGATACGCACCCACGACGACCCCATGTGGTCCAGACAGGAGGTCTGCACTGGACGCATCACACCGGCGAAACCCATGCTGTCCAGCGTTTTCTGGTCGAGGTTCAGGTTCTCCAGGCCCCAGCGGGTCTGCTCGCCGGTCATGACCTTGCCCTTGCCGTAACGTTCCTGCGCCTTGCGCACGCCTTCGACGGCGACCATTGCCGAAATCAGGCCACGCATGTAGAGCACGGAACCGACCTCGTCCTTGGCACCGGTCCCCTGGCCCTTGGCGTGGACTTGCTCAAGCACGTCCTTGGCAACCTTGGAATTCGGCTCGGCCGAATGCTGCAATGCCAATGCAGCGTAACCCTTGGCACCGGCACCGACGTCCTTGACGTCCGGTTCAGCACCGGCCCACCAGATGCCGATCATCTTTTCACGTGCGTAGCCGGTGGCCTGGGCTTCCTTCAGTGCCGTCGAGTTCATGACGCCCCAGCCCCAGAGCAGCACGTTGTCCGGCTTCGACTGGCGAATCTGCAGCCAGGTCGCCTTCTGCTCGACGCCCGGGTGAGCGACCGGCAGCAGTTGCAGTTCGAAGCCGTGCAGCTTGGCGCGCTCCTGCAGCAGCGGGATCGGCTCCTTGCCAAACGGGCTGTCGTGGTAGACCAGCGCGATCTTCTTGCCCTTCAGCTTGTCGAGGCCGCCGGCCTGCTTGGCCAGGTGCTGGATGGCCACATCGGCACCAACCCAGTAGGTGCCGAGCAGCGGGAAGTTCCAGGCGAACACCGACCCGTCCTGCGACTCGCTGCGGCCGTAGCCGGCAGTCACCAGCGGAATCTTGTCGACCGGTGCCTTGTCGGTCAGCGCGAAGGTCACGCCGGTGGACAGCGGCTGGAAGACGGTGGCGCCCTTGCCCTTCAGGCGCTCGTAGCACTCGACGCCACGGTCGGTGGCATAGCCGAATTCGCATTCCTCAAAGGAAATCTTGACGCCGTTGATGCCGCCCTTGGCGTTCACCAGCTTGAGGTAGTCAACATAGCCGTTGGCCCAGGGGTTACCGTTGGCGGCGTAAGCGCCGGTGCGGTACACCAGCACCGGAAAGAATTGTTCCTTGGCCTGGGCAGCGGCCGAGGTGGACACCGTTGCCGAAGTCAGGCCGACGGCGGAAATGGCTGCAGCAAGTGCGAGAGCGCGAAATTTCATGGATTGTCTCCTCCTGTTGATCAGGTTATGGCTATGAAAGGTTTGCTGTCTCCGCGTCAGTGCGGGAAAGGCCACAGACGCAGTTTTTCCTTGGCGATCGCCCAGAGGCGGGCCAGGCCGTGCGGCTCGACGATCAGGAAGAAAACGATCAGCGAACCGAAGATGATCAGTTCCGCGTGAGACACGGCCGCTGTCGAGATGGTCACCCCGACAAGGCTGCCAAGTGCCGGCAGAAACTGGTTGAGGAAGATCGGCAGGATGACGATGAACGCCGCGCCGATGAAGCTGCCAAAAATGGACCCCAGACCGCCGATGATGACCATGAACAGCAGCTGGAAGGAACGATCGACCGAGAAAGCAGCCGGCTCCCAGGAACCGAGATGCACGAAGCCCCACAGCGCACCGGCGACCCCGACGAAGAAGGAGCTGACGGCAAAGGCGGACAATTTGGAGTACATCGGACGGATACCGATCACCTCGGCGGCGACGTCCATGTCACGGATGGCCATCCACTGGCGTCCGATGGTGGCCCGTGTCAGATTCTTGGCGAGCAGGGCAAAGATGACAATGAACGACAGGCAAAAGAGGTACTTTTCCACCGGCGAATCGATGATCCAGCCAAAGGCCTCCAGATTGGAGACCGATACGGAACCGGAAGAGGAGTCGTTGGTGAACCACTTGATGCGCAGGAAGGCCCAGTCGCAGAAGAACTGCGCCGCCAGTGTCGCCACCGCGAGGTAAAGGCCGCGTACCCGCAAACTGGGGATGCCGAACAGGATGCCCATGCCGGCCGAGGTCAGCCCGCCGAGCAACAGCGCGCCAATCAGCGGCATGCCGTCGATACGGATCAGGAAATTGTAGGCCGCATACGCCCCAACCGCCATGAAGGCCCCCGCCCCCAAGGTGATCTGGCCGCAATAGCCGACCAGCAAGTTGACCCCGAGCGCAGCCAGCGCCAGGATCAGGAAGGGAATCAGGATGGCACGGAACATGTACTCGTCGGCCAGCATTGGCACGGCGAGGAAGGCGAAGGCGATGACACCGAGGACGAACCACTTGTCCTGGGCAATGGTAAAGATTTGCTGGTCGGCCGCGTAGGTGGTCTTGAACTGGCCGTTTTCACGATAAAACACTGGGATTCCTCCTGACGGTCAGACGCGGTTGATGATTTTCTCGCCGAACAGCCCTTGCGGACGGAACAGCAGGAAGACCAAGGCAAGGACATAGGCGAACCAGATTTCGATACCGCCACCAACCATCGGCCCGATATACACCTCCGACAGCTTCTCACCGACGCCGATGATCAGGCCACCGACGATGGCGCCCGGCACCGAGGTCAGGCCGCCCAGAATCACCACCGGCAGGGCGCGCAGCGCCACCGTTGCCAGCGAGAACTGGACGCCCAGTTTGGAACCCCAGATGATGCCGGCCACCAGGGCGACCACACCGGCCACCAGCCAGACGATGACCCAGATGCGGTTGAGGGGGATACCGATCGACAAGGCCGCCTGATGGTCATCAGCCACTGCACGCAAGGCGCGTCCCACGGGCGTCTTCTGGAAGAACAGGGTGAGCAGACCCACGAGCACGGCGGCGATCAGTGCGGCGATGAAGTCTTCCTTGTTGATCAGGATGCCGCCTTCGAACAGGCTCTCGAACATCATGACCGGATCCTTCGGCATGCCGACATCGATGTTGTAGATCTCACTGCCAAAGATCGTCTGGCCGATGCCTTCCAGCACATACGTGATCCCGAGCGTCACCATCAGCAAGGTGGCACCTTCCTGATTGACCAGCTTGCGCAGGACGAAACGCTCAACGGCCCACGCGACCAGAAGCATCATCAATCCGGCACCGACGAAGGCGATCAGGTTGGCCAGGAAAAGGCTGTTACCGCCCAGGGCAGCGTTGGCCCACTCCGAAAAACGCGCCATGGCCAGCGCGGCGAAAAGCACCATCGCACCTTGCGCAAAGTTGAAGACGCCGGAGGACTTGAAAATCAGCACGAAGCCGAGTGCCACCAGCGAATACAGCATGCCGGCCATCAGGCCGCCAATCAGTGTTTCGATGAAAAATCCCATGTTGTTCTCCGCTTAGTGTCCGGCACCCAGATAGGCCTTGATGACCTCGGGGCTGGCACGTACCTCGTCGGGGAGGCCGTCGCCGATCTTCTTGCCGTAGTCGAGCACGACCACGCGGTCGGAAATGTCCATGACGACGCCCATGTCGTGCTCGATGAGCACGATGGTGGTGCCGAACTGGTCATTGACGTCGAGGATGAAACGGCACATGTCCTGTTTCTCTTCGACGTTCATGCCGGCCATCGGCTCATCGAGCAGCAGGATCTGCGGCTCCATGGCCAGCGCGCGACCAAGGTCAACACGTTTCTGCAGACCGTAGGGGAGCCGGCCGACCGGGGTCTTGCGGATATGCTGGATCTCAAGGAAGTCGATGATTTCCTCGACTTTGCGCCGGTGCGCGATCTCTTCCTTCTGGGCCGGACCAAGCCACAACGCCTGCAGCAGCATGTTGCTCTTCATCTTCAGGGTGCGGCCGGTCATGATGTTGTCGAGCACGCTCATGCCCTTGAACAAGGCGATGTTCTGGAAGGTCCGCGCGATGCCGGTGCTGGCCGCCATGTGCGGTTCCATCTTCTTGCGCTCGACACCACGGTAAAAGATCTTGCCATCCTGCGGGTGGTACACCCCGTTGATGACGTTGAGCATCGAGCTCTTGCCTGCACCGTTGGGGCCGATGATGGCGCGCACTTCGTGCTCGCGGATATTGAAGGAAATGTCAGTCAGTGCCTTGACGCCGCCGAAGCGCAGCGAAATGTTCTGCAGGTCGAGGATGACGTCGCCGATATTTCTGCTCATTGTTCTCTCTCCCTTAGGCCGCTTTTTTGGCGATCGGGAAGGTCTTGACATCGATGATCTTGAGGTCGGCGGACACCTTGCCGCGACGCCCGTCTTCGAACTTGACCTCGGTTTCGATGTACTGGTTGCCCTTGCCTTCGTACAGGGCATCGATCAGCACCTTGTATTTTTCCGCAATGAAATTGCGACGCACCTTGCGGGTGCGGGTCAATTCGTCGTCATCAGGATCCAGTTCCTTGTGGAGAACCAGGAAACGATGGACCTGCGAGTCGGCAACCATGCTGTCGTGAGCCAGCGAGGCATTCACTTCCTCGATGCAGGACTTGATCATCTCCAGCACCTGCGGCTTGCCGGCCAGATCGGTATAACCGGAATAGGCAATGTTGCGTCGCTCGGCCCAGTTGCCGACCGCGCCGACATCGATATTGATGAAGGCACAGACCATATCGCGGTCGTGGCCGAAACAGACCGCTTCCTTCACGAACTGGAAGAACTTCAGCTTGTTCTCGATGTAGTTCGGGGCAAACATCGCGCCGTTCTTGAGCTTGCCAACATCCTTGGCACGGTCGATGATCTTCAGGTGACCATCCTCATCGAGGAAACCGGCATCGCCGGTCAGGAAGTAGCCATCGGCATTGATCGACTCGGCAGTCGCATCCGGGCGCTTGTAGTACTCCTTGAGCAGCATCGCGCCCTTGACCAGGACTTCGCCATTGTCGGCAATCTTGATCTCGACGCCGGGCGCCGGCGCGCCGACCGTATCCGACTTGACCTGACCATCCGGCTGCAGGCAGACATAGGCGCAGGTTTCGGTCTGACCGTAGAGCTGCTTGAGGTTGATGCCGATCGAACGGTAGAAGCTGAACAGTTCCGGCCCGATGGCGGCACCGGCGGTGTAGGCCACCTTGATGCGGCTCATGCCAAGCACATTGCGCAGCGGGCCATAGATCAGCAGGTTGCCGAGCCAGTACTGGAAGCGATCGCCGGAGGAAACAGATTTGCCGTCAAGAATATCGCCGCCGCAGCGCTTGGCGACTGCCATGAAGTGCTCGAACATACGCTGCTTGAATTTGCCCGCATCTTCCATGCGGATCTGCACCGAGGTCAGCAGGCTTTCAAACACACGCGGCGGCGCAAAGTAATAGGTTGGGCCGATTTCGCGCAGATCGGTCATCACCGTCTCGCCCGATTCCGGGCAATTGATGGTGAAACCGCACACCAGCGACTGGGCGAAAGAGAACAAGTGATCACCGACCCAGGCCATCGGCAGGTAAGACAGGATGTCGCCCTCAGCACTGAGCTTGTCCACGGCCGCACCGCCTTGTGCGGCAGCAATGAAGGCCGCATGCGTCTGACAGACACCTTTCGGCTTGCCGGTCGTACCGGAGGTGTAGAGCATCACCGAGACGTCGTCGTAATGCCCTTTTTCAACTTCGGCATTGAGAAAATCGGAATGGTTGCGATCGTGAATGCGGCCCATTTCCATCAGTTCGTGCACATCGTGCAGGAAAGGCTGGTTGTAGTGGCGCATGCCGCGCGGGTCGTCATAGACGATGTGCGCCAGCGACGGCAGCTGCTCCTTGATCTCCAGCAGCTTGTCGACCTGCTCCTGATCTTCGACGATGGCGAAACGGACACCGGCATCCTGCAAGACGAAGAGCATTTCGGCAGCAACCGCATCCTGATACAGCGGCACCGGCACACCACCCAGACACTGGGCGGCGCTCATCATCATGTACAGATGCGGGCGGTTGTCGCCGATGATGGCCAGGTTGTCGCCGCGCTTGAAGCCGAGCGAAGCCAGGCCGCAGGCCAGCGCGCGGACACGTTCGGCAACATCGGACCAGCTCCAGGTCTGCCAGATGCCGAGATGCTTCTCGCGCATGGCCGGCGCATTGGGCCGAACCTTGGCATGATGAAACAACAGCCGCGGGAAGGTGTGCAAACCGTCCAGCGAATCGAAATTCACCTGCGTGGGCATTCTTTTGTCTCCTCATCGCCGCGCTTCATCGAGTCGCGGTCTAACGTTTGTTTGACGCATTGTGTCGATTACCCGATGCGCCGTAAACCTTGCGGTGCACCACGGGGAACCCCCGACGTCAGGGCTCAGTGTAGGGAAACGGTACAGGTATAATTGTCATCCGGCAGACAATCCAGGAAAAAAATTGAAAAACACGGAGGAACTGATCCGCAGCTCGCTGTGGGGCCAGTCGCTGACGGAGGAGCAACTGGCGCGCGCCCTCGCGGGCACCATCGAGCGCAGCTACGCTGCCGGCGCCTTCATCTGCATGAAGGGCGAGCCGGTGGACTACTGGATGGGGATCATCGACGGCCTCGGCAAGATGGCCAGCCACTGGACGACCGGCAAGACCACCTCCCTGACCGGCATCAGTAGCGGCGGCTGGTTTGGCGAGGGTTCGCTGCTCAAGAGCGAAGTCCGACGCTATGACGTGATGGCACTGCGAGAGACGCGCGTCGCCTTCATGAGCCGCGCCACCTTCCTGTGGCTGATGGACAACAGCATTCCCTTCAACCGCCACCTCATCACGCAGCTCAACGAGCGCCTCGGGCAGTTCATTGGCATGATGGAAAACGAGCGCATGCTCGATACCGATGCCCGCATCGCACGCGGACTGGCGGCGTTGTTCAACCCGGTGCTTTACCCCGGTACCAACCGATTGCTGCAGATTTCACAGGAGGAGCTCGGCTATCTTGCCGGCGTTTCCCGCCAGCGCGCCAATCAGGCGCTGAAGGTACTGGAGGATGCCGGCCTGGTACGCAACGAGTACGGCGGCATCCACATCATCGATCTCGACGGCCTGCGACGCTTCGGCGACTGAGCGTCGTCATTTTGGGCATTTTTCCGGGTTGACCGCGGTCATCTGCGGTCAACCCGGAAAAATGCCCAAAATCGGACCCAAGCTCAACGCAGGTAACCCCAGCTCTGCAGGCGTGACTGGGCATACTGCGCTGCATTGCCCTGATTGTTCCGGCGCAAAAAGCTGGCGTAGTGCTGGGCGGCCTCCTGGCGCTTGCCCAGCCCTTCCAGCGAAACACCCTTGAGAAAGGTGATCCCGGCATCACCCGGCAACATCCGGTCATATTGATCGAGATCGCGAAAGGCGGCCGCCGGATCACGCTGCCCCAGCGAAAGTACGCCCGCCAGCTTGTGTGCCTGCGGCTCCTGCGGGTAAATCCGCTTCGCGGCCTCGGCATAACCCAGCGCTTGCGCACCCTTGTCCTGCGCCTGCAGGCACTGCGCCATCAGCACGTTGGCCGCATAGTCGCGCGGCGTCTGGCGCAAGGCGGTCTGATACTGCTCCTCGGCCTTGCCGAACTGTTTGCCGGCCATCGCCGTATCGCCCCGCTGGCACGCAACAACGGTCGGCTTGATCCGGCGCAACGACGCGGTGTTGTCCATGAATCGCTCGCGCCCCGAATCACGGCCCTTGCTAACAGCGTACTTCGTCTCCGCAAGCTGGCGGGCAGTATCCCGACGCTCGCCGCTCATGGGATGCGTCGAGAACATGGTCTGCAGCAGCCCCGGCGACTCCTTCTGCTGATCGACCAGCAATTGATGCAGTCCGATCATGCCGGTGGCCGGATAACCGGCGCGCACCATGTACTCCTGACCGAGCGCATCGGCCTCGCGCTCGTTGTCGCGAGAATAGCTGGAGAGCAAGGCGCTCGCGCCCAGCTGGCTACCGAGCGCCACCAGCCCGCCCCACTCGGAGGACGACGCGATGATGCTTGCCCCGGCCACGGCGACCTGGGCCACCATCGCCTGCCCTTGCCGTTGTGCCGCATGGCGGGCATTGACATGGCCAAGCTCATGACCCAGCAGGGCGGCCAGTTCGGCCTCGTTGTCGAGATCGACAAGTATGCCGCGCGTCACCCCCATCGCCCCGCCGGGAAAGGTATAGGCGTTGACGTAATTGGCATTGAGCACCCGGTAGGAATAAGGCATCTGCGTCCGATGCACGGTGGCATCCAGGCGCTCACCCACCCCGGAGACATAGCGATTCAGTGCCTCGTCCTGCACTGCCCCGAGATCCTGCGAAAACTGCTGCGGCGCCACCCGACGGTCGACATTACGTTCCTCGTCCTCGCTCATCCCCACCAGAATCGAACCGCCGCCCACCGGCGACGTCGCGCAGCCCGACAAGGCACTGACCGCACCGGCGCCGAACAGCCACAAAACCTGGCGGCGGGTTACCCGATTGCGCTGCAGGTTGTTGGACAGTTGCTCGAATTCACTCATACCCCGACTCCCGGAAAATACTCAGTGGGAATTTTCTGGCAATAGCGGACGAGTGCCAAGTAAAGAAAAGCAAAGGGGCCGCCAGGCATTCGTGCCTGGCGGCCCCGATCATTTGGATCGCGATCAATTAGCGGGTAAATTTTCTGCGGCGCAGACCGGCAAGTCCCAGCAACCCCGCCGTCAGCAAGGCCATCGACCCAGGTTCGGGAACATAATTCGCCGGGTCGACAGAGATCGCGTCATTGGCACAGTTCTGGGTCCAGTGAATGTCGAAAGGCGAAGCACCATCCCACCCCCCGGCGCGAAGCAGCGACAGATCAACGCTCATCTCATAAAAATAGTGTTTGTCGCCGAGATTGATGCCGTAACCGGTCTTCGGGGCGCTGGAGACGGCATACGTGGCGCTGCCCAGCTTGTCGCCTGCCTTGATCGAGGTCGGATGGGCTTGATCGGGATTTGCGGGCTGGTATGCCCCGGCGGTGTTCCATAGTCCGTAATACCACTGGGACACCTTATAGACACCACCGAGATCACCAAACTTGTCAGAATCCGCCCCGATCGCGCGATCGGTATTGATCCCCATCTCGAAGCTCTTGTTGCGTCCGAAATCGATCGCAAAATCGCCCGCCCCGAAGACATTCGCCCCAGCATTCGTGGAGATCGTCGGATTATGGCCGGTAGCCAGGGCAATAAACAGTTTGCCGCCGACAATAGTGGCGAACAAAGCCTCGGCATCGTAGGCCTGACCGCCCCATCCCGGACTGAGGTAGAACGCCCCCGAACCCGATTGATCCTCGACGCTGCGATGTATTCCCGGATTATTAACGGTCCAGGTCGCCTTTCCGCCGGGCGTCAGCCAGTCATCGATATTGCCATCGACCACAATCCCCGCGAAGGCGGGGGTCGCGACGGCGGAACCCAGAAAAACGATCGTAAACAACTTTCGACTGAGCATGGCGGGCCTCCGCGACTGCGGAAAATATAGACGGATTCAGTCTACCCGCGCCGCCCGGATCGCCCCGTGAAATACCTCACAACCCACTGAATGTACTTGGAAAAGAAAACGGCGAGGTACATAGCCTCGCCGTGTTTGTAGTCTCCTCCACCCTATCGGGTCGGGAGCGTGCTGTTTCCTTGATGGTCCAAGGAGTTACATACTGCGGCGGTACTGACCGCCCACTTCGTAGAGCGCCGAGCTGATCTGGCCCAGCGAGCAATGCCTCACGGCATCCACCAGCACGGCAAAGACGTTGCCGTTGTCGATCACGGTCTGCTTGAGCTTGGCCAGCATCTCCGGCGCCTTGTCGGCGTTGCGGGCCTGGAAGTCGCGCAGGCGCTTGATCTGCGATTGCTTTTCTTCTTCGCTCGAACGCGCCAGTTCGATTTCCTGCTGGGCCATGCCCCTCGGGTTAAGGAAGGTATTGACGCCGATGATCGGGTAGGAGCCGTCGTGCTTCTTGTGCTCGTAGTACATCGACTCTTCCTGGATCTTGCCGCGCTGGTAGCCGGTTTCCATGGCACCCAGGACGCCGCCGCGCGAGGCGATGGCTTCGAATTCCTTGAGTACGGCTTCCTCGACCAGATCGGTCAGTTCGTCGATGACGAAGGCGCCCTGATTCGGATTCTCGTTTTTGGCGACGCCCCATTCGCGGTTGATGATCAGCTGAATGGCCATGGCACGACGCACGGATTCTTCGGTCGGCGTGGTAATCGCTTCGTCGTAGGCGTTGGTGTGCAGGCTGTTGCAGTTGTCGTAGATGGCAATCAGCGCCTGCAGCGTCGTGCGGATGTCGTTGAAGTCCATTTCCTGAGCGTGCAGCGAACGGCCCGAGGTCTGGATGTGGTACTTCAGCTTCTGGCTGCGCTCGTTGGCGCCGTACTTGTTCTTCATCGCCACCGCCCAGATGCGGCGGGCGACGCGGCCGATCACCGAGTATTCCGGGTCCATGCCGTTGGAGAAGAAGAAGGACAGGTTCGGGGCGAAGTCGTCAATGTGCATGCCGCGCGCCAGATAGGACTCCACGTAGGTGAAGCCGTTGGACAGCGTGAAGGCAAGCTGGCTGATCGGGTTCGCGCCGGCTTCGGCGATGTGGTAACCGGAGATCGACACCGAGTAGAAGTTCTGCACCTGGTTGTGCACAAAGAACTCCTGGATGTCGCCCATCATCTTGAGCGCGAATTCGGTCGAGAAGATGCAGGTGTTCTGGCCCTGGTCTTCCTTGAGGATGTCGGCCTGCACCGTGCCGCGCACGCTCTTCAGCGTCCATTCGCGGATCTTCTCGGCTTCGTCTTCGGTCGGCTGGCGACCGTTCTGTTGCTCGAATTTGACCATCTGCTGGTCGATGGCGGTATTGAAGAAGCAGGCGAGGATGATCGGGGCCGGGCCGTTGATGGTCATGGAAACGGAAGTCGTCGGAGCCAGCAGGTCGAAACCATCGTAGAGCACCTTGAGATCATCGAGCGTGGCAATCGACACGCCGGAGTTACCGATCTTGCCGTAGATGTCCGGACGCTCGTCGGGATCGCAACCGTACAGCGTCACCGAGTCAAAGGCGGTCGACAAACGGTGTGCCGGCATGCCTTCGGAAACGCGCTTGAAGCGGCGGTTGGTACGGAAGGCATCGCCTTCCCCGGCGAACATCCGGGTCGGATCTTCACCCTCGCGCTTGAAGGCGAATACGCCGGCGGTGTAGGGGAAGGAGCCGGGGACGTTCTCGCGCATCAGGAAGCGCAGGATCTCGCCATCATCCGTGTACTTCGGCAGGATGACTTTCTTGATCTTGGTGCCGGACAGGGATTCGGAAACCAGCTTGGTACGGATTTCCTTATCGCGGATCTTCACGACGTACTCGTCGCCGCTGTAGGCCTTGACGGTATCCGGCCACATGTCGAGCAACTTCTTGGCCTTCGGATCCTGCTGGCTGTCCTTGAAAGCCTGCATTTCGTCGAAGTCGGCCACGCCCTTGTCGCAACCGGCAAAGACATTTTTCGCGATACGCAGCGACTGACGTTCGCGGGCGATCTTCACCTGCTCGTCGGTATGCGCGTGATAACCACGGACGGCATCGGCAATCTCGGCCAGGTAACGGACGCGCTGTGCTGGCACGATGGCGCGCTGGGCGGACGATTGCTTGACCGTGACCAGCGGCAACTTGCCCGGCTTGAGCTTGAGGCCCTTTTCGACCAGCTGCGGCACCAGCGCCTGATACAGCGCGGTCACGCCGTCGTCGTTGAAGCGGGCGGCCTGCGTGCCGTACACCGGCATGTCGTCGGTCGGCGTGGTGAACAATTCGCGGTTACGCTGGTACTGTTTGCGCACATCACGCAGCGCATCCTCGGCGCCCTTGCGGTCAAACTTGTTGATGGCAACAAAATCGGCGAAGTCGAGCATGTCGATCTTCTCCAACTGCGAGGCAGCGCCAAATTCCGGGGTCATCACGTACATCGAGACATCGACGAACGGAACAATGGCGGCATCGCCCTGGCCGATGCCTGAGGTTTCGACAATGACCAGATCAAAGCCGGCCAGCTTGCAGGCGGCGATGACTTCCGGCAGCGCGGCGGAGATTTCGGACCCTGTATCGCGGGTAGCCAACGAGCGCATGAAGACATTCGGATGCTCGATGGCGTTCATGCGGATACGGTCGCCGAGCAGCGCGCCGCCAGTCCGCTTGCGCGACGGGTCGATGGAGATCAGGCCGACCTTGACGCTGTCTTCCTGGTCGAGACGGAAGCGACGGACGATTTCATCGGTCAGCGAGGACTTGCCGGCGCCACCGGTACCGGTGATGCCGAGCACCGGCACAGTCGTGGCAGCGGCGGCCTTGAGCAGATGTTCCTTCAGCTCCGGAACCGCACCGTTTTCCAGCAAGGTGATAACCCGGGCGAGCAGGCGCTTGTCGCCCGCCTTGAGACCGGCCAGCACCTGATCGGCAGTCGGCACGCCTTCGGCGGCGACATCGAAGTCGGACTTCTGCACGACTTCATTGATCATGCCCTGCAGGCCCATATGCACGCCGTCTTCCGGGGCGTAGATGCGGGTCACGCCGTACGCGTGCAGTTCCTTGATTTCAGCCGGGACGATCACACCGCCGCCACCGCCGAAGATCTTGATGTTCTCGCCGCCGTTGGCCTTGAGCAGATCGACCATGTATTTAAAGAACTCGACATGCCCACCTTGGTAAGAGGTGATGCAAATGCCCTGCGCATCTTCCTGCAGCGCGGCATTGACGATTTCCTGCACCGAGCGGTTATGGCCGAGGTGGATCACTTCGGAACCGGTCGATTGCAGAATCCGCCGCATGATGTTGATCGAGGCGTCATGGCCGTCGAACAGCGAGGCGGCAGTGACGAAACGCACCTTGTTTTTCGGCTTGTACGGGGAAAGCTTCTTGGCAACAGACAAATCGGTCATGACAGCGGCCTCGGCATCAAGTTGGGTAAGGCGCCCATGTTAGGCCCGGCGAATGCGATGCACCATTGTGGCGATTGACGACAATCGTGCAAATTCTGCCAAGATGCTATGCTGCTGCGGTCAACCTGGAAAATCGCCAAAAAATGGTGCACCGCACGATGAACGAAGCGCCACAGCGCACGCAAGCGACTGTTGCCATGGGATTTGTGACCGGCATGCTGGCCGGACTCCCCCGCCGCGCCCTCGACCCGTCGGCCCTGCTGGCCACGGCGCACATTGATATTACGGACAGCGCCGCCCGCATCCCCATCGACCGCTACGCCGCGCTTTACAACCTGCTGACGCGGCGCATGGACGATGAGGCTTTCGGTCTCTTTGGCCAGCCGATGCGTGTGGGCAGCTTCGAATTCCTTTGCCGCGGCTGCCTCTCGGCACCGACGCTGGCCGACGCGCTGGCCCGCGCCAGCCGCTTCCTGCGCCTCGTCCTGCCCGACCTCGCCATCGGCATCCGCCGCACGCCGCTACGCGCCGAGCTGGTCATCGCCGAAACCCGCCCGCTGGCCGAACAGGTGGACGATCCGGCACGGGTGTTTGCCTTCGAGTGGCTGCTACGCCTGCTGCACGCCCTCTGCTGCTGGCTGGCCGGACGCGGCATCGGCCTCGATAGCGTCATCTTCCCCTACCGCCGGCCGGCACACGCCGACGACTACGCACTGATCTTCACTGAAGACTCCCGCTTCGCCCCCACCGTCCCCGGCGGCATGGGCACGCTGGTCGCCAGCTTCAACGCCAATCTGCTCGACCTGCCGCTGCGGCGCGACGAAGCGGCCCTGGCCAGTTTTCTGGACGGCGCACCGGGCAAGATCACCATGCTCTACCGACGCGACCGGGAAATGGTGATCCGCGTTCGGGACTACCTGCGCGCTGCGCTGCCCGAATCACTGAGCCTGGAACAGGTCGCCGAACGGCTTTTCCAGTCGCCACGTACCGTGCATCGTCGGCTGGAAGAAGAAGGCTCCAGCTTCCGCGCCATCAAGGACGCCCTGCGCCGCGACATGGCCCTGGCCCGGTTGACCAAGACCGACGACCCGGTCGCCCGCGTCGCCGCCGATCTTGGCTATGCCGACACCTCGGCCTTCTACCGCGCCTTTGTCGAATGGACCGGCATGGCCCCGATTCACTATCGCCGCCAGTGGCGGCAGAGTTAGCACATGTCGACAACCATCTCCCCTTCCCGCCGCCGACTGGCGACCCTCGCTGCAACCTTGCTGGTGCCAAGTCTCATCCTCCCGGCTCACGCCGGCCTTGGCGAACGTGAAATCAGCTTCTCCGAAGAAGAAGTGCAGGCCGCGCTGGCACGCAAGGGCAAGCAGG
>ERZ1645187.1320-NODE-1320-length-22919-cov-6.346571_pt1 | contig 22919 bp, 20 predicted proteins | sample MGYA00575352_ERZ1645187 | MGnify/ENA primary metagenome ERZ1645187 (study PRJEB40837, sample SAMN11349314) | freshwater sediment metagenome | isolation source: river sediment | host: Sediment | place: India: Wazaribad , New Delhi | collected 2017-02-21 ... | reverse complement strand
GCGGGCGGCTATGTGCTGAACGGCGCCAAGATGTGGATCTCGAACGCGCCGATCGCCGATGTCTTCGTGGTCTGGGCCAAATCCGAGGCGCATGGCGGCAAGATCAAGGGCTTTGTGCTGGAAAAGGGCATGAAGGGCCTCACGGCGCCGAAGGTGGGGGGCAAGCTGTCCCTGCGCGCCAGCGTCACCGGCGAGATCGTGATGGACAATGTCGAGGTGGGCGAGGACGCCCTCTTGCCGCATGTCGAGGGGCTGAAGGGCCCGTTCGGCTGTCTGAACCGGGCGCGCTATGGCATCGCCTGGGGCGTGATGGGGTCGGCCGAGTTCTGCCTGCATGCCGCCCGCGGCTATGGCCTGGACCGCAAGCAGTTCGGGCGTCCGATCGCGCAGACCCAGCTGTTCCAGCTGAAGCTGGCCAACATGCTAACCGAAATCAGCCTGGGCCTGCAGGCCTGCCTGCGGGTCGGCCGGCTGCTGGATGAGGCGAATGCCGCGCCCGAGATGATCTCGATCATCAAGCGCAACAACTGCGGCAAGGCGCTGGACGCGGCCCGCTGGGCCCGCGACATGCACGGCGGCAACGGCATCCAGGAGGATTTCCAGGTGATCCGCCACATGGTGAACCTGGAGACGGTGAACACCTACGAGGGCACGCATGACGTGCATGCGCTGATCCTGGGCCGCGCGATCACCGGCCTGCAGGCGTTCTTCTGACCCAAGGTAGGATGGGCAATATTGCCCATCCTACGATCCGGCGCCCTGGATCAATCCTCGTCCGAATCGTCGTCGGGGCCAAATCCGGGGTCGCCCGGTTTCAGCGGGATCGGCGCCAGCCGCGGGTCGATGCCGTGGCGGCGCAGCAGCTGTCCGAACAGGCTGCGCGGCCGCGGGATGCCGCCTTCGTGGCTGACGATGCGGCGGCGCATCCGGCGACCGTAGAAGTGGATGGAAAAGGTCTCGTCCGTGATCATCTCGGACCCGTCCCAGCCTGGCCGCAGGATCAGCCGGCGGTCCTTGTAGGGCACCGGGTAAAGGGCCACCCGGGGCAGCGCGTATTTCACCTCTCCGGTCACATGCAGGTAATGGGTGATGGCATGCGGCCCCCAGACGCCCCAGGGCTGGTCGGGGGCCAGCACCGGCGTGCCGGCTGCCTTCTTCGCTTCCAGCTCGCGGGTGTAGTCGTCGCCGTACCAGGTGGGGATGGTGGCCTCGTCCGAGGTGTGTTCCAGCAGAAGGCGCAGGGTTTCGCTGTCTTGCGGGAACCCCAGCACGCCGCCGTTGACGTGTTTCTTCGATTCCCAGCCGTAGAAATGCCCGTTCGGCGTGGTGAAGGGGCGGACGCAATAGGCATCGGTATCGGCCCAGATCGTGCGGTCGCATTTCGCCAGCAGGTGATAGCGGAACACGTCGGAATGCAGCGCCGGGCTGCCGGTGCGCGAATGGGTCAGGTAGCCGGTCATCGGCAGGATCGCGTTGGCGTCGGCGACCTCGACCCCCGGCGGCACGTTCGGCACCGGTTCGTAGGTGTAGAGCGTGATGTGCTGGCCCGCGTGGACGAACGAGATCAGGCAGAGCTGTTCGAGGAAGGAGAGCGGTCCGCCGATCCAGAGGGCGGCGACGCGGTATTCGGGGGTCATGGGGCGTGCTTTGCTGTTTCCGTTTCCGCAACAGTATCCGGGAAGGATGCGGCGGCGAAGGGGGGAAGCCGAGAGGATTTTCGACAGAGTCGGCCGGGCAACACTTTGCCCCCGTCGGGGGCGCGGCCCTTCGCGGCGCGGGCGGCGCGTGGTAGCAAGGCGCAGCAGGAGGCGGCGGCAGATCGTCATGGCGGGCAGTGCGGACAAGGACCGGGTGGCGTCGTTCGCGACGGGGATTGCGGCGCTGCCGCGGTTCCTGGACGGGTTGCTTTGCACAGACGGGCGGGTGCGGCTGTTCTTCGGGGCCACTAGCGACCCGGCGGCGGTGGCGCCGCTGGGGATCGAGGAGCTGCGCGAGATCGGCGGCGGGCTGATGGTGGTGCTGCCGGGCCGGGCGGGCGATTTCCGCCTGCCGCTGGCCAATGGCGGCGCGCTGGTGGTGCCGGTGGCGGCGGCGCAGACGGCGGACTTTGCGGGCCGCAACGTGCTGTTCCTGGTGCGGCTGTCCGAGCCGCCGGCGCAGGTGGCCGAGGGCGTGCTGTACCACGCGCTGCATCATGGCGCGGATGCCGTGCTGGTGGTGAATAGGCTGCCCGAGGCGGGCTTTGCCGAGGCGCTGGAGGCGGCGATTGCCAGGCGGGTCGCGCTGCGGGTGGTGACGCTGGCGCTGCCAGCGGGCAAGCCGGAGATGGGCCCCGAGACGCATCCCTATCTGGCCCCCGACGCGCCCGGCAAGGACCGGATGGAAAAGCCCGCGCCGGACGAGTGGCGGGCGCCTTTGGGCGAGGGCATCCTGTATGAGTGGATGAAATGGCGCCACCTGTCGCAGGCCCGCGCGGTGGTGGCGCTGGAGGCTTGCGACATCCTGGGCTTGCGCGACGGCGGGCCGCATGTCTTCGACCTGGCTGTGGCGCAGGGCATGGTCGCGCTGGCGGGGCGGCGGGTCTACCCGTGGCGGGTGCGGCCGGGCCGCGACCCGGGGTTCGGCGACCACATCTGCCGGCAGTTCGATGCCACCAGCGGCTCGGCCCGCTGGGCCTGTGCGCCGGATGTGCTGGGGCTGGACAAGACCTGGCGGCAGACGCGGATTTCCTACAGCACCCCGAAGGTGGCGCTGCCGTTCTGGCGGGCGATGGCGCTGCGGGTCAAGGGCGACACGGCCAGCGTTCTGGCGCCCAAGACCTCGCTGATCGAGGATGCCGGGCTGGTGGCGCTGGCGGAGGTGCTGGGGGCGCGGCCGGTGCGGCCCCCGGCCTCGAAGGCCAAGGCCGCGGCAGCCCCTGCCCCGCAGGCCGGGCGAACGGCGATCGTCACCACGATGAAGAACGAGGGGCCGTTCATCCTGGAATGGATCGCCTATCACCGGGCGATCGGGGTGGACGACTTCCTGATCTACACCAACGATTGCAGCGACGGCACCGACACGATGCTGCAGATGCTGATGGCCAAGGGCCTGTGCCAGTGGCGCGAGAACCCGTTCCGCGAGATGGACCTGAAGCCGCAGCACGCAGCCCTTCAGGCCGCGGAGGCCGAGCCGATCATGCGCGACTGCGCCTGGGGCATCTGCATGGATGTGGACGAGTTCATCGACATCAAGATCGGCGACGGCACCCTGGCCGCGCTTTATGCGGCTATGGAAGCGGCGATGCCCGGCGCAAACATGATCGCGCTGACCTGGCGGCTGTTCGGCAATTCCGAGGTGCATGATTATGAGGACCGCTTCCTGCTGGAACAGTTCACGGCTTGCGCGCCCGAAGTGGTGCGCAAGCCGCATCAGGCCTGGGGCTTCAAGACGCTGTTTCGCAATATCGAGATCTACAAGAAGCTGGGCGTACACCGGCCCAAGGGGCTGAAACCCGATCTCTGGGACCAGGTGCGCTGGCTGAACGGCTCGGGGCGGCCGATGCCGAAAGAGATGTTCCGCAACGGCTGGCGCTCGACGATCGACACCTATGGCTACGACTGGGTGCAGTTGAACCATTACGCGGTGCGGTCGGCGGAAAGCTTTCTGGTCAAGCGCGACCGCGGCCGGGTGAACCACGTCGACCGCGACCAGGGGCTGAACTACTGGTTCCGGATGAACCACAATGCCGACGAGGACCGGTCGATCCAGCGGATGATCCCCGCCCTGCGGGCCGAATGGGACCGGCTGATGGCCGACCCCGAGATCCGGACGGCGCATGAGTATTCGGTGAAATGCCACCGCGACAAGATCGCCGAGCTGCGCGCGACCGAGAATTACGAACGGTTCTATGGCGAGCTGACGGGCGCAAGGATGGAAAAGCTGTGCCGGATGCAGCAGCATTTCGGCAGTGCGGTGTTCAACGCCGGGCCTTCGGTCATTCCGGCCGACCTGCATGAGCAGGAGGTGGCGGCGGATTTCTACTTCACGGTGGCGTTCGAGGGCGAGGCCGAGCATTGAAGAGCGCGATTTTTCGACGAAAAATCGGGAATCTGCGGCAGCGGGGCCAGCGAGTTTTCGTCGAAAACTCGGATGTGGCGGGCCGGGAATCGAGTTTTCGTCGAAAACTCGGGTGCGGCGCGATGAGGGGTGCGGCGTGATGCGGGTCCTGGCGGTTGCGACGGTCAAGAACGAGGGCGCCTTCCTGATCGACTGGCTGGCGCATCACCGGGCCTGCGGCTTCACCGATTTCCTGGTGTTCTCGAACGACTGCGACGATGGCACCGACGCGATGCTGGACCGGCTGGCGGCCCTTGGCTGGCTGACCCATGTCCGCAATGACGGCCCGCAGGACGAGGGGCCGCAATGGGCGGCGCTGAAGGCCGCCGACCGGCATCCGCTGGTTCGCGCCGCCGACTGGGTGCTGTTTCTGGACATCGACGAATACGTCAACATCCACGCCGGCGACCGCACGGTGGCGGCCCTGCTGGCCGCCCTGCCCCGCGCCACCGCCATTCCGCTGACCTGGCGGCTGTTCGGCAATGCCGGCGTTATCGCCGATGACGACCGGCCTGTGGCGCAGGTCTTCACCCGGGCCGCGCCCGCGGTGCTGCACTGGCCCTGGCGGGCGATGCTGTTCAAGACCCTGTTCCGCAACGACGGCAGCTACGGCAAGCTGGGCGTCCACCGGCCGCGCCAGCCTGCCCCGTCGCGGATGGCCGCCCAGGTCTGGATCGACGGCTCGGGCGAGGTGTTGCCCGAGGCGTTCCGCACCGGACGGATCTTTTCCGACCTCGGCCGCGACCACTACGGGCTGGTTCAGTTGAACCACTATGCCCTGGGGTCGATGCAAGGCTTTCTGGTCAAGGCCGACCGCGGGCGGGCCAACCGCGAGGCCTCGGCCGCCGATGTCGGCTACTGGGTCGAGCGGAACTTCTGCGATGTCGAGGACCGGACGGTGCTGGCGCTGGACAGTTCCGCCGGGCGCGCGGCCTTGCGCGCCGATCCGGTTCTGGGTCCGTTGCACAAAGCCGCGCTGCGCTGGCGGCAAGAGCGGTTCGTGCAGCTGATGGCGCAAGAGCCCTGGCGGGCCTTCTTCGGGCGGCTTCTGATGTGCGGCCCGACCCGCGTCCTGCCCCCCGATCAGGCGCGGCTGGTCTGGCGCCACGGGCCGGCCGGCCTGGCGAAGGGCTGACCCGGCAACGGTCTGTTGCCGGAATGCGGGCAGTCGCGGGGCCATCGCGGCTTGTCGGGCCGGGCGGCATGGGCGACAATGCGGGCCTCTGTTCCGTGGCCCGTTTCCGGGGTGTCCGACCATGACCGATGCGGCGATCCGTGCCTCTGCCCCCCTGGCCGGGGGGGATGACGACTGGCTGTCGGCGATGGATGCCATCGCCGAGGATGACGGCTATCTGGAGCCTCTGGGCACCCGCCACTGGGCCTTTTTCGCCGAAGATCGCGCCACGCTGCTGGTCACGTTCGAGCGCGCCGAGACGATCCGCGCGCGCGAGGATCAGCTGCCCGCGGCCCATGCCATCGCCAAGGCGCGCGGCTGGTCGCTCTTGACCTTGATCGCCGAGGGCGAGACCTGGTGGCGCGACCGTGCGGTCTGGGGGTACTTCGACCGGCTGGTCGACGACGCCTTCTTCGACGACTTCGACCAGGTGCTGTTCTATGGCGCCGGGGCCGCGGGCTATGCCGCCTGCGCCTATGCGGTCGCCGCCCCCGGCGCGCGGGTGCTGGCGGTGGCGCCGCGCGCCACGCTGGACCCGGAAACCGCCGGCTGGGATCGCCGCCACCTGGCCCTGCGGCGGCTGGATTTCACCAGCCGCTACGGCTATGCGCCCGACATGACCGAAGGCGCCGGCCATGTCTGGCTGGTGCATGACCCCCTGAACGCACCCGACGCGATGCATGCCGCCCTGTTCCGCGCGCCCTGGGTGACGCCGCTGAAGGCCCGGCGCACCGGCGAGATGACCGAACGCGCGCTGGCCGGCTCGGGCATCCTGGACAAGGTGATCGAGGATGCGATGGCGGGCACGCTAACGCCTTCGGGCTTTGCCCGGCACTGGCGGTCGCGGCGGTCCTATGCCTTCTATCTCAAGACGATCCTGGCCGTCGCCGCCGCGAAGAAGCGGCCCGAGCTGGAAAGGCGGATCTGCCGCAGCGTGGTGCGGCGGATGAAGGCGCCGAAATTCGCCGCCCGCCTGGCCGAGCTGACCGGCGCCAACGACTGAACCGGGGCCGTCCCCGGATCAGAGGTCGCGATAGGCATCGACCATGGCCCACAGCTGGCGGGCGCGGTCTTCGGTCACCTGGCGCATGCAGCCGTAGATCAAGAGCGGCTCGGCGCTGCCGCCGCGCATGGCAAAGCCCTCGGCTTCGCAGGCCTTGTCGCGAAAGGTGATCCAGGCCCGCTGCGCCTCTTTCAGGGCCTTGGCGCCGCCCCGCAGGTCGTCCGGCAGGTCGGCGTCCCAGGCTTGCAAGAGCGCCAGGGCCTGCCGGTAGGCCGCGTTCAGGTCGGCATCGGCGGCCTGCCAATCCTGGTAGGCGCATTGGTTCAGCGTCACCTGATCCATCGCGGCGGCGCAATCCTGGGCGCCCGCGGCACCGGGCAGGCACAGCATGAGACAGGCAATGAATCGGCGCATCGGACCCCCGGGAAAAGCGGTGCCTCCTGTCTGCCCGATCCGGGCGCCCGGCCCAAGGGGGGATTTCCGGCCCGGGGGCCCCCGCAACCCCCGCACCCTCTGGCCAGCCGCGCCGGTTTGCGCTAGGGCGGGGCCATGCAAGAGATCGTGATCCGCCGCCCCGACGACTGGCACCTGCACCTGCGCGACGGCGCGATGCTGCGGGCCGTGCTGCCCGAGACGACGCGGCATTTCGCCCGCGCCATCGTAATGCCCAACCTGGTGCCGCCGGTGGTGACGGGGGCGCAGGCCGCGGCCTACCGCGACCGCATCCTGGCCGCCCTGCCCGAAGGCGCGGTGTTCGAGCCCCTGATGACGCTCTATCTGACCGAGGGCACCGACCCGGCCGATGTGGCGGCGGCGGCGGCCAGCGGCCTGGTCAAGGCGGTCAAGCTCTACCCGGCCGGCGCCACGACGAATTCGCAATCCGGGGTGCGCAGCCTGGATGCGGTGATGCCGGTGCTGGAGAGGATGGCCGAGATCGGCCTGCCGCTGTGCACCCATGGCGAGGTGACGACTTCGGACGTCGACATCTTCGACCGCGAAGCGGTGTTCATCGACACGGTGCTGGACCCGCTGCGCCGCCGTCTGCCCGAATTGCGCGTGGTGATGGAGCATATCACCACCGCCGAAGGCGCGGCCTATGCGGCCGAAGGCGGCGCCAACCTGGGCGCGACGATCACCACGCACCACCTGATCATCAACCGCAACCACATCCTGGTCGGCGGGATCAAGCCGCATTACTACTGCCTGCCGGTCGCCAAGCGCGAACACCATCGCCTTGCGCTGCGCAAGGCGGCGACCTCCGGCCTGCCCTGCTTCTTCCTCGGCACCGATTCCGCGCCGCATGTCGATGCGCTGAAGGAACATGCCTGCGGCTGCGCCGGCTGTTTCACCGCGACCAACACCATGGCCCTGCTGGCGCATGTCTTCGACGAGATGGGCGCGCTGGACAGGCTGGAAGGCTTTGCCAGCCTGCATGGCCCCGCCTTCTACCGGCTGCCGGTCAACGACGGCCTGCTGCGGCTGGTCAAGCACGAGGCGCCGCACCAGTTCCCGGCCAAGATCCTGACCGAGGCTGGCCCCGTAACCGTCTTCGACCCCGGTTTCCCCGTGCATTGGCACGTCGAGACCTGATCCGCGCTCCTCGATGTCTTCGACACTCGTCGCAGGTCCCGCGACGAGGAGACGAAGTCGAACGAGGAGCATCGCTTGGAAAAGGAGTGCCCGATGATCCCCGCCACCTTCCCGCCGAAAGAGGAAATCGCCCGCCTGACCGCCCGCGCCTTCCTGGAAATCGGCGCCGTGCACTTCAACGCGCGCCAGCCCTTCACCCTGGCCTCCGGTCTGCCCAGCCCCACCTACATCGACTGCCGCAAGCTGATCAGCTACCCGCGCATCCGCTCGATGCTGATGGATTTCCTGGCCGTCACGGTGATGCGCGAGGCGGGCTTCGAGGCCTTCGACAACATCGCCGGCGGCGAGACCGCGGGCATCCCCTTTGCGGCCCTGGTGGCCGAGCGTCTGGCGCTGCCGATGACCTATGTGCGGAAAAAGCCGAAAGGCTATGGCCGCAATGCCCGCATCGAGGGCGCGATGAGCGAAGGCCAGCGGGTCCTGTTGGTCGAGGACCTGACCACCGACGGCGGCTCCAAGCTCTCGTTCGTCGACGCGATCCGCGACACCGGCGCCACCTGCGGCCATACGGCGGTCATCTTCTACTATGGCATCTTCGAGGGCGTCGAGGCGCGGCTGGCCGAGCACGGCATCAAGCTGATCCACCTCTGCACCTGGTGGGACATGCTGGCCGAGGCCCGCGCCAGCGGCGCCTTCGACGACGAGACGCTGGCGGGCGTCGAAGACTTCCTGCGCGCCCCCCGCGCCTGGCAAGAGGCGCGCAAACCCGCGTGACGTCGCGTCAGCGGCGTTTTCCGGGGGGCGGGCCTGTGCAGCCTTTGGGGACAAGTCGTGATTCCCGGCCCGTGGCTTGTGCGACGTGTCCCACCGTCGCCAAGATGTGGTAGGCTGGCCGCGGGACCCGAGTCGTAGGCGCGGTTGTCCACAGGGTTGTCCGGCGATCTATCAGACTTGCCGAAGAACCGGCAAACCGCGCAGAAGACGCGGCAAGACAAGGGGTGAGGCATGAGCGACGTAGCAACCTTGCGGCCGGTGGCCCTGCCGGCGACCGCGCCCGGAACCGAGGCGCTGCCGCACAACATCGAGGCCGAGCAGCAGCTTCTGGGCGCGGTCCTGGTCAACAACGACATCTACGACCGCATCGCCAGCCTGGTGAAGGCCGAGCATTTCTACGACCCGGTCCACGCCCGCATCTTCGAGATCGCCTCCGCCCGCATCCAGAAGAACGCTTTGGCCTCGCCCGTCACGCTGAAGGCCTTCATGGAGGATGACGCCGGGCTGAAGGAACTGGGCGGCCCGGCCTATCTGGTGCGGCTGGCAGGATCGGCGATCAGCAGCTTTGCGGCGCGCGACTACGCGCAGATGATCTACGACCTGGCGGTGCGGCGCGAACTGATCCAGCTGGGCCGCGACATTGCCGACCGGGCGCAGAAGGTCGAGATCGACAGCGAACCGCGCGAGCAGATCACCGAGGCCGAGCAGCGGCTTTACCGCCTGGGCGAACAGGGCGCGGCCGAGCGCGGCTTCCAGTCCTTCCTCAAGGCGGTGACCGATGCGGTCAACGTGGCCAACGCCGCCTACCAGCGCGGCGGCGGGCTGGCCGGCATCTCGACCGGCCTTGTCGACCTGGACAAGAAGCTGGGCGGCCTGCACGACAGCGACCTGATCATCCTTGCCGGGCGGCCCTCGATGGGCAAGACCTCGCTGGCCACCAACATCGCCTTCAACATCGCCAAGGCCTACCGCCGCGGCCGCAAGCCCGACGGCACCGAAGGCGCGGTCCAGGGCGGCTGCGTCGGATTCTTCTCGTTGGAAATGAGCGCCGAGCAACTGGCGGCGCGGGTGCTCTCCGAGGCGTCCGAAGTGCCCAGCGAACAGATCCGCCGCGGCGACATGACCGAAGGCGAATTCCGCCGCTTCGTCGATGCCGCGAAAGAGCTGGAGACCTGCCCGCTTTACATCGATGACACCCCCGCCCTGCCGATCAGCCAGGTCGCGGCGCGGGCGCGGCGGCTGAAGCGCACGCATGGGCTGGACGTGCTGATGATCGACTACCTGCAGCTTCTGAAGGGGTCGTCGAAAGCCTCCGAAGCGAACCGGGTGCAGGAGGTCAGCGAGATCACCCAGGGGCTGAAGGCGATCGCCAAGGAGCTGAACGTGCCGGTGATCGCGCTGTCGCAGCTGTCGCGCCAGGTGGAAAGCCGCGAGGACAAGCGGCCGCAGTTGAGCGACCTGCGCGAATCGGGCTCGATCGAACAGGACGCCGACGTGGTGATGTTCGTCTTCCGCGAGGAATACTACCGCGAGCGCGAGAAGCCGGCGGATCACGAGCTGGAGAAGATGGCGGCCTGGCAGCAGATGATGGAGCAATGCCACGGCAAGGCCGAGGTCATCATCGGCAAACAACGCCACGGCCCGATCGGCACGGTGGAACTGTCGTTCGAAGGCCGCTTCACCCGGTTTGGCAACCTGGCGAAGCCGTGGCAGGGCGAGGGCGGCCCCGACGTCGGTTTCTGATCCCGGCGGTGAAGCAATTGCGCGGCTGCCGCCGCAAGCCTTTTTCATTTTGGCCAGGGTCTGCGCGGGATGGCCGATGTCGCCTGACGAGGGGCGCTGCCCCTCGAGCTCCCCGGGGTATTTGAACCGGACTGAAGAAGGGGGGAATCCCTTCGGGCTTGCTCTTTGCGAAATACTCCCGCCGGAGGCAGCCGACCCCGAAGCCCGCGCCCCCGGTGCAGGACTGGCGCCAGCCATGCCGCCGAGCGGGGGCTCGATGCCCCCCGAGGCGGCTCCCCCTTCCCCCCGGCTGCGGGCTTTGCCATCCTGCCGCGAATCGGGAGGGGCGGATGGACCTGGGGCTGGCGGAGAAGGTGGTGATCGTCACGGGTGGCGGGGCCGGCATCGGCGGGGCGATTTCCCGTGCGCTGGCAGCCGAAGGCGCGGTGCCGGTGATCCTGGCGCGGCGGGCACCGGAAGAGGGTTTCCTGGACCGACTGCAGGAGGTATCGCCGCGGGCGGGCTGGGTCCGGGCTGATCTGGCGAAGGACGACGACTGCCGGGCGGCGGTGGACGAGGTGCGGGCGCGGTGGGGGCGGATCGACGCGCTGGTGAACAATGCCGGCACCAATGACGGTGTGGGGCTGGAGGCCGGGCCGGAGGCGTTCCGCACCTCGCTGCAACAGAACCTGGTGCATTACTACACGCTGGCGCATCTGTGCCTCGAGGACCTCAAGGCCGCCCGGGGCGCCATCGTCAACATCAGTTCGAAGACCGCGCTGACCGGACAGGGGCGGACCTCGGCCTATGTGGCGGCCAAGTCGGCGCAGCTGGGGTTGACGCGGGAATGGGCCGCCGCGCTCGCGCCCCATGGCGTGCGGGTCAATGCCATCCTGCCGGCCGAGGTGATGACGCCGATGTATGCGGCCTGGCTGGAGAGCTTTCCGGACCCGGCCGCGCAGTTGGCGACGATCACATCGCGCATTCCGCTGGGCCATCGCATGACCGAGGCCGAGGAGATCGCGGCGACAGCGGTGTTCCTGCTGTCGCCCCGGTCGGGGCATACCACCGGGCAATGGCTGTTCGTCGACGGCGGCTATGTCCATCTGGACCGCGCTTTGGGCTGAGGGCGCCGATTTCCGCGCGGAAATCGTCGGAATTCGCACGAATTCCGGCTAGCCCCGGCGGATCGGGTCGGCCAAGAGCCTGAGGCCGTTCAGCACCACCAGAAGCGTGCCGCCTTCGTGCCCGATCACCGCCAGCGGCAGGGGCAGTTCGAAGAACAGACCGCCGGTGACCAGCACCGCCATGGCGCCGATGGCGAAGATCAGGTTCTGCCGGATGATCCTGGCCGCCCGCCGCGCCAGGCGGTGGGCATCGGCCAGCTGGCCCATGTCTTCGGCCATCAGCGCCACGTCGGCGGCCTGCAGCGCCACTTCGGACCCCGCCGCGCCCATGGCGATGCCGACGTCGGCACGCGCCAGCGCGGCCGCGTCGTTCACCCCGTCGCCGACGAAGGCGACCGGTCCCCGCTCGGCCAGCCGTTCCACCAGTGCCACCTTGTCGGCGGGCATCAGCCCGGCCTCGATGTCGGGTTCCGCAAAGCCAAGCGCACGGCCGATGCGCAGCGCCACCGGGCGGCGGTCGCCCGTCATCATCACCACCCGCGCGCCGCCACGGCGCAGGGTATCCAGCGCCTGCGCCGAGGTTTCGCGCGGCGCATCGGCCACCGTCACCCAACCCAGCACCCGCGAACCGCGGCCCAGCCAGACAAAGGTCTCTTCGCCCGCTTCGGGCGCGTGGGTCTCGGCATGGCCATTGGCGCCCATGCGATCGACCATCCGGGCGTTGCCGGCCCAGACCGGGCCGGTCGCGTCGCGGCCGGTGATGCCTTCGGAGGGGTGCGCCTGCACCTCCGTCACCGTCACCGGCATGACGCCGGCCGCCAGCGCCGCACGGCGGATCGCGGCGGCGATCGGGTGTTCGGACTGCGCCTCGATGCCGGCGAACAGCCTCAGCAGGCTGTCGGCGTCGCCATCCAGCGCGGTCAGTCCGGTCACCTCGGCGCGACCGGTGGTCAGGGTGCCGGTCTTGTCGAAGGCAAAGGACTTCACCTCGGCCAGCCGTTCCAGCGCGGCGCCGCCCTTGAACAGCACACCGCCCCGCGCCGCCGCCGACAGGGCCGACAGGATCGCGGCGGGAACCGAGATCACCACCGCGCAGGGGCTGGCCGCGACCAAGAGCGTGGCCGCGTGGTACAGCGCGTGGTCCAGGTCGTAGCCCCAGGCGCGGAAGCCGAAGAAGGCCAGCACCGACCCCGCCAGCACCGCCACGGTATAGCGCTGGCCGAACCATTCCGAGAACCGCTCGGACGGGGCGCGAGCGGCCTGCGCCTCGGTCACCAGGCGGATCATCCGGGCGACCGTACTGTCGGCCAGGCTGCGAGTCACCTCCATGGTCAGCACGCCGTCCAGGTTCACGCAGGCCTCGTGCATGCGGCTGCCGGGGGTCTTGTGGACCGGCAGCGATTCGCCGGTGACGGTGGATTCGTCGACCCGCCCCTCGCCTTCCGATACGCGGCCGTCGACGGGCACGCGCGCACCCGGGCGCAGGATGACGTGGTCTCCGGGGACCAGGGTTTCGACCGCGACCTCGCGCACGCCGGCGGGCGTGACCAGAAAGGCGGTCTCGGGGCGCAGCGACATCAGCGCCTCGACCGCGCGGCGGGCGCGGCCCATGGCGCGATGCTCCAGCGTGCCCGAGATCGAGAACAGCGCCAAGAGCACCGCCCCTTCCAGCGCCGATCCGACGGCGGCGGCGGCCAGCGCGGCAATCACCATCAGAAGGTCGATGTCCAGCACCCGGTCATTCCACAGCGCCGCCAGGGCCGAGCGCAGCGGCGGGATGCCGCCGGCCAGGTAGGCCATGGCCAGCGCGGCTCCGTTCAGGCCGGCGGGCAGCGGCGCGATCCAGTGGTGTAGCGCCGACATTGCCAGCCCCAGAAAGGTCAGCGCGGTCAGGGTGGCATCGGCGACATCGGCTGAAGCGTCGCGGTCGGGGCGGGCGGCGTGATCGTGGCTCATGGCCCTTGGTCGCCCATGGGGGGGGCGGACGCAAGAGCCGGCTTGCCGCATCGGCGTAAGCAGATGCTGCCAGGGCCGGGTGTCGTCAGGGGGAAAGCGGCGCAACCTTTCCGCTTGACCCCGCGCCCTGCCCCGTCAAGAAAGGCCCATCATGGCGACAGCGACCCTTGCGATTGATCTGGATGCGATTGCCGCGAACTGGCGCGCGCTTGACCGGCTTTCGGGCCAGGGCGTGCAGACCGGCGCGGTGGTAAAGGCGGATGCCTATGGCCTGGGGGCGGCGCGGGTGTCGCGGGCGCTGGCCCAGGCCGGCGCGCGGCGGTTCTTTGTCGCCGCCGCCGAAGAGGGCGCGGCGGTGCGCCAGGCGCTTGGGCCGGGGCCGCAGATCAATGTGCTGTCGGGCCACATGGCGGGTGATACCGAGATGATCGGCGACCTCGACCTGACGCCGATGCTGAACAGCCTGGAACAGATCACCCGGCACCTCGAGGCGCTGCCCGGCCACCCGTTCGGGGTGCAGCTGGACACCGGCATGAACCGGCTGGGTATCGAGATGCTGGAATGGCAGGCCGTCGCCGCCATCCTGATCGAGGCCGGCCCGGTGATGCTGATGAGCCACCTGGCCTGCGCCGACGAACCGGATCATCCGATGAACCTGGCCCAATTGCAGATGTTCCACGAGATGACCGACGGCACCGGCATTCCGCGCAGCTTTGCCGCGACCGGCGGCATCCTGCTGGGGCCGCAGTATCATTTCGACCTGACGCGCCCGGGCATCGGCCTTTACGGCGGCCGCCCGTTCGAAACGGCCGAGCGCGTCGTCACCCTGTCCCTGCCGGTGATCCAGGTGCGCGAAGTCGCGCCCGGCGAAACGGTCGGCTACGCCTGCGCCTTCGAGGCCGAGGCCCCGGCGATGATCGCCACCTGCCAGGGCGGCTATGCCGACGGGCTGATCCGGTCGCTGTCGGGCAATGCGATGCTGTGGGATGGCGACACGCCCTGCCCTCTGGTCGGTCGCGTCTCGATGGACATGGTCACCGTCGATGTGACGCACCTGGCCGAAGTGCCCAAGGTGCTGGACATCCTGGGGCCGCACCAGTCGGTGGACGAACTGGCCGACGCCGGCGGCACCATCGGATACGAAATCCTGACGGGTCTGGGCGCCCGCTATCACCGCCGCTATCTGGAATCCCGTGGCTGAGGCGCTGACAGGCTTTCTGGCCGCCTTGGGCCGGCCCGTCCTGTCGGCCCTTGCGGCGGTGGGGCGGGTGGCGATCTATGCGGCAGCCGCGCTTGGCCACCTGCTGCGCCCGCCGTTCTACTGGCGCGAATTCGGCCAGCAGGTGATGCAGATCGGCTGGTTCAGCCTGCCCGTCGTCGGCCTGACCGCGATCTTCACCGGCGGCGCGCTGGCCTTGCAGATCTATGCCGGCGGGTCGCGGTTCAACGCCGAAGCCGTGGTGCCGCAGATCGTCGCCATCGGCATGGCGCGCGAACTGGGCCCGGTGCTGGGCGGGCTGATGGTGGCGGCGCGGGTGGCGTCCTCCATCGCGGCCGAGATCGGCACGATGAAGGTGACCGAACAGATCGACGCGCTGGTGACCCTGTCGACCAACCCGATGAAATACCTGACGGTTCCGCGCCTTCTGGCGGCCACGCTGACGGTTCCGGTGCTGGTCGGCGTGGGCGATGCCATCGGCATCATGGGCGGCTGGCTGGTCGGCATCACCCGGCTGGATTTCAACTCGGCCGCCTATCTGAAGAACACGGTCGAGTTCCTTGAGGCCTGGGACATCGGCTCGGGCCTGGTCAAGGGCGCGGTGTTCGGCTTTCTGGTGGCGCTGATGGGCTGCTATCACGGGATGAACAGCGCGCGGGGGGCGCAAGGGGTGGGGGCGGCCACCAAGGCGGCGGTGGTCTCGGCCAGCGTGCTGATCCTGGCCGCCAACTACCTGCTGACAGAGGTGTTCTTCAACGCATGATCACGCTTTCCGGGGTCACCAAGTCGTTCGGATCGAACCACGTCCTGCGCGGGGTGGATCTGGTGATTCCCTCGGGGAAAAGCGTGGTGGTGATCGGCGGCTCGGGCACCGGCAAGTCGGTGCTGTTGAAATGCATCCTGGGCCTGGTGCGCCATGACGGCGGCACCATCACGCTGGACGGCCAGGACGTGACCCAGGCCGAGCGCGACCCGTTCCTGGCCCGCTTCGGCATGCTGTTCCAGGGCGGCGCGCTGTTCGACAGCCTGCGCGTCTGGGAAAACGTGGCCTTCCGCCTGATGCGCGGCGCGCTGAAACGGCCCAAGTCCGAGGCGCGCGAGATCGCGCTGGAAAAGCTGCGCCGGGTGGGCCTTAGCCCGCAGGTGGCCGACCTTTTCCCCGCCGAACTGTCGGGAGGCATGCAAAAGCGCGTGGGCCTGGCCCGCGCCATCGCCGCCGAGCCCGAGATCATCTTCTTCGACGAGCCGACGACCGGCCTTGACCCGATCATGGCCGGCGTCATCAACGCCCTGATCCGCGAGATCGTGGTCGAGATGGGCGCGACCGCGATGACCATCACGCATGACATGAGTTCCGTCCGCGCCATCGCCGACCAGGTCGCGATGCTGCACGCCGGCCGCATCCAGTGGACCGGGCCGGTGGCGGAAATGGACGCAACGCCAGACCCTTACGTCCAGCAGTTCATCCACGGCCGGGCACAGGGGCCGATCGAGTCGGTGCGATGAACGCCGAGTTCCTGGCCCGCCTGCTGACGCCTTCGCCGATCATGCACTGGCTCTTGATGACGCTGCCGATGACGATCACGCTGTCGGGCCTGTTCGGCCTGGCCGAGCGCGAGACCGGCAACCGCCGGCTGTCGCTTTGGGCGGCGGCCATGGTGGTATGGCTGTTCCTGCCGGTCAGCCCTGCCGACCCGACCCTGCGCCAGATCGGCGGCATGGTCAGCATCCTGGGCTGGCTGGGGCTGGTCGGCTACTGGGCGCGGCACGTCTGGGTGAACCGCCCGACGCCGGTCTGGGTGCATGCGGTGGTGATCACGCATCTGGTGGCGATCCTGGTCGCCTGCGTCGTGGCGCTCTTGCGGGCGGCGACGGCCTGATCCGACATTCGCGCCTGGGTTGAGGATTGTTTCCGCAATCGAAACAACACCCCGCATCCCGCTGAATTCCGAAGGGTTTTCGGAAAACTCTCGGGAAAATCCTTGCCGAATCTCCCCCATCGGATTTGCTTGGGCGCGTGTGCGGTTGGGGGAGCGGTAAATGTTCGATCTGTCGGGCGGGACGTTCCGCAAGGTGATGGAGGGCGGCCAGGCCGCCGCGCAGGGCGCCATCGTGGCGCTGACCTTCGGTCTGGTGCTGGCCACGGCCTTTGCGGCCCTGGGATGGATGCCCTGGCCGACGCTCTATCTGTCGTTCGGGCCGCTGGCGGTGCCGCAGGCGGGAATGTGGATGCAGCTGGGGCTGACCGCGCTTTTGGTCATCCTGTGCTTCTACCTGCCCGCCAACACCCGGATGACCCGGCTTGAGCGCAGCCACCGCAGCTTTGCCATGGGGGTCGAGGACGTCGCCCGCGCCTATCGGCTGGCGCATGCCGCCGACCGCGCCGGCGTGTTCAGCCTGTCGTCCGAATTCGACAGCGTGCGCGCCCGGATGGAGGCGCTACGCAAGCACCCCGACTTTGGCCACCTGGAGCCCGAACTTCTGCAACTGGCCGCGCAGATGAGCCACGAGACCCGCGACCTGGCCCGCGCCTATTCCGACGTCAAGGTGGCGCGCGCCAAGTCCTTTCTGGCCCAGCGTCAGGAAGAGGTGCATGCCCTGACCGACCGGCTGGCCATCGCGCGCCGCACCTGCGACGAGCTGAAGCGCTGGCTGACCGACATCGAGGCCGAGGAACGCCAGGCCCAGGTGCAGATCCGGCGGCTGGAGGCGGACCTTCGCGAGATCCTGCCCGGCCTCGGCTATGCCGTCGACCTGGACGAGCGACCTGAGACGAATGTGGTCACCCTGCCCAAGCCGCGGGTGGAACCTTCGCGCCCCGAACCGCTGGCGTGACGCCCGCTTGACGGCGGCGCGGCGGCCTGTCACCCAAGCGCTATGCGCTGGCTGAACCTCTGTCTGCTTCTGCTGTTCCCGGTGGCCTGGTTTGCCCCGCTGATGCGCGCAGCCCTGCTGCCGATTTTCGGGATGGACGAGATTTCGGTGGTCACCGGCCTGCAATCGCTGTGGGACAGCGACATCCCGCTGGCGCTTGCGGTGACCTTCCTGGCAATCTTTGCGCCCTATGCCAAGACCATCGGCCTGGCGCTGATCCACTGGAACCTGCTCAGCCCGCGCACCTTGCCGGTGCTGCATGTGCTGGGCAAGCTGGCGATGGCCGACGTCTTCCTGATCGCGCTTTACATCGTGATCGCCAAGGGCGCCGGCATGGTGACGGTCGAGGTGGCCTGGGGGCTGTATCTCTTCACCGCCTGCGTGCTGGCCTCGATCTTCATCGGCTGGAGGGCCGCGCAATGACCGGGAGCCAGCCGATTTCCGCACGGAAATCGTGCCGGAATTCGCACGAATTCCGGGTCCCGGCCGCCACCGGGTGCTGCGCATGAGCAAGGCCGCGCCCGCCTTCACCTGCACCGCCTGCGGGGCCGCCCACAAGAAGTGGCAAGGCCGCTGCGAGGCCTGCGGGGCCTGGAACTCGATCGTCGAAGAGGCGCCGCTGTCGGCCGGACCCAAGGCGCTTGGGCCAAAGGGCCGGGTGATCGCGCTGACCGACCTGGCGACCGAAGAGGCGCCGCCGCCGCGCGCCTCGTCGGGAATTGACGAGCTGGACCGTGTGCTGGGCGGGGGGCTGGTGCCCGCCAGCGCCGTTCTGGTGGGCGGCGACCCCGGCATCGGCAAGTCGACGCTGCTTTTGCAGGCGACGGCCAGTTTCGCCCGCCGGGGGCTGAAGTGCCTCTACATCTCGGGCGAAGAGGCTGCGGCGCAGGTGCGGATGCGGGCGCAGCGGCTGGGTCTGGGCGATGCGCCGGTATCGCTGGGGGCGGAAACCAGCTTGCGCGACATCCTGACCACGCTCGATGCCGAGCGTCCGGCGCTGGCGGTGATCGATTCGATCCAGACCATGTGGCTGGATACGGTCGAGGCGGCCCCCGGCAGCGTCAGCCAGGTGCGCGCGGCCGCGCATGAACTGGTGACCTTCGCCAAGCGCCGCGGCGTCGCCGTCATCCTGGTCGGTCATGTCACGAAAGAGGGCCAGATCGCCGGGCCAAGGGTGGTCGAGCACATGGTCGATACCGTCCTTTACTTCGAGGGCGAGCGCGGCCACCAGTTCCGCATCCTGCGCGCAGTCAAGAACCGCTTCGGTCCCGCCGACGAGATCGGCGTCTTCGAGATGACCGGCGAAGGCCTGGCCCAAGTCACCAACCCCTCGGCCCTGTTCCTGTCGGCGCGCGACGCCCCTGCCCCCGGCAGCGCCGTCTTTGCCGGGATCGAAGGCACCAGGCCGGTGCTGACCGAGATCCAGGCCCTGGTCGCGCCCTCGCCCCTCGGCACGCCGCGGCGCACGGTGGTGGGGCTGGATGCGGGCCGGCTGTCGACCATCCTTGCGGTGCTGGAAGCGCGGGTGGGCATCCCGTTCACCGGCCTTGACGTGTTCCTGAACGTAGCGGGGGGCCTGCGGGTCACCGAACCGGCTGCCGACCTGGCGGTGGCGGCGGCGCTGCTTTCGGCCCGGGAAGACGTGGCAATCCCGCCCGACATGGTGCTTTTCGGCGAAATCAGCCTCTCCGGCGCGCTGCGGCCGGTGGGCCAGACCGAAAACAGGTTGAAAGAGGCGGCGAAACTTGGTTTCACACAGGCGACCGTGCCCGCCCGCTCCCGCCATGGGGGCGACGCGGGGCTGCGGCTGCGCGAGATGGCCGACCTTGCGGCCTTCACGGGCGAGATGTTCGGGGCCGGCTGACAGCCGCAGGAGTGGACGATGGAGAATTTTACCGCGGTCGATGGCGGGGCGGCGCTGATCATCATCCTGTCGGCGATCCTGGCCTATTCGCGCGGCTTCGTGCGCGAGTTGATGGCGATCGTCGGCTGGATCGGAGCGGCGATCGTCGCCTTCCTGTTTGCGCCCTCGGTGACGCCGATCGTCAAGGAACTGCCGGTAGTGGGCAGTTTCCTGTCGGACAGCTGCGAGCTGTCGGTGATCGCGGCGTTCGCCGGCGTCTTCGCGATCGGGCTGATCGTCGCGGCGCTGTTCACGCCGCTTTTCGCCAGCGTGGTTCAACGCTCGGCGCTTGGCGGAGTGGACCAAGCCCTGGGCTTCCTGTTCGGCGTCGCCCGCGGCATCCTCCTGATCGCCATCGCCTTCATCGTCTACGACCGGGCACTGTCCAGCCAGTCGATCCCGATGATCGACAACTCCCGCACCGCGAACATCTTCGAGAACTTCGCCGGCTCGATCGACGGAGCGATCCCGACCGATGCACCCGGCTGGATCGTGGCGCGCTACAACGACCTGACGACGGTCTGCACGCCCGAAGGCAGCGCCCCCGCCGGCGGTTGAAGCAATCGCCGCCTGACGGCGAAGTCTTTCCTCTCGTCGTCACGCTTGCGCGCTCCTCCTCGGGCGATGGGGGGCCAGCCCCCCAACCCCCCCGGGGTACTTGCACCGGACTGAAGACAAGGCCCTTCATTCTGGTCGAAATACCCCGGGGAGCTCGAGGGGCAGCGCCCCTCGTCAGGCGACATCTGCCACTGGGCGCAGAGGCCGGGGAAAAAACGAAAAGACTTGCGGCGGCAGCCGCGCATTTGCTTCACCGCGCTCAGGCAGTCTCGATCAGCCTGCGCAACCGGGCAACACCCATCGCCACCAGGTCCGCGTCGCCACTGGCCTCGACATTCAGGCGCAAAAGCGGCTCGGTGTTCGACGCGCGCAGGTTCACCCGCCAGCGCCCGAAGTCCAGCGACAGGCCATCGGTGCGGTCGACGCCCTGCGCCTCGGGGGCCAGCACCGCCTCGACGCGGGCGACCGTGGCCGCAGGATCGGGGACGCGGAAGTTGATCTCGCCCGACGAGGGGAACCCGGCCCGCATCCGCCCGACCAGCGCCGACAGCGGGCGGCCGGTGCGGCCCATCAGTTCGGCGACCAGAAGCCAGGGGATCATCCCCGAATCGCAGGCCATGAAGTCGCGGAAATAGTGGTGCGCGCTCATCTCGCCGCCGTAGACCGCGCCGGTTTCGCGCATCGCGGCCTTGAGGAAGGCATGCCCCGTCCGCGCCTGTACCGCCTGACCGCCGCCCTGCGCCACCGCGTCCTGCGTGACCCGCACCACCCGCGGGTCGTGCACGATGGTCGCCCCCGGTTCCTTTTGCAGGAAAGCCGCGGCCAGGAGGGCCACGACATATTCGCCCGGCACGAAGGCGCCGGTCTCGTCGAACAGGAAGCAGCGGTCGAAGTCGCCGTCGAAGGCCACGCCGAGATCGGCGCCGGCCTTGCGCAGGGCCTCGGCCGTGACGGGCTGGTTCTCCGGCAAAAGCGGGTTTGGGATACCGTTCGGAAAGCTGCCGTCCGGGTCATGGAACAGCCGGGTAAAGCGCAGCGGCGCGCCCTGCGCCGCCAATGTCTCGGCCAGCGCGTCGAAGGTCGGCCCCGCCGCGCCATTGCCGCAGTTCACCAGCACATGCAGCGGACGCAGCGCCGCGGCGTCGATAAAGCCCGCCACCGTCGCCACATAGGCCGCCCGGGCGCCGGTCGCCGGCACCACCCGGCCCGGCGCCCCGGCGACAGGAAAGGCGCCGCTTTCCGCCATCGCCCGGATCGCCGCCAGTCCCCCCGCCGCATCCAGCGGCGCCGAGCCCGCCCGCACCATCTTCATCCCGTTCCAGTCCATCGGGTTGTGCGAGGCGGTCACCTCGATCCCGCCATCGGCGCCGAAATGGGTGACGGCGTGGTACATCTCTTCGGTGCCGCAAAGGCCAAGGTCCAGCACCTCGGCACCCGAGGCGACCAGCCCCTCGACGCAGGCCGCCATGAGCGCAGCCGAGGAGGCGCGGCAATCGCGCCCCACCACCACGCGGCGCGCCCCCAGTACCGGCGCGAAGGCGCGGCCGATGCGGCGGGCGATGTCCTCGTTCAGCTCGTCTCCCAGACGGCCGCGGATGTCATAGGCCTTGAAGCATGTCAGCATGGCGGCGTTGTCTCAGCCCCGGCGGCCATAGTAAAGACCCACCACATGCTCGGCCTCGGCAAAGAACAGCCAGCGCGCGGCCAGCGCGCCCGTCAGGTGCAGCGCTGCCGCCAGCGCGATGCCGAAGGGGCCGAACGGCAGCAACAAGACCAGCGCGGGCAGCACCGAGGCCAGCGCCAGCGCGATGAGCCGCAGCCGACCGGCATGCCTGCGTCCGACGACGTAGATCATCTCGCGCAGCAGGTAGTTGCCGGCGGTATGGGCGGGGTCGAACAGCGCCGGGCGGCCCAGCCGGTCCAGCCCGGTTGCGCTGCCCAGCGTCTGGCCGGCGCAGGCAAAGGCCCCGTCGCCCACCCGCCACAGCGCCAGCAGAACCGCGCCCACGGCCAACAGCGCCAAGGGCGCCCAGCCTTGCGCCGCCAGCATCGCCCCCCCGGCCAGCGCAAAGGACAAGAACATCACCGGGGTCAGCCAGTGGTTCCAGCGCGGCACGGCGCGGATCTGGGTATAGATCATCGCGGTGGTGAAGACGGTCACCAGCGCCAGGCTGCCGCCGATCCAGCCGAAGGCGCGCGGCAGGCCCAGCCCCAGCCAGTCCGACAGCGCCACGGGGGCCAAGAGGACCAGCGTCGCGACTGCGGCCCAGGCCTCGCGCGAAAGCCAGCTGGTGCGCCACTGCGAGAACGCCTTCACCGCGTTCTTAGGGTTGCCCAGGTGGAAGGTCGCGGCCAGAAGGCCCGCGACCGCCAGCCCGTAGCCAAGGCCCCAGAGGAAGAAGGCCGCCCAGCCCGAAGGCAGCAGCGCGCCCCAGCCGAGGTAGGCCAGGAAGCCGAAACCCAGGCCCGAGAGGGTGGAAAACAGGATCACCGAAGGTGCGGGGTGCATGTCAGATCTTTCCCAGCATCCGGTCCAGCCAGCCGGCGATACCGGTGGACTTGATGTCCAGCAAAGGCGCCAGCGGGCTGGCCTCGGCCTGCCCCTTCTTGCGCGGCGGCAGGTACTTGTTGGTGGGCCTTGTGCCCAGGTCGGGCATCAGGTCATAGCCGCCGCGGTCCGCGACCAGCCGCGACACCGCGCTGTCGGGGTCGGCGAAATCGCCGAAATGGCGGGCGTTGGTCGGGCAGGTTCGGACGCAGGCGGGCTCGCGGTCCTCCTCGGGCAGTGTGTCGCTGTAGATGCGGTCGACGCAGAGGGTGCATTTCTTCATCACGCCCTGGCCCGCGTCCATCTCGCGCGCGCCATAGGGGCAGGCCCAGGCGCAGAGGCCGCAGCCGATGCAGGCGTCCTCGTTCACCAG
>ERZ1645187.1319-NODE-1319-length-22920-cov-15.937721_pt1 | contig 22920 bp, 24 predicted proteins | sample MGYA00575352_ERZ1645187 | MGnify/ENA primary metagenome ERZ1645187 (study PRJEB40837, sample SAMN11349314) | freshwater sediment metagenome | isolation source: river sediment | host: Sediment | place: India: Wazaribad , New Delhi | collected 2017-02-21 ... | reverse complement strand
ATGGGGTCCTGGCGGATTGGGAGAGGACAGCGGTCACGGCGTGGCGCTGCTCAAGTTTTTTGCATACCCGGCATGCAGGGCGTCAAAGAGCAGGCGGGCCCGCTCCAGCAACTGGTGGTCATCGGCGGTGAGGGCGATCAACCCGTCGAGCAGGGTTTTCAGCAGGGCGGCCTCTTCGGGCAAGGCCTCCTCCTGCACGTCGATCCACCTGACCAGTTCACTTATTCTCGCCAGGGCCGGATCAAGCAGGGCAAAATCCCGGAGCAGCACCTCGAAGGTGATCAACTCGCCCTGGTGGGTGAACGCCCCGAGGGCCATGTCAAAGGGCAGCTCGCCCTGGTCGATATCCGCGGTTTCCCCGGCACCGAGAAAACGGAACCGGGCCTGCGGGTCGATGAACCGCTGGATGAGCCAGGCCGACCCCAAGCGGTCGATGTACGGCCTGGCCCGGGTGACCCAGGTTCGGCCCTGGTACTCGGAGCGATCGAGCCGGGCCGGCGGTACGGATGGCTGATCCGGCCTGCGCAGTCGTGCCGCGATGCTGTCGAGCACGTTCAGGGTTCTGGCGGCTGTGCCGGACGGAAAGAAATCCCGTTGCCGCACGGCCTCGCACCGCTTGCGCAGCTTGCGCAGGGCCCTGGCCAGTTCCCTGGCATGCTCCCCTTCCGCCGCACCGTCCGCGGTGGCCAGCAAGTCCTTGGCCTCGGCTTGAATCTGGGCAAACTCCTGGTCCACCTGGGCCTGGAACAGCTGCTCGATCTGCTCATCGGCCATGCCTTCGACCTGGGCACACTGCAGGGCAAGGGCCTCACCGCCCGAGGCGTTGACCTCGCCGATCAGCCAGGTGATGTTTTCCATCAGTTCCTCGCGATGGGGCAGGATCTGGAGACCGGTTTTCAGCTGGACCGCACCGATGGCCGAAATGCGCCGCCAGATGCGCATCCGTGCCCTGGCGTCGGTGGCGGGTAGCGAAGAGGAGAAGAGAATCCATTTATTTTTCATAATGAACAAAATTATGTTACACCTATTTCATTGTCAAGCGGAAAAGAGAGACTATCTTGTGCAACAACAGCCCGGAGGGTGACCTCGAACCACACGGGCCAACCGTCCGAAACAGACTCGCAACCGGTAACCTTCGTCGACACCAACAAACGGGTGGAACGAGCGCGCGCCGACCTGCCCATCACCCGGGGAGAGTGGTACACGCTGGAGGTCGCCATAACGGCCGACACGGCTGCCTGCCGGGTCAATGGCGTCACCCTGTTCGAGCATCGGGCGGCGAGTTCGTATCATGGACATGTCGGCCTGTGGACCAAGGCCGACTCGGTCACCCTGTTTACCGGGCTGACCATCGAAAACAGCTGAGGTGGGTGGCTGGATCTGCCGACCGGCTCCGCCGCAACCAGGACCTCCATCCTGCACTCAGGCTGTCAGCATGCACAGGGAATTTCAATCGAGGCCACATCCATGAACACACCCGCCATATCCCTGCCTTCCCGCCTGACCGGGGCGCTTTTTGGGGCCTGCATAGCCGATGCCCTGGCCATGCCGGTGCACTGGTATTACGACACCGCTGCCCTGGCCCGGGACTATGGCCGGGTGCAGGACTATGTCCGACCGAAGAATCCCCACCCGGACAGCATTCTCTGGCGCTCGCGGTATCGCCCGGTTCGTCCGCAGGCGGACATCCTGCACAGCCAGGCCCGATTCTGGGGGCAGCGCGGCATCCACTATCACCAGTTTCTGGAAGCCGGAGAAAACACCCTGAACCTGAAACTCAGCCGACTGCTGATGGACAGCCTGATTGCAAGGGAGGAATACGATCAGCAAGACTATCTGGACCGGTACGTGGCGTTCATGACAACGCCCGGCACCCACAACGACACCTATGTGGAGGAATGCCACCGGGAGTTTTTCCAGGCCTGGGCCCCGCACAAAAAAGGCCCACCCGCTCGCTTGCCCGACGAGAAACACATCGGCGGTCTCAGTCTGGCCTTGCCCCTGCTGCTGTTCTACCAGGACCGGTGGGACACGGCCCTGCACCTGGCCGAAGCCCATCTGGCCCTGACCCATCCCGGGCCGCTGATGCGCACCGCCCTGGCCTGCTTTGCCGACATTCTTCACGACATCCTGCTCGGCGCCGATGGCCGCCAGGCCCTGCAGACGATCAGAGCCACACCCTTGCAGCGGTTGAGTGGCTATCCCTTTGCCGAACTGTCGGGCCGTGCGGATGCGGATGTCGCCCGCAACGTGTTCAGCACGGCCTGCTACGTCGAGCAATCCCTGCCCCTGACCCTGTACCTGGCCTGGAAGTATCAGGACGATCCCGAGCAGGCCCTGGTGGTGAATACCAATCTCGGCGGGGACAACTGCCATCGGGGGGTGGTTCTGGGCGCCCTGCTGGGAGCGCTGCACGGGGAGCAGGCCTGGCCGCGGCGCTGGTTGGACGGGCTGGCAGACCCTCCCACCGCTTTTGTGCAGTGCCTGGCAACACGCTGCAAGGCCGGTGGCTGCTGAACAAGACGCCAGGTGCAGCGGAGAGCGTGGCGGGAACAAAATGTCGGGCACCGAAGCCCCCAAAGTTGCCAAAACCACACCGTTTGGCGATAGTCGTGTTCAGATGATCACTGGTTCGGAAAAGAGAGCGCGGGAACCCGGGAGTCTGAAATGCTCACCACCTCGAAAACCTCACAAAACCTGAAGCCGGTTGTCCTGACTGTCGCCCTCACCCTGGTCCTCTGGCTGGGCAGCAAGTGGGCGTTCAATGACTGGTTCGACAATCCGTTCAAGTATCCGGCAAAGGCCGCCTCGCTCTCGGCAACCGTCCTGTTCTGCTGGTGCGTGGTCCTGTCGACGCGCAACCGGCTGCTGGAACGATATTTCCGCGGCCTGGACAAGGTCTACCAGGTGCATAAACGGCTCGGCAAAGCCGCCTTCTGGCTGATCCTCCTGCATCCGCTCTTCCTCGCCCTGGACCGGTTGCCCGACCTGGCCGCGTTCCTGCACAGGCTCTGGTTCATCGCTCCGCAGGGGGACCGCTACCTCCTTGGGCACAATCTCGGTGTTGGAGCGCTGCTGCTCCTGGTCCTCCTGCTCATCCCGACCCTGTGGGTGAAAATCCCGTACCACCGCTGGAAGCGAACGCATGAGTGGTCCGGCGCCTTTCTCCTGCTGCTCATCGTGCATGTTGTCGTGGTCGACCGGGACGTTGCCGCCTATCCGCTGCTCAGGTACTGGCTGTACGGACTGCTGTCGCTGGCCCTGGGCAGTTTCCTGTCCATCCGCTTCCTGTATCGTTTCATCGGCCCGCGCTATCCGTACCGGATCGCGGAAATCGAGAGAATCCAGGATGTGCTGGAGATCACCTTTGCTCCGGTCGCACAAAAGATGTCGTTCCGGCCCAGCCAGTTTGTCTACCTGGTGGTGCACAAGGCGGGGATAACCGCCGAACCGCACCCCTACTCCATCGCCTGCGGCTACAACCTGGCATCGCGCTTCAAACTGGGCATCAAGAAGACCGGCGACCACACCCGCTCGCTGGACCTGCTCGAACCGGGCGACAAGGTCACGGTCTACGGCCCCTACGGTCATTTCAGCGATCGCTTCCTGGCGGCTGAGCGCGACTGCGTTTTCGTCGGCGGTGGCGTGGGCATAACGCCCTTTCTCGGCATGTGGCATGTTGCCCTGCACTCGGGCGAGCAACCGGCATCGCCGGACACGGAGCCCTCGGTCATGGCCCTGCACCCTGAAATCCACCCGGGCTGGACGAGTCCGCGGGTCGCCCTTTTTTACCTGGTCCCCACGCAGGAACAGGCCAGCTTTGACAACGACATCAAAAACGAGGTCATCCTCAGTCATTTCCACGGGTTTCCCGCCTTCGAGGAGCGGGGCCATCACTATGAGCTGTACGAGACGGCCCGGCAGGGGTTCATCACCGCGGAGTACATCGACCGCCGCGTCCCGGGCGGGGTGCGTGACAGGAATATTTTTCTGTGCGGCCCCTCGCCCATGGTCAGCGGGTTGATCGACCAGTTCAGAACACTGGGAATTCCTGACCGGCAGATCATCATCGAGGATTTCAACCTGCTGTAAGGCAGCGAGGTGACCGCGCCCGCCGGTACGATCCCTGGCGACGGGTCCTCGTGCCTCGCCCTCCGCAAGGACCGCCAAAAAAACTAGGCAATACGCCCGGGTTCTGGCACACTGCGGGGCAAAGGCTCGCCGCGACGCTGCCCTGCTGCGGTCTTTTCCCGGCCGGGCAGTCCGGGCTGCCGATTCTTCCCGGACCGGTCGGGCCCTGCACCAGGACCCGCACCCCGGAGCGGGTTTCCGCCCCGGGCGCGGGACAGGTCCCGTTGCCAGGGTTTCGTCGCTCACCCAAGGGGTATCCCATGCACGTCCGCACCCTGTCCCTACTCCGCCTGCTGTTCGCCCCGCTGCTGGTGCTCATCGCCCTGTTCGCCGCGCCAATGGCGCAGGCAGCCGGCGGCCAGGTGCTCGTGCTCCGCGTCGACGGCGCCATCGGCCCGGCCACGGCCGACTACCTGCACCGCGGTCTCCAGCAGGCGGCCGAGACGGGCTCCAGCCTGGTGGTCATCGAGATGGACACGCCCGGCGGGCTCGACACCTCCATGCGGGCGATGATCAAGGACATCCTCGCCTCGCCCGTGCCGGTGGCCACCTTTGTCGCCCCGGAGGGCGCCCGCGCGGCCAGCGCCGGCACCTACATCCTCTATGCCAGCCACATCGCGGCCATGGCCCCGGCCACCAACCTGGGTGCGGCCACGCCGGTGGCCATCGGCATCGGCGGCCCGCGGCCGGGCGCCAAGCCGGACCCGGAGGCGGAAAAACCAAAGGAAAAGGACGCCATGAGCGCCAAGGCGGTGGAGGACGCCACTGCCTACATCCGCAGCCTGGCGCAATTGCGCGGCCGCAACGTGGATTTCGCCGTGCGCGCGGTCACCGAGGCGGCCAGCCTGAGTTCGGCTGAGGCCCTGAAACAGAAGGTGATCGACCTGGTGGCGGTGGACCTGGCGGAATTGCTCGCTCAACTGGACGGCCGCGAGGTCACGGTCCTCACCGGCACGCACAAACTCGCCACCGCCGGGGCCGCAATGGTCCGGGTGCAGCCGGACTGGCGCACCAACCTGCTCGGCATCCTGACCAACCCGCAGGTGGCCCTGGTGCTCATGCTGATTGGCGTCTACGGCCTGTTCTTCGAGTTCACCTCGCCCGGTTTCGGCGTGCCCGGGGTGGCCGGGGCGATTGCCCTGCTGCTCGCCCTGTACGCCTTCCACCTGCTGCCGGTGAACTGGGCCGGGGTGCTGCTCCTGCTCGTGGGCGCGGCCCTGATGCTGGCCGAGGCTTTTGTCCCCAGTTTCGGCGCGCTCGGGGTGGGCGGCATCGTCGCCTTCGTGTTCGGCGGCCTGCTGCTCATGGACACCGAGGTCCCGGGATTCGGCATCCCCCTGGCGCTGATCATCGGCCTGGCCCTGGTCAGCGGCGCGCTGCTGCTGGCCACCGGTACCTTTGCCGCCCGCTCCATCCGCCGGCCGGTGGTGAGCGGCCGCGAGGCCATGGTCGGCGCGCCCGGCACGGTCATCGGCCCCACCGATGACGGCCAGTGGTGGATCACCGTCCTGGGCGAGCGCTGGCACGCCCGTTCAACAACAGCCCTCAAGCCCGGCGAGCGGGTGCGGGTCGACCGGATCGACGGCCTCACCCTGGACGTTTCCCCTGCTGCAGCATCTTCAACCTCCGGAGGATCAACCCATGTTTGACCTGCAAGTCGGTTTCCTGCCTTTTGTCGCTGTTCTCGTTCTCTTTGTCTTCTCCTCGATCAAGATCCTGCGCGAGTACGAGCGCGGCGTCATCTTCCTGCTCGGCCGGTTCTGGAAGGTCAAAGGCCCGGGCCTGGTGATCGTCATCCCGGGCCTCCAGCAGATCGTCAAGGTGGACCTGCGGGTGGTGACCATGGACGTGCCCTCGCAGGACGTGATCTCCCGGGACAACGTCTCGGTGCAGGTGAACGCCATTGTCTTCTTCCGCGTGGTGGACCCGGAAAAGGCCATCATCCAGGTGGAAAACTACCTGGTCGCCACCAGCCAGCTGGCCCAGACCACCCTGCGCGCGGTGCTCGGCAAGCACGAACTCGACGAGATGCTCATCGAGCGCGAGCGGCTCAACATCGACGTGCAGCAGATCCTCGATGCGCAGACCGACAGCTGGGGCATCAAGGTGACCAACGTGGAGATCAAGCACATCGACCTGAACGAGAGCATGATCCGCGCCATCGCCCGCCAGGCCGAGGCCGAGCGCGAGCGGCGGGCCAAGGTCATCCACGCCGAGGGCGAGCGCCAGGCGGCCCAGGCGCTGATCGAGGCGGCGGAGATGCTGGCCCGCGAACCCGCGGCCATGCAGCTGCGGTACCTGCAGACCCTCACCCAGGTGGCCGGCGACAAGAGTTCCACCCTGGTCTTCCCGGTGCCGGTGGACCTGGTCGGCAGCCTGCTTGGCCGCTCCGGCACGACCCCGCCCGCCGCCAGCAGCAACTGAGCCGGCCACCGCCCCGCCCCTGGTTTTCCTCCGCCTCCCTGCGCCCCGCCGGATCCACACCACCGGCACGGGCGCAACGAGGCCGGCCACCTCCCGCAACCCTTCATCACCCCTTGTGCCCACACTGCCATGAAACACCTGACTCTCTGGCTGACCGTCCTCGTTCTGCTGCTGCCCACCCTCGGCCGGGCTGCCGGGGCCGGCTACGGCTACCCGATCTCGGGTTCCTACGAGGCCACCATCCTCGGCACCCCGGACGAACTCAAGCCGCCCCTGCCCAAACGGATCCCCCTGCGCGACCTGGTGCTCGAGCCGCTGCCCGACCTGAAAAAACCCCGCGTGTTCTTCTACGACAAGGGGCTCTACTGCACCCTGGCCGCACAGAAGAAAAAGGCGCCGCTCGTGTTCCTGGTCGCCGGCACCGGCGCCGGCCACCGGGCCGCGCGCATGGTCAGCCTGACCCGGGTTCTGTACCAGGCCGGGTTCCACGTGATCGCCCTGAGTTCCCCGACCCACCCGAACTTCATCATCAACGCTTCGACCAGCCACGTGCCCGGCGACCTGGCCGACGATGCGGCCGACCTCTACCAGGTGATGCACACCGCCTGGGAAGCGGTCAAAGACGACATCGAGGTGTCCGATTTCCGCCTGGCCGGCTACAGCCTGGGCGGCACCCAGGCCGCCTTTGTGGCCAGGCTCGACGAACAGCGGCAGCTGTTCAACTTCTCCCGGGTGCTCATGATCAACCCGGCGGTGAGCCTGTACGACTCGGTCGGCCGCATCGAGGCCCTGCTCGACAACATCCCGGGCGGACCGCGCCGGATCGGCGCCTTTTTCAACCGCATGCTCGACCGGTTCGTCGAATTTTACCAGACCGGCCAGTTCATCGAGCTGGATGACGAATTCCTCTACGCCATCTACCGCAACCGGCTGGTGTCGCAGGCCGAGGCCGGCGGCCTGATCGGCCTCACCTTCCGCGTCAACTCGGCGGGCATGATCTTCGCCGCGGACGTGATGACAGGCGGCGGCTACATCGTGCCGAAAAACCGGGTGCTGGCCACCACCGACAGCCTGGACGACTACTTCCAGGTGGGCGTGCGGCTCAGTTTCTTCCAGTATTTCGACGAGTTTTTCTACCCGGCCATGCGCGCCCGGCGGCCCGGCCTGAGCCGCGAGGCGCTCATCGACTCGCTCAGCCTGCGCGCCATCGAGACCTCTCTCCGGGGCAACCCGAAGTTCGCGGCCCTGATCAACGACGACGACTTCATCCTCAGCGCCGCGGACCGGGACTACCTGCAGGACCTGTTCGGCGAGCGCACCCGGGTCTACCCGCGCGGCGGCCATCTGGGCAATTTCGAATACACCGAGAACATGGCCGCCATGGTCGCGTTCCTGGGCCGCATTGATGCCACCGGAGGGACCGAACGATGAAGACCACCCTGCTTCGGGCCGCCACCCTGCCGGCTGTTCTGCTGCTCGTCGTGTACCTGGCGGGCTGCGCCCCCACCCCGCCCCTGCGATCGTACGAAGAGCCGCCCATGCACACCCTGGCCGAGTTCGACGACGAGAAAATCGCCCACGTGGACGACCCCTGGGAGCGCTTCAACCGGCGCATGTACACCTTCAACTACACCCTGGACCAGTACCTCTTCCTGCCCGTGGTCGATGCCTACGAGTTTGTCACGCCGAAATTCGTGCAGACGGGCGTGTCCAACTTCTTCAAGAATATCGGGGAAATCTGCACCCTGTACAACTCGGTTCTGCAACTCCGCGGGAAAAAGGCGGCCACCACCACCGGCCGCTTCCTGATCAACAGCACCATCGGCCTGGCCGGGCTGTTCGACCCGGCCACGTCCATGGGACTCAAACGGCAGAACGAGGATTTCGGCCAGACGCTCGGCCACTGGGGCGTGGACACCGGCCCCTACCTGGTGCTGCCGGCGCTCGGCCCGGCCACGCTGCGCGGCGCCGGCGGCATAGCGGTGGACACGAGCGTGCACATCCCGCTCATCGACGAGGTGGACCTGGACAGCCAGGTGGAACTGGGGATGGATACGGTCAAGGGCGTGGACAAGCGGCACGATCAGTCGTTCCGCTACTACCAGAGCGGCTACCCGTTCGAGTACTCGGTGGTCCGCTTCGTCACCCGGAAAAAGACCGAACTGGCGGTGATCAAGTGAGGTGGGCCGGGTGAACCGGCCCGGCCCGGGCTGAGCTGCTCCGGGCCGGGCAGGACGGGCGAGGGTCAGGCCGTGCGGCCGTTGTGATCGGCGATGAAGCGCTGCAGGGCATCGACGCAGTCGGTGCGCTCCCAGGTGAAGGCCGCCAGTTCCCGGCCGAAATGACCGAAGGCCGCGGTTTCTCGATAGATGGGCCGGCACAGGTCGAGCCGCTCGATGATGCCGCGCGGGGTGAGGTCGAACACCGCCCGCACCGCCGCCTCGAGCAGGGTTTCGTCCACCGCGCTCGTTCCTTGCGTGTCCACCAGCAGGCTCACCGGCGCGCTCACGCCGATGGCGTAGGCCAGCTGCAGGACGCAGCGCCGGGCCAGGCCGGCGGCGACGATGTTCTTGGCCACGTGGCGGGCCGCGTAGGCCGCGCTCCGGTCCACCTTGGACGGATCCTTGCCGGAGAAGGCGCCGCCGCCGTGCGGACAGCGGCCGCCGTAGGTGTCGACGATGATCTTGCGGCCGGTGAGGCCGGTGTCGCCCATGGGCCCGCCGACCACGAACCGGCCGGTGGGGTTGATGAGCACCCGCGGCGGCTGCGGGCAGAGATGGGCGGGCAGCACCGGGTGGATGATCCGCTCGGCCACCTCCCGGCGCAGGGTGTCGATGTCCACGGCCGCGTCGTGCTGGGTGGAGAGCACCACCGTGTCCACGGCCTCGGGACGGTCGCCGCGGTAGCGCACGGTCACCTGGCTCTTGGCGTCCGGCCGCAACCAGGGCAACTCGCCGCTCCGACGCAGCTGCTCCTGCCGCTCGACCAGCCGGTGGGCGAGCAGGATCGGCAGGGGCATCAGTTCCGGGGTCTCGTCACAAGCGCAGCCGAACATCAGCCCCTGGTCGCCGGCGCCGATCTCCTCGCCCCGCTCCACCCCCTGGCGGATGTCCGCGGACTGGTGACTGAACCGCAGCAGGATTTCGCAGCGGTCCGGGTCGATGCCCGGAAAGTCGCCGCTGTAGCCGGTGTCGCGCAGGAGAGCGCGCACCAGGTCCGGGGCCTCGTCGCGGATGCGCGCGAACACGGCCGGGTCCACGGTGTGGAACTCGCCGCCGAGCACCACCAGGTTGTCGGTGAGAAAGGTTTCGCAGGCCACCCGGGCCGAGGGTTCGGCCGCGAGGAACCGGTCGAGGATGGTGTCCGAGATGCGGTCGGCGAGCTTGTCTGGATGCCCGGCGGAGACCGACTCGGAGGTGAACAGGGAAATGCGCTGGCTGGTGGTGCTGGACATGGTGCCCACTCCTTGACGCTCTGCAGGGGGATGGCGCCGGGGCCACCGCAGAGCGATCAGTGGGCCAACGCTTTAGCAGTACTTGTCAGTCGCCCCGCAAGTTGTTGCTTAACTCGGCGACGCCCGGTCGCCCGGACACGAAAAAACCCGCCCCGGCTTGTGGCCGAAGCGGGTGTGATCACAAAAGAAAACCCCTCGCTTTAGCCGGTATTTATCAAGCGCCCCGCAAGCTGAGTCAAATCGGCGCCGGCGTTGTTTGTACCCCATCCGCCGAGCCGCGTCAAGAGGCGCGGCTGCGGCCCGAGCCCACGGAATCCCCGATCCCCGCGAGGTTGCCCATGCCCTCCTCCCCCTTTGACACCTGGACCGAACCCTACGACCGCTGGTTCACCACCCCCGTCGGCCGGCTCGTGTACGCCTATGAGGCACAACTGCTGCTGGAGCTGCTCGACCCGCAGCCGGGCGAGCGCATCCTCGACGCGGGCTGCGGCAGCGGCATCTTCACCGGCGAGGTGCTCGACCGCGGGGCCACGGTGGTCGGCCTGGACCTCTCCCTGCCCATGCTCGGCGCCGCCCGCCGCCGCCACGCCCGAACCCGGTTCTTCGGCCTGTGCGCCGACCTCTCGGCCCTGCCCTGTGCGGACGCGAGCTTCGACCGGGTCTGGTCCATGACCGCCATCGAGTTCATCGCGGATGCGGCCCCGGCCCTTGCCGAACTGGAGCGGGTCACCCGGCCGGGCGGCACGATCGTGGTCACCACCCTGAACAGCCTCAGCCCCTGGGCCGAGGAGCGCACCAGGAAGGGCCAGGCCGGCCACGAGCTGTTCTCGCGGGTCTTCTTCCGCTCGCCGGACGAGCTGCGCGCCCTCATCAAACCGAACTGCGTGCTGCGCACCGCGGTGCATTTCGGCAAGGAGGATCCGGTGGACCAGGTACCGGCGCTGGAGCAGGCCGGCCGGTTGGCGGGCTCGGACCGGGGCGCCCTGCTTGCGGTCCAGTGGCATCGGGGCATGGACTGAGCGATCGGGGGCAGTCCCGGTGCGGCGGTCAGCGACCACCGGGTGGCAGGGGCGGCCGGGACGCTCCGCCGGCCGGCTGGTTCAGCGCGGTGGGCCGGTTCCTGTTTGCACCTTGACAATACAAATGAGAACCGATCATGTTCCTGTCTATCGATGCTCCGGCCCCTTGCCTGCACGAACCGTTCGTTTGTCCCGGCCCGATTGCCGCGGCATCGCGGCCCGGAGTTTTTCCATCACCAGCAACAGGAGGGAATGACACTATGACCACACAAGCAGCCTTTACCCCACAGGAATGGACCCTGCTGCGCACCGTGCCGGCCCTGGTGGCCAGCGGCGTGGCGGCCGCCGACCCGGGCGGCATCCTCGGCGGCATGAAAGAGGCCTTTGCCGGCATGAAGGGCATGTTCGATTCGCTCCTGCAGGGGAAGGAAATCGAGTTGCTGCAGGCCATGGTGGCGGACAAGAGCCGGCCCGAGATGCCGGACATCAAGGCCATGATGGGCGAGGGCGACCCGGCGCAGCAACTGCTCAACCTGAAGGCCAGGGTGCTGGAGCGCATCCGCGAGGTCGAAACCCTGGTCGCGGCCAAGGCCACGGCCGAGGAGGCCCAGGCCTACCGGCAGATGCTCATGCATGTGGCCGCGCGCACGGCCGAGGCCTCGAAGGAGGACAGCTTCTTCGGTTTTGGCGGCGTCCGCGTCAGCTCGGCCGAACAGTCGTTCCTCAACGAGGTCCGGCAGGCGCTGCACATCGCCTGATTCCCGCCCCGATCCGGCACGAACAAGGGGACGTTCCGCTGGCGGAACGTCCCCTTTTTTTTGTGCTTTTTTTGTGATGCGTCAGCCTTCGGCCGGGCAGCGGCCCGGGTGAACCTCGCTCTCCTTTTTTCGGCGACCGCCGAAAGGCTACACGCCTCAGGAGCCGCCGTAGCCCACGCTCACCCGGCCGTCCGCGACGATCACCGGCACCTGCCGCCGGCCGCCGCTGTGGGCGAGCATTTCCTCAAGAAGGGAGCGGTCGGCCTTGACATCGTGGTACACGTGACCGGGGTGCGCCGCCCGGGCGCGGTCCGTGTAGGGTCAGCCCTTTTTTCCGTAGATGATGATCTGCTCCATGCTCGTTCTCCCAAGTGGTTGATGGATGGGTGCGGACGCGGATGCGGGCTCAGGCGAGCACGACCAGGTCGCCCGGTTCGGGCAGCAGGCCGCTCTCGCCCAGTTCCCGGGCGAGCAGGGCGCGGATCTCGGCCGCGTGCGCCCGGCGTACCGGCCGGCTGAGATGCACCAGGGCCAGTCGCCCGGCCCCGCTCTGCCTGGCCAGTTCCAGGCAGGAGGCCAACCCGCCGTGGCCCGGGGTGTCCGCATCCAGGCCGTAGGCCTCGTGGATAAGCAGGTCCGCGCCGCGGGCCAGGGCCGCGGTGGCCGGGGTGGGCCGGCCGTCGCCGCTGTAGAACACGGATACGCCACCCGCGTCCAGCCGAACGGCCAGACAGGGCGCGTGCGTGCTGTGGTCGCTCTCGGCACAGGACCAGGTGGCGCCACAGAGCGCAAGCGTTGCGCCCGGCGCGGCCTCGACACAAACCACCGGATACTGCAGCCGCGCGCGGAAACCCGGGTAAGCCAGTTCCAGCGCCTGCCAGAGCTTGGCCTCGATCCCGGCCGGGCCGACCAGGGTCAGCGGCCGGGTGCGGCCCTCGTCCCAGAAGCGCAGCAGCAACAGCGGCAGGCCGAGGAAGTGGTCACCGTGGAAATGGGACACCCACACCGCGTCCAGGGCCGCGCCCACGTTCGCGTGGCGGTAATAGGCCGCGGCCGCGGTGAAGCCGCAGTCCAGGAGCACATGCGTTGGTCCGTCCGGTCCGGGCACGGTGACCAGGACCGAGGTGTTGGCATAGCGTTCGTCAAAGGCCTCGCCCACACCGATGAACTGCACCTGCATCGCCTGCCTCCTGTTGTTGATCTGATGGTCCGGATGATCCCCAGCATACCGGCAATCAACGGCCGGTGCAGCAGGTTCCGGCGCGTGGTGTACGCAGGCAGCGGCGGAGCGATGGATGCGGGCCAACACCCGGCGGGTGGAGGCGGTGCGCCGGCCAGGATGGCTATTTGGCCTGGCCCGAGTCCGTGCCGTACAGGGGCGAGCGGGGCCCGTAGAGCAGGCCATGCGGCTGGCCGGCGTGGAGCAGCCGGTTGTCGGCCATGCCGGCGATGTCATAGGTGGTGTCGGCCACGGAATGGACGATCTGTTCGACCAGCGCCTGGGCCAGAAGCCCTGCCAGGCCGCCCTGGTTGGTGCCGTGCTGCTCGGTGCTGGAGGCGGTGGCCGTGCCGTTCCACAACTGCTCGCCGCTGCGCAGGTCCACGAGCCGGCCGTCCAGGGTCACCCGGGTGTCGCTGACCACCACCTGGTACCTGGTGCCGTACTCCCGGACGTGCAGGTAGAGCACCGCGTCCGCCCGGAAGATGTCGTAGAGCTTTTCCAGGCTGACGGCGTGGATGTCGTCGGCCTGGGTGAGGCCGTTGTTGACAAAGGTCTCCTCGACCACGGCCACCGGGAAGACGTAATAGCCGGATTCCGCCAGGGGAAAGGCCACCTGGGCGAGCACCCCGTGGCCGGCCTTGACCTCCGGGCTGCTGTTCAGCGGCGGCAGCACCAGGATCGACCGGGGCTTGCTCCGGGTGAAGGCGGTGTAGTCGTAGGGCGGCGCCGGCTTTGCGCATCCGCCCAGGGCGAACAGGACAGCCGCGAACCCGAGCCACAGCCAGGGTTTCATCGGGCCGCCTCCTTGCTGCGCAGAAGAAAATCCATGTAGGGGCCGGCTTCGGGGTACAGGGCCTTTTCCTCGAGAAAATGTCCCCGGGCCGCGACCCCGTCACCGCCCCGGGCGAACAGCAGCCCCAGGTGGGCGTGCAACCCCGGGGGCACGGGACGGTTGTCGGCCCGGGCCTGTTCCAGGATCTTCTCGAGCGCGGCGATCTGCTCTTCCAAACCACCCTGCTCGTTCTGGTAGTACTGGTAGACCGTGGGCTGGTAGTCGCCCCAGGTGTAGAGGGGCCGCGGTTCGGGCCCGCAGCCGACGAGCAGGACCGCAGCGAGAACCACCACGATCCGGCGGGCAAAGGCGGGCATGGCGCGTCCCTCCCTGTCCGTCAGTTGCCGGGCACCCAGCCGCCGGATTCCAGGCCTGCGACCAGGTTGTTCACCGCCTCGCGGATGGCCAGGTCCAGGACCTTGCCGTTCAGGGTGGAATCATAGCTGGCCGTGCCGCCGAAACCGATCACCTCCCGGTTGGACAGCTGGTATTCGCCGGCGCCCCTGACCGAGTACACCACCTCCGAGGTGCGCACGCTCAGCACGTTCAGGGTGGCCTTGGCATAGGCCACCTGCTGCTTGCCGCGGCCGAGGATGCCCCACAACTGGTGGTCGCCCACCACCTTGCGGCCGAACTCGGTGATATCGCCGGTGATCACGTAGCCCGCGCCGGCCAGGGCCTGCTCCCTGCCGCTCAGCCTGGCCTCGCGCTGCAGCTCCTCCATGTTGGTCCGCTCGAGCACCCGGAATCGCCCGGTCTGCTGCAGATGGCTGACCAGGATGGTTTTCGACTGGTTGCCGAGCCGGTCGACCCCGTCGGAGAACAGGCCGCTCAAATAGTTGGAGCGGTTTTCAAATTTGCCCACGGCAACCGGCACCTGCACCCCGCTGTAGGCCGTGCGCGCCGAGGCGACCGCGGGCGTTTCCACGGTGCGCGAGGTCTCGGTGGCGCAGCCGGCCACCAGCAGGGCCAACAGGGCAACAACAGGCAGGCAATGCCTCTTCATGATCAGCCTCCGTGAGGAAGAAAAGGAAACGAAAAAACCGGGGCACAACAGGCGGCTTCAGGGCGTTGCCGCTGGCCGCTGCTCCTGTTTGATAAAGGTGATGAACACTTCTCCCAGCCTGAACCCGAACTTGGAGAACACCGCCCGGTTCATCATGATGGTGTCGTCGAGCTGCCACATCCAGTCGTTGAAGTGCACGTTGTACACCGTGTCGCCCACGGGCAGGGCGAGCACGTACTGCCAGTGCAGGGCGTTGCCCGAGGCCGCGCCGACCGCCTCGCCGACCACGTCGGCCGCGGTGCCGCGGTATCGGTCGTTGTCCTTCTGTATCGTCCACACCCGCCGCTCTTTTTTGCCGTCCGCGTAGGTGAAGGTCTCGTCAAGGGTGCCGGTGTCGCCCTGCCAGCTGCACTGCATGTCCACCCGCATGCGGCGGATGACCTTGCCGGAGCGGTCCTGGACAATGCCATGGGCCACCACCGGCCCGTTGAAGTACTGTTGCATGTCGAACCGCGGTTGCTCGCCGGCATAGTCAGCCAGTTGCACCGAGGAACAACCCGTGGCGCCCAGGGCCAGCAGCACCCACAAAAGCCATTGGACGGACCGCAATCGAAAGCGCATACTCCCCTCCCCCTGTTGTTCCATTGTTCAGCCCCGGTTGATCAGTTGACGGCGCATTTCCTGGTCAATGGGATCCTTCCCCAGCCAGATGCCGAAGTAGGCCGCGGAAAAGTCCGCCCCTTCGATGGTCACCAGGGGCTCGCCGTTGAAACTCAGTTCAGTGCCCTGGCCCGGGACATAGGTCAGGGCGTAGCGGTCACCGGGCTTGACATCGCGATACACCGCATTGAGCCGGTCGATGCGGCTGCGCAGGCGGGCCAGTTCCTCCGGGCTGTTGTTGCGTTCGAGCACCGCCTCCGCCCCTTTGCCGAAATCCGGACCGGGGATAGAGACGAGGTAGCTGATCTCCAGGCGGCGGGGCACATCCGCCAGCACATCGGCAGGGGCCGCGTTTTCCGGCAGGTACAGGGCCGCCACGTAAACCTTGAACAATTTCAGCCAGCGCAGCAGGGCCGCGCCGCGCAGGGGCACCTGCTGGTCCTCGATGCGGACGCTCTTGGCGAAGGTGACCCCCTCGACGGTCTGGGCGGCCGCGTACAGCGGTGGCAGGAGGAGCAGGGCGAAAACAAGAGCTGGTGTGCAGAGGCGGATCAAGGCAGATGCGATCAGCATGGGTGGTCCTCCCCGGGAGTCCGGAATGTTGAGGAAAAAGGCGGATACGGCCCGTTGCCGACCAGAGGCGACACAGGTTGCCGTTAGCCGCAACAATAAGCACGGCAACCTGTTGAAACAATTTTCTTGTGGGGTACTATCCGACATCGTCCGGCGCGCCGGCAGCTCGCTCCCTTCCCTGCCGCGGCAGATCGAAGGGCCGAGTATCCCACCACCTCTTTGCCCAACGAGGACAGCAGCCATGGAAAAACTGAAAATCGGGGTGAGCGCCTGCCTGCTGGGGCAGAACGTGCGCTACAACGGCGGCCACCAGCTGAACCACTTCATTCGCGATATTCTCGGCCAGTACATGGAGTTCGTGCCGGTCTGCCCGGAGGTGGAATGCGGCCTGCCCATTCCCCGCGAGACCCTGCGGCTGGTGGGCAGCGAGGAGGCGCCCCGGCTGGTGACCAGCCGCAGCGGGGTCGATCACACCGAGCAGATGCAGTCCTGGGCCGCGACCAGGGTCAAACAGCTCGAACAGGAGGGGTTGTGCGGCTTCATCTTCAAAAAGGATTCGCCGAGCAGCGGCCTCTACCGGGTCAAAGTCTATTCGGAGCAGGGCATGCCCCGCAATGTCGGCACCGGCATGTTCGCCCGGGCCTTCACCGAGCACTTCCCCCTGCTGCCGGTGGAGGAGGATGGCCGGCTCAACGACGGCCGGCTGCGGGAAAACTTCATCGAAAGCGTGTTCGTGTGCAAACATTTCCGCGACCTGACGGCCGCGCCGCCCAGCCGCGGGGCCCTGGTGGACTTCCACACCCGGCACAAGCTGCTCTTCCTGGCCCGCAGCCAGGAGCACTACCGGCGGATGGGCCGGTTCATCGCCAACCTGCCCGCTTCCATCGACGAGGCCTACAGCCAGTACGGCACCCTCATGGCCGACACCCTGCGCGTGCGCACCACCGCGAAGAAGCACTGCAACGTGCTGTTGCACGTGCTCGGCTATTTCAAGAAGATGCTCTCAGCCGACGAAAAGCAGGAGGCGCTGGAACTCATCGAGGCCTACCGGACCGCGGATGTGCCCCTTATCGTGCCCATCACCCTGCTCAACCACTTTGTCCGCAAATACGACCAGCCCTACCTGCGCGACCAGTACTACCTCCGCCCGCACCCGCTGGACCTGCGGCTGCGGAGTCATTGTTGAGGGGAGGCCGGAGGATGGCGGGGTGTAGGCCAGGCTTCAAGGGGTGGAAAACAGGGAGTGAGACTTTAGGCCGGTATGTTGACAGGCTGTAGGCCAGGATGCAAGGGAACCGGAACTGGTTAACCGACGAGGAGCCTGTTCATTGACAACAACCAGGCGGTGGCGGCGGCTTTACGGGTTCCTGCTTTTTCAGTCGTTCAGCAGATGCATTATTGCTGGAAGGGGGGTGGTGCGTACGGAGACAGTGCGGCTCGCGTTGCTGGTACCGCATGCATTTTCAGCGTGAAGCGTAAACTGAGTGGTTGCTGCCACTCGAACCTGTTGCGTCCCCTGAGCCGAATTGACCTTGCCGATTAGGGGTGTTATCGACATGGACTCTGCCCCTTCAACCTCCCATATCAACGAAACCGGCTCTGATCGGGCAACATTGTCCGAAGAGGCGCGGAATGCGCGAATGGTGGGTTGCGATCGACAGGAAGGAACAGGCCCTACTCCCCACCGATACATCTTTACTTCACTTCGTTCCTGAACATTGCGTCTGCTGTCTCGTGCCAGGCCGCTCACCATAAACCCATACACTTCTCCATGGACGGGCACAAAGGTGTTGAGCGGCGGAACCTTGATGTGGTCCCCCTGAACAGCTCGAACAGCTTTGACCGTCTGACCAACCGTCAACCACTCAAAGGTTGCCGCATACCAGGTGCCATTGCGCTGCACGAAAATCCACGGATTGGCATTGACTCGAATCTGACCGCCAGTACTTGCCGTGACCTGGATACCCGGCCAAGTGTTGGCCTTATTGTAGTTCAGGGTTATGGTCGTCGATCCCACAGAAACATCGAGAGTCGCGGTCTGCCGCCATTGAGACACATCGGCGTGCAGCCACTGGACTCCCTTGAAATCACTGGGAATCCAAGAATTGGCCGACGCTGTACAGACAAAGCCGAGCAAGGAGACAAACGTGAACAATAGCGGACGGACAAAAGACATACATACCTCAACAAAATTTGTTGCAATCCCCCCTCCTCATCCATTTTCCGGGGCTGGGGAGAAGTGGCGGGAAATTGTTGAAAACAGATACTTCCTGGGCATACATCGCGGCATTTACTTACGCTCATGCCACTGCACCGAGGAAGTCTAACGAGCGTAACACAGGTGAGAGAGCCCCAAGCCCCTTGGCTGCGCAGCGACCACTAGCAGCACTCAAAAACGACACCATCGTATAGGACCGGAGTGGGACGGTCAAGTTTTATAGGCCTAATACATTTGCCTTCTTTTTCACGCCCAAGGACGGCGGACGGCATGCCGAAGTGCCCGGCGAGGCCACCTTGGTCCGGCCCCTGCCGGTCGAGGCGCTGGAGCAGCGTTTGGCCCAAAGAGGGGAGCAGGTAATTGAGCAGTGAAAATGATTTCCACCAGGGAGGAGCAGATTTGAAGCAGTACGTGATCATCGGCAACGGAGCGGCCGCCAACAGCGCCGCCGAAACCATACGCAAGCACGATCAGACAGGGAGCATTGTTCTCTTTTCCCGTGAGCCCCATGACTTCTACTACACACCGGCCCTGCCCGAGCTGATCTCCGGCGAAAAGAACGTACAGGGTCTGACCATCCGTGACTCGCAATGGTATGCCCAACGCGGGATCGATGTGCGGCTTGGTTGTCCGGTGCGGGACATCGATGCCGACAGGAAGACCGTGTCCCCGGCCACGGGCGGGGCAGTGCATTATGATGCCCTGCTGCTGGCCACGGGCGGCAATGCCTTTGTGCCGCCCATTCCCGGAGCGGATCTTCCCGGGGTGTTCACCCTGCGCACCCTGGACGACGCCGTGCGGATTCGCCAGGCAATGGGCGCGGGGCGGCGGGTGGCGCTGATCGGCGGCGGCCTTTTGGGCCTCGAGGCTGGCAACGGGTTGATCAAGGCAGGGGCTCGGGTGGAGGTGGTGGAGGTTTTTCCCCGACTGCTGCCCCGGCAAACGGATCCAGAGGGAGCAGGAATGCTCCAGGGCATGCTGGAAAAGATGGGGTTCGGGTTCCATCTGGGCACGGAAACCAGCAAAATCGTCAAGGCCGGCAGGGTGCTGGAGGTCCATCTGGAAAACGGTACAATCCTGGAAGCGGACGCTGTGCTGCTTTCCGCCGGGGTTCGTCCGGAACTGGAACTGGCCGGCCGGCTTGGCGTGGCCGTGGACAAGGCCGTACAGGTCGACGACCGCATGCGGACTTCCCTGCCGGGCATCTACGCCGCGGGCGATGTCTGCGAACACCGGGGCAGATACTACGGGATCTGGCCGGCGGCCATGGAGCAGGGTCGGGTCGCGGGAAGCAACATGGCAGGCAGGCCGATGGAGTATGGGGGCACGGTCATGGCCAATGCCCTGAAGGTGGCCGGCATCGATCTGACCGCGTTCGGGGAGATCGACGCCGATGGCCTGCACCCGGCGCACATCCTGATTGATTCGGAAAAGGGCATCTACCGCAAACTGGTGCATGATCAGCATCAAATCCTGGGAGGCATCTTCCTGGGCGATCCCCGGGGCGCCGCAGCGGCGATGAAGGCCATGAAGAGCGGCACGCCGCCGGGACCTGAGCTTATGGCCCTGTTTCCCGAACACTGATCGGCAAGGGCGGGATCTTCAGCCCTGACGCTGATCCACGATGCATCGATGGAGGTGGCGACTATGACAAAAACACACGAGGCGCATTTTTTTCGCGGCAAAACCCTGCTGCTCACCGGCGCGTCCATGGGCATCGGCCGGGCCCTGGCCGTGGCCCTGGCCAGGGAGGGCGTGAACCTGGTGCTCAACGCCCGAAGCGGCGACCTGTTGCGGGAAACGCGCGAGCTGTGCGCCCAGGATGGCGCAGCGTCCAGGGCCGTGGTGGATATTGTGGCCGGGGACGCTTCCAGGGCCGAGACGGTGGCCGCCATGCTGGCAGCCGCCCGGGCTCTGGGCAACTTCCAGGGGTTCATTCATGCCGCCGGCCTGCTGCATCCTGGACCGTACGTCTGGGAGCTTTCAGCCGAGGATTTTCAGGCGGTGTTCGCGGCCAATGTCCTGGTCGGCCATCAGTTGATCCGCTGCTGCCTTCCCGATTTGCTGTCCAGGGGCGAGGGACTGGCCGTGTTTTTCGGCTCCGGGGCCGCGGCAAAGACCCAGCCGGGCATCGCGGCCTACTGCGCGGCCAAGGCCGCGGAAGAGCATCTGGCCCGGCAGCTGGCCGCCGAAGCGCCCAGCGTGACCACCCTGATTTATCGTCCGGGGATCGTGGAAACACGCATGCAGGTCCAGGCTCGGGAGTCCCGGGGCGGGGCAGCCGAGCAGCTGCAGGCCGTGTTTCGGCCCTGGAAGGAGCAGGGGCAGCTGATGACCCCGGAGCAATCCGCAGCGGGACTGGTCCGGCTGCTGGCCACGGACCCACGCCGCCTGCATGGCGGGACCTGGGACGTGCGGAATTTATAATGCGGGAACGGTTGGTAAAAAAGGGGATTACCTAACGCTCGACAAAGAAGCGGGTGTCGAAACGACCCTCGATCATGCGGCAGTTGCCCGGATCGCCTCCCCCTTCATAATCTTCCGCCAGGCACAACTCTGCCGCAAAAGTGCCAACGGCGCGGCCTTCTTTGTCATTGGCCTCGAGCGTGGTGAATGTCACGGCGGGCGCGGACGGCGCGTCCTCGGATGTCCAGCGCTGGGCGCCCCCTCGCGGGGCGTAGCTGATGGTCATGTCCAAGGGTGCTGTTTTCGGTCCGGGCTTTTCCGTCATGAAATCCACCTCCACGCTCAGTCGCGCGTTGTCGGTGCTGTAGCCCGCGATACTCAGAGCCGCACTCACGCCACTCAGGAACATGAACGCCGTCGCCGAGGCCTTGTCCCCGTCGCGGGCAAGGACCGTTGGCTGCGCAATGGTCCCGGCATCGAAACTGGCCTCGATCATGCCGATATTTTCGGTTTCAAAGGCCAGGATTGGTGTCGCCGTCGTAAGGAGCGCAAGAAAAGCTGTCGTGAGTTTCATCAATGAAGCATCCTCCTGAAGGGTACCGAGTTAATCCTCTCGCAAAGCAAGAACTGGGAGGGGCGCCCTTCGGTTCGGGGCACACCCTCATCACTGCGTTCAGCTATAGAACGTACAGCAGCGTGACCACAAATTTTCTCCATCGGGCGGAAACATGGGAGCGTCCGCATCCGACCCTGCGCCTTCCCGGTTGCAGGCAGAGTTGCGGCCGTTGGCAAAGCGGAAATTGAAATACGTTTCGTGCACGTGTCCTTCTCATGTCCCGCATCAGTTGTCGAGACTTCCGATCACTCCGGAAAAGTTGAGTTCCAGCTTCCGCGCGGCGGACAGGTCGATGGTGCGTCCACGATCATCCGAGGGGCCGACCTGCGCCGACACCTTGCCGGACAGCGACAGGAAGGCACCATCTTCGCTGGCCGAGAGCAGCTCGAGCGTGGCGCCCGTACCAGCCTTGCCATAGTGATCGGGACTGCCGCTTTGGCCAAAAAGGCGGATTTCCACAGCGCCGATCGACTCGCCCGTCTTCTCGAAACTCAGGGCAATCTGGCCCGGGCCCTCGCCGCCTTCGCAGCGGTTGGTCACGATGCTGACCGTAAGGGTAGTGCCGAATCTTCCGAAATCCGACTGCATGGGCCAGATCTGGCAGGTCACCGGGGTGCCGTCCAGAGTACCCGTGAAGGCGCCGCCCGGTGCCTGTGCCAGAGCGGGCACGGCCGAGAGGGCCAAGGCAAAGGCCAGAATCCGTTTCATGATTTGTCGTTCCTGATGTCTCAAGAATGTTTCCTCCTTAATGGTGCCGGGTGCATCCTCCCACAGGGTGAGAGCCCGGAGGGGCGTCCTTCGGTCCGGGGCACACCCGCATCACGGCGTGATGTCTGTAGAAAGTACAGCAGCTAACGTCTCAAGTCTATCTGCGTCGCACGATGGCATCATGGAAAAAACGGAAAAACGGGGGCAGGTTCATTTTTTAACGACCCCATTGCCGGCCTCCGGGCCGGGGCCGCCCGCACCGATGACTCCCAAAACAAATCAATTCGTCCTTTTTTCGCACCAAGAGAACACCCGTGCAACACCGAGAAGCAATAGAAGACGACATGCTTAAGATTTGCAATCTCCCGAAAACACTGGAAGACCTTTTTTATTGCTTCCCGAAGGCGACCTTCCCCCTGTCGGCAGCCGAGGTACGGAGGAGCATTGAACAGCGATCTGACGCAACGGTCGTTGAAGTCGCGGGCCGTGTGGTCGCGTTCGCCAATTTCTACCGTTGGGAAGAAGGACTCTGTTCGATCGGTAACGTTGTGGTGGCTTCCGACGAAAGAGGTTCCGGGGTGGGCAACTACCTGATCAGCCACATGCTCACACTCGGGTTTGACAAGCATCGTGCCCGGGCTGTTTCCGTGTCCTGCTTCAATCGCAATGTGGCCGGGCTTCTTTTTTACGCGAAGCTTGGTTTCCAGCCTTTCGACATCGAACAAAGAATCGATTACAACGGCGATCGGGTGGCGCTGATTCACCTGCAAGTGGTGAGGCAGGCACAGGAACCCGTCGCGCGAGGACCTTTGCCGCCCCCGGGTCGAAACCACCCGCGCCCATGACTCCAGCCGGAGCCCAGGCTGTTCTAAGAAAAATAAATCCGTCCCCTT
>ERZ1645187.1318-NODE-1318-length-22921-cov-65.009184_pt1 | contig 22921 bp, 20 predicted proteins | sample MGYA00575352_ERZ1645187 | MGnify/ENA primary metagenome ERZ1645187 (study PRJEB40837, sample SAMN11349314) | freshwater sediment metagenome | isolation source: river sediment | host: Sediment | place: India: Wazaribad , New Delhi | collected 2017-02-21 ... | reverse complement strand
TGCCGGCAGCGCTCTGGTCCAGATCGGGTTTGAGCAGCTCCAGCTGGATGCGGATACCGCGCGTTTCGCGGCGCAGCAGGAACTCGGGGTCGGCAAAAGCCAGCCGGTACGCGTCGGGCTCCAGCGGCTGTCCGCTGGCGGCGTGGGCCTGCAGCTCGGCCCAGGCCTCGGCCAGACGGCTGAGCCGGATGTCCTGGGTGGTTTCCATGGCGGGGCTTCCTTCGTCGGATGAGGGTGGTGAGCGCGGGATGGGGACATCCGTTGCAAAGAAAAAGGCCCCTCGCGGAGCCTTGGTCATGGCGTACGGTGCCCGACTCAGACCCGCTTGCGGTATTCACCGGTGCGGGTGTCGATTTCGATGCGGTCGCCCTGCGAGACGAACAGCGGCACAGCCACTTCGAAGCCGGTTGCGATCTTGGCCGGCTTGAGCACCTTGCCGGAGGTGTCGCCCTTGACGGCGGGTTCGGTCCAGGTGATTTCACGCACCACGGTGGTGGGCAGTTCAACCGAGATCGCCTTGCCGTCGTAGAACACCACGTCGACGGCCATGCCGTCTTCGAGGTAGTTCAGCGCGTCGCCCATGTTTTCGGCTTCGACTTCGTACTGGTTGTAGTCGGCGTCCATGCAGACGTACATCGGGTCGGCGAAGTAGGAGTAGGTGCACTCCTTCTTGTCCAGGATGATCTGGTCCATCTTGTCGTCGGCCTTGAACACGACTTCGGTGCCGAAGTTGGCGATCAGGCTCTTGAGCTTCATGCGAACGGTGGCGGAGTTGCGGCCGCCGCGGCTGTATTCGGTCTTCAGGACGACCATCGGGTCCTTGCCGTGCATGATGACGTTGCCGGCGCGGATTTCTTGAGCGATTTTCATAAGGGTTCCAGAGGGTTGGGTCGCGCCCTCGGTAGGGGTGTCCACACGGTGGGGTTGCAGCGGCGCGACAGGCGTCGGGCCCAGCCCGGCGGAATTCTGCAAAGCCTTGGATTTTAACGTTTTTTCGCGACAAAGCCCAGCAGCTGGCTGACCAGGTCGTCCTGCGCCAGCAGGCGCTCGCGCGCGGCTTGGGCACAGGCGCCCCAGGCATCGAACTCGTCCGGCGTCGGCCAGCGGGCGTGGTCGGGGTTGGCCAGGCCGTTCCAGGCGTGGTGAAACCGGCGCAGCGAGGCCGGTGCATCGAGCCAGTCGAGGAAGGCGTCGAGCTTGGCATGGTGGGCGCCGTCGTCCTGCGGGTAGATCTGCCAGACAAAAGGCCGGCCCGCCCACAGCGCGCGCACCAGCGAGTCTTCGCCGCGCACGAAATTGAAGTCACAGGCCCACAGCAGGTGGTCGTAGTCGGTCTGGGTGAGCGCGGGTAGGTAAAAAAATGATAGCTGCTTGTGGCCGTCCGACGCTGGGGAGAGGCCATTTTCGTCGTGAAAAAGAGCCTTGACGGCTTCTGTGGCGCGTCCGTGGGTCACCAGCAGCCGTGTGGGCGAGGCATCGGCCGCCAGATTGGCCAGCCACGGCCCCAGGGCGGGCGGTTCGTAGCAGAACAGCGAGGCACGGCGAGGGCCATGGGGTTCGACGCCCAGCCCTGTCAACCAGGCCGAACGGTCGAAGGCGGCCTGGCGCGTCGCCAGGTCGGGCTCGCGCAGCAGGCCGCCGGTGCGCGGCGTGAAGCCGGGGTAGAAAAAATGCCGGGTGAGCCCCAGGGCTGGCCCGTGCAGCACGGGCGAGGGCAGGCCATGGCAACGTTCGACGTAGGACTCGGCCGACAGGTACTCCAGGTTGATCCAGACCGGCGTTCTCGCTTCTTTTTGACCTGATCCCTTCGTGGAATGGCCATGAGAAGCGATGAATTCGGGATCGATTTCGCAGCCGAAGGCCTCGATCCACACATCGGCGCGCGGCAGATGGGCCAGGGTTTGAGGGGCCATGCCGGTGTGAAAAGGTGTGGTCCACGGCAGCACCTGAATGCCGGGCCAACGGCCCTCCAGCGCGCCCGGTGCCATCCAGGCCAGTGCGCGCGCGTCGTCCACCCACAGGCGCACCCGGTGGCCGCGCGCCGCGAGCTGGGCGCTCAGGCGCCAGCACACGCCCAGGTCGCCGTGGTTGTCGATCACCTGGCAGAAGATGTCGCAGAGCAGGGCTGGGTGGGGCGACGCGGCGAACATGGGCCGGATTGTCCCACCGGGCTTGGACGGAGGGGGGCCAGGCGGCCCGCCAGCGGCGAGGTGCCAAAGTCGATAAACTGTATGAAAACACAGTTTTCCAAATCGATCATGGCCGAATTCAAGCCCCCGGTGCAGGCCCTCAAAGGCCGTGGCGCGGCGACGCGGCTGGCCCACCGGTTCACCACGGACGAGCGCGAGGCCTTCGACGACGGCTGGCACACGCTGGAGGGCACCGTCGCCGAAGCGCCGCCGTCGGTACCCACGCAGGTGGTCTATGAAGACGTGAAGTCCGCCATCGCGCGCAACGCCTCGCCCGACATCGACTTCGACTTCTCCATCAACCCCTACCGGGGCTGCGAGCACGGCTGCAGCTACTGCTATGCGCGGCCCACGCACAGCTACCTGAACCTGTCGCCGGGACTGGACTTCGAGACGAAGATCATCGCCAAGCGCAACCTCGCCGAGGTACTGCGCCGCGAACTGGCGGCCACGGGTTACCGGCCGCATCGGCTCAACCTGGGCTCGGCCACCGACTGTTACCAGCCCGTGGAGCGCGAGCTGCGCCTGACCCGCTCGGTGATCGAGGTGCTGCAGGACGCCCGCCACCCGTTCTCGCTGATCACCAAAGGCAGCGGCGTGGAACGCGACCTCGACCTCATCGCCCCCATGGCCGAGCAGGGCCTGGCTGCGGTGTACGTGACGGTTACCACGCTCGACGCCCAACTGTCGCGCCGCCTGGAGCCGCGCGCGGCCGCGCCGTGGCGCCGCCTGCGAACGATCCGCGCGCTGGCCGACGCGGGCGTGCCGGTGGGCGTGAGCGTGGCACCGCAGATCCCGTTTCTCAACACCGACATGGAGCAGGTGCTGGAGGCCGCTTGGGAGGCTGGCGCGCGCCGCGCGTTCTACACCGTGCTGCGCCTGCCCTGGGAGGTGGAGCCGCTGTTTCGCCAGTGGCTGGACCTGCATGCGCCCGAGCGTGCCCGGCGTGTGCTGGCCCGCGTGCGCGAGATGCGCGACGGCCGAGCCTACGAGGCCGACTACGCTACCCGCATGAAAGGCCACGGCGTCTGGGCCGACCTGGTGCGCCAGCGTTTCGAGAAAACCTGCGCCCGTCTGGGCTACGGGCAGCAGGCCACCGCGCTCGACTTGGGCCAGTTCCGGCCGCCATCCGTGGGCAGACAGGGCCGCCTGTTCTGATCGCCGGGGGGCGTGTGGCAACCGGTCGACAATGGCGCCATCGACAAAAACCGGAACGGATAACCACGTGGCGCTTACCGACATCCAGATCGCCCAGGCGGCAAGCCTCCAACCCATCCTGCCGCTGGCCCAGGAACGTCTGGGCATTCCGGCTTCGGCGCTCGAACCCTACGGCCACTTCAAGGCCAAGATCGACCTCGGCTGGCTGGACCGGCATGACGGGCCGCGCGGCAAGCTGGTGCTGGTGACCGCGATCAGCCCCACGCCCGCCGGCGAGGGCAAGACCACCACCGTGGTGGGCCTGGGTGACGCACTCAACCGCATCGGCAAACGCTGCGTGATCGCGCTGCGCGAGCCCTCGATGGGGCCGGTGTTCGGCATGAAAGGCGGCGCGGCGGGCGGCGGCCGTGCGCAGGTGGTGCCGATGGAAGACATCAACCTGCATTTCACCGGCGACTTCAGCGCCATCGCCTCGGCGCACAACCTGCTGGCGGCACTGATCGACAACCACATCCATCACGGCAACACCCTGGGTCTGGATCCGCGCCGCATCGTCTGGCGCCGCGTGGTCGACATGAACGACCGGGCCCTGCGCGCCACGGTGATCGGCCTGGGCGGTGCGGCCAACGGGTTCCCCCGCGAGGACGGCTTCGACATCGTGGTGGCGTCCGAAGTCATGGCCATCTTCTGCCTCGCAACCTCGCGCCGCGATCTGAAGGAGCGGCTGGCGCGCATCATCGTCGGCTACACCCGCGATCAGCAGGCCGTCCGCGCCGCCGACCTGCAGGCCCACGGCGCGATGGCGGCGCTGCTGAAGGACGCCATCAAGCCCAACCTGGTGCAGACGCTGGAGCACAACCCGGCCATCATCCACGGCGGCCCGTTCGCCAACATCGCGCACGGCTGCAACTCGGTCATCGCCACGCAGGCGGCGATGAAGCTGGGCGACTACGTGGTGACCGAGGCCGGATTCGGTGCCGACCTGGGCGCGGAAAAGTTCATCGACATCAAGTGCCGCAAGTCAGGGCTGCGGCCCGATGCCGTGGTGATCGTGGCGACACTTCGGGCCCTCAAGTTCCATGGCGGTGTCGAACTGAAGGACCTCGTCGAGCCCGACCCGGTCGCCGTGGAAAAAGGCTTGCCCAACCTGGAGCGGCATGTGGAGACCATCCGCCACCGGTTCGGCCTGCCCTGCGTGGTGGCGCTGAACCACTTCACGGCCGATACCGACGAGGAACTGGCGGTGCTGCGTCGACACATGGCACGCCAGGGGGTGCCGGTGGCGGTTGCGCGCCACTGGGCCGAGGGCTCGGCCGGCGCGGAGGATCTGGCGCACGAGGTGGTCCGGCTCGCGGAGTCGGGCACGGCCCAGATGCGCTTTGTCTACCCGGACGGCGACAGCCTGTGGAGCAAGATGAAACAGGTCGCCACCCAGGTTTACGGTGCTGCCGACATCTCGGCCGACTCGGCGGTGCGCCAGCGCATCGCGCGGCTGCAGGACGAAGGCTTCGGACACCTCCCGGTGTGCGTGGCCAAGACCCCGTATTCGTTCTCCACCGACCCCCGGCTGCGCGGCGCGCCCAGCGGCCACATGGTCAACATCCGCGATGTGCGCCTGGCCGCCGGGGCCGAGTTCGTGGTCATGATCTGTGGCGACATCCTGACCATGCCGGGCCTTCCCAAGGACCCGGCCTCTGCGCGCATCGACATCGACGACGAGGGGCGGATATCGGGGTTGTTCTGAACCGGGAATCGGCGCGCCGGATGGGCTTCGGTCGTGGGCCGAGGTTTGCTCACGCCGGCCAGGTCGAACCGTGCTCCGGCACCATCGCGCGCCATTTCAGTTCGTGTTCGATGCGGTGGCGCAGGGTGTCGGCGGCGGCGAGGTCGCCATGCACCACGTAGACCTGGTCCGGCGCGCCGGGCATCCGGCGCAGCCAGTCGAGAATCTGGTTGGCGTCGGCGTGGGCCGAGGCGGACTCCAGCTGCACCACCTCGGCTGCCACGGCGACGTCCTGGCCATGGATACGGAGGGCCTTCTCGCCGTTGGCCAGTCGCGCGCCGCGGGTGCCGGGGCTCTGGTAGCCGGTCAGGATGACCATGTTGCGGTGGTCGCCCGCGTACAGCGCCAGGTGGTGCAACACGCGGCCGCCGGTGGCCATGCCGCTGGCCGCCAGGATCACCATCGGTCCGTGGCGTTTGGCCAGCGCCTTCGACTGGTCCGGCGTGACCAGCATGGTGGCCACTTTGGCCATCGCCTGCGCCTCGTGCTCGCTCAGGCGGTGGCCATCGGGGTGCTCGCTGAACAGGTGGGTGGTGTGCACCGCCATCGGACTGTCCAGGAACACCGGCAGGCTGCGCGGGATCACGCCCTTCGACTTGAGCTGGGCGATGGCGTGCAACAACGCCTGGGCACGTCCCACCGCGAACACCGGCACCACGGCCACGCCGCCGCGCGCGGCCAGGCGCTGCAGCGCGGGACCGAGTTCGGCCACGAGGTCTTCAGGGGGGTGCAATCGGTCGCCGTAGGTGGACTCGATCAGCACCGTGTCGGCGGCCGGCGGATCGGCGGGCGGGTTCATCAGCAGGTCGTCGGGCCGCCCCAGATCGCCGGAGAACAGGATCCGGTGCCCACCCACCTCCAGCAGCAGGCTGGCAGCGCCCAGGATGTGCCCGGCCGGCGAAAACGTGGCACGCCAGCCGCGGATGGGCTGGAAGGTGTGGCCGAAATCCTCGGCGTGGATCAGTCGCAGGCAATCAAGCGCGTCCCGGCGCGTGTACAGCGGCAGCGCCGGCGCGTGTTTCGAGAAGCCGTGCCGGTTGGCGAAGGCGGCGTCTTCTTCCTGGATGTGGCCGCTGTCGGGCAGCAGGACGGCGCACAGGTCGCGGGTGCCGGCGGTGGCGTGTACCCGGCCATGGAAGCCCTCGCGCGCCAGCACCGGCAGGTAGCCACTGTGATCCAGGTGGGCGTGGGTCAGGATGACCGCATGAATCTGTCCCGGGACCACGGGCAGCGGTCGCCAGTTGCGCAGCCGCAGCTGCTTGTAGCCCTGGAACAGGCCGCAGTCCACCAGCAGACTGTGACCGTCGTGCTGGACCAGAAATTTGGAGCCGGTGACGGTGTCGGCGCCGCCCAGAAAGGTGATGTTGACGCTCATGGATTCATGATAACCATGAGCGGTCGGACATTGAGCGCCGCCGGGCCGCCCCAAGGCGCGAAGGCCCCCTCGGGGCTGAGGCCTGCGGCTCCAAGCCTGCCTGCGCAGGCTTGGACAGGCCGAAGGGGCGTTGCCTCCGGCTGAGCCACGTTCAGCGACCCACACGCCGTGGGGGAGCGTGGGGGCCCTTTTGCCTCAGCCGCTGAAGAAGCTCTTCAGCCGGTCGGTCCAGCTGCTGCCCGTGGGCGAATGTTTGGCGCCACCTTTTTTCAGCGATTCTTCGAGCTCGCGCAGCAGCTTGCGCTGGTGCTCAGACAGCTTGACCGGTGTTTCGATCGAGACGTGGCAGTACAGGTCGCCGGGGTAGCTGGAGCGAACGCCCTTGATGCCTTTGCCGCGCAGCCGGAACTGCTTGCCCGCCTGGGTGCCTTCGGGGATGTCGATGGCGGCCTTGCCGGCCAGTGTGGGCACTTCGATCTCGCCGCCGAGTGCGGCGGTGGTGAAGCTCAGCGGCACTTGGCAGTGCAGGTCGTCGCCATCGCGCTCGAAGATGTCGTGCTTCTTGAGCCGGATTTCGATATAGAGGTCGCCGGGCGGGCCGCCGTTTGTGCCGGGTTCGCCGTTGCCGGTGCTGCGGATGCGCATGCCGTCGTCGATGCCGGCCGGGATCTTCACCTCCAGCGTCTTCTGCTTCTTGATCTTGCCCTGGCCATGGCAGGCAGTACAGGGCTCGGGGATGATCTTGCCCTTGCCCTGGCACTGCGGGCAGGTCTGCTGCACGCTGAAAAAGCCCTGGCGCATCTGCACCACACCGGAACCGTGGCAGGTGGTGCAGGTGATGGGCTTGGTGCCGGGCTTGGCGCCGGTGCCGTGGCAGGTGTCGCAGTCGTCCCAGCTCGGGATGCGGATCTGGGCGTCCTTGCCGCTGGCGGCCTCTTCGAGCGTGACTTCCATTGCGTAGCTCAGGTCGGAGCCGCGGTACACCTGGCGCCCGCCGCCATGGCCGCGACGCCCGCCGCCGAAAACGTCGCCGAAGATGTCGCCAAAGGCTTCGGCAAAGCCGCCGAAGCCCTCGGCGCCCGGGCCGCCGCGCATGTTGGGGTCCACGCCCGCGTGGCCGTGCTGGTCGTAAGCGGCGCGCTTTTGCGGGTCGCTGAGCATTTCGTAGGCTTCTTTGGCCTCCTTGAACTTGACCTCGGCCGCCTTGGCCGCATCACCCTGGTTTCGGTCGGGGTGGTGCTTCATCGCCAGCTTGCGATAGGCTTTCTTGATCTCGTCGTCCGACGCGTTTTTCGGAACGCCCAGAATTTCGTAGAAGTCTCTTTTGGCCATGGTGTTCAGTCAGTGTGGGCCGGCGGGGCGGTGCATCGCACCCGGGATTGGCCTCACAGGATTTCAGATAGCTCCAACAACAAAGCCGCGCTGAAGACTCCAGAGGTGGAATCAATCAGACGCGGCAGGTTTCATCGGGCGCCAGGGCGCCCGACGCTCAACCTTTCTTGACTTCCTTCACTTCGGCGTCGACCACGTTGTCGTCAGCCGGCTTGGCCGATCCGGCCTCGGCGCCGGCAGCGGCCTGGCCGGCGGCCTCCTTGGCCTGCATGTCGGCGTACATCTTTTCGCCGAGCTTCTGGCTCGCGGCCATCAGCGCGTTGCTCTTTTCCTCGATCGTGGCCTTGTCGTCACCTTTGAGGGCTTCCTCGACGTCCTTGATCGCGGCTTCGATCTTGTCCTTCTCGCCGGCATCGAGCTTGTCGCCGTATTCGGTCAGGCTCTTCTTCACGCTGTGCACGGTGGCGTCGGCCTGGTTGCGGGCCTGGACCAGTTCAAGCTTCTTGTGGTCTTCGGCGGCGTTGAGCTCGGCGTCCTTCACCATCTGCTGGATCTCGGCCTCGGACAGGCCGGAGTTCGCCTTGATGGTGATCTTGTTTTCCTTGCCGGTGCCCTTGTCCTTGGCGCCCACGTGCAGGATGCCGTTGGCGTCGATGTCGAAGCTCACCTCAATCTGCGGCAGGCCGCGCGGTGCGGGCGGGATGCCTTCGAGGTTGAACTCGCCCAGCAGCTTGTTGCCACCGGCCATCTCGCGCTCGCCCTGGTAGACCTTGATGGTCACGGCCGGCTGGTTGTCGTCGGCGGTGGAGAAGGTCTGCGCGAACTTGGTCGGGATGGTCGTGTTCTTCGTGATCATCTTGGTCATCACGCCACCGAGCGTCTCGATGCCGAGCGACAGCGGCGTCACGTCGAGCAGCAGCACGTCCTTGCGGTCGCCCGAGAGCACCTGGCCCTGGATGGCGGCGCCCACGGCCACGGCTTCGTCGGGGTTGACGTCCTTGCGCGGCTCCTTGCCGAAGAACTCCTTGACCTTCTCCTGCACCTTGGGCATGCGGGTCATGCCGCCGACCAGGATCACGTCATGGATGTCGCCCACCGACACGCCGGCGTCCTTGATGGCGGTGCGGCACGGCGCGATGGTGCGTTCGATCAGCTCTTCCACCAGGGCTTCGAGCTTGGCGCGGGTGAGCTTGATGTTCAGGTGCTTCGGGCCCGACGCATCGGCCGTGATGTAGGGCAGGTTGACGTCGGTGGCGCCGGAGCTGGACAGCTCGATCTTGGCCTTTTCGGCGGCTTCCTTCAGGCGCTGCAGGGCCAGCACGTCCTTGGACAGGTCCACGCCCTGGTCTTTCTTGAACTCGCCGATGATGTAGTCGATGATGCGCTGGTCGAAGTCTTCACCGCCCAGGAAGGTGTCGCCGTTGGTGGACAGCACCTCGAACTGCTTTTCGCCGTCGACATCGGCGATCTCGATGATGGAGACGTCGAAGGTGCCGCCGCCGAGGTCATACACGGCGATCTTGCGGTCGCCCTTTTCCTGCTTGTCCAGGCCGAAGGCCAGGGCCGCCGCGGTGGGCTCGTTGATGATGCGCTTGACTTCCAGGCCGGCGATGCGGCCGGCGTCCTTGGTGGCCTGGCGCTGGGCGTCGTTGAAGTAGGCCGGCACGGTGATCACGGCCTCGGTCACGGTCTCACCCAGGTAGTCCTCGGCGGTCTTCTTCATCTTGCGCAGGATGTCGGCGCTGACCTGCTGGGCCGAGATCTTCTTGCCGCGCACTTCCACCCAGGCGTCGCCGTTGTCGGCGGCCACGATGGAATAGGGCATCAGGTCGATGTCCTTCTGCACTTCCTTCTCGGTGAACTTGCGGCCGATCAGGCGCTTGATCGCGTACAGCGTGTTCTTCGGGTTGGTGACGGCCTGGCGCTTGGCGCTGGCGCCGACCAGCACTTCGCCGTCTTCCTGGTAGGCCACGATGCTAGGGGTGGTGCGCGCGCCTTCGGCGTTCTCGATCACCTTGGTGGTGTTGCCTTCCATGATGGACACGCAGCTGTTGGTGGTGCCCAGGTCAATGCCGATGATTTTTCCCATGATGTGTTTCTCCGGAAGCTGATTGGTTTGGATGTCGATAACTTGTGGATAACCTGGCCGGTTTCAAGTCTTTTCTTATTTCGGGGCCGCCACCGTGACCAGGGCCGGGCGCAGCACGCGCTCGGCGATGCTGTAGCCCTTTTGCAGCACGGAGACCACGGTGTTGGCTTCCTGCTCGGCCGGCACCATGCTGATCGCCTGGTGGTGGTGGGGGTCGAACTTTATGCCCACGGCGGGGTCGATCTGCAGCACCTTGTTGCGCTCCAGCGCGCTCTTGAGCTGGCGCAGCGTGGCTTCAGCGCCCTCGCGAATCTGTTCGGGCGTGGCGTTGGTGATGGCCAGGCCGGCTTCCAGGCTGTCGAGTACGGGCAACAGGCTTTCGGCAAAGCCCTCCAGGGCGAATTTGCGGGCCTTGGCGATTTCCTCGTCGGCACGGCGGCGGGCGTTCTGCACGTCCGCCTGGCCACGCAGGTAGAGATCGGCCATCTCGGCGTTCTTGGCCTTCAACGTGGCCAGCTCGGCCAGCGCCTGGGCCAGCGAGTCCTCGCTGGCGGCGGCGGCGGCCTCCAGTTCTTCGGGACTGGGCTCACCCGTCAGCGGCGCGGGGGATTCGGGTTGGGTCGGATCGGTCATGCGGACTTCGCTTGAGGAATGAAAGGGTTACGCGCAGGAATCTGGGGGCTCCGGCCCTGGTTTCAAGGCCTTTGAGCATCAAATAGGCGTACTTTTGGGCGAAATCCCGGTCAGCGGGACGCCGATTGGCGCCGTTGGCGGCCGGGCGCGCGACGTCAGCCCTTGACGGCCAGCAGTTCGACGTCGAACTTGAGGGTGGCGTTGGGCGGGATCACGCCGCCGGCGCCGCGCGCGCCGTAGCCCAGATCGGCGGGGATGAGCAGGGTGCGCGCGCCGCCGACCTTCATGCCGGCCACGCCCTCGTCCCAGCCACGGATCACCATGCCGGCGCCCAGCGCGAACACGAACGGGTCGTTGCGGTCCTTGCTGGAATCGAACTTGCGGCCTTGCACGCCATCGTTCCAGAGCCAGCCGGTGTAGTGCACGGTGACGCTCTGGCCCTTGCGGGCTTCGGCGCCGTCGCCCACGGTGGTGTCTTCGTACTGCAGGCCGCTGGGGGTGGTGATCATGGTGTGTCCTTTTTGCTATTGTTACTGTAGCTGCCGGTGGCCATTCCACGCTGGAAAGGGCCTGAAATGGCAGTCGAAAAGAGGCTTGGATTATGCCAGCAGGCCCTGCGATGCCCTTCCGCTGCCGGCCGCCACGAAAAAAGGACAGGCGAACCTGTCCTTTTTTCGCAAAGCAAAGTGGTCTTACTTCTTCTTGGCCTGCGCGGCGGTCCACTTGGTGGCGAAGGCCTGCAGATCGGCCAGGCGCTTGAGCAGGTCGGCGCCCGCGGAGGTCAGGTTGTAGCCTTTGTCGCCGTGGCCGATCAGGTTGGCCTCGCGCAGCGCCTTCAGGCGGGTGTTCAGGGTGTTGGGCGTGATGCCACCTACGCTGTCTTGCAGCAAGCGGAACGTCTGGGGGTGACCATCCTTGAGCGCCCAGAGCACGCGCAGCGCATACCGGGTTTCGAGCAGGGCGAGCAACTGGTTGATGGCGACGTTTTCCTTTGAACTCATGGGTGGGTGCTCCTCGGTGCGGTGGGACGATCTGGTGTTGTTTCGGCTGGCCAGCCGGTCAGGCGCCGCGACTATAGCGCAAAATCCGCCATGCTACAAGTTTCATAGCTCCCGGCACACCGCTGCCCTTCGTGGCGCTCTCGTCGGACGCGTTCAGTCGGGCAGGTAGACCTTGCGCAGCAGCCGGATCAGGGTGGCGCGCTCACCAGCGGTGAGCCGGCCGGTGGCCTCGACTTCGAGCTCGCTGGCGGTGACCTCGGCCTCGCGCATCAGCGCTTCGCCGTCGGGGGTCAGGTGCAGCCCGAGGGCGCGGCGGTCACGGGGATGTGGCGAGCGCTGGATCAGTCCACGGCCCTCCAGCGCATTGACCATGCCCACCAGGTTCGGCGGCAGGATGTTCAGTGCGTTGCACAGCTGCCGGGAGGTGATGCCGGGGTTGTGCGTGATCAGCGACAGCACCGAAAAATCCACCGGCCGAAGGCCGTAGACCGCCATGCGCTGCAGGAACAGGCCGATGACCGACAGCGCCGCGCGCCGGGCGTTGTAGCCGATCAGGGTCTCCAGGTAGCGGGTATCGACCGCATCCACCGCCAGGGCGGGCGCGGTCGCCGAAGGGAATGGCACCGCGGCGCGGTGGGATCTGGCAGGCGCTCGGGTGGCCATCGGGAAAAAGAGGAAGTCGGGAATCGCCTGACCTTACACCAGCTTGTACACGCGGATCGCCACCGCCAGTCGCGCGGGTTGCAGGCTGTGCAGCGTACCCACGTAGACGAACTGGTTGAGCCAGCCGTACTTGCCTTCGGGCGCGGTCAGCGTGATGTGCGAGAAACGGTAGGGCTTGCCGTCGGCATCGGTGCGGGTCATCACCTGGTTGTGCACCGTGATGATGGCGCCGTCGTCGGTTTGCATCTCATACAGGGCATCGAGCTGGCGCACGCCGTCCTTGCGCAGCAGCTGGCGGTCCGCGCCGCCAGCCAGCACCTTGCCGCGCAGGCCCGGGCCTTCGAAGGTGCCGCCGGTGATTGGCACCATGCGCCGCTCGCCCAGCGGGCCGGTGCCCAGCGCCATCGAGGGCGACAGTTCGGCTACGGCCTCATAGACGAATTCGGTGCGCGGCAGCACCAGGGGAATGGCGGCCGAGGTGCTGGTGGTGGGCAACGCCGGGGCGGTCTGGGCCTGGGCGGAACCTTGCAGCAGCGTGCCGCCCACCGCGGCGCTGGCACTGCCTAGCAACCACTGGCGGCGGGTTTCTAGGGCGGTGGGACGGTTGTTCATGGGGCGGCCTTCAGGTTGGGGGAGTCAAGGGGCGACGCAGGCGAAGCTGGCGGCGACTTCGGGGTTGCCACCCTGGTAACGGGCGACCTGAGGGTGCGGGCACAGCAGCCGGGTGCGGGTGGGGCTCCAGTCTGCGGGCACTTCGGGATTGGGCACGGCGGCGCCCGCTCCGCGGGCTTGCGCAACGATGGCGTTGGGCGTTTGGCCCTGTTCGACCCATTTCACCAGCGCTTCAACCATGTCCATCTGGTCGGTGGCGGGGCCGCCGCGGCTGTGGTTCATGCCGGGCACCAGATAAACCCGCGCGTGGCGGTCGGCGGCGGCGCCGTGCGCGGCGCGGAAGGCCTCCTGCCAGCGCAAGGTATCGAGCGCGGAAAACACCGGATCCGCGCTGCCATGGAACACCAGCAGTTTGCCGCCCTGGGCCACGAAGTCGCGCATCAGCGGGTCGGGCGGCGTCATCACGGCCATCGGCGACTCGGGGTAGGTCGGGTTCGTGGCGCGAACCTTGGCCAGGTCAGTGGCGAGGTTGAACTGCAGCGCGTAGTCGATCAGGCTGGTGCCCTGGCCGTTGACGATAGCCGGGCTGGCCGGCGGCGTGGTGAACACGAAGGCCAGCGCGATGGCGTCGCGCGGGCCGACGCTGTTGACCAGCTTCCAGGCGGCCCAGTCGCGGCCCTGCACGCCGGCATCCCAGGGCAGGCCGCTGTAGACCGGCTGGCCGGTTGCGTCGCGCGGGCCTGTGAAGACCTTTGCCAGGGCCGTCTTCTGGGCTGCGTTCAGGCAGGCCCCGCCGGGAGCCGCATGCGCCGGGCAGGTGGCCACGTCGCGTTCGATGTCGAACGCCTTCTGGCAGGCTGCGAGGTCGGACACCAGCCCGTCGGCCAGCCCATCGAGCGCGTCGCAGCGCGCCAGGATGGCCTTGGACAGCACGGCCAGGTTGGTTGGCGTGACGGCCGTGGCCAGGTCCGGCCGGCCGGTCCCGGCGTCCACCTTGGCCAGGGTGGCGAACTGCTGCGCGCCCCAGACCTGGGCCACTGCCGCCAGCGGCAGCCGGTAGCCCGGCGTACTGACCAGGATGCCCTGGTACTCGGCCGGCAGGCGCGAGGCGGTCACGAAGCCGTGGCGACCACCGTTGGAGGTGCCCACCAGGTAGGATACATCGGGCCGCTTGCCGTAGTAGGTCTGGATCAGCGACTTGGCCATCGGCGTGAGCTGTGCCACCGCGTTGTAGCCATAGTCGCGCCGCGCCTGCGGGTCCAGACCGAAGGTGGCGCCCCCGATCGGGCTGCTGCGGTCAAACGCGTGGCCCGCGTCCGAGCTGATCACTGCGAAGCCCTTGAGCAGGCCGTTGCTGGCCGGGCCACCGCCCAGGATGTCGCCGTAGGCGGGTGTCTGGAAACCGTCCAGGCCACCATTGGCCTGGTAGAAGAAGCGGCCATTCCAGGTGGTGGGCAGGCGCATCTCGAAGCCGATGGCGTAGGCCTTTCCGTCGACCGGGCTGGTGCGCTCGTTCATCAGGCCCTTGACCACGCAGTGCTCGGGCATGGGCATCGCGATGCCGGGGATCTTGAGCTGGCCGGCCGGCACGCGTTCGGCCGACACCAGGCGGGTGCCGGCAAAGCTGAAACGCGCGGGCAGCGCGTCGCAGGCCAGGTTGGCGGAGGCACCCACGGCGGGTTTGACGGTGGCCGCCGGCGCCTGGGTCGCGGGCGTGGTGCAGGCGGCCAGGCCAAGCGCCAGGCCGGCGCCCGCCAGGGTGTATGGGATGCGGGAAGCTCGGGTCGTCATGGGCAGTCTCCGGGGTGGATCAAGGGCAGGGCTCAGGCCGCGCGGCCCGCATCGCTGGCGGTGCAGCGCGCACGGATGATGGACGCGCGCATGTCGAACTCGGGCAGGATCCAGTGACCCACGGCCTGCGCCGGCTGCCGCCAGCGTGGGCCGGCACCGGCCGGCAGCGCCGCGCCGATGCGGCACCAGGCCCAGCCCAGCAGGGCCACCGCGGTGGCACGCAGGTAGTCGTCGGCCACCCAGAAGGCCAGCGCGCCGTCGCGGCCCGCCGCGTCCGCCAGCGTCTGCGTCAGTTCGCCCAGCGCGGCGAACTGGCGTAGCGTGAGCGCATCGGCCGCGTGGCTGGGGTCGAGGTCGGCGCGCAGCTCGTGCAGCAGCGCCAGCAGGCTGGCGCCGCCGTCGGCCAGCACCTTGCGCACCAGCAGGTCGATGGCCTGGATTTCGTTGGTGCCTTCGTAGATCATGGCCACGCGCGCGTCGCGCACGATCTGCTCGATGCCCCATTCGCGCACATAGCCGTGCCCACCGAACACCTGCAGGCATTCGCTGGCGCCATGGAACGCCTGATGGGTGAAGGCGGCCTTCATCACCGGCGTGACCAGGCTGCACCAGCGTTGCGCGGCATCCCGGCGGGCCGGGTCGGGGTGGTGCTTGATCAGGTCCAGCTCCAGCGCGGTGCGGTAGGCCAGCACGCGCCCGCCATCGACCCAGGCGCGCTGGGTGTCGAGGATGCGGCGTATGGCGGGGTGTTCGGCAATCACGCTGGTGTCCCGGGCGCCGGGTGCGCGCATCTGGCGGCGTTCCTGCGAGTAGGCGTCGGCCTTCTGCCAGGCCGCGTCGAGCAGGCCGATGCCCTGCAAGGCCACGTGCAGGCGCGCGGCGTTCATCATCACGAACATCGCGTTCAGGCCCTTGCCGGGCTCGCCGACGATCCAGGCGGTGGCCTCGTCGAAGCGCATCACGCAGGTGGGGCTGCCGTGCAGGCCCATCTTTTCCTCGATGCGCTCGCACACCACCGCGCTTCTTACCCAGGCCCCCACGCTCGGCACTGCGTGTCCCTCGCTGCCCCCCGAGGGGGCTGGCCTTGCTGGGGACGGCCCGGCGCTGCGGCCGCCGTTGTCATAGAACTTGGGCACCAGGAACAGCGACAGGCCCTTCGGCCCAGGCGGCGCGTCGGGCAGGCGGGCCAGCACCAGGTGCACGATGTTGTCGGTCAGGTCGTGCTCGCCGCCGGAGATGAAGATCTTGGTGCCTGACAGGCGGTAGCTGCCGTCGGATTGCGGCACGGCCTTGGTGCGGCACAGGCCCAGGTCGCTGCCCGCGTGCGGCTCGGTCAGGCACATGGTGGCCAGCCATTCGCCGGTGGCCACCTTCTCCAGGTAGCGCGCCTTCAGTTCGTCGCTGGCGTGGTGCTTGATGCACTCGTAGGCGCCGTGCAGCAGGCCCGGCGCCATGGTCCAGCCGTGGTTGGCGGCACTCAGGTTTTCGTACAGCATCGCTTCGAGCACCGCGGGCAGGCCTTGTCCGCCGTCATCGGTGGCGCAGGCCAGGGCAGGCCAGCCGGCCTGCCAGAAGGCCTGGTAGGCGTCGCGAAAGCCGGGCGGCATGGTGACGGCGCCGTCTTTCCAGCGCGCGCCGATCTCGTCGCCGTCGCGGTTGAGCGGGGCAATGACCTCGCCGACAAATTTGCCCGCTTCGTCGGTCACTTGTGTCAGCAGGTCTTCGTCGAAGTCCGAAAAGGCGGGCAGGGCCGCGAGTTGCTTCGACGCTTGCAACACGTTCTGCAGAATGAAGCGCTGCTCGGCGGGCTGGGGTTGGTAGGCGTTCATGGTTGCTATGCAAAAGGTAGCGTTTGGTGGCCATCCGACGCTAGGTTTGTGCCAATTTGGTTCAAGAAACCGGGTGCCGGGCACCGCCGGGGCCGCCTGCGTGCACGGTGGCGCCGGCCGGGGCTCAGGCCTCGGCCTTCTTGCGCGCCGCGCCCAGGTAGGTGTCGATCACGCGCGGGTCGTGCGCCAGCTGATCGGCTTCGCCGCTGAGGGCCACCTCGCCCATTTCGAGCACGTACCCGAAGTCGGCGGTCTCCAGCGCCGCGCGCGCGTTCTGTTCCACCAGCAGGATGGTCACGCCGGTCTTGCGCAGGTTCTCCACGGTGTGGAAGATTTCGCGCACCACCAGCGGCGCCAGGCCCAGGCTGGGCTCGTCGAGCATCAGCAGCGTGGGGCGCGACATCAGCGCGCGACCCACGGCCAGCATCTGGCGTTCGCCGCCCGACAAGGTGCCCGCCAGCTGGGTTCGTCGCTCCTTCAGCCGCGGGAACAGTTCGTAAACCACCTCGATCTGCTCGCGCCACTTCGGGTTGCGCAGCCGGACCTGGCGGAAGGCACCCAGCACCAGGTTGTCCTCCACCGGCATGGTGCCGAACAGCTCGCGCTTCTCGGGCACCAGCGCAATGCCCAGCATCACGCGTTCTTCGAGCGACAGCGCGCTGATCGGCTGGCCTTGGAATTCGATCTGGCCCTGGGAGGGCAGCACGCCCATCAGCGCGTTCAGGAAGGTGGACTTGCCGGCGCCGTTGGGGCCGATCACGGTGATCACGCTGCCCTTGGGCGCCTGCAGGTCGATGCCGTGCAGCACCTCGGCCTTGCCATAGCCGGCGCGCAGGCCTTGGACGGAGAGGACGGTTTCGGTCATGGTTGCCGGGCCTTTCAATGTTCGGTGCCGAGGTAGGCGGCACGCACCTTCGGGCTTTGCTGCACCTCCTCGGGCGTGCCGTCCATGAGCTTGGTGCCGAACTCCATGACCACGATGTGGTCGGTCACGTCCATCACCAGGTCCATGTCGTGCTCGACCAGCAGGATGCTCATGCCCTCGCTGCGCAGCTGGCGCAGCACCGCGGCCAGCGCCTGCTTTTCCTTGTGCCGCAGGCCGGCGGCGGGTTCGTCGAGCAGCAGCAGTGCCGGGTCGCCGCACAGCGCGCGGGCGATCTCCAGCAGGCGCTGCGGGCCCATGGCCAGGTTGCCGGCCAGTTCGTGCATCTGGTGGGCCATGCCGACGCGTTCGAGCTGGCGCGCGGCCTCCTTGAGCAGGCTGTGTTCCTCGGCGCGGTCCAGGCGCAACATGCTGGCCGCCGCGCCCTTGTGGCCGCGCAGCTGCGCGCCCAGGGCCACGTTCTCCAGCACGGTCATCTCGGGAATCATCTTGACGTGCTGGAAGGTGCGCGAGACGCCTCGGCGCGCGATCTCGCGCGAGGGCAGTCCGCTGACGGTTTCGCCGCGGAACTTCACCGTGCCCGAGGTCAGTTCCAGCACGCCGGTGATCAGGTTGAAGGTCGTGGACTTGCCGGCGCCGTTGGGGCCGATCAGGCCGACGATCTGGCCCGCCTGGATGTTGAAGCTGATGTCGTTCACCGCCACCAGGCCGCCGAACTGTTTGCGGATGTCCCGCACCTCCAGCACCGTGTCGCCCAAGGCCGGCTTGGTGCGCTCGGGCAGCGGCGCGGCGTGCTGCCAGTCGTCGCTGCGGCGCCTGGGCGCGGGCAGCCAGCGGCCCACCACCGACCACAGGCCGTCGGGCAGGTACTTGAGCACCAGCACCAGCACGATGCCGAACACGATGATCTCGTAGCTGCCGCTGGTGCCGATCAGCTTGGGCAGCAGCACCTGCAACTGGTCCTCCAGCAGCTTGGTGACCAGCGCGCCGCCGATGGCGCCCCAGACGTGGGCCGCGCCGCCCAGCACCGCCATGAACAGGTACTCGATGCCCATCTTCAGCCCGAAGGGCGAGGGATTGACCGCGCGCTGGAAGTGCGCGAACAGCCAGCCCGAAATGCTGGCAAACAGAGCGGCGATCAGGAAGATGCCGATCTTGTAGCGCAGCGTGTTCACGCCCATCGCCTCGGCCATCGTGGAGCCGGTGCGCAAGGCGCGGATGGCGCGCCCGGTGCGCGAATCGAGCAGGTTCAGCAAGGCAAAGGTGCCCAGCAGCACCAGCGTCCAGGCGAACACGAAGAAGGGCCGACCCTGGCCGATGTCCCACTGCATCAGCTTCAGCGACGGCACGCCCAGGATGCCGTCGTACTTACCCAGCGCGTCGAGGTTGCCCATCAGGTAATACAGCGACAAGCCCCAGGCGATGGTGGCCAGCGGCAGGTAGTGGCCCGACATGCGCAGCGTGATCCAGCCCACCAGCAGGGCGCTGACGGCGGTGATGGCCAGGCCCACGAACACGGTGACCCAGGGCGACAGCCCCATGTTCATCGTGAGGTAGGCGCTGGTGTAGGCCCCGATGCCGACGAAGGCCGCCTGGCCGAAGGACGTCAGGCCACCGATGCCGGTCAGCAGCACCAGGCCGAGCACGACCAGGCTGTACAGCGCGATGTAGTTCAGCTGCGTGATCCAGAAGTCGGGCAGCGGCAGAAACGCCAGCACGACCACGGTGGCCAGCAGGCCGGCGCGCTGGAAGATTGGAGTGCGCATCATGTCAGTGTTCCTCCGTATGGCCGCCGGCCACGGAACGCCAGACGAGGATGGGCAGGATCAAGGTGAACACGATCACTTCCTTGAAGGCGCTGGCCCAGAACGAGCCGAAGGCTTCGACCAGGCCCACGAACAACGCGCCGACGGCCGCCACCGGGTAGCTGTGCAGCCCGCCGATCACGGCGGCGACGAAACCCTTGAGGCCGATCAGGAAGCCGGAGTCGTAGAACACCGTGGTGGTGGGACCGATCAGCAGGCCCGACAGCGCGCCGATCAGCGCGGCCATGGCAAACGTCGATTGCCCGGCGGCATGCGAGGAGATGCCCATCAGCCGCGCGCCCAGGCGGTTGACGGCGGTGGCCCGCAAGGCCTTGCCGTACAGCGTGTGCTCGAAGAACTGCCACAGCAGACCGATCAGGGCCAGCGACACGCCGACGATGATGACGGCCTGCCCGGTGACAGCCACCGGACCGAGGTTGAAGCGGGCGTCCCAGAACGAGGGGTTGCGGAAACCTTCCGCACCGAAAAACAGCAGGCCCAGCCCGGTCATGGCGAAGTGCACGCCCACCGACACGATCAGCAGGGTCAGCGAGCTCGCATCGGCCAGCGACTGGTAGGCCAGCCGGTAGACCAGGGGCCCGAACGCGGTGACCACGCCCACCGTCAGCAGCGCCTGCACGAACAACGGGAGCTGGCGCGGCGCGGCCCAGATCGCCAGAACCGCCATCACGACCGGCACCAGCAGCGTGAACGCGCCGGCCTTCAGGGCCTTGGGCGCGTTGCGGGTGTGTTGCCAGGTCAGGCGCATGTCCATGGCCGCGGCCAGCACGGCCATCAGCAACAGCAACCAGACGGTGCCCGGCACCTTGCCCGTCTGAAAAATGGCCAAAGTGAGCGCGCCATAGGCGACGAACTCACCCTGGGGGATGAAGATCACACGGGTGACCGTGAACACGAGCACCGTGGCCAGGCCGAGCAGGGCATAGACGGCACCATTCGTGATGCCGTCCAGCAAGAGAATGCCGACGATTGAAAGATCCATGGGGGAGCCCGTTGAAAAGGACGGTCACACAGGGGCTGCCACCGGGCAACCCCTGCCGCCGGGGGAGGGGATTATTCGACTTTCCAGTCGCCGTTGACGACCTTCAGCATCACGCCGGTCTCGTTCGTGAAGCCCCAGTGGTCATCCTTGGTCCAGTTCAGCACGCCATGGGACACCACGGTGCGGCCGATGGAGTCCAGCGCATCGCGCAGGGCGACGCGGAATTCACGGGTGCCGGGCTTGGCCTTCTTGAGAGCGATCGGAACCGCCTTGTCCAGGACCAGGATCGCGTCGTAGGCATGGCCGGCAAACTGGTTGCGCGAACCGGCGCCGTAGGCCTTCTCGTATTGCGACACGAAGTCCACCGCGACCTTCTTGGACGGGTGGCTGTCCGGCAGCTGCTCGGCGATCACGGCCGGACCGGACACCACGTAGGCGCCTTCGACGGCCTTGCCGCCCACGCGCATCAGGTCGCGCGAGGCCGCGGCGTGGGTCTGGTAGATCTTGCCCTTGTAGCCGCGGTCCACGATGGCCATGTGCGGCATGGCGGCGCCGCTGCCGGAGGCCACGATCAGCATCGCGTCCGGGTTGGCCGACGTGAGCTTGAGCGCCTGCGCGGTCACGCTGGTGTCCGAGCGGGCGAAGCGCTCGGTGGCGATGACCTTGATGCCGTTCTTTTCGGCCTCGGCGGTGAAGTCCTTCAGCCAGCTTTCACCATAGGCATCGGTGTAGCCCAGGAAGCCGACCGTCTTGACGCCCTGCTTCTTCATCAGCGCGACCATGGCGTGGGCCATCACGCTGTTGGATTGCGGCAGGCGGAATGTCCAGCCATCCTTGCCGGCGGCCAGCACGGCGGGCGAGAAGGCCAGTTGCACCGTTTCGGCCTCGGCGGCCACGGCGGCCATCGGAATGGCCACCGGGGTGGCGGCCGAGCCCATCATGAGGTCCACCTTGTCCTCGGTCACGAAACGCTTGGCGTTCTTGACACCGTTGGTGGGATCGGTGGCATCGTCGAGCACGATGACCTTGAGCTTCTCGCCGGCAATCGACGTGGGCCAGAGCTTGATCTGGTTGCCCATGGGAATGCCCAGGCCGGACGCCGGGCCGGTCAGCGGCAGGCTGACGCCGATGGTGATGTCCGCCAGCGCGGTGCCGGAGAGGACCAGCGAGGCGGCGGCGGTGATCAGGGTCTTGGTGAACTTCATGGAGTGTCTCCTTCAGGGTGGTGGAACAGGGAACGGGAACGGACGACGGAAAACGGTGGCTCAGCTGCAGAGGGCCTTGATGTCCTCGGGTACGGGGATTGCCTTGATGCGGTCGGGCTCGCCCTCGGGGTGGACCACGAAGGCACGCGTCTCGCGGCCTTCGCACAGCACCGTGTCGCCGCGCATGACCACGTGCTTCTGCACGAAGGTCTTGGCGGCCCAGGATTCGATGCTGGTGTGCACATGCAGCGTCTCGCCGTAGGTGGCGGGGCGCATGAACTTGGTGTGGATTTCGAGCAGCGGCGTGCCGATGATGCCGGTGGTCTTCTTGAGCTCGCGCCACGGTGGCACACCGCAGGCCATGAAGAAATGCAGCGAGGCCGCGTCCATCCACTTCGAGAAGTTGGGGAAGAACACGATGCCGGCCGGGTCGCAGTCGCCGAACTGCACCTTGATGTCGTAGACGGTGGTCTTGGTCATGGTGGCGAATTGGTCAGCGCGGCGCCATGCGCAGCGCGCCGTCCAGGCGGATCACCTCGCCGTTGAGGTGCGTGTTGGTGACGATATGCGCAGCAAGGGCCGCGAACTCCTCGGGTTTACCCAGCCGTGGGGGGAACGGAATGCTGGCTGCCAGCGATTGCTGCACCGGCTCAGGCAGGGTGCGCATCAGCGGCGTGGAGAACAGCCCCGGGGCGATGGTGCAGACGCGGATGCCGTGCTGGGCCAGGTCGCGTGCCATCGGCAGCGTCATGCCGACCACGCCGCCCTTGGAGGCGCTGTAGGCCTGCTGACCCACCTGGCCGTCGAACGCGGCGACGCTGGCGGTGAACACCATCACGCCGCGTTCGCCGTCTTCCAGCGGTTCCAGCCTGGCACAGGCCGCGGCGAACAGGCGCGCCGCGTTGTAGGTGCCGATCAGGTTGACGTTGACGATGCGGGCGAAGTCTTCGAGCGGGGCGGCGTTGCCGTCCTTGCCGATCACACGCTTGGCGGCGCCGATGCCCGCGATGTGGGCGAGGATGCGCGCCGGGCCGTGGGCCGCGGCCGCTGCGTCGATGGCCGATTGCAGGCTGGCACTGTCGGTGATGTCGCACTGCGCCGCCATGCCGCCGATCTCGCCGGCGACTCTCTGGGCGTTGGCGAGGTTGATGTCGAGCACGGCGACCTTGGCGCCCAGGCGGGCCAGTTCGCGCGCGGTGGCCTCGCCGAGGCCCGATCCGCCGCCCGTGACGAGCGCGGCGTGTCCTTGAATGTTCATGGGATGCTCCGTGGTGAATTCAAAATTGATAGCTGCTTGTGGCCATTTGACGCTGGCATCAGGTCAAATTCATTGAAAAATTACCCCCATTGAGGCCCGTTCAGGCCGCGTCGGGGTTCTCCAGCAGCAGCGCGATGCCCTGGCCACCGCCGATGCAGGCGCTGGAGACGCCGTAGCGCAGGCCGGCGCGCCGGAGTTCGCGCGCCAGCGTGATCGTCAGGCGCACGCCGGTGGCGGCCAGCGGGTGGCCCAGCGCAATGGCGCCGCCGTTGACGTTGAGCTTGTCCAGGTCCAGGCCCAGCTCGCGGCCCA